>Ga0207701_10004252_pt1 | contig 14572 bp, 15 predicted proteins | sample KBSSwiSSwithPhiX_FD_184294 | JGI IMG/M metagenome (GOLD analysis project Ga0207701, IMG submission 184294) | Switchgrass rhizosphere bulk soil microbial communities from Kellogg Biological Station, Michigan, USA, with PhiX - S5 (SPAdes) (version 2) | ecosystem: Environmental > Terrestrial >... | reverse complement strand
GAGTTCGCGTTTTCGGGGCTGGGCCTCAACCCGCATTTCGGTACGCCGCTGTCTCCCTGGAATCGGGACGAGGCGCGGATCGCCGGCGGCTCCACGTCGGGCGGCGCCGTGTCGGTGTCCGATCTGATGGCGCATGCCGCTCTGGGTACCGACACCGGCGGGTCGTGCCGCATCCCGGCGGCGTTCTGCGGGCTGGTTGGCTTCAAACCGACCGCCGATCGCATTCCACGCGACGGAGCGGTGCCGCTGTCGACGACCCTCGACTCGATCGGCTCGATCGCCCGTTCGGTGAATTGCTGCGAGGCGCTCGACGCGATCCTCAGTGGGCACTCGCCTGCTGCGGTCGGCGTGCGTCAAGTCGCCGGGCTGCGCCTGGCGGCGCCGCAGAATTACGTCCTGGATGGCATCGACGGGACGGTCGAGGCGGGGTTCAATGGCGCGATCGCGTCGTGCGAAGCCGCCGGCATGACGATCGATCGCATCACGATTCCGGAGCTCGACACGATTCCCGCGATCAACGCCAAGGGCGGATTCGCCGCGGCCGAGAGTTACGCCTGGCACCGTCCGCTGCTCGAGACCCGGGCGGAGCTCTACGATCCACGAGTGATCGTGCGGGTTCGACGAGGCGCCGAGCAGGGCGCGGCCGATTTCATCGATCTGCTGCACGCCCGGGCGGCGCTGATCGAAGGCGTCGCCGCGCGAATCGCGGACTACGACGCGCTGGTGCTGCCGACGGTGCCGACGATCCCGCCGCGGCTGGACGCGTTCGCCGCCGACGCCGACTATGGCCGGCTGAACCTGCTGGCGCTGCGCAATCCGACGGTGGTGAACATGATCGACGGCTGCGCGATCTCGCTGCCGGTCCATGAGGCCGGCAGCGCTCCGGTCGGCTTGATGCTGGCCGCGCGGCGCGGCGAGGACGCGCGGCTGTTCCAGATCGCGCGCGCCGTCGAACACCTGGTGTCGCGCGCCAGGATGGATTGAAGGGAGAAGCCATGAGCCGCGTTGCTCGTCGCGATTTTCTGAAAACGGTTCCGGCCGCGGCCGGTGTCTATCTCGCAGGTGGCGCGGTTATCGACGCGGCGGCGCAGACCAAGGCGCCCCGGCCCGCCGACGTGCGGCTGTCCGGAACAGCCTACCAGCCCGTTCCGGACTATCCGATCCGGCCGAAGCCGTATTTCGAGGTCAAGCTCACCGACGCGTTCTGGAAGCCGAAGGTCGCGACCAACGCCGAGGTCACGATTCCGTTCGAGATGCAGAAGGCCGGCGAGACCGGGCGAGGGCTCAGCCGCAACGTCCTCGAAGCGGCGATGCTGTCGCTGAAGACGCATCCGGATCCGCAGCTGCAGGCGCAGGTGGAAGCTCGCGTGCGACAGCTCACCGAGGCGCAAACCGGCGGCAACAGCAACAGCGGGTTCGAGGCCGCCGCGACCTACTACCACACCACCGGGAAGCGTGACCTGCTGGACCGCGCCATCGCCACGGCCGATGCGCTGTACCGCGATTTCATGGCGAACAATCCGCCGTTTTCCGGCGGCGAGCGGGACGCGATCAACTGCGTGCAGCTGTATCGGGCCACGCACGACAAGAAGCATCTCGATCTGGCCAAGCACTACCTCGATATCCGCGGCCTCGAGAACTCGGTGAACCGGAGCCGGCACAACCAGTCGTACAAGCCGGTGCTCGAGCAGAGCGAAGCGGTCGGGCATGCCGTGAACTGCGTCACGCTGATGGTGTCGCTTGCCGACGTCGGGGTACTGACCGGCATCAAGGAGTACTTCAACGCCGCCCAGCGCATGTGGCTGGACGTCGCGGAAAAAAAGACCTACATCACCGGCGGCGTCGGCACCACCGGCAACGAAGGGTTTGGCGAGCCGTATTCGCTGCCGAATATCTCCGCCTATTCCGAAACCTGTGCGGTGCTGATGTTCATCACCCTGAACCACAGGATGTTCATGGCGACGGCGGATGCCAAGTACATCGACGTGATGGAACGCGGCATGTACAACAACGCCATCGACGGCGTCTCCTCGTCCGGGAACCGGTTCTTCTATGTCAATCGCCTGGCCAGCGCCGGCGATGGACGCGACACTCGCTGGGAGCGGGCGTCACTCGAATGCTGCCCGCCGAATCTTGTCCGGTTCCTGGCGTCGATGCCCGGCCTGATCTACGCGCAGGACAAGGACGATGCGATCTTCGTCAATCTCTACGTGTCCAGCGAGGCGTCCTTCAAGGTAACGGCGACAGACCTTGCGCTCGCGGTCGAGAGCGAGATGCCGTGGGGCGGAAAATCGCGGATCAAGGTCTCGGCCACCGCTCCGGTAAAGAGCACCGTCAAGCTGCGCATTCCCGGCTGGGCCCGGAACCGGCCCCTTCCCGGCGCCCTGTACTCGTACGCAGACAAGGTCGACAGACAGCCTGCCATCTCGGTCAACGGCAAGGGCGTGAGTGCCGTGCCGGACGCGAACGGATACGTGTCGCTCGCTCGAGAGTGGAGCAACGGGGATCTGGTGGAGATCGAATTCCCGATCGAAGTCCGGCGGGTGACGGCCGATCAGAAAGTCGTCCAGGACCGGCGGCGGCTGGCCGTTGAACGCGGGCCGATCGTCTACTGTGCCGAGTGGCCCGATGTGGAAGGCGGACGCGTCCTCGACCTGTTGCTCGACGCCAACGCCGAGCTGAAGCCATCGGTCGCCAGGGATTTCCCTGGCGTCACCGCGATCCAGACGCAGGCGCGGCGAATCACCAACCCGTCGCTTCCCGCCAGGCCGGTCACGCTCATCCCCTATTACCTCTGGGCCAACCGCGGCAAAGGGGAAATGAGCGTCTGGTTGTCCACCGCCGGGTATGCGATGGGCGACACCGGCCCTGCCGGCGGGTTCATCTTTTACGAGAACCCGAACTATGCCGCGGATGGGTGGCGGTACCTCGAAGCGGCGCCCTTCGATCAGAGCGAGGGCGCGGTGTGGGGCTGCTTCCGGCGCGCCATCGCCGGCGCCCGCGGCACCGACGTCGGCACCGGCAGGCAGAACACGCTCGACATGCTCGCCGCCTGCCCCGAGCCGGTGACGGCGGCGCAGCTCTGCGCCAACCTCAGTATCAACGGCGTTGGTGGCTGGTTCCTGCCGTCGCGGGACGAACTGGTCCTGATGTATCGCAACCTGAAGGCCGCCGGGATCGGCGAGTTCCGCGACGCCGGCGTCGTCGACAACTTCACCTACTGGGCGTCATCGCAGCAGACCGCGGACATGGCGGCGCATGTCGATTTCGCCGACCTCGGCCGGCTGCATGGCGACGACAAGGACTTCCCCAGGCGGGTGCGCGCCATCCGATCGATCTGAAGCGCGAGCCGTCCCGCCCGATCGCGACGTTCGACGTCAGTCTTTCGGGTTGGTGGCGAAGACCGTCAGCTCGATCATGAACCCGCGGTCGTCCATTTCGAGCGCCGCCTGAACGGCATGGGCAATGTCGTTGCCTCGCAGTTTCGTCGGGTTGTCCTTGTCCTGCGGCAGCCCAGCTGTCGCGTAGAAGTCGGTGAGGACCTCGCTCGGATTGACGAGGATCACGCGAACGTTGTGCTGCCGCAGCTCCGCACGCCAGCACTCCGTCATCCCGCGCAGCGCAAACTTGCTGCCGTAGTAGGCGGTGCCCTTCGCGGCGCCGCGAACCGCCGCCGTTGAACCGATGTTGACGATGTTGCCGCTTTTGCGCTCGATGAAATGCTTCGCGGCCTCTCGCGCCATCAGCATCGCGCCCCTGACATTGGTCGCGAATACCTGTTCGAAGCTGGCAAGGTCCATCTCGACCAGCGGCTTGATCACGCCGAAGCCGGCGTTGTTCACCAGGATGTCGAGGTGATCGAACGTCTGGAACAGTTCGTTGTAGGTCCGAAGGACGTCCGCCTCCTTTGCCACATCAGCGTGGATCGGACGAGCGCCCGTCGCCTTGCCGGCGGCGGTGAGGCGCTGTTGGTCGCGGCCCGTGATTGCGACCTTCGCGCCGGCCTCGATCAATCCTTTCGCGATGGCGAGGCCGATGCCATTCGATCCTCCTGTGACCAACGCGGTCGCGCCCTTCAGATTCATTGTTCAGCCCTCAGATGATTGTGCGTCGCGAGTGTATTCTCGCATTGACGTTCGGGACGTCTAGAGCCAGGGACGGTGGTCAAGACCGTCCCCTGCCAGACTTCGGTCTGAAGAAGGTCCCCTATCAGAGGAGAGAGCGTGCCAGAGTCGACACTCGCACAATTCGAGGATCAGAATTACCTCTCGCTGGAAACGTTCAAGAAGAACGGCCAGGGCGTGAAGACGCCGGTGTGGTTCGTGCTGCACGCGAACGCATTCTACGTCTATACGAAAGCCGACTCGTGGAAGGTCAAGCGCATTCGCAACAACTCCCGGGTGCGCGTGGCGGTCTGCAGTGCGCGCGGCGTCATCAGGGGCCCGTGGCTCGAGGCGACGGCGTCGCTCGTCGAAGGCGATGAGCGGCGCGCCGCGGACGCACTGCTCGATCGAAAGTATTTCTTGAAGAGGATCTTCAACGTGCTTTCGAGGCTCAACTGGCACAAGCGGACGATGATCAAAATCGCGACCGCGTGATCATGAGCGGCGCCGATGGCAGCCGAGGGTCCCGGCTGGTCCGTCCTATCGCCGTGGATCGCCTTGCGCGGCCTCTTTCTCGGCGTAGCGAGCGCCCCTGAGGATGCCCGGCATGCCGTAGTTGCCTTCATGGCAGGCATACTCGAACAGCGGCCCCTTGGTGGCGATCATCGGAATTTCCGCGCTCCATGGCCTGGTCCATGTGGCGGGATCGTCAACCGTAAACTGGTAGAGGATCCGGTCGGCGCTGACGCGCGTGAAGCGTTCGACGACATGCAGCGCCGCACTCGATCCCTGGAACGCGGTCCTGTGGGTGAAATTCGTCGTGTCGACGACGAGCGTGTCGCCCTCCCAGCGGCCGCGCGAGTCGCCGGCCCAGAGTCGGATGTTTTCCGACAGGTGCGGCCGCCCGTCGGTCGGGATCACACGCGGCGCGGTGGACAGTTCCCTTACCACCAGGACGTGGCCCGGCGTCTGGGTGATTTGCAGGACGTCGTTATAGGGCGGCGGCAACATCGGTGGACCTTCGTGCGTCCAGATGATGCAGCGCTCCTGGAGCGGACGGTTCTCGTAGCTGTCGAAGCCTGCGGCGGCCCTTCGTGCAGCGGCGCGCTCAACCGCGTTCGGCGTTGGCGGCGGAATCTTCCCGTCCGGTGGATCGTAGATGAGCGACGTCCGGTTGCTCGACAGCGGCTCGAGTTCAGGGGTTGCGAGCCAGAGCGCGTTGTCGTAGTGCGTCGGATCGTTCTGCACGATGCGTTTACGCCGCTCCTCGTCGCTGAGGCCGAAGATGCCGGCAGCGAGCGGATCGACCTCGTCCTGGGTCAGAAGCGCCGACAGCTCCGCCGCTTCCTGCTCCGTCAGAAACTCCTGGCCGGCGTATCGCGCGGGCCGCGCGAGCGGTGTGAACGTGTGCATCGTCCAGATGCCCTGAAGATCCGGGTGGCCGTCAGGAGTGCGAGGCGTCGTCCACGTGTTGGCCGCAGGCTTCGCCCCCTCGACTCGCCCGGACCGAGAGCGCGCGGGCTCGCTCGGGACAGGCGACTGGGCACTCGGGGATACCGCCGCCGCCACGATCACACCGACGAGAACGAGCATGCGCCTCATGTGATGCTTCTCCCGGCCCGGCTGCTCAACCGCGACCGCGACGACCGACTGACGTGCCGAACTCCGACTGCGACTGCCGACTGAGGCCGCTACTCCTGCCGGCACGAAAAGCTGGCAGCCTCGTCGATGCTGCCGCTGCCTTTGTAGACCGCCACCTGCGGGTACGGGCAGAGCGGGCGCGTGCGATCGACTCGTCCGTCGGTCGCGTGCGATGCCTGGATCTGGTCCGGGGCTTTCCCCGCCTCGACCCATTGCTCGAGGGCGGTGAGCATGTCGAACGTGTTCGGGCCCGCGCCGCCGCCACAGTGCCCCATCCCCGGAGCGAGAAAGAGCCTGTATGACCCCCTCACCCTGTCTGCGCCGCCGCTCGCCTCGACGGCGCGCACATAGTACTGCGCACTGTTGCCGGGAGAAATCTGCGGATCGCTCCAGCCGTGGTACTGAATCAGCTTGCCGCCGCGATCGATGAACGGCTTCAGATTCGGCTCGAGCGCATTGAGGGTGTTGCCGTCCACCATTTCGGCGCGCGCGATGTCGGCGTCGGCGTTGAACTGGCGCACCGTCCAGTCGGGCTTGGCGAAGACAATGAACCGGAATTGATCGAGCCCGGTGGCCCTCGCCGATGCCGTCCAACCCGTGTCAGTCCAACCCAGCTCACTGCCCGGCAGAAGGCCGGCGATCTCGCGTCCAGTGTGGTGATTCTTCACCGCCGAATAAATCAGCTGCGCGGTCTCCACCTGCGGCGCGCTCAGGCAGTCCGAGTCGCCAGCGCTCTTGCACAACAGCGTTGCGGGATTGAATTTGCACCGCGCCGGGTTTTCGAGCAGGCCGTCCTTTACGCCGTCAAGCGCATCGCAGGCCTCGACCACCGCGCGATGCAGCAACTGGCGCTGCGGCTGCAGGAGGCGAGCCGCCTGGTTGTCCTCGAGCCGCTGTGCGAGGCGGACGGCCTGGGCGGCGCGCCCGGTCCAGTCGAGGCCAGGTGCGCCGGCGATGATGCCGTCGAAGTCCGCCGGGAAGCGCTGCGCTTCGGCCATCGCCTGCCGGCCGCCGGCAGAACAGCCGTTCCAGTAGGAGACCTTCGGCGCGGCGCCGAAATGCGCGGCCACGATCGTCTTCGAGGCGACGGTCATCTCGTGAACCGCCCGCCAGCCGAAATCGATCAGCTTTTCGGGATGCCCCAATGCGAAGCTGGCGCTGTTGCCGACGTGGCCGGTGTCGGTGGACGCCGCGGCGTAGCCGCGCGCGAGCGCGCGTCCCATGGCAGGGTAAGCGATCGCACCGCTGAACGCGCCGTTCCCGACCGCCTGGAATTTGCCGTTCCATCCCGAGGCGGGCAGCCACACTTCGATCTTGATGTCGGAGTCGCTCGTCGGCTTCAACGTGGCGGCGACGCGGCAGAAGGCGGGCAGCGCGGTGAAGTCTCCCGCTTCACTCTGCGCGTCAGGCGTGAACGCTCCCGCTTGAACTGATGCGGCGACCGTGATCGTCGCGTGGGGCAGCGCCGTTTTCGCCAGGTCGCTGCACGAGCCGGCGTCGGCCACCGCCGGAGCCGGACTGGCCAGCCACGCCAACGCGAGCGCCAGAAAACCACCCGCAAGCATTCTCATGACGGCTCTCACCGATGAATGCGATGCCGGCGGCAGCTGAAGAGCCGGGCCGACGTCGCGCCGGCGTTGAGTGTCTCACAAAGCGCACATCCGCGGCGGCCATTTCACTCAGCTGCACGACAGGTGCTCGATCGCCCTTCGCCGCGTCTGGTTAGAAGAAGACGATAAGTTTCGTTCGAAAGAAACGATAAGCGGGACGCTTGACCATCGCGCGACATCGGCACGCCACTTGCCCCGATCGATACCAGTCTGATGTAAAGGAGTCGTACCGATGATGAAGCCTTCTTCGTTGCTCCCGCTGGTAATTGTGGTGATTGGCGCGGCAATTCTCGTGAGCGCATGCGGCAGCGATTCGCCCAGTCCGACCGCGCCTGGGCCGTCCACTGCAGCGGACGTCACTGTCACCATTCAAGCTAACAATGCCAGCAACTCGTACGCGCCTAATCCGGTCAGCATGCGTGTCGGCCAGACAATCGCCTGGCGTAACGCCGATGCAATCACGCACACCGCAACGCAGGACAACGGTGGATTCAACACGGGATCGGTCTCGGCCGGCGCGACCAGTGCGGCGACCATGATGAGCGCGGCCGGCACGTTTACGTACCACTGCACGATTCACCCGGGCATGGTGGGAACGGTAGCCGTCCAGTAAATCCATCGCCATCGACCAATCGACCGCCGACGTCCGCGTTCAGCACGGCGTTCACCGGCTTGCGCTCCTTTTGCTCGCCGCTGCCGGTCGCTCGCGTTCTGCGTGCTCCGGCTCAAACCGGAGAATGTCGCCAGGCTGGCACGAGATCGCCTCGCAGATCGCGTCGAGCGTCGAGAAGCGGATCGCGCGCGCCTTGCCGGTCTTGAGGATGGAGAGGTTGGCCAGCGTCATGCCGATCCGATCCGCGAGCTCGGTCAGCGTCATCCGTCGATCGTGAAGCAAGTCGTCGAGCTTGACGGCGATCGCCACGTCACACCGTCCCTTCGAGGTCTTCGCGCATCAGCGTGCCTTCCGCGAACACGCGGGCCAGCAGGAACGTAAGGAGTACGGCGAGCCAGCCGCTGATCGAAAAGCCGGCATCGAGATTGAGCGGATGCGCCGGAGTCGAAACGGCCTTGGCGATCGCGCCGATGACGAGGCTGAGAAGCTGCAGCGCGAGCAGCACCCAGGCGATCGCCTGCAATCGTGACGCGTTCGCGGCGACAAATGGGTCGCCCCCACGAACCGTCTCAACGATCGCGAGCAGCCGTTTGAGGACGGCGTAGTTCAGCGGGATCGCGGCCAGGCCGAGCAGCGCGATTGTCTGCAAGCCCATGATCAGCCGGTCTGCCTCGGGCGAAGGAGAAAGATCGAGCGCGCTCATGATCCATCGCCGCGTCGGCATCGCAACCAACAGAGTAAAGATCGCCGCGCCGGACAACCAGTTCACGACGATGAGGACTCGCAGCATGACGTACGCGATCGGCAGCGCGGCCGATGATGAGGCTGGCCTTGGCATGGATTCACCACCTAAGTTATTGAATATCAATAATCTATTTATCGATTGCCGTCAAGTTATGTATCGGAAGTCGATAAATAATCCATGCTCGCGAGCAGGTCAACTCTCTCAGCTGTATGAGGATGTCGTTCGGCGGGTGCAGATCCAAGCGGTGATCGGACGGGACGAGCTGTCGGTTACCTGGCCGCCACCTTCAGATTGGAAAAGTAGCCCTCGGTGCCAGGTCCGACCCACAATGCCACTCCTCCCTCTCGCGGCTCGAGCTTCAGATCGTCGACGATGAGGGAGGGCTGTGCGGCTCCGTGGACGTAGAGCCGCGCTTTTCGCCCTTCCACCTCGATCTTGTACTTGGTCCAGACTCCGGGCTCGAGATCCACATACGACTCGTATTTCTCCGGAGCTTCCTGCCGCGATCTCGCGAAGTCGAAATTCGGGTGCGAACTGTACTGGGTGGAGTGATTCCGCCTGACTTGATCCTCCGCCCGGCCGTTGGTGGGCCTGAGGTAGATGTACTCGTAGCTGCCGTCGCCCTGGATCCGGAACGCGATGCCGATGAACCCACGCGCGCCACCGGGTGCACCGGCGGCCGGCTGGCCGGCCACATCCACTTCGATCGTGCCGTCGCGAAACACCATGTCCTTGACCACGGCATACGAAGAGGCGTTCGGAGACTCCGGCTTGGCGATCACCTGGATCGCACTCCGGCCTTTGAACATGGTCTGCGCAATCGACACGTTCGTGCCTGCCAGCCGATCGGCGCTTTGAGCCGCGAGCGGGACGGCGAGCAGCGCCAAGAGAGACGCGCGGGCGACGAGCTTCGCTGACTGCAACGGCATGATCATGTCCGCAAAGCCCCCGCGCTGTCGCGCGGGGGCATCTTCATTTCGAAATCACCACGGATCGGTGCGCTTGGTATAAGCGCGGCCTTTGTCCGCCGCCGGCGTGTCGCCGCCGGTGCAGATCATCGCGCCGTCCTTGATCTGGTCGATGACAGTATTCTCGTTGCAGGCGTTGAGGAACTTGACCCCCGCCGCCTTGGTGGCATTGAGAACGCGCTGCCGCACCGCGGCCATCTGTGGTGATGTTTCGCCGCCGCCCTGATAGGTACCGGGGCGCCCCATGAGGAAGAAGCCATGGTCGCCCGGACCCCATTCGGCGAAGGCGATCCCAGGCACGCGGACGGAGGTTTCGACGTTGGCATCAGCCCGCGGGTTCTCGATCTTCAGGCCGAACAGGAATTCGCCATCGGGGTTCATCGGCCAGGGATCGGCGATGCGCATGTATTCCTGGGGCGTCACACCCCAGATGCCCGACGCGTAGCCTTGTGAGCCGTTGCCGCGGGTGCCCTGCGCCAGGCCCTCGACGCGCGGCGCGAACGGATAGCGCGCAGCTTCGATCATCAGGCGCGCGGCTTCCGGGCTTTCAGCGTTGCACAGCAGGATCCCGTGCACGCCGGTGGCCAGAGTCTGCTGGATCATCCAGGCGTTGGCGCGCAGCGCGTCGGTGGTGCCGGAAATGGGCAAGGTGACAATCACCGCCGGCGTCTTGTGACCGGTGCGCGTCGGACCGGCGTCCACCAGGCCGCGCATGAATTCGCGCAGTTCCTTGAAGTCGAGCGGGCCATGCTCCATTTCATAGGTGATGTAGTCGGCTTTGGTCGCCGCCATCTCCTTGCCCTTCTCGTAGCCGCCGCCGCTGATCTGCGCGTAGTAGACGGGCTGGTCCTTGAGCCACATGTCGATGACGCGGTTGACATGCTTGCCGGTGCGGGTGGTCTGCTTCGGCATCTCCGGCAACATCGCGTTGACGGGCGGCACCGTTTGCTGGCCGCTGGCCGACATCGCCGTGGTCAGCCCCGCGGCAGCCAGGCCGGCCAGCACAAGGGTTTTCGTCTTCATGCAATCCTCCCGGTGATCTTCGGTTCGGTTTGTTGACGACGGTGGCGTCTTTCAGGTGGGCACAGGTTGCTACAAAAACCGGGTGATGAAAAGCCCGTAATTTCGGCGCACGTGGCCATCCGCGTGCACCGACATCTAGCTCGCCGGCCGCGCCGTCGCTTCGAGGGAACTTTGAAGTGCCCTCTTGTTGCCCGGCGGAACCCTTCGCTACAGTGCGACTCATGTCCATGATGAGGCTTTACCGTGTGATCATGCCGGTGGGCGATCTCGAGCCCGCGGTGCAGTTCTATTCAGCCCTTCTCGATCAGCCGGGCGTGCGCGTCTCGGGTGGGCGTCACTACTTCTCGTGCGGCGACGTAACCCTTGCGCTGTATAGCCCGAAAGGCGATGGCGACAAGCGCGATCCCCATCCCAACTTCGATCACGTGTACTTCGCCGTCGAGGATCTCGACCAGGTCCATCGCCGGGCGGAGCAATTGGGCGGACTGTCGACCAGGCGCGGCGACGGCCAGCTGCCGATGGGACAGATCGCCACCCGACCGTGGGGCGAACGGTCCTTCTATACGCAGGACCCGTTTGGCAACCCGCTCTGCTTCGTCGACTCGAGTACGTTGTTCACCGGGAAGCCACGGTGACGTTCGCGCCGGAGCGCCGTCGGTCGCGGCGCTGCGACGCCTATTTCGCGTCGGGCAGATACATCGACATGACGACGACAGGACTCTGGACGTCCACGAACTGATGCGCCACGCCGGAGGGCACGATCAGGAAGTCGCCCTTGCCGAACTTCTGGGCCGTGCCACCTTCGATCGACTTGCCCGAGAGGTTGGTGCCGTTTCGCGTTTCACCGACGAGCTTGCCGCCGGTCAGCATCGTCGCCGACCCATCGACGACGTAGAACAACTCGGCCTGCGCCTCGTGAGTTGACGCACCCTGAGGCTGCGGCAGCCGCCGCTCGACGTTGACGTTGTAGGGCGCGAGCGAAAACACGCGGACGCTGCTGGCGGGACGATCGGCGGGAAGCTTCGCCAGTGCCTCGGCGAGCGCCGCGGCTGAGAAGTGGCTCGCTTTCGTTCGATCGGTTGGGGCGGGCTGGGAGCCTGCCGGCGGTTGCGCCGCCACCATGTTCGAGAGCGTGAACAGCACGGCGACCGCAGCGAACATTCTCATCGTAGCCTCCTCATCGAACGAAGCCGAAGACCGATACGATCATTTGACGCCGGGCCGCTATGTCACGCGTCGAGCCTGGATCGGAGCGGTGCGCCAGCGCATATACGCGACGAAGGTAGCCATCGCCAGCAGCACGAACGTGATGACGGCCGAGCTGATTTCACCGCGCATCAGGTGAAACACGGTGGCGGAAATCATCACGATCATGATGCCCGCGGCCGCACTCGGAACGAGCCACGTCTGGCTGCGCGTGAGCGCCGGAAGCGTCAATCCGACCGCGGCCAGCACCTCGGCGACGCCGAGAAAAAGCTGAAACCAGCGCGGCAGCGTGGCGTTCATCTGCTCGGCAATCGCCGCCGGCGGGAAGAGGAACAGGACGCCATGCGCGAAGAACGCCAGCGCGAGCAGCGCCTGCAGCACCCAGAGCAGGATATTCATGCATTCTCTCCGTCAAAACGTTTACGTCAAGCCCTATTGACGTTCGCGCTCCCAGCGATTTGCCGTCCGCCAGTCGGCGACGATGATAGCCGCAAACCCAATCCAGCCGATCGCGCGGAGCGTGCCAATTCGAATCGATCGGGGCAGCACGAATTCCAGGCACACGAGAACGACGCCGAGGATGAACAGGTGACGTGCAGTGAGCGCGTTCGCGTCATACCAGATTGATCGGTTGCGCAGGGTCGATGGAATGCGCAACCCGAAGAATCGGTTCGGTGGAACCCATCGGAACATCAGCGGCAGCGAAAACAGGATGAGCACCGGGCCGATCGCTTCCATCGCCCGATTTTACGCCTGCCGGGTAACGGACCTGGAAAGGACTATAGTCCGTGTGCATTGGGCGCCGAGGGGTCGCGGCACACAGGGTAAGCCGCACGATCAGCGAGGAGGATGCGATGGTGAATCGGATCAGACGCAAGATGCTGGCGGCAGGCGCGGCGGCGACGGCGATAGCCGCGACCCCGCGCGTTTTTGCCGATCAGGCCGGGCAGGGAGGAGCGGTCAAGTCCTTCTACGAGAGAGGACCGGTTCGCATCCAGTATGAGGAGACCGGCACCGGCTTCCCGCTGCTGCTCATCGCTGGCGGCGGATTGAACTCGACGATCGCTGGCCTCCACCGCGGCGATCCGTTCAACCCGTTCGAGGAGTTCAAGGGGGAGTACCGCTGCATCGCGGCGGACCTGCGCAACGCCAACGGCGGCCAGTCCTCCGGCCCGCTCGAGATCGATCGGCCGTGGGACGCGTACGCCGATGACCAGCTCGGCGTAATGGATCACCTGCGCATCGACAAGTTCATGGTGATGGGGTTCTGCATCGGCGGCCCGTTCATCTGGAACCTCCTGAAGCGCGCACCGAATCGCATCGTCGCCGCCGTGCTGGCGCAGCCCAGCGGCTCCCGCCCCGAGATGCGCGACTTGTTCTACGAGACCAACAGCAAGGGCTGGGGTCCGGCGCTGAACGCCCGCCGGCCCGAGATCACGATGGAGATGATCGACAGGTTTCTGACTCGGATGTACCGCACCAACCCCGACTTCGTCTTCACCGTGACGCGCGATTTCGTCAAGAGTTGCCAGACGCCCGTGTTGATCCTGCCCGACGATATCCCGGCGCATCCGTACGCGGTCGCCATGGAGGCGGCGATGCTCGCGCCGAAGGCCGAGGTGAGCATGTTCCCGTGGAAGGAGCCCAAGGAGCGGATTCCGCTGGCGGTGCGTCAGATCCGGTCCTTCCTGCGGGCGCACCGGCCCGCGTCGTCGTAGCCGGGTGGAGGCGTCATGTCTGACCGCCGCGAGTTCCTGAAGTTCCTGGCCGGCAGCCCGCTGTTGCTGGCGTATCCAACCTTGCTCGAGGCGTTCACCCAGGCGCCCACCGCGCAAGCGGCCGCCGCGACGCTGGCGAGCGCGGCCGACGCGCTCGACGTGTTCGACTTCGAAGCGATGGCGCACAAGGTGCTGCCGCCCGCTCACTGGGGCTACATGGCCACCGGCGTCGACGGCGAGGAGACGCTGCGAGCGAATCCGCGAGGCTTCGACCGGTATCAGCTGCGCGTGCGCCGGTTCGTGGACGTGAGCCGCATCGACATGGGGATGGAGATCTTCGGGCAGAAGTTCACCTCGCCCATCATGATGTGCCCGGTCGGTAGCCAGCGAGCGTTCCATGCCGAAGGCGAACTGGCGGTGGCACGCGCCGCGCAAGCACGCGGGCAGCTGCAGATTCTCTCCACGCAGTCGTCGACGCCGATTGAAGACGTCGCCAAGGCACGGGGCGGCAGCGGCCTCTGGTACCAGCTTTACACCACGAACAACTGGGACGTGACGACGAAATTGCTGAAGCGTGCCGAGGCGGCAGGATGTCCGGTCGTCGCGGTGACCGTCGACCTGCCGGGGGGCCGCAATACCGAGACCGACCTGCGCATGGCACGGGTCGATACACGCCAATGCGCCAGCTGCCACGGCGGCGCAGGGCCAGCAGCCGACGGACGCACCGTCGGCGTCAAGCCGATGTTCACCGGCCTCGACATGAAGGACGTGACGCTCACCTCGGGAACGCTGACCTGGGACTTCGTCAAGCGGGTCAAAGACGTCACCAGGATGAAGGTGCTGATCAAGGGGCTCGAGGGCGCCGACGATGCGGCGCTCGCGGTGAGCAGCGGCGCCGACGGCATCATCGTCTCGAACCACGGCGGCCGCGCCACCGAAACGGGC
>Ga0207701_10004251_pt1 | contig 14573 bp, 17 predicted proteins | sample KBSSwiSSwithPhiX_FD_184294 | JGI IMG/M metagenome (GOLD analysis project Ga0207701, IMG submission 184294) | Switchgrass rhizosphere bulk soil microbial communities from Kellogg Biological Station, Michigan, USA, with PhiX - S5 (SPAdes) (version 2) | ecosystem: Environmental > Terrestrial >... | reverse complement strand
GAATCGCTGTGGCACAAGCCGCAAGCTTGAACCTTGATTCGGACTTGCCGCGGCCCCGGCTGCGGAATCGCGCACTCCACCAATTCAAACGGCCCGCCAGGGCGGGACACCTGCATTGCACGCGCAGCACTCATGGCTATGCCTCGTGTGAAATTGCTTTGAGGTTTAGAGTACGTGATCATCAGATCGTGCGTTGCAGACCTGGCTCGTTCAGGGCACTGACAGCGTGCAAACGCCGATGTTGCACTCGATACCCGGATTTGAAGCCGACCCAGTCGCGAGGAACTACGGTCGACTGCGGGCAAAGGCAACTCGCGGCCAACAGCGGGCTTAGACGAGGGATCAGCGAGAGCCGGCGGACACGAGCGAGCGAAGGGTGTGGCTGTCGCCCTATGTATGCCGCTGAAGGCCAAGGGGATGCGGAGCTGGGCAGCTGCGGCGTGGCTGCTGCGGTGGCCAACGCGATCTACAACGTGACCGGCCTGCGGGTGCGCGACTAACCGATCACGCTTGATAAGCTCCTCGATCGGCTGCCTGTTGCGATTTGAGACGGAAAGCAGTATGAAACGAACACCTCCGCATCACGCGACATCAATCGACGGCTTTTCAGGAGCCGCGGGCTGGTTTTGGTCATCTCCACCATCCAGGCGACGGAGTTCTTCCTGAACGATCCGTAGATGAAATCTGAGGCGATGCAGATCGACTTCGAACGGACGCGATACTTTGAGCGACTGCAGGACTGATTCAATTTCGCTGAGCCGCCTCGCGTAATCGTCAAAATATGAGCTGTTATACCGAGCAAATTCTTGTTCGAGCTGTCCCAGACTCCGATGCAGCCGATCGATTCGGCGAACGTGAAACCACCTGTAAACCCGAGGCGCGAATCCGATGACAGGAATGAGCGCCACGAGAATCGGGATGACGAAGAAGACGATTCGGTCAAGCAGTGAGGCGAGCCAAAAGGACGTGTAACGCTGCCACAAGGTCTGCCCCGATCTCTAAAAAGCTTCCGCCGTTGGCGACAGAGGCAAATCGTTCGCTTGCGGTGCAGGAAACTCACCAAGTCGACTAAACGGGCCGGGTGCTGCGTGTGCTTCACGCATAGCTTCCAGTAACAGGTATTGCAGGGCGGGATGAAGGTCCTTTCGCACGAGCATTCGGTTACGCGAGGCGAGCAGATCGACGTCGGAGCTCGGGACATCACGGCTCAGGCTGATCAAGCCGCGCCACAAAATGATGTGCCTCAGCCCCGGCACTGTCTTCGCGATCGCTTCAGCTTGCGCTACGTTCATCAGCCGGACGCCGTGGTGCGAGCGCGCGCTCCACGAGTTTTGCATCCAATCCGTCCCCCAATTGACTTGGAAAGATCGCAACATCGATTGTGCCAGCGAGGAGCGCATCGATCGTGTCGGAGGGATCGAGCTCCAACAGCACCTTTGACACGTCTGATGCGCCAGTTGCCTGGAGAACCTGCAGCATAGCTACGCGCAACGCGGTCCCCTGCTTGCCGAGAGAGATCCGCTTCCCGCGCATCTGTGCAAATTGGGTGATTGGCTCGTCGCTCCGGTAGAAGATCCATATCGGCGCATCGAATACTCCACCGAGTGAAGATAGCCTGTCGCCATCGCTCGGCTCTGTGATGCCGAAGGTGGTGAGAGCCGCTTGCACGCCGGAGTTGCCGTCACGTAGAAGCTCGAGATCCTCGATCGCGCCGGCAGCATTGCGAATTTCAAGTTCGACACCGTGGCGAGCTAAAATTGTTGCGTATTGAGTTGCGACTTTTTCATACCCGGAGCCCGGTGCCCCGGCAGCCATGATCACGCGGTGTGGTGGTAGCGGATCAATCAATCGGTAGACGACGTATAGAGCGGTCACGACGACGAGGACCCAGGCGGTAAGCAAAATCACCGACGGTTTTAAGAACATACGCCCCATGCTTTCCACGCCTCACAGCTGCGCCGAGGATTCGCGGTCGGCTCACGCCTAATGTGACCGTCGGACATTGAACGACACTGCGCTGATCGCCGTCAGCGCGTCGTAAACGTGACGCGCTGGTCGCCCGGCCCCAGTGCCTGGGCCAGCCCTGTGCTCTCGGTGATGCGGCCAATTCTCGTATAGCTGTAGCTGGAACTGAACGTCTCGTAGAAGACCACGAGCGTGTCGTCGCCGTATAGCAGCACGTCGCCACTTCGAATCGTGCCCGGCCGCGCGGGGTTGCTCGGCAAGCTGCGCGGCAATCGTGCGTGTTTCTCGTTGCCGTTTAATTCCGCCATATCGAGCGTCGTGGGGAGCAATTGCACGAACGCGTGCGCTGTGGGGTTGTCTTCCAGTGTGACTGCGAAGCGCTGGGTGTTGACAGTCATCCACAAGCCGGCGTTCTGAGATCCGGCGGGAGGGTCTGATGCACCGGTGGTCCCGAGTGCGCCCAGTTCGGGGGCGGCAAAACATGCCAGCACCAGACCCAGCAACCCGGCGCCCTTCCGAACGCGGTGCGTCGAGTTGAGTGGCGAGTATGCGCGCATTGATCCCATGTCAGCAGCGCTTGTATGTGGTTTCAGCGGGCCAGGTCGATATGCTTGATGACTCGCGCGGGGACGCCGCCGACGACCGCGTTATCAGGCACGTCACGGGTCACCACCGCGTTCGCTGCGACGACCGCATTCTTGCCAATCGTGACACCGGGCATTACCGACACCGCGGCGCCGAGCCACGCGCCCTTCTTGATGAAGATGGGCGCGCAATACGTCGAGCGTCGCGTGGTCGGATCCAACGGATGGCTGATGGTCACCAGGTTCACTTTCGGGCCGATGAGCACACCGTCCTCGATAGTGATTCCGCCGCGATCCATGAACTCGCAGGCGTGGTTGATGAACACGTTGCTCCCGACGCGAATGTTCTTGCCGAAGTCCGTGTAGAAGGGTGGCAGCATCCAGAACGACGGGTCCACCGGCGCGCCGATAAGTCGCTCAAACAACTCTCTGACTTGCTCGGGGGTCCGGTACCCGCTGTTGATTTCCGCGATCAGCTTCTGGGCCTCAGCAATAAGGTCGGCGATCTTGCCGTACTCCGGATCATCGAGAGAGATGATCTCTCCTGACCGTTCGCGTTCAAAAATATCCTTCTGCTGCATGTGAACTCTCCACACGTCGAGACGCCATCTCAACCGAGACTGGGCATCAGCAACAGACTTGCAGTGAATGCTGACTCCCGCGAACGAACTGCTCAGCGATTGCGGGCGTCCGCAACTTGTTTATCGATTGCTGCCCGCACACGGGCGGCGGCTTCGGTCAGCCCGCGCTGGGCCAGTACGTCGGAGGCGCTGCGCAGCTGTGAAGCGGTCAAGCCCACATTCATGCTGATGCGGATGTGCGATCGCAGCTGCGATTCGACGCCTGGCATCGCACTGAGCGCGCCGACAGTGGCGAGCTCACGGCTTTGCCAGTCCAAGTTGTCGCGCGCGAAGATGTCACCGAAGAGGTGCGTCTTCAGATATTCATCGATTGCAGGCGCAAATTCGAACAGCGGGCCCTTGACCGGGGCTCCGGAGAGTTTCGTCTGGTTGGCAGTACCGATCGCGAGCAGATCCCTTCCGGACGGGACCGGACTTGGCTCCCGGCCCGCCGGATCCTGAATACCGCGTTGCTTGCGAGCATCGATAACCTTCATCAGTTCGCCGAGCGCATTGAGGCTTCGTGGGAAGCCGGCATACGCGTACAGCTGCACGAGTATCTCCTTGGCGTCGCTGACCGAAAGCCCTGCATCGAGTCCTTCATTCAGTGCCGCGTTGAGGCGCGGCATGTCGCCGATCGCCATAGCGGCCGCGATCGGAGCAATGGACTGCTGTTTTTGCGCGAGTGCCTCGAACGAGTTCATGGTTGTGGGCTCCACATTGCTTGTAACGGCGTCGGCAGTCGTGCCGGAGATCGCGGCGGCAAGGCCCATCGCCGCTGCGAAAGCCAGCACGTGATTTCCTCGTCTACCGGGCGTTATATTGGTCATCACTGACTTTCTCCATCCACGCTACGTTCTTGCCATCGAGGGTGCCGCTAACGGCGAGATGCGTCATGGCGGTGGTGGGCCCGGCGCCGTGCCAGTGTTTGACACCTGGCGGACACCAGACGACATCGCCGGGCCGGATCACCTGCACCGGCTTGTCCCATTCCTGCGTGAGGCCCACGCCGGCAACGACGACGAGCCGCTGGCCCGCGGGATGCGTGTGCCAGGCCGAGCGCGCGCCGGGTTCGAAGGTCACGAGTCCGCCGGAGGCGTTGATGTGCTCGTTGGCCGGCCACACCGGATCGACGCGCACGTGGCCCGTGAAAAACTCCGACGGCCCTGTCGTGGACGCCTGAGTGCCCGCGCGCGTGATCTCCTGCTTTGAGGGTGGGGGGGTTCGTTGAGCCGCAGCTGTGCCGAAGATGCCGGCATGCAGAAGCGCAACACAGGCGAAAGCTCCGCGAAATTGCTTGTTCATCATGATGCCTCCTGCTTGAGTTTCGCAGTTTGATGGGAATCGCCGGCGTCGAACGTGTGCATGCGCGGGTCACGCGCACGATCGCATCGGTTGGTTCGACAATGGCCGGCTGCGTACATCATGTTGCGCGCATGACGTACATTCACTTTCGGTAAAAACTGCGCCCGGCGACTACTTCACTGCTTCTAACGCACCTTCAACTTGCCGCCGACCTTCAGCGCGTCGCCGGCCGACTCCATTCTTGCCGGCCTTGCCAGCTATTCGGCAGTCTGGTCGCGTGACTCCAGTTCGAAACACCAAGCGAAACGGCAGCAGCCCGCACCGAGATTGCTGCCCGGCGCGGTCAATGCTCCGAATGTTCGTCGCCGCTTTCCCGTCACGGCGCCACGCCAGGTTTCGTCGCGAGCGAGACGGGCGTCACGTCCATCAGTTTTCGTGATGTGACCATGGCATCGGTCGTTGCCCGGAATTTCTTGAAGTGCGCCGTCTGCAGGTGCGCCTGGTAGGCGGCGGGGTCGCGATAGATCTCGAAGACGCGCACCACGCCGGGGTTGTCCTTTTCGGCAACGGCATACAACGCGAGGCAGCCTTCCTCGAGCCGAACGGATGCCTGCCCGATCTCGCGGGTGGCGGCCGCGAACGCCTCGGCTTGTGCTGGATCGATCTGCAATTCGGCCAGCCGTATATAACGGCTTGAAGCTTGTTGCGCCATGGCGGCTCCGGAGAGACAAGCAAGGACGATGGCAAGGAAGAAAAGTCTTGGTTTCATGGGATCAACATTGTCTTGATGGCGCGCCGCTCGTCCATCGCGCGATAGCCTTCGGCGACCTGGTTCATGGACAGGCGGAGGTCGAAGACCTTGCCCGCATTGATCTTTCGCTCCAGCACGAGCCCGATCAGCGTCGGCAGGAAAGCACGCACGGGCGCCGGCCCGCCGTGCAAATGCACGTGCTCGAAGAACAGCTCTTCGCGCTTCAACTCGACGCCGTGCGGCACGCCCACATAGCCGATTGAGCCGCCCGGACGCGTGGAACGGATCGCCTGCATCATCGACTCCTGCGTGCCCACGCACTCGAGAACACTGTCGGCGCCAATGCCCTGTGTCATCTGCAGGACGCGCTCGACACCTTCCTGGCCGCGCTCGACGACGATGTCCGTGGCGCCGAACTCCAGTGCGAGCTTCTGACGCGGCTTGTGACGGCTTATGACGATTATCCTCTCGGCGCCCATTTGCTTGGCCGACATCACCCCGAGCCGCCCCACAGCGCCATCACCGACCACGGCAACCGTACTTCCGGGCTTCACGTCCGCGGCAAGGGCCGCGAACCAGCCAGTGCCCAGAACGTCCGATGTGGTGAGCAGCGATGGAATCAGGTCTTCGGGCGGGATAGCCGCTGTCGCGACCAGCGTTCCATCGGCGAGTGGCACGCGCAGGAACGGCGCCTGCGCACCGCCGACGAATTCGCGGTGCAGGCATGACGTCTGGTATCCATGGCCACACACGACGCAGGTGTTGTCCGAGGCGAAGAACGAGCCAATCACGAATTGGCCTGGCTTCACAACCTGCACTTCGCTGCCGACGTCTTCGACCACACCGCAATATTCGTGGCCCATCGGCGTTGGTTCAGTGATCGGCTGCAGGCCGCGATACGGCCACAGGTCCGATCCGCATACGCATGCTGCGGAAATGCGGATGATGGCGTCGGTGGGCTTGAGGATTTCAGGTGCATCGCGCTCCTCAAAGCGGATGTCCCCCGGACCATACAGCATGGTGCCCAGCATGTCGTGCTCCTTCCTGTTGAACGGTGGAAGCCAGAAATCACTCGGCCCTTGGCTGCGGCGGGTAACCGCAGCTGCGGGTGAATGACGGCCCGCCTGCTGAATTGCAGCAAGTTGCCTATCGGGCCGCTGCTTGAGATGCTTCGGCCGATATCGAAAAGACGGTCACCGGTTGGGCGAAGCCGCGCACCGCGATGTCCCCGACAGCGACCAGTTCCGCCTTGGGCAGTGCCTTCGCCGTGCTGGCGGAGAGCAGGAGCGCCGTGCCGTGTTCCTTGCAGAGCGCCTCCAGCCGCGCGGCGAGATTCACCGTGTCCCCGTAGACCGTGTAGCTCTGACGCCCGCCGCCGCCGACATTGCCGGCAATCAAGAAGCCCGTATTGATGCCGATGCGTACCCGAACGGGCTCGCCGGCGAACTCGCGTTGCGCGACACACGCCAAAATCGCGCAGGCCGCCTCGAAGGCGTTCCGAGCGTGTCCCGGGTCCTCGATGGGCACGTTGAAAGTCGCCAGCACGCCATCTCCTTGGAACTGGGTGACGATACCGTTGTGCGCGCCAATGATCCGCGTCACTTCGTCAAAGTAGGCATTCACGATCTCCACGGTGCGGGCCGCGCCCGCGCGCTCGGTCATCGCGGTGAAGCCGGCGATGTCAGCGAAGAGCACGCTCGCCTCGCGCTCGATCGGGGCGAGCGTCCCGCCGCCCTCAATCATGGCGTTCACGATCGGCCGTGGGACGAAGCGTCCGAAGATGCCGTAGAGGGCGGCGTGGTCCCTTTCCGCTTCCAATTGCCGCTGCAGCGTGTTGCGCGCTCGCCACATCACCGCTGCAATCAGGAACGCGACCACCACGAGCGCGACCGCTTCCTCGATGCGACTGCCGAGCCCGCCGAAGTTGGGGTCGAGCAAGACGGCCGTGATTTCCGCGGCCGTCGGATTCGACGGAATGTCGGTCCAGTTGAGGACCCCCTCGCTGCGGCTTGCCGATCGAAGGAAAGCGGTGATCCACGCAAGCGCACCGGCGATCCCCGTCCAAAGGACCATACCGGGTGAGAAACTGAACGCTGCCACGCCCACAATGATGAAGTAAAAGGGAAAGACCGCGGCCCGGAACATCATGACAGACGGAAGATCGACAGCGCTCTCGTAAAGCGGCTGGGTTGCCACCAGCGCGGAAACGATGGTGATGTCGAGCGAAATGAAGACGTACTTGACCCATGGTCTGTCCAAGCGCGTCCCGATCAGGCAGTAGTGAACCAGGCCAAGTAAAGCGAAGACCGATAGGAGGATCACGTAATCGAGCGCACGTTCCGCGTTGTGCGCGCGCGAACCCACCAGCCAAGCGCCGAGCAGCACGAGCGCGACGGTGCGGCCGATGATTGCGAGCTTGAGTCCTGTCTGCGCCGCGCGCTGAAACATGTCCCCGGCGTCGCGGGACACCCCCGCGACCGTTACGTCCATTGAACGGTCCATGTGTTCCACATGTCCACTGGCTCCATCGAGTGCCGTGTTCCTCAAACGAGCCATACCCGGTTTCCTATAGGTGAGCATGTGCGACATGGGCACCGCCAATCCTGATCGCTCAATAATCGCAGACGCAAGCGACGTCATATCGCTCAGCGACCCGGAGTACCCGAAGATCGCCGCTCTCATCGCCGAGGCTGAGCGTCGTCACCGAGAACAGCACCGGTCACGTGACGCCGCCCAAGTGCGGGCCCCGTTCAGGCGCCTGACCGCAACTACTCTTCGGCCGGCCCTAGGTTGAAAGGCATCAGGGCATGAATCGGCCACCCATCACATCCCAATATCGCGCCAGCATGTCGTTCTCCTTCATGTCTTCCTAGCTGGACCGGCCCGGTATTGGTCGTCACTGACGGGCTCCATCCACTCGACGTTCTTGCCGTCGAGCGCTTCCTGAACCGCGATATGTGTCATTGCGGTGGTCGGCGTGGCGCCGTGCCAGTGCTTGTGGCCAGGTGGGCACCAGATAACGTCGCCGGCGCGAATCTCAACGATCTCTCCACCTTCGCACTGCGTCCAGCCGCAGCCAAACGTTACGATCAGCGTTTGGCCGAGCGGATGCGTATGCCAGTTTGATCGGGCACCCGGCTCGAACGTGACCGCGGCGCACGAGTGCCGAGCGGGCGCCGGCGGCACATTCAGTGGATCGATGCGGACGGTGCCGGTGAACCATTGTGCCGCTCCGGTGGACGAGGGCTGGGATCCTGCGCGTTTGAGTTCCACGTCGTGCCTTTCAGAAAGGGAGGTAGCCAGTGTTATCGATTGATGGACATTGGTCATCCGTTTGTGCAACGCCACACGTGGCGGAGTGCACTATGACGTGCTGCATGGCGTTCATGTCCTGTCGCTCGAAGAGGCGTGAAAGGTGGCACAGGAGCCCGGGACTCGGACACCGGATGGCGAAGCACTTTCATCGAATATCCTTCGCTGAGGCGGTCGGAGCAGTCGCAGCGCGACCACCGCCGCGCCCAAAACGCAGAGCGCGCTAGCCAAGAACACGGTATCGAGCCCAGCGTGGGCTCCCAAAAGTCCCATGAGCGGACTGGCGATGCCGAGAGCAAGGTCGAGGAACGAGGTGTAGGCACCCGTAGCGAGCCCTTGGCTGCCGGCCGGTGCGCGGCGGACTGCTTCCAAGCCGAAAGCAGGGTAGATCAGCGAGTAGCCGAGACCGGTCAAGACAGCGCCGATTACGGCAACGGATGCAGTCGGCGCTCGCCAGATGATCGCGAGGCCAGTCGCTTCAATCAGCACGCTCACCAAGGCGACCTTTGCACCTCCGAGCCGGTCGGCGAGATGGCCCAGCAGGACGCGTGCCAGGATGAACGCCGCGGCGAACGCTGTAATCGGCAGCCAAGCGAGCGTCCAGCCGCGAGCGGCAAACAGCAGGGCGACGAACACCATGACGGCGCCGAATCCCGCGCTGCTCAACGCAAGACCGACGCCGGGTACCCAGACGGCGGTTATGACCTTCGCCACGGAAGGTCGTTGCGCAACCGACGCAGTCACGGCGTGCATCGGCGCGACGATCAGAAGCGAAACAAGAGGAAGCGCGATCGTGGCGAGCGCGATAGCGACAAAGCCAGCGCTCTCGTAGAGCATGGTTCCGAGGGGTGCGCCCAAGGTGAACGCGGCATACATGGCCGTGCCAATCCACGCCATGACCTTGCCCGTCTGGCGCGGGCCCGCGGCGCCGAGTCCCCCTGCCAACGCGCCCGTGATGATGAAGCTCTCCGATGCGCCGAGGATCGCACGGCCGACCAGCAGTACAGAGACGGACGCGACCGGCGACCTCGCGAAGGCTAGCGACAACACATAGACCAAGCCAGCGGAACCCGCACCGAGCAGACCGGCAATGACAGCGCGCTTCGCTCCCCGGGTGTCGGAGTACGTTCCCGCCCAGACCCGGGAAAGCAGTGCCGCCCCGAACTGGCTACCTGAAACAAGGCCGACCACGAACGTGCTGAGGCCAAGGTCCTGGTGAACATGGAGGGGGAGGACGACCAGGTTCAGGCCGATGGCCAGAAAGGCGATCAGGACCACCACCATGAACCCAAGCAGGCGTGTCACGACGAATGCCGAGCCGGTACGATTCATCAGTGGTGTAGAGGAAGTCTTGAACATGGCCTCACTAATCCATTGCCTCGGTGAAGACAGGACTAGGTGGCACACTCCACATGCTCAGGTGAAAGCCAATCACCGATGGAACGAGAAACTACTAGTGCGCTAGGCACGTTCGTGACGATGGCGCGCACGCAGCTGCCCGCGTGGCTGCCGAGCTTGGAGTGTTGCGCTCGGCAATCGGTCATACGATGCGCGCGCTGGAGACGCATACGGCTGCTCACGACGGATATGAATTTGTGCATCACTCGCTCTCGCGTCGATCAACCCAGCTCAAAACGCGGCGCACGCCCTCGGCGAGCGAAACCTCGGGTTCCCAGCGAAGAAGGCGATGCGCTTTCTCGCGCGAGTAGACCTGGCGTCCGGCAGACGGCAGCCGGGCGGCGGTGGAGCTCTCGCGCATCTGGGGCTGAACGTTGGCGCCACACGCTTTCGCGACAAGTGCGACGGTTTCGCGCTGCGAGGTTTCGACGCCGGAGCAAACATTGATTCCTTCTCCCGCGATCTCGCTTTCCATCGCCATCAGATTGGCGCGCGCGACGTCACCCGCATACACGTAGTCGTACACCTGGCTGCCGTCGCCATCGAGCAACGGGGGCAGACCCGCGCGAATGCGCTCGCACGTTTCGGCGATATGTCCGCCGACCAAGGCGCGCCGGTGTTGCCGCTCGCCGTACACCGCGGTGTAACGCAACGCGACGTAATCGACGCCGTAGCGTTCCATATACAGGCGGGCAAGACCCTCGCCCACAACCTTTGACGCGCAGTAGAGGGTCATTGGGGCTGCCAGCGATTGCCAACGCAACGGAGAGGTTTCGGTGGTCGGGACATCTTCCGGGGCCCCATAGACTCCGGCGGACGAGCTCAGCACGATCTTGCGCACGCGCTGATGGCGGCAGGATTCGAGGGTGTTCTGCAGGCCGCGAATGTTCACGTCGAGGCCGGTCCACGGATCGCGACCGATCGAGGTCGCCATGAGCGCAGCAACGGCAAAGACGCCGTCCATCCCGTCGAAGGCATCGATGAGTTCGGGGAGACGCAAGACGTCGGCGCGGATAAGTGTGCACCGAGCGTCCGCCAGCAGGGGCTGCAACAGATCTGGCGAGCCGAGCGACAGGTTATCCAGCAGGAGGATTTGGCTGGCGCCGCCATTCAGCAAATGCTCCGCGACATGCGAGCCAACCTGGCTCGCACCGCCCGTGATTGCAAACCTTCCTCCGCGAATGGCTGGCACTCAAATGGCCTTATGAACCCGTTAATGACGTTGCCAACGGATGATACTCAACATTATGTATAATGTATAGTATCGAAGCGACACAAGGTCGCAACAGGAGATCGGCATGGACGAGACGGTTATTCAAGCAGCACGCAAGATGATCGCGGAAGTCGCCCCCAAGCTGGCGGATCTGGGCGAAAAGGTGCTGTTCGGCGATGTTTGGGAACGGCCGCAGCTTTCTAAACGCGATCGCAGCCTCATCACGTGTACCGCGCTGGTAGCGCTGGGCAAGACGGAGCAGATGACCACGCACTTTCCGCGTGCCATCCAAAATGGCGTTACCCAGGAAGAACTGATCGAGATGATTACGCACATGGCGTTCTACTCCGGCTGGCCAACTGCCGTCACGGCGGCAATGCGCGTAAGGGAGATATTCGGCGAAACGAAGTCCTGAGCCGGAGCGTCAATGAATCGTTTCGCGGGCAAGACCGTGCTCGTGACCGGGGCGGGAAGCGGCATCGGGGCAGCGTGCGTCCGGCGACTGTTCGACGAAGGCGCCGCGATCGCTGCGGCTGACGTCCGCAAGGAGGGCGTTGAGAGGGTCGTATCCGCATTCGGCGGCAGCGAGCGAATTTGGGCGACGAATGTGGACGTAACCGATCGCGGCCAGGTGGATGCGTTCGTTGACGGTGCGATGCGCCGCTTCGGCACGCTGCACGGCTTGGTCAATTCTGCCGGAATTAGGGGCGTCGGGACCGTCATCGATTTCGAACCGCAGGCATGGCAGCGCGTCATGTCCGTGAACCTGGACGGCACCTTAAACACGTGCCAAGCGTTCGCTCGAGCGGTAAAGCAAGCACAGACACGAGCCGCGATCGTGAACGTGACCTCGGCGGCGGGACTTCGGGGCGTGCCCAACCGTCTCGCCTATGTCGCCTCGAAGTTCGGCGTATCGGGCATTACGCAGGCGATGGCGCTTGAGCTAGCTCCGCTGGGCATTCGTGTCAACGCAGTGGCGCCAGGCATGATCCGCACACCGATGACGTCGCCGATGTTCCAGGACCCGGAAAACGTTAAGCGAATCCGAGCCGCTCATCCGATCGGCCGCGAAGGCGAACCGGAAGAGGTCGCATCGACGGTTGCATTCCTGCTCTCGGAGGATGCGAGCTTCGTGGTTGGGGTCGTGCTGCCCGTCGATGGCGGCTCGATCGTCGGTATCGCGTCGCACTGAGCGGCATGCCCGACAAGCGTTTCGATGGTCGCGATGAGACAGTGATCGATCGCGATCTGCCGATCATCGACGCACATCACCATCTGTTCGACCGGCCCGCGCTGCGCTACCTGCTCGACGACTACCTAGCGGACGTAGGCGCCGGGCACAAGATCGTCGCGTCCGCCTACTGCGAGACGCAAGCATTCGAGTGCAGCGAAGGGCCCCAAGTATTGCGGCCGCTAGGTGAGATCGAGTTTGCGAACGGCGTGGCGGCCATGAGCGCAAGTGGTCGCTATGGTGCGACCCGAGTATGTGCCGCGATCGTGGGCTACGCCGATCTCCGGCACGGCGAGGCGATAGCACCGCTGCTCGATCGAGCGCTCGAAGCGGCGCCGGGACGATTTCGCGGCGTGCGTCAAGTCACGATTGAGCATCCCAGTGAGGAGCCGTTCCGATACATGACGCATCCGCCGCCAGCCGGCATCATGAAAAGCGCCGGTTTCCACGCCGCATTCAAGCAATTGGCTGTGCGCCGCTTGTCGTTCGATGCCGCTGTTTTCCACCATCAGCTTCCCGACATTGCGGCGCTGGCGGCTGCCTTTCCGGACACGCCGATCGTGCTCAACCACATGGGGATGGCCATGGCTCTGGGCGCGAATGAACAGCAGCGGGCAGGGGTGTTTCGCGAGTGGAGCGACTCCCTGCGCCTGCTCGCCCGGCGGCCCAACGTCGTATGCAAAGTTGGCGGCCTGGGCATGCCTTTCTGGGGTTTCGGATTCGAGTCCCGCACCGACGCTATCGGGTACGCCGAGCTCGCGGCTGCATGGGCGCCCTATGTCGAAACGGCGATCGATGCGTTCGGCGCAGAGCGCTGCATGATGGAAAGCAATTTTCCCCCGGACGGCAGATCATGCGGCTTCGTTCCGTTGTGGAACGCGTTAAAGCATATCGTGCGAAGCTACTCGAACTTGGAAAAGGCTGCGCTTTTCCACGACACCGCCGCGCGTGTCTATCGCATGCATGTCCCGGCGCTTCACGCGGTTGCAGGCAAGCCTGATTCGCTCCGCGACTAGGCGTGTCGCACTCGCGAAGCGCGAGCGGTACTCGCGTGAGGATCGCCACCCGAGCAACCGCTGAGGAACGAAACGGGAAGGTGTGTAGTGGGACGTCTGCAAGCGACAGATCGAGCGTTCCAGAAATTCTCCCGGGGCGCGTTATCCACAGACCGACTCGTTGCTCGCATTGACGTGGTGTACCGAATTTCGCCCCGCTGTCCGTCATCGCAGCACGACCGCCTTGGCACGCGAGGCGATCTCTGCAGGCATTGGCAGCGATTTTCTCGTGCGTAAATCGAAAAAGACCGCCACGACCTCCATCATCATCGCGATGTTCCCGCTCGCGGTATCGGTCACGTGATGGTAGACCCGCAACACCTTGCGGCCCACGTCCAGAATCCCAGTTCGAATTTCGATGGACTGTCCGGGGCGCAGCAACATCGGGTGCTCGAACGCGCTGTCCAAGGCGGCACACCCTATGTGCCGGCTCAACAGTTTTGCCCGCGACAAACCGAGGTGCGCGAGTACTTGCGTCATAGCACCGCTGAACCGCGGAATCAGGAACTGTGGCGGCGTCAGGCCAGCGTCGTCGTGCTCCCATGGTTCGATTGTGCCGCTGTGGCTGAGAATCGCCTGCGACGGCGTTACCGTAGGCGGGCGCGGAAAGCGGAGGGGCGCGGGCTGCGGAAGGGTTGCATCCGAAACGAACAACTCGGCGGCGCGCGAGGTCACCGCGCGAGGCAATTCGATCGGTGCGTCGCTCCCGACATCGATGAGCCCGGCCTCGCATTCGAACAATGCAGATTCCGTGTCCGGGGTTTTATAAAGCAGGTGGAAAAACCGCAGCGAGGAACCGCGCGCTTCCCGTACTCCCGAACGAACGTCGATGGCATCGCCGGCACGCAACTCATGCTTGAAGAGGATTCGATTACGACGGAGCACCATCGCAGCGTTGCGACGCGAAAGCCACGACGGTGAAAGCCCGATCTCACTGCATAGCGACGCCTGCGCTTCATCGGCCTTGGTCAGGTAAAACCGTGTGTTCTGATGGCCCCATTGGTCGCATTCGGAGGCGCTCACATAACCACGGTAAGTGCTGAACGGCGTGTTCGCTGCAGTCATTCGTTTTTGTTCTGATCTACCCGTCGCGATACTGTGGACTTCGTTGCAGGGCGAGGCAAGGCTTCATCAAGGAG
>Ga0207701_10004248_pt1 | contig 14580 bp, 18 predicted proteins | sample KBSSwiSSwithPhiX_FD_184294 | JGI IMG/M metagenome (GOLD analysis project Ga0207701, IMG submission 184294) | Switchgrass rhizosphere bulk soil microbial communities from Kellogg Biological Station, Michigan, USA, with PhiX - S5 (SPAdes) (version 2) | ecosystem: Environmental > Terrestrial >... | reverse complement strand
CGCCCGTCCGATCGCGCTTGGTGTGTTCGTAAGCACGCGCATGATTCGCGCGGGCGTGACCTCTTCCATCTGCGCGATGCGAATGCCTGCGGCGAATGATACGACCAGTTTGTTCGCGATCGCATCGCCGAGTTCACGCAAAACCGCCAGCACCATTTGCGGTTTCACACCAAGAAAAACAATTTCCGCTTTCGCAGCGATCTCGCTGTTCTGTGTCGTCAAACGAAGCCCAAGCTCATTTTCTAATTGCGCGCGCGTCTCGACATTTGGCTCGCTGGCCAGGATCGCGTCCCGCGTACAAAAATTCTTTAAGAGCAATCCACGAATGACCGAGCCTGCCAGTTTCCCCGCGCCAATGAAGCCGAGAGCACATCTATTTTCCTGTGTTGTTTCTACGCTTGCCATTCTGATACCCGACTGCCGGACCGGAACCTCCCCACCTTTAGTCTTTGCGGCCAGACGAATTTCGCTCCGCTGATACTGATTGCAGCGGACAAAATGTCCGCTGGGCGCACAGGCTGACAGCCTGTGTTCCGGCAAAGCGGCATGCGCATTGGAACACAGACTTTTAGTCTGTGCGCCCAGCGGAGTTTTACTCCGCCGCAAACGGATAAAATTTCGGCGAGCCGCACAGGCATTGACGCAGTTTCTCGGGATAACACGGCTGAAGTTAATGTAGCGGGAGGTTTGAGAATGTATTGTGTCGTCGGATATTAAAAGATGGTAAGCGCAGGTGTAAACTACGGGCTGGATTTGGCGGCGGACATTGCGGAATTGAAGCGCGAACGCAACGCCGTCATCCTCGCGCACAATTATCAAGTCCGGGAGATTCAGGAAGTGGCCGATTTCGTCGGCGATTCTCTCGGGCTCAGTTATCAGGCGGCCAAGACCGATGCCGAGGTCATTCTTTTTTGCGGCGTTCACTTTATGGCCGAGACGGCCAAGATCATCAACCCAACCAAGCGCGTTATTCTGCCCGATCTCGACGCCGGTTGCTCCCTTTCGGAATCCTGTCCGCCACCGGCGCTAGCCGCATTTTTGAAAAAGAATGCGGACAAAAACTATTACGTCATCGCTTACATCAATTGCAGCGCGGGGGTGAAAGCGCTTAGCGACATTATCTGCACCAGCGGTAACGCCGAGAAGATCGTCAAGGCCGCCCCGCCTGACCGGAACATTCTTTTTGTGCCTGACCAAAATCTCGGCGCATGGGTAATGGAAAGAACGGGACGCAAGATGGACTTATGGCGGGGAACTTGTTACGTGCACGTGGAGTTCACCGCCCGCAGCATTCGCAAGATTCGCGAGCAACATCCCGGCGCACCTCTCGTTGCTCACCCCGAATGCACCGCGGCAGTGCGCATGCTAGCCGACGAAGTTTGTTCGACTGAAAAAATGGTCACGTTTTGCAAGGAATCACCGGCGCGAGATATCATCATCGTGACCGAAGCCGGCATGCTTCACCGCTTGCGCCGGGAAATTCCGGGCAAGAATTTCATTCCCGGCCCGACGGAACATTGCGCCTGCGCCGAATGCCGGTTCATGAAAATGAATACTTTGGAGAAAGCCTTTAACGCCCTGCGCGATCTCGAGCCCGAAATTATTTTGCCCGAGCCACTGCGTGCCCGCGCGGAATTGCCAATCCGGCGAATGCTCGAACTCAGCCGCTGAGCTGGCCCTTTCTCGAGATAGAAATTCCGCCTTCCGCGTTTACGTGCAAGGCACGCCCCGCGAAAGGCGGATACTTCCTACGCCAGCCAATCTTAATCTTCGTCGAGGATAACGCGATCAACCATCATGTCGTCGCCCGAGCCCACATAGTGGACATGAACGGGCACGCCGACTTTGATGCGTGTCCTGACCGTGTCTTCATCAAGCGTTTTGCCGCTCTTGGTCACATAGGTAACAGTCTTGCCGAACCGATAACGGCGTGGGCCACTGGTTTCTTTCAAAATAATGGCGCTGCCGGGTGTAAACTCGGTGATTGTTCCGCCGCCTTCCGTCGTCGTGGTTGTTGAGGTCGTTGTTTCCGAGACCTGGGCCCACGCAAACGGAGCAGCCGCGGCCACCGCAATGCTCAGTAGTAGTTTCTTCATCTTTTGGCTTTCTTGTTTGGTTTGCGAGCAAGCGCACTATGCCCCGCGGAAACGGAGTTAGCTGGCCGCTCTAATTTTTCATAAGAATATCGCGACGCTCCCGATTGCCGGCTGTGTCTCGCTGAAAACGAAAATCATGTTTCACTGAATAAGTGGCGCAACCTCCCGCCAGCGGCGCTACTTTCCGTTTTCCATGACGCCTTGGCGGCGGCATATTGTCGCCGATGGAACCAACCATGGGCGATGGGGCCGAGGAGTTGCTCCATACCTATACCGAGGATGGCGGCATTAACTATCTCGCCGCTGCTGCCATGCTTCCCTCACGCTCTGTCATCGATGACGCCTGCGCCGAGCTGATGAGCCTGATGTTCCCCGGTTTTCGCGGAGAACCGCTGGTGGATTCGAGCGATCTGCCGCAAGTGACACGAAGCCGATTGCGGAATTTGCAATTGCGATTGAAGCCGGAGTTCTGCAAAAGCCTTGGCAAATATCCTCCAGACGCCATCGTAGAAAAACGCGCCGACGAATTACTGGCGGGATTTTTTTCTGGGCTGCCGGCATTGCGTAAGATGCTTTGGACCGATATCGATGCGGCATACGAGGGCGATCCCGCGGCGAAAAGCTACGAAGAAATCATCCTGGCCTATCCCGCGCTCGAGGCCATCGCCATCCAACGCATGGCGCACGAACTCTACCTACAGGAATTGCCTCTCATCCCTCGCATTATGACCGAGTGGGCCCACAGCCGTACCGGGATCGACATTCATCCTGGCGCGAAAATCGGCTCGCACTTCTTTATCGATCACGGCACCGGTGTGGTGATCGGCGAGACCTGTGAAATCGGGACGCGGGTGAAGTTATACCATGGTGTGACGCTCGGAGCGCGCAGCTTTCAGAAGGATGAAGACGGCAAGGTCAAAAAAGGCGGCAAACGTCATCCAACGGTGGAAGATGACGTGACCATTTACCCAAACTCGACGGTGCTAGGGGGCGAGACGGTCATTGGGGCGCGAAGTACGATTGGTGGTAATGTTTTTTTGGTGCAAAGCGTGCCGGCGGACTCGCTCGTTTCTTATGAGGAAACCCAATTGCATATTGTGCAAAAGCGTCCGCGTCTGCGTGGACAAACCAACGGCAGTTTCAACGGGTGATTTATCTCGATTACAACGCGACCACGCCGCTGTGTGAGCCCGCCCGCACGGCGATGCTGCCGTTTCTCGAAGGGAAATTTGGCAATCCTTCGAGCGTTCATGCTGCTGGACGAGAAGCGCGCGCCGCGATTGACGATGCGCGCGATGGACTCGCGGATTTGCTCGGCGCAAAACCGCACGAGTTGATTTTTACCAGCGGCGGGACGGAAGCGAATAATCTTGCGATCCTTGGGCTTGCTCGCAGTCGCACAGCGCGCGGAAAGCATTTGATCAGCGCGAAAACAGAACACCACGCTGTTTTGAACACGATTGAGCATCTGGAGAAATGCGAAGGCTTTGAGGTGACCTGGCTCAACGTTTCACAAGCCGGGCAGATCGATCTCGATCAATTAACCGACACAATCCGAGACGATACCGTGCTCGTTTCCATCATGCATGCGAACAACGAGACTGGCGTGATTCAGCCACTGCGCGAGATCTCAGAAATCTGTCGTGAGCGCGGCGTTCTTCTGCACAGCGATATGGTGCAATCGTTTGGAAAACTCGCCGTCATCCCGAGCGGAGTCGAGGGATCCCGTGGCGAAGGCTTTACGATAACACAACGGAATCCCTCGACTTCGCTTCGCTCCGGGCGGGATGGCGTGTCGTTAGTCGATGCCGCCAGTTTTGCCGCGCACAAATTTTACGGGCCCAAGGGCGCCGGCTTTTTGTTTTTGCGCAGCGGAACTCCGATTGAACCAATTCATTTCGGCGGCGCGCACGAAAATCAGCGACGCCCCGGGACAGAAAATGTTGCCGCCATTGCGGGCATGGCAGCGGCGGCTGAGTTTGTGGAGCGCGATCGTGAACAGGAGCAGGAGCGCGAAAGAAATTTGCGGGATCAACTTTGGCAGGAAATTTCCGCGCAGATCTCGCCGGTGGTTCTAAACGGTGACACTCACCGGCGATTGGCAAATACCCTGAATATTAGCCTGCCAGCACTCGATTCGGAGACAATGCTAATGGCGCTCGACCTTGAAGGTGTTTGCGCATCGAGCGGCTCAGCTTGCATGGTGGGGAGCGTGATTGCATCGCACGTTCTTCTGGCGATGGGATTGCCGCTCGCCCTTGCCCGATCAGCCATCCGTTTTTCCATCGGAAAATACACGACCGAAGAAGAAATCTCAGCGACGGCTGGGATTGTTTCGGAGATTGTGCAGCGAACGAATGCGAAACGCAGCGAGAAAACAGTCCCCGTTTAGGCAGCTCGAATTCTTTTTCGACGCGCCGGTAATTTCCCTTTTGCCGTCCGCACGAGAACTGCAGGATCGCGCCCGGTCCCTTTTGCGCGGGCTCGACGTCGGAATTTTGACGGATCACGTGCGGGTCGAGTGGAATGAACGCATGCGGACAACCGTCGGTCGCGCCGATTTCCGGCGTTGCCTGATTTCCTTAAATCCAGCGCTGCAGGAATTTGGGCCCGCTGAAATTGATCGAACATTGCGGCATGAATTGGCGCATTTGCTGGCTCATTTTCGTTTTGGTCGGCGACGGATCCAGCCTCACGGGCGGGAATGGCGGGACGCCTGTTGCGAACTGGGGATCAGCGGTGAGCGAGCCGGTCATACCTTGCCGTTAGTCGGGCGTTCGCTGTCACGTCGGTTCATCTACTACTGTCAGAACTGCCAGGGACATTTCCCGCGGGTGCGCCGCATTCGCCGGGCAACTGCTTGCCTGGCCTGTTGTCGAAAATTTTCAGAGGGAAATTACGATGAACGATTCCGCCTCCGGATTGGCAAAAGTTCTTCTTCAGGTAATCTCCCGCGATTTTAGCAAATTCTCCCCAGTGACGTTCGGCAGGATGCCGATGCCGCAAGATGACTTAAACGATCATGCGTTTGGCTCAGCACGGCTATCCAATTATCGTTAGCCCGATTCCGCCGTCGTGCCATCCGCTGTTTGCCCCCGCAATTTCGCCTGGATAAAAAGATCGAGATCGCCATCCATCACTGCCTGGACATTACTCGTTTCCGCGCCGGTCCGATGGTCCTTCACCATTTGGTAAGGCTGAAAGACGTATGAGCGAATCTGACTGCCCCAGGCTACATCGCCCTTTTCTCCATATTGGCGGTCCATTTCCGCGCGTTTTTTGTCCTGTTCCAGTTCGTAGATTTTCGCTTTCAACATTTTGATCGCCAGTTCGCGATTACGCAGCTGGCTGCGTTCCGCCTGGCAAGCGACCACAATGCCAGTAGGTTTGTGGACGATCCGGACCGCCGTTTCCACTTTGTTCACATTCTGCCCGCCTTTGCCGCCGCTGCGATAAGTGCCGATTTCGAGGTCGGCTGGATTGATTTCGATCGGTGCGCTCTCGGCAATCTCAGGAACGACGTCAACGCTGGCAAAGGAAGTGTGCCGGCGTTTGTTGGCATCGAAAGGGGAGATGCGAACAAGGCGATGCACTCCGCGTTCGGTATTTAGATAGCCAAAAGCATACTCGCCCGTGACCAGTAGCGTCGCCGATTTAATTCCGACTTCTTCGCCAGTTTGAATATCGACTGTTTGAGATTTGTAACCGTGACGCTCGATCCAGCGTTGGTACATTCGCAAGAGCATGTCGGCCCAATCGCAAGATTCTGTGCCGCCGGCGCCGGAGTGAATGGTGAGAAAGGCGTTGGCGCGATCGTTTTCACCGGAAAGGAATTGCCGTAGCTCGAACTCCGCGAGTTTTTGTGCCAGACGTTCATGCTCCCGCGAGACTTCGCGTTCCGCCTCCGCGCGCGCCGGCGCATTGTTCTCTTCCTCGGCCAATTGGCGCAAGGCATCGAAGTCCGCGAGCTCGCGCTCAAGTTCGTGGACGGGATTGATTAATGATTTTAAGCGCGAGACTTCTTCGACGTCGGCCTGGGCGCGCTCGCGATTGTTCCAGAAATCGGACCCGGCCATTCGCGCTTCGAGCGCGCTTAACTGCTGCTGAAGTTTGTCGACCTCAAAGAAACCTCCGCAGAGTTTCCGCGCGTTTCTTCAAGTCTTCTGCATCGACAATCGCAGTCTCGTTAGCCATTAGGAAAGATAACTGAGGGTTCGCTCTCGCGCAAAGAGTTGTAGCGGTGCCGCGCAGGCGGCGAGGGACCTCCCGAACTGGAGATTGCCTGCATAAATTAGATACCGTGATCCACGACCTTAGGTGAGGTCCCTCGCTTGCACTCGGGATGACGGGAAGCATCTACCGTTTTGGCGTGGGTTTTGTCGCTTTCGCCGGTTCCAGCCGAAAAATGGTTTCGCCTTCTTTCATCAGGTCGAGACGATCACGCGCGATTGTCTCCAAGTAAGTGGGGTCCGTCTTCAGCCAGCTAATTTCGCGCGTTGCTCGCGCCAGCAACAGTTTTTGTTCATCGCGTTGCGCCTGCAGCGCGTCGATTTCAGTCCGCGCCACCTGCATTTTCTTATAGGGCGGAACGAACAAACTGATGATCCCGAGCCAGACCGCCAGAAACAAAAGGACGAAAAGTATCCGGTTTAATCGCTGCCAAATGGTGGCTTCGCGACGCGCACGGAAATCAGCGTAGCCGGGCTGATCCACTAGCGCATCTTACCGCCGTACACGGCGTTGTCACCAAGTTCCTCTGCGATGCGAAGCAGTTGATTGTACTTAGCGACCCGGTCCGTGCGTGAGAGCGATCCGGTTTTGATCTGGCCCGCATTCGTCGCGACGGCGATGTCGGCGATGGTTGTGTCTTCGGTTTCCCCGGAGCGATGCGAAATGATCGCGGTGTAATTATTGTCGTGCGCGAGCTTGATCGCATCGAGCGTTTCCGAAAGCGTCCCGATCTGGTTGACCTTAATTAGAATGGAATTGGCGACGTGCTCGTCGATTCCTTTGCGCAAAAACTCCACGTTCGTTACAAATAAATCATCGCCGACAAGCTGGATTTTTTCGCCCAGCCGCTGGGTCAATTTCTTCCAGCCTGTCCAATCGTTCTCGGCGCAACCATCCTCGATTGAGATAATCGGAAACTTCGCGCACAGCTGGGCATAATACTCGATTAATTCTTCCGCTGTACGTTTTGAGCCGTCGGATTTTTTAAAAACATAGAGATTTTGTGCGCGATCGTAGAACTCGGATGAGGCGGCATCGAGCGCGATAAAAATCTGTTCGCCCAGTTTGTAGCCGGCGCGCTCAACCGCCTTCGCGATGGATTCGAGTGCGTCTTCGGCCGACGAAAGTGCCGGTGCGAATCCCCCCTCATCGCCAACGGCAGTGGAAAGGCCGCGCTCGCGCAAAACTTTTTTTAGTTCGTGAAAAACCTCCGCACCGTAACGGACAGCTTCGGGAAAATTTGGTGCGCCCTTCGGCATGATCATGAACTCCTGGAAATCGATTGGGGCATCGGAATGCGCGCCGCCGTTCAAAATATTCATCATTGGGACCGGCAAAACGCGCGCGCCGGGTCCACCCAGGTAACGAAAGAGCGGAAGGTTTGCCGCCGCCGCGGCAGCGTGCGCGGTGGCAAGGGAAACGCCGAGCAACGCGTTCGCGCCCAGATTTTTCTTGTTGGGCGACCCATCCAGCTCGATCAGCTTGGCATCGATCTTTTCCTGGGCGCGGGCATCAAATCCCTTGAGGGCATCAGCTATTTTTCCGTTCACATTCGCGACCGCCTTGAGCACACCCTTGCCGCCGTAACGTTTCGTCTCGCCGTCACGCAATTCCCAAGCTTCGTGCTCACCTGTGCTTGCACCGCTGGGCACGGCTGCCCGTCCGAGCGCGCCACCCTCCAGTCGCACATCGACTTCAATGGTGGGATTGCCGCGCGAATCTAAAATCTCTCGTCCGATTATCTCAGCAATGCTGGTTTGCATTTTGCGCGGCTATGATGCGCGATGTGCGCGCGCTGTCCAACAGATGTTGCGAAAGAATCTTTCTGGGGAGCGAGCGGAGGATGCTGACTAGGAACAGGGACCTGCGGCCTGTGCGCAGAGCGGTTTCCAAACACGCTGACTCAAACAACCCGCGCAAGGGTCACATCAGCGGAGTGAAGCTCCGCTGGGCGCACAGACTGGAAGTCTGGGTTTCCCGCGAGAGATTCGCACTGGCAATCTCGATCTAGATTAGTACGCTATGGCCTAATGTTGGTCCGCGGACGAACCGCTTTGTTGTTATTGCCGATTGCTGCCGGCGTGTTGATCGGTGCCGAGCCAGCCAAGCTTGCGCCTGATCAAATGGCAAAAGCAGCCCGGACCGACACCATCACAATTCCAACTCCAGGAGAGCTTTTCGCCGCCTTGCAAAAACCGGGCAAACCGAACTGGACCGGCGCCTACCGTGCCCCCATCCCGACGACCTATAAAAATCGCGCCCAGCTTGCACTCAATCTGGGCGGTTTAATCGCAGACGGTTTCATTGCGGTGGAAGCACAAGATAGCCAGCAGGTGAAAAACATTGGCTCAGATGTTATCAAGTTGGCCAAGGCGCTCGGGGTCAGCCAAAACATTCTTAGTCGCAGCAACAGCATCAATGACTTCGCGGAAACGAATCAGTGGGATTCGCTCCAGGAAGAACTGGAGGCGACGCAAAACGAAGTGAAGAACTCGATGCAATCTCACAGCGACCAGGATCTGGTCATTCTGGTCAGCATTGGTGGATGGATTCGCGGAACCCAAGTGGTGAGCGGGTCGGTTGCAGCTAACTACGATGCGCGGAGCGCGAAACTTCTGCGGCAGCCGGCGTTGGTAGATTTTATTCACGCCAAGCTCAATGATGTTTCACCGGAGTTGCGAAACGATCCGCTGGTCAAAAACGTAAACGATCAGCTAACAAATTTGGAGAAGCTGGTGACGTTTCCGGCCGGCAAATCGCCCAGTCCGGATGACGTACGCAAGGTGAATACCGTGGTCAGCGATTTGATGCAACAAATTCAACATAAGCCTGACGCGAAATGAAACGTCAGTTCTTCCTGGCCACGATGTTTGTTTTCGCGGGTGTAGTCACTTCCCTGGCCGACACGGACGCGGAAGTGAATGCGCGGAAGAACGCACTGGATGTGGCCGGGGCATTTACCAACGACGGCTTTAAACTGCGGGATGGACATTGGTGCGGCACCTTAAAGGCGCAGGACCACGCCCTGATCGCGGTGAATCTATATGCCGGAAATCAGTATTGGTTTGCGGTCGGCGCAGCTGATCCCGCCAAGAAAATCGCGGTCAATATTTACGATGAAACCGGCAGGCTGCTGACAACGGAGCATTATGAAGGGGGCGACCGAGCTGCGGCCGGATTTTCGCCAAACGATAGTGGTCAATACTTCGTTTCAGTGGATTTGGTGGACGGTGGATCGAGCAGCTTTTGCCTCATCTATTCTTATAAGTAGGCTAGGCGGGGAATAGGATTAGCTTTGGAAACCTCGCCATGAAGGTATCGAGTTGTGTCCTCGGGGGAATACTTACCTTGCTCGGTTTGTGCGCTACGAGCTGTTCTACCTCTGATCCGACAGCACCGACCGCGTCCAACAGCGGGAAATATTATGCCGTCAGTGTGAAGCAAGCGGAATTTTATCTTTACGGCCCCCAACAGGGTAATGGTCCCGACCGGAAACTTCCGCAGGATACATTAATGATGCTTATTCGCCCGTCATTTGGTTACAGCAAGGTTCAGCTCATGAATGGCCAGCAAGGTTATGTCGCCAGTCAGGACATTCGCGCCGCGCCACCACAGTTGGTTTCGGCAGAGACGACGCCGATGGTCCCGCCAACCAGCCATACCCCAAAATTTCGATTCGATCCGCGATCAATCCCGCCGGAACCATTGCCCAACGATGCTCCCGAACCGACGCCGATTCCCGAAACGGAAGCTTCCCCGTCGCCGTAGCTAGACAAGCGCGCCCTTCTGCGGATTAAGTAGGCGGCAAATTGTGATGAAAGCCATTCAAGTATTTTACGAAGGCCGGGTACAAGGGGTCGGTTTTCGCTATTCCGTCAGGCAGATCACGAAAGGATTCAATGTCACCGGATGGGTGCGCAATCTTCCCGATGGTCGCGTCGAGTTACAGGTAAGTGGTGAGGACGAGGAAGTGAACGCGTTTTTAGAAGCCATTCGCCAAAGTGACTTGGGCTCTCTCATCAAAAAGGAATCGGAGCACGTGCTCGCCACGCCGCCCGATTCGCGGGGATTTGAAATTCGAACATGACAGAGCTCGCTATTCACGTCATCGACGTCACCAAAATATTCCCCACGCCATTTCGACGGCGCCGGGTCGTTGCCTTGCAGGATTTGAATCTCGAGATTGCTCCCGGTGAGATCTACGGATTGCTCGGGCCAAACGGTTCGGGTAAAAGCACAACCTTAAAAATAATTCTAGGCTTGATTGGGCCGACGCGCGGGAGCGTGCGCATTTTTGGTCGCGATAACTCCGCGGTTGCGGTGCGTCGTGATATCGGATTTCTGCCGGAGAATGCCTACTTCCATAAATTTCTTACCGGCGCCGAAACTCTGCGATTTCACGCCAAGCTTAGTGGATTGTCCAGGCGGGAAACTAAATCACGCGTTGCTGAATTGCTGGCAACGGTAGGACTTGCGCGGGCCGCTGACGCGCGCCTTGGCACCTACTCAAAGGGAATGCTCCAGCGCATCGGGTTGGCGCAGGCGCTGATTCATCATCCGAAAATTCTCGTGCTCGATGAACCGACCGCCGCGGTCGATCCAGCCGGCTCGCGCGACATTCAAAATCTTATCCTGTCTTTGAAAAAGCGCGGCACCACCATTTTGCTTTCATCGCATTTACTCACTCAGGTGCAGGAGGTTTGCGATCGCATTGGCATTTTGCATCGCGGCAAATTGCTGCGTGAAGGCCATCTCGAAGATTTGCTCGCGATCGAAAATCAAACCGAGCTCATTGTGGAAAATGCGACGCCTGATTTGCTCGATGGACTCGAGCGGGAGATCGCGGCGGGCAAAGCCCGGGTTGTTGCGCGTCGCAAACCGCAAACTTCTCTCGAGCAATTATTCCTGAAGGTGACCGAAACCGGCGACGAATGAACTCTTCCTTTGGCCGTATTGGCGCGATCGCGCGCACCACTTTTATCGAGCTGGCGCGGCTCCGCGTCTTCTACGTCCTCGTCCTGTTTGCGCTCGTTCTCATAATCAGTTCCTCCTTTGTGGCACGAATTTCTTTTCAACAGGAGTTGCAAGTGACGAAGGACATTGCGCTGGGTGCCATCAATTTCTTTCTCAGCATGCTCGCCATCGTTGCCACCGCGCAACTATTGCCACGGGATCTGGAAGACCGCGTCATTTACAGCGTGCTAGCGAAACCGGTCCGGCGTTTCGAATACATGCTAGGTAAATTTTTCGGCGTGCTCGGACTATTGGTGATCTCCCTCGTTGCCATGAGTATTCTTTGCCTCGCTGTGATTCATCTACGAGAAGGAGCCGCCGTTCGCGAGACGATGCAGCAACTCGCCCAGTCGCCTTCCGAGGAACTCGACCACGCCTTGGTTGGGGTTCATCAAGCAGGAGCCAATCGCGATCTTGTTCTAGCCTTGCTCCTTATTCTGACCAAGGCTGCGGTCCTGGTTTCGCTCACGCTGTGCATTTCCAGTTTTGCCACCTCAAACATCTTTACCATTAGCGCCATGGTGATGGTTTATCTGGTTGGCCATTTGGAATCGATCGCTCGCGATTACTGGCTGCATCAACGCGCCGCCGGCTGGTTGGTTCGCGCTTTTCTCGCCGCCGTCGCATTCTTTTTTCCTGACCTGCAAGCATTCAACCTTAGCGACCAGATCATTGCTGGCAGTCCGCTCTCCAATTTGATGTTGCTGAAACTTCTTGGACTCGGCGTCATTTACATTGTCGGATACCTCGTGATTGCAATTGCGATTTTTTCGCAGCGCGAATTATGAAGCCCGCGCTCGCTCTCATTCTCATTCTGGCCGCGTTTGTGCCCCTGAAATTAAAAATGGAGGCGGCTTGCGATCGGATCGTGCCCGGCGCGCTCTCCATTGATTTGCGCGAACAAGTCGGTCAGTCCGCCTTCATCGCCGTGCTCGGTGGATTTCGTTCCGTCATGGCCGATCTCTTTTTCATCGATGCCTACTCCGCCTGGGAACGGACGGATTGGACCTATCTTCTTCTGCGTCTGCGGCAGGCCACCGAACTGCAACCGCGCGCCATTCTTTTCTGGGAGATGGCAGGATGGCATATGGCTTGGAATGCGGGCACAGCGGCGATGGAAGACGATTCCAAATCACCGGCTGCGCGTCGCCGGTTGCAGCACGATTATCTCGCGCTGGGCGAGGATTTTCTCGTTCGTGGGATTGCCTACAATCCGGAGAAACCGCAACTCTACGAAGCGCTGGCACGGTTGTATCGCGACAAGTTTCACGATCACCTCCGGGCAGCGGAGAATTTCGAAAAAGCGTCACGTCTTCCCGAACACCATTCCTACGACGAACGTTTTTCCGCCTACGAGCTCTCTTACTGCGAAGGCCGCGAACGCGAGGCTTACGATCGATTGCGCACTCTCTACCAGCGCGGGGAAAAGGAGCGCCTCCCGCGTTTGCTTAACCAATTGCGGGCCATGGAAGAGCGCCTGAAAATTCCCGCGAACGAAAGAATTATTCCCTGATGCGGTTTGCCATTTTTAGCGACATTCACGGAAATTTGGAGGCCCTCGAAGCAGTTCTGTCGGACGCGCGCGAACGGCACTGCACTCACTTCGTTTGTCTGGGTGATGTCGTCGGCTATAACGCCAACCCGCGCGAGTGCGTCGAGATTGTGCGGGATTTGGATTGCCCGACGGTGAAAGGAAATCACGACGAGCAGGCGTCGCAACCGGAAGCTTCCGGCGATTTCAATGAAATGGCTGAGCGCGCGATGACATGGACGCGGGCGCAACTGAGTGAGAAGGACCGCGAGTGGTTGCGCGATTTGCGCCTGCAGCGGCAGGTGCGCGATTTCACCATCGTTCACGCCACCCTCGATACTCCAGCGCAGTGGGGCTACGTCTTTCGCGATCTCGATGCCGCCGCCAGTTTCACTTATCAACACACCGCCGTTTGTTTTTTTGGTCACACCCATATTCAATGCGCTTTTATTCGGGACGAGCGCGCCCGTCGCACTCAGCAGGAACAAATTCACGTCGAATTTGGCAAAAAATATTTTGTTAACGCTGGCAGCGTCGGACAACCGCGCGATGGTGATTGGCGCGCTGCCTATTGCATCTACCACGCCGATGAAAATTTGATCGAGCAGCGTCGTGTTCGCTACGCGATCGAGAAGGCCCGCAAAAAAATTATTGCGGCTGGGCTGCCGCGTCTGCTGGCCGACCGTCTTGCGCTCGGTCGCTGAGTCGTGCCGTCGAAAATTCTGATCATCAAACCGAGTTCGCTGGGGGATGTGGTTCACACTTTGCCAGCGGTCGCGGCGATTCGTGATGCTAATTCCGACGCCGAAATCACCTGGGTCATCAACCCGGAGTGGGCGCCGTTGTTGCGTGGAAATCGCGACATCGATCACGTTCACCTCTTTCCACGCGGTGAATTTCGAGGGTTCGGCGCGCCCGCTCGGTTGTTGCCTTGGATTCGGGAAACGCGCCAGTTGCGACCGGATGTGGCGCTGGATTTCCAGGGGCTGTTCCGCAGTGCATTAATTGCCCGGATTAGCGGCGCAAAAGCAATTTTGGGAATGAGCGATGCCCGCGAAGGTTCGCGCCTTTTTTATACGCAGGTGGCGCGAGTCGATCGGCGGGAGCACGCCGTCGATCGCTATTTCAAGTTAGCCGAGTCGTTCGGCGCGGCTCTGCGCGATTTGCGTTTTGCGATTCCAACTGGGGATGAACCACCGCGTTTCGATGCTTTTCCCGGATTCGTTGTTCTCCATCCCTACGCCCGTGGACGCAATAAATCGATCGGGGCCAATGTGATTCTGGAATTTTGTCGCGCGCTGGCGCCCGCCCGCGTCGTGGTCGTCGGCAAATCCGGCCGAAGATTTCCGGCACCGGAGAATTGCGTGGATTTGACGAACCAGACTACGCTTCTGCAATTGGTCTGGCTTTTACGCGCGGCTGCATTCGTCATCAGCGTCGATAGCGGCCCGATGCATGTGGCCGCGGCGGTGACCACGAATCTGGTTTCGATTCATACCTGGACCGATCCACGCCGTGTTGGCCCTTATAATGACGCCGCGACAATTTGGAAAAACGGAAAGCTTTTTCGCGTCGCCGACCTCAAGTCCGCGACCGATCTCCGCAGGGGACGAAAGTTCCTGCGCGAAGACGTCGGCCCGATCGCAGATCTTGCCCTGCGGGCTCTGGCAAAACAGCCGCTGGTGTAAACTCCAGCCCCCGACTTAACGT
>Ga0207701_10004246_pt1 | contig 14582 bp, 15 predicted proteins | sample KBSSwiSSwithPhiX_FD_184294 | JGI IMG/M metagenome (GOLD analysis project Ga0207701, IMG submission 184294) | Switchgrass rhizosphere bulk soil microbial communities from Kellogg Biological Station, Michigan, USA, with PhiX - S5 (SPAdes) (version 2) | ecosystem: Environmental > Terrestrial >... | reverse complement strand
TGCGCTTCCGGCCGGGCGTCCAGCGCCTTTTCATTGTCGGGCAGAGGTTCGGGGTCGGTCTTGGCCTTGCGGATCTTCTGCGAAATCTCGTCGTCGCTGTCCGTTAGGTGGATCCGGCTCATTTCCGACGGGTCGGACTTGGACATTTTCACCTGGCCGTCGCGAAGCGACATGATCCGCGCAGTCGTCCCGCCACCGATGAACGGCTCGGGAACCACGAATAGCTCGACGTCGAAGTCGTTGTTGAACTTGATGGCGATGTCGCGGGTGAGCTCGACATGCTGCTTCTGATCCTCGCCGACAGGGACGTGCGTCGCGCGGTAGAGCAGGATGTCTGCCGCCTGCAGAACAGGATAATCGAAGAGGGCCACGGAAGCCCCCTCGCGATTTTTGCCAGCCTTGTCCTTCCACTGCGTCATCCGGTTCAGCCAACCCATGCGGGCGGTGCCGTTCAGGATCCACGTCAGCTCGGAATGAGCGGGAATGGCGCTCTGGCGAAAGAGGATGGATTTGGCTGGATCGATCCCGCTGGCGATCAGCGCTGCCGCCATCTCCCGGACATTGCCGCGCAGCTCGGCGGGATCGATATCGACGGTCAGGGCGTGGAGATCCGCCAGGAAGAAGAGGCATTGCGCTTCATCCTGCATCCTCACCCAGCGCAGGATTGCACCAAGGAGATTGCCGAGGTGCAGATTCCCTGTCGGCTGGATTCCGGAGACCACCCGTACCGCTGACTCAGCCGGCATCTTTGTTCGGCCTCCTTCGCCTGAGGAGGGCTCGAAGCTCCTCCTTGTCGGTGCCTCCGAGTACCCAGACGAGCGGGAAATAGACGGCCATCCCACCGCCGACCAGAGCGGCGGTGCCGACAAGCCGCTCGCCCACCGAGCCCTTGAACCAGCCCAGCAGGCCTTGCCGGATGAGGACCAGTGCAACGACCATGGCGAGCGCTGCGACGAACTGTCGGGCGATCCGCGACGACAGCCACTTCTCGACCCGGAAATGACCGCGGCGATGAAGGATGACGTAAAGGATCACGCAGTTGAGCCACGAGCTCAGGGCAACCGCCGCGGCCAGGCCTCCGATCCCAAACGGCGGGATCAGCGCGAAATTGAGCGCAATGTTCACGATCAGGACGGCAATCGCCACCTTGACCGGAGTCGCCGTATCGCGCCTCGCATAGAAACCCGGCGTGAGGACTTTTACGAGGACATAGGCCGGAAGGCCGAGCGCGACGATCGAGAGGGTGAGCGCGGTGAAATAGGTATCCCGCTGTGTGAATTCGCCGCCCTGGAAGATGGCCGACACGAGCGGAAAGGCACCTGCCGCCAATGCCAGCGCGGCAGGCAGACACAGGAACATCGCCAACTCGGCGGCCTGCCCCTGGACTTGGGCAGCCTTGTCATTTTCGCCGATATCGACGTGGCGGCTGACCTGCGGGAGGATCGCGGTGCCGATGGCTGCGCCGATGACCCCGAGCGGCAGCTGATTGAGGCGGTCGGCGTAGTTGAACCAGCTCACCGCCCCGGTCCCGATCCGGGTCAGGAAGAACGTGTCGATGAAAACGCTCACCTGGTAGACGCCGGCCCCGAGCGTTGCCGGAACGACCACGCGGATGAACTGGCGCACTCCAGGAGTGAGGCGCGGCTTTCGCATCTTCAGGACTATGCCAGCTCGCTTGCAGGCAATTATCAGCAGCGCGAGCTGCAACACCCCGCCGATGGTCACTCCCGCTGCGACTGCAGTCGCCGAGATTGCACCGCCCTGCCTGAACAGGATCAAGGCGGTCAGCATCGCGAGATTCAAAAGCGCCGGCGCGAAGGCGGCGGCCGTGAAGCGCGCAATGCTGTTGAGGATGCCCGAGAACAGCGAAACCAGGCTGATCAGCAACAGATAGGGGAAGGTGATCCGCGTGAGGAAGGTGCCGAAGGCCAGCTGGTCGCCGTGCCATCCCGTGATCGCCCAGATGAACGGCTTCATGAGCGCGATGAAGAGAACCGTGAACAGGATCAAGGTCGGCAGAAAGACGGCCAGCACTTCCTCGGAGAAGCGCTTGGCCTCCTCCTCGCCGCCGGACTGCAGCCGCTGGCTGTAGAGCGGGACGAATCCGGCCGAGAATGCACCCTCGCCGAACAGCCGCCGGAATGTGTTCGGAAGCCGAAACGCGACGTAGAAAGCATCGGTGTAAATGCCCGCACCCAGGATGCGCGACATCAGCATCTCGCGAGCAAAGCCCGCGATACGACTCACCATGGTCAGCCCGCCGATCGTTCCGGTCGATTTGACCAGGTTCATTGGCTTGCCGTCGCTCTTTCGCTTAGTCGGCTCAGGCCTCGCCCGAGCCTTCGCCCGCTTCGTCCGGCTTGTCCTCGCTCGGCGCGCCGCTGGCCTGCGGCTCTTCGCCCTGCTGCCCCTGCATCTGCGAAAGGTAAGCAGCAGCGAAGTCGATCGGCTCCAGGAGGAGGGGCGGGAAGCCCATGTTCTGGATCGACTCGCAAACGATCTGGCGCGCGAAGGGGAAAAGAAGCCGCGGCGCTTCGATCAGCAGGAACGGGCCGATCGCCTCATCGGGAAAGTTGCGCAGACCGAACAGGCCGGCGAAGGTCAGGTCAACGAGGAAGTGGACGCCATTCTGCGAATGCGCCTTTACCTCGATCTTCAGCATGACCTCGCTGACTTCGTCCGAAACCTTTTCGACGTTCAGGTTGAAGCTGACGTCCAGCCCCGGCTGGTCCTGCCACTGAAAGACCTGCGGAGCGCTTGGGCTCTCAACCGACAAGTCCTTGATATATTGGGCGAGCGTTGCGGCCTGCGGCTGGTTCTCATTGCCGTCGGAGCCGTTGCCGACGGGGGTGGAATCGTCTTGAGCCATCTTTGAATTCTCGCCTCGAAACTGGGTGGATGCGGAGCCGGAAGGAGCCGGGTGCGTTTCGGAAGTGGCGACTAGCAGTCGGTCAAATGGCGTGCAATGGCGAGGAACCGCCTAACCGGGCTTTGAATTAGATACGGCCCCGCATTATGTTTGATGGAAGCTTGGCTTTGGATCACAGGATTTGACCGTAATCATCATCCTCGCGCTCGTCGCGCTTTTCATCGGCCTTCGGTTGTACAGCGTGCTTGGCGAGCGTACCGGCCATGAGCAGCAGCCGATCCTTAAGCCCGCGGACCCCGACGCACGGGTAGAGCGACCTGCTGCACCAGCCACTGCGGCGCCGCAGCCTGCGCCCGATTCGGCCGATCTTGCCTATCTTCCGACTGCAGGCCCTGGTGTTCGGGCGCTTCTGGCGGCAGATCCATCGTTCGACGTCGCGCGCTTCCTGGAAGGCGCGCAGGCGGCGTACCGGATGATCCTGGAGGCTTATTGGCACGGCGAGCTCGACAAGGTTCGCGCCCATGTCGACGAGAACGTCTACAACGCCTTCAATTCTGCGGTCGAACAGCGCGCGAAGGAAGGGCTCAAGCTCGACAATCGGCTCGTCCATATCGACCAGGCCGTGATCTCGGCGGCTTCGCTGGAGCACAGCGTCGCCTTTGTAACGGTACGGTTCGAAGCCGATATCGCCGCAATCACGCGCAACAAGGACGGCGAGGTCGTGGCTGGTTCGATGAGCGACGCCGTTCAGACCCGCGATCTGTGGACATTCCGCCGCGACACCGCGTCGAAGGACCCCAACTGGCTCCTCGTCGAGACCGACGAAGAAGAGTGAGGTCCTGGCTTAGAGGCTTAGTCCTCGCGTCCGCATTGCTCGTTTCGGCCTGCGCCAGCAGACCGGTCCAACCGCCCGCTCCCCAGCCGCCTCCCGTCCAGCCGACTCCGCCGCCGGTTCCTCCGACACCGCCGCCGCCGGCAAATGCCGTCCAGGCAGGCGTTGCGCTTTCGGCGCCGGCGATCGTCTCCGAAAGCGATGCGCAAGAGGCGCTCAACGCGTTCCGGCTGAGCTGCAAGTCGGCTACGAAGCGGACGGACAAGTCCGGTCTCACCAATCCGGCGGACTGGGCCGCAGTCTGCTCCCAGGCAGGCTATGTGCAGCCCGGCGGAGCGTCGGCTTTCTTTCAGGCGAACTTCGATTGGGTGCGGGTGGGGGACGGTAAAGCTTTCGCTACCGGCTATTTCGAGCCGGAAATTGCTGCTTCGCCAGTCCCCGCGCCGGGTTACGCGGTGCCGATCTACGTCACTCCGCCTGACCTCACGCGGTGCTCACTGCCGACCGGCCAGACCGGCCGGGGCCGAATCGACGAGAACGGGCAGTGCGTCCTTTATTTCTCTCGTGCCGAGATCAACCGCGGCGTGCTGGCGGGGAAGGGTTTGGAGATCGCTTACGCAGCGGACCCGATCGAATTGTTCTTCCTGGAGATCCAGGGCTCCGGCCGGCTTCGCTTCCCTGACGGGACGGTGATGCGCATTGGCTATTCCGACCAGAACGGCCGCGAATATGTCGCGATCGGCCGGCTGCTCAAGGAGCGGGGAATTCTCCCGCCAGGCGGGACAAACATGGATTCGATCGTCGCGTGGATGCGCGCGAACCCAGATCAGGCCGATGCGCTGATGGAGGAGAATTACTCCTACATCTTCTTCAAGGTCCTGACGGGCCCGGGCCCGCTTGGAGCGCTAGGCATCCCCGTCACGCCCCGCGCGACCGTGGCTGCCGACCCTAACTTCATCCCGCTTGGCGCACCCGTCTTCCTCGCAGTCGACCGGCCCGAAGCAACCGGGCTGTGGGTGGCACAGGACACGGGTGGCGCGATCAAGGGCAGCAATCGTGTCGATACCTTTTGGGGGGCGGGCAGCGATGCCCGGCGCATCGCAGGCGGCATGTCCGCAAAGGGACAGGCCTTGATCCTGCTCCCCAAGGGCACGGCCGCGCGTGCGCTCGCTCAGCGCTGACGAGAAGGATCTCTGGGATCGCGTCGCCGCGACGATCCGCCCGCTATCCCGGGAGCCGATCGAGCCGACCGCGGAGTCCGATCCGGTTCCGAAGGCGCCTCGAAATCCAATTGCCGTACCTAGACCAAGTCGCCCTGAACGGACGGTAGCGCTCGCTACTCCCTCGGCCGGGACCCTCGACGCAAGCTGGGACCGCAAGCTTCGCTCCGGATCCATAGAGCCCGACCGAATACTCGATCTTCACGGCCTGACGCTCGACCAGGCATGGACTGCGATCGATCGCGGTCTCGACGCCGCAATCGCATCGGGACAGCGGGTCGTCGTACTGATCACAGGTCACGCTCGGCCCGGCGGCCCGCCAGTCCAGCGAGGCAAGATTCGCGCTGCAGTTCATGACTGGTTGGCGGCCTCCCGCCATGCGCCAAAAATCGCCGCCGTCCGGCGCGCGCACGGCCGCCACGGCGGCGGCGGAAGCCTTTACATTATTTTGCGACGAATCCGCTCGGGCTCCACCTTTTCTTAACCCTGTCAATTTAACCCTCTCCAGATTGACGGATCTGACCGTCAGACAGGGCGCAACCGGGGATGCAAGCAGGCACGGCCCAGAAGGTCAGCAACGCCATTCTTTCCGGCGCGGCTGGTCTGGCCTCCTTCATATTTTCGTTGGCTGCTCTGCTGTACATCACAGAGCTCAACGAGAAGGTCTTGGCTGCCCTCGTGGCGGGCACATTCTGCTTGCTTATCAGCTATATCGCCTCGGAACGCCCTAATAGCGAAAGCGCCCGCGCACTCGCCGCCCTGGGTGAGCGGCTTCTCGCAGTCGAGGACGGTGACCTCGTTTCACCGGCGCCGGCGATCGTTCGCCGGACCATGCCGAAGCTGGCAGCTGCAGTGGACACTCTGTTCGCCGAGGTTCGAGCTTCGATCGAAAATGCCCATGCGCTCGGAATGTATGATCCCGTGACATCGCTGCCCAATCGGCTTCACTTCCGCTCCGAAGCCGACAAGCTCCTCGGCGACACTCCGGCGTCAGCGCGCGCAGCGATGCTGTTCGTGGACCTGGACCGCTTCAAGAACGTCAATGACAGCCTCGGCCATGCTCGCGGCGACCAGCTGCTGATCATGGTCGCGAACCGGCTGCGTGTGGTGGTGACTGCGGAGCTTAGTGACAATCACGCGCGCCGGCCGCTTCTTGCCCGCCTCGCCGGCGACGAGTTCACGATCTTCTTCCCGGAAATCGAGTCCGTTGACGACGTCGAGCGGGTTGCGCGCCGCGTTGCCCTGGCGATTGCCGAACCCTTCGAGCTGTACGGGCACAGCGTTGATATCGGCGCATCGATCGGCGTCGCGGTCAGCCCAGACCACGGCACCAGCATCGAATCCCTGATGCGTGCCGCGGACATCGCTATGTACCGCGCCAAGTCGCGGGGCGGCGGACAACATTGCCTGTTCAATGACGACCTTGCAGCCGAGCACCAGAGCAAGGTCGAGACGGAGCGCGCGCTCACCGAAGCGGTGCACGATGGCGAGTTCCAGTTGGCCCTCCAGCCGCAGCTCAGCCTCGCAAGCGGCGAGATCGTAGGCGCCGAAGCGCTTCTCCGGTGGAACCACCCGAAAGACGGCCTGCGCATGCCGGCAACGTTCATCCCCGTTGCCGAGCGTACAGGCCTTGTCGCGGACATCGGCGAGTGGGTCATCGGCGAGGTCGCTTTGATCGTCGGCGGTTGGCACCGCGACGGGTTCAACCATCGCATGTCGTTCAATGTCAGCCCGCGCCAGCTCGACCGCATCGACTTCTTCGTGCGCCTTCGCCAGGCGTTCGCGGACCATGATGTTCCGCTTTCAATGATCGAGCTCGAGTTCACGGAAAGCGCAGCGATGGAAGCCAGCGAGGCGGTCCTGACCGAGATCGCTTCTCTTCGCGAAGACGGTGCCCGGATCGCCATCGACGATTTCGGAACCGGCTACTCGAACCTGGCGCGCCTTCGCTCGATGCCCCTGGACCGAGTCAAGCTCGACCCTTCGCTGATTGCCGACATCGAACATTCGGAGAAAGCCCGCGTCATCGTCCAGGCGGTTGTCCAGCTGATCAAGGGCGTCGGAGCGGAGATCGTCGCGGAGGCCGTTGAGAACAGCGCCCAGGCGGACATCCTGCGTGCCATGGGCTGCGATACAGTACAGGGCTTCGTGTTCGGTGCGCCGATGTTCGAGCCGGAATATCGCGCCTGGGTCAATCACGTCCGCGGGTCGTCAGCGCAATCGGTCGCGTAACCATCGTCGCGCAAGAGAAGCGCATGCAAAATCAGGCACCTAACAAGCGATAACTATCATACGTTAACTTACGGACGCCCTGTGCCAACACCTATGAATGCCAGGTGGGCCAGTACCGCGAGATCGTCGCGCAAAGCGCAGCGGAGCCTCGTTCCGACACAGATCCGTGCGTCGGCTGCGGAATGTGCTGCGACGGCACCATGTACTCGATGGGGAAAGCCGAGCCCGGCGAAGAATCCCGGATCGCAGCACACGGGCTTTCGCTGATTGAGCATGACGGCCAGCGCTATTTCAGCATGCCATGCCGGCATAGCTGCGAGGGCAGATGCGCAATCTATGAGGAGCGCTTCGCCAAGTGCCGAAGCTACAAGTGCAAGCTCCTAAAAGAATACCAGCTGGGCGGCACGAGTCCCGAAGCGGCGCATGAGATCGTTCAAACCGCACTTGAGCTTCGTTCCGACGCCCTTGCCGCTCACCCAGACGCCGGCCTCTCCACCGATCGGACCCGGCTTCGGTCCGAGTTCGGCAGGTCGAAGGACCACCGGGACCTGGTGCTGAGAATGGCAGCGCTTGATTATTACCTGGACGTCCATTTCCGTAACAAGGAGCTGCAGGTCACGCCGGAGCAACGCGCCTAGCAGCGCCGATTGCGCATCCTCCTGCCAAGGTTACAATCGCGTCCATTCTATGAGGCGCTCGCGTGGCCGACAAAGCCGGAACTCCCGATGTAAGGACGGACGCCGCGCCCTGCGTGGGTTGCGGCCTATGCTGCGATGGCACGATCTTCGAGCGCGAGCGCGCTGAGCCGCAGGAGGAAGACAGCCTGAAACAGGCGGGGCTTTCCGTCATCAAAGAGCAAGGCAAGCTTTATTTCGAGCATCCCTGCCGATTTGCCGACCACGGCCGATGCGCAATTTATGAGGATCGGTTCATTTTCTGCCGGAGCTTCCGGTGCAAGGTGCTCAAATCCTATCAAAAGGGCGAGATCGACCTCCCCGAAGCGCAAGTGAGGGTACAGAAGGCGCTGGCTCTGAAATCCGCAGTCACCGACGAAGAACCGACGGCGGGGGTCTGGAAGCAGCGGCAGGAGTTTCGCAAATCGATGCAGTCGACCAAGGAGCGGCCGCAGCTTCACCTGAAGATGGCGGCGCTCGATTTCCTTTTGGACCGCTGGTTCAGAAAGTAGTTCCGGCTAGCGCTTCAATGATGATGCGCTCGTAGATGCGCGACAACGTCCGGATATCGTCTACGGCCGCGCACTCTCCCACCTTGTGCATCGTGGCGTTCGGAAGGCCAAAATCGACAACCGGACAGAGCTTGATGAGAAACCGGCCGTCGGACGTGCCGCCGCTGGTCGACAGTTCCGGAGCCTGGCCCGTCTCGGCCAAAATCGCCTCGACGATTAGCTCGTAGAGCGGTCCCGGCGGGGTCAGGAAGGCTTCGCCCGATATTCGTGCGCGGACCTTCGCCTCGGGAGCAATGCCTTTGGCTATCTCTTCCACGCGGCGAACGAGATCCTCGCCCTTCTGCAAATTGTTGAATCGGATATTGAGCTGTGCCGTTGCCGAACCCGGAATGACGTTGCTCGCATGCGTAGGCGTGTCGATACCGGTGAACTCCAGATTCGACGGCGGGAATTTGTCAGTCCCATCGTCGAGGTGGAGCGCCGAAAGCTCGGCAATAATACGCGCCAGCGGTCCGATGGGATTGGTTGCGCGGTGAGGATAAGCGACATGGCCCTGAACGCCAGGCACGTCGATCCACATATTCACGGATCCTCGCCGGCCGATTTTCACCGTGTCGCCCAGCCGTTCGACGGAAGTCGGCTCGCCGATGAGGATCATGTCCGGCCGGATCTGACGCTCGTTCAGCCAATCGATGATCCGGGGCGTGCCGTAGGTGGCATAACCCTCCTCGTCGCCGGTGATCAGCAACGAGAGCGTGCCGCCACTCTGATCGCTTCGAGACACTGCTGCGACGAATGCCGCGATTGCGCTTTTCATGTCGTTCGCGCCGCGCCCGATCAGGACTCCGTCCTCGATATGGCCTTCGTAGGGGTCGCAACCCCAGTTCTCGCCCGCCGGAACGACGTCGAGATGGCCGGCGAAACCGAAGTGCGGCGAACCATCGCCGCGGATGGCCACCATATTTTCGGTGGGGCCGTCGGGCGGATCGCCCATCACCCAACGGTGAACCGTGAAACCCATTGCCGACAGTGTGCGGTCGAGTATGTCGAAAACCTCGCCTCTCGCGGGGGTCTCGCTCGGACAGCGAATGAGCTCGCGAGCAAGCTCGACCGGGTCGATTGAAGCGCTCATTGCAAGCGACTAGCAAGCAGCCACGCCATTGCACAGGGGAGGGAGGAGCGAATGCCCAAGCTCGACCTCGACTCGATCGAGCAGACTAATCGGACAGGCTATCCGCCGCCGTTCGACAAGGATGTCGCGGGCCGGTGGTATCGCCGCCTCGCACCTCCCGGCGGACTGACCCAGTTCGGAGTCAGCCATGTAACTCTGAAACCCGGGGCCTGGTCTTCTCAGCGGCACTGGCACGACAATGAGGACGAGTTCCTGGTCATGCTTTCCGGCGAAGCAGTCCTGGTCGAGGACGAGGGCCGAACGGTCCTCCGCGCGGGTGACTGCGCAGCCTGGCCGGCTGGAGTGAAGAACGGCCACCACCTTTGCAACGAAAGTGATTCGGACTGCACGTTCGTCGTTGTCGGAAGCGGTGCTGGAGGTGCTGGAGGCTATTCCGACATCGACATGATGTGGACGGCCGACGGGACCTATACCCGCAAGGACGGCACGCCCTACTAGGCTGCCTCGTTCTCATACTGGTCGATCACCCAGGGTTCGTCCTGGGCCTTGTCGATCCAGTCGTTGACGTCAGGGTGCGAGAGCACCGCCTTCATATAGAGGGCGGCGAAGGGCGGCACCTTTACTCCGTAGGTGATGAAGCGGGTGACGACCGGCGCGAACATAATGTCCGCGGCGCACCAATCGCCGAACAGGAACTGCCCGGTGCCGCCGAACCGCGCGCGCGCCTGTGCCCACAGCTGCATGATGCGGTCGATCTCACCGCGAACCTCATCGGTCAGCTCGACCGGCGGATAGGTGCGGCGCACATTCATCGGCAGCTCGCGCCTCAGGCTCGCGAAGCTGGAATGCATTTCAGCAGCCATGGATCGCGCCATGCCGCGCGCCGAATCGTCCGCAGGCCAGAATTTGTCGCGGCCGACGCGGTCGGCGAGAAACTCGACGATCGCCAGGCTGTCCCAGACGACGCATTCGCCGTCCCAGAGGATCGGCACCTTGCCCATCGAGGGCGCGAATTCGTCGCCGTCACGGCGGCGTTCCCAATCTTCGTCGAACATTGGCACGACGAATTCCTCGAACTCCTCGCCGGATTGCCTGCAGGCGAGCCAGCCACGCATCGACCAGCTCGAATAAGCGCGATTGCCGATAATCAGTTTGAGCAAGTTGATCTCCTAGGAGACTGCCGCGTCGAGGATCGCCGTCCTCAGATCCGCGATTCCGCTACCCGTTGTACTCGACGTCGTGAAGATCGACGGGTGGGCGGCTGGATGCTTGCGGGCTTCGGTGGCGACCGACTCGTAAAGTCCGCCGAGCGCCGATGGTTTCACTTTGTCGCCTTTGGTCAGGACAAGGTGATAGCTGACGGCGGCGTCGTCGAGCATCTGCATCATCTCGCGGTCCACGGGTTTTAACCCATGACGGGAGTCGACGAGCACCAATGCCCGCTTCAACATCGACCGGCCGCGCAGATAGTCGTTCACAAGGTGGCGCCAGCGCCTGACCAGGTCCTTGGGGGCTTCTGCGAAGCCATAGCCGGGCATGTCCACCAGCCGTAGCCGGAGCGGCTCGCCGACATTGAAGAAGTTGAGCTCCTGCGTCCGTCCCGGCGTGTTGGAGGTCCGAGCAAGGGCCTTGCGGTTGGTCAGCGCGTTCAGGAGCGAGCTCTTGCCCACGTTTGAGCGGCCCGCGAACGCGATCTCCGGAACGTCGGGATCGGGCAGGAACTTCAACTCCGGCGCCGACTTCAGGAACTCGATCGGGCCCGCGAAGAGCTTGCGGGCGTCCTCTTCGAGGTCCCGTTCCTCGTCCACTAGCTGTGAACCGGGTGGGTGTCGGACAGGTGGAGCCCGAATCGCCGGTACAGCCACCATTGCTGAAGTATCGTAAGGATGTTCGACGTAACCCAGTAGAGCACCAGCCCAGCGGCGAACGGCGCCAGCACGAACATCATGAACCACGGCATGATCGCGAAGATCTGCTGCTGAGTCGGGTCCATCTGCTGCGGGTTGAGCTTGAACTGAAGCCACATGGTGATTCCCAGGAGCACCGCCAGCACCGACAGGCCCAGGAAGGAGGGGAACCAGGTCCAGCCCATGTTATGCGCCAGCGTCAGCAGGCTGGCCGAATCCGGAGCGGACAGGTCGTGGATCCAGCCCACAAACGGTTGGTGCCGCATTTCCACGCTGACCATCAGCACCTTGTAGAGCGCGTAGAAGATCGGGATCTGGAGAAGGATTGGAAGGCATCCCGCGGCCGGGTTGATCTTCTCTTCCTGATAGAGCTTCAGCATCTCTTGCTGCTGGCGCGCGCGGTCGTCCTTGAAGCGCTCCTGGATGGCCTTCATCTTCGGCTGCACCTTGCGCATCGCGGCCATCGACTTGAACTGCTTCTGCGCAACCGGGAACATGACCAGGCGGACGATGATCGTCAGGCAGATGATCGCGACCCCAAAGTTGCCGGTCACGTGGAACAGCCAGCTCAAGAGGTCGAAGATCGGGCGCATGAACCACTCGAACCAGCCCCAGTCGATCGACTTGGACAGCTTCGGGATTCCGGCATCTTCGTAGCGGTCGAGAAGTGCTTTCTCCTTGGCGCCGGCGAAGAGGCGCGTGTCGGCTTGAACCGAGCCGCCCGGGGGCACGATCTGCTGCGGTTCTGCGTAATCCGCCTGATACCCACCGGCCGGAGTCCCCGTGTAGGTCGCTGCAAACTGCGAATCCCCGACCGGAGCAAGCGCGGTCAGCCAATATTTGTCGGTGAAGCCAACCCAGCCGCCGTCGCTGGTGAAGCGCTTGGTGCTTCCTCCGTCGAGGTCCTTCCAGTCGATATCGTAATTGGCCGCACCGTCGAGGAAGCCGATCGGGCCGACGTGCATTGTCCAGCTGCTGGTATCGGCGGACTTCTGCGCGCGGTTCACGAGCCCGTACGGGCGGACGGCGATGGCGCCGCCTGCGCGGTTCAACACCTGCTGGCGGACGGTGAAGAGATAATCCTGGTCGACGCTGACGACGATCGCGAAAGTCTGGCCGCCAGTGTTGGTCCAGCTGAGGGTGACAGGCCGTCCCGGCTCGAGGACCGGCGCACTTGCGGTCCACTGCGTATTCGCATCCGGCGTCTGCACGCCCTGGCCGGTCCAGCCGAATGTCGCAAAATTGGCTCCGGGCGAGCCCGCGGGCGAAAGCAGCCTGACAGGCGGTGAGCTCTTGTCGATCGTCTGCCGCTCCTTGAGCAGCACCAGGTCGTCGAAGCGGGCGCCCTTCAGATTGATCGAGCCCTGAAGGCTGGGCGTGCGGATCTGAACCCGCGGGCTTTCGGCAAGGACCTGCGACCGCGCACGCACCTGGGTCGGTGCCGCGGCCGCGGGATTTGACTGCGGAGTAGGTGCAGCCTCGGTCTTGCCCTTCTCAGCCTTGTGCGTTTGCGCAGGGGGCGTCGGAAAGAATCGGTCGGACAAGACGGTCCAGCCGAGCAAGACCAGCGCGCTCAGCACCACTGCGAGGACCATGTTGCGTGTGTCGTTCACTTAAGCTCGATCCTCGAAAATTCAGGGTACTGGGTCGTATCCTTGGCCGCCCCACGGATGGCAGCGGCCGATGCGCTTCAGTGCAAGCCAGCTCCCGCGCAGCGCGCCATAGCGCGACAATGCGGTGATCGCATAGGCCGAGCAGGATGGTTGATAGCGGCAGCTTGGCGGAAGCACCTGCGATGGGCCCTTCTGCCAGGCCCGGCACAGAAGAATGAGGAGCTTCGCGATCACTTCGCGACCCGCTGGAGCGCCTTGGTCAGGTCCTGCCGAAGCACTGCGTATTCGCGCTCGATGCCGCTCGCGCGGCCGATCATGACGTGATCGGAGCCGGGGAAACCGTTCATTGGAATGATTTCCCGGGCAAGCGCGCGGAAGCGCCGCTTCATCCGGTTTCGGACGACGGCGTTGCCGACCTTTTTGCTGACCGTGAATCCAACGCGCATCAGCGCGTCGCCTTCCCCGCGATCGCGGACGAGGAGCACGAATCCAGGCGTTGCGGCACGCCGTCCGGCGTTCGCGGCCAGGAAATCCGTGCGTTTCTTGAGAACCGCGAACGGTTTTAGGCGCTGAGCTTCTTCCGGCCGCGACCGCGGCGCGCGTTCAGCACCTTGCGTCCGCCGACGGTCGCCATGCGGGCCCGGAACCCGTGCCGCCGCGCGCGGACCAGATTGCTCGGTTGAAAGGTGCGCTTCATCGCTCATGCCTCAAAATTCAAAAGAAAAAGGGCCGCCGTACCGGCAGCCTCCCGTCCGCCGCGCCGATAGAAGAGGGGGCTGCCAAAGTCAATCGCCGGAGGCCTGCTTCTGGCTCTTCAGCTGCTTGCGGAGATCGCGCCGCCGCTCAGCGCTTTTCCGTCTCAGCGCCTTGTCGGTCCAGTAACCGGCTTTCGGCTGCCACCGTGTCAGCTTCACATAGCGTCGCTTGGCCCACATGCTGGTCTTGAGGATCAGGGCAACGCCCGGCGCGATCAGGAAAACGCCGCCCGGCCCCGGAATAGGCGCGATGATCAGCCCGCCAATGATGAGCAGAACGCCGAGAGCGAACATTCCCCACTCGACCCAGGCCTTGTCGAGGAATCGCTGGATTTGCCGCCACGTGACCATAAGGGCGCATGTGGTTGCGTCTGGGCTTTAGCGCAAGCCGCTTGCGAACAGCCGCCGTGCCGGTCTAGCAGGGCGGCGCCGAGCTAGGGGGCCTGTTGCTTGCTTGTGAACGCATAACCCAGCGGGGCGGCCGCAGATGACCGCCACCGTCGCCACTGTCGCATATCTCGGCCTCGAAGCACGCGCAGTCGAAGTGCAGGTCCAGCTTTCCTCGGGACTTCCGCGCTTCACGATCGTCGGATTGCCGGACAAGGCTGTTGCCGAAAGCCGTGAATGGAGAGTCGTGAGCGAGACCGTGCACCGTTCGGAGGACCTTGTGTTGACGACCTCATGGCGAAAGGACGTTGAGACGGCGATTACCGCCTTTCTAACAGTTGCCGAACTGGCGGACGACGCAATCTCGCGCGCGGATCTGACGAACGCGGGAAAGGAAACGTTCTCCGCGTGGGATGCGGGCTGGCCCGGAAGCGCCTACCGCGCACTGA
>Ga0207701_10004243_pt1 | contig 14588 bp, 10 predicted proteins | sample KBSSwiSSwithPhiX_FD_184294 | JGI IMG/M metagenome (GOLD analysis project Ga0207701, IMG submission 184294) | Switchgrass rhizosphere bulk soil microbial communities from Kellogg Biological Station, Michigan, USA, with PhiX - S5 (SPAdes) (version 2) | ecosystem: Environmental > Terrestrial >... | reverse complement strand
CGGTCGGAGCACTGAAACACCGTCGGCGCATCGCCGTAATCAGCCTGAAGCCTGAAGCCTGAAGCCTGAAGCCTGAAGCCTGAAGCCTGAAGCCTGAAGCCGACAAGTTTCTTGAGCGTCAGTGTCGAGAAACCACGCCCTGCTCCGACCTACCAGTGAACCGTCAATCAGGGCGGCTCGCTTCTGGAGATACCGATGAAGTTCATGCTCATGATGCACGCCCCGAGAGCGGGTTGGACCAACGCGGGAATCGGCACCTGGCCGCCGGAGGACATCAAGGCCCACATCAGGTTCATGATGAACTTCAACCGGGAGCTGTCCGCGGCTGGGGAGCTGGTCGAAGCGCAGGGGCTGAACGTCCCGGAGGAGGCGCGCATCGTGCGGGCAGGGAAGGGTGGCGCCCCGGAGGTCACCGACGGGCCCTATCCGGAGGCCAAGGAGTTCCTCGCCGGGTTCTGGATCGTTGATGTCGAGAGCAAGGACCGGGCGTACGAGCTGGCGAGCCGGATTTCGCTGGCGCCGGGCAAGGGCGGGGTGCCGATGCACATGCCGCTCGAGGTCCGCGAGGTGATGAGCGGCCCGCCGTCGGACCTGTGACGGGCGGCACCAGCTTCGCGGGCGAGCACCTGCTGCGCGAGCTCGCGCCGCAGGTCCTCGGCGCCGTCGTCCGTCGATACGGGGATTTCGCCGCCGCCGAGGATGCGGTGCAAGAGGCGCTGCTCGCGGCCGCGCAGCAGTGGCCGTCGCAGGGACTGCCGGAGAATCCCCGCGGGTGGCTGATCCAGGTCGCGTCCCGCCGGATGGTGGATCAGCTGCGTGCCGATTCGGCCCGGCGGCGCCGCGAAGAAACGTCGGCCGCGCAGACACCGGCTGACGAGCAGGTCGTGGCCGCGCCCGACGAGACGCCGCATGCCCATCTCGGCGCAATCTTTCGCGCCGGACTCGACCAGGGAGAGCAGGACGACACGTTGGTCCTGCTCTTCATGTGCTGCCATCCGGCGTTGACCCGCCCGTCGGCGATTGCGCTGACGCTGCGCGCGGTCGGCGGTCTGACGACGGTGGAGATCGCGAACGCGTTTCTGGTCCCGGAAACAACGATGGCGCAGCGGATCAGCCGGGCGAAGAGCGGGATCCGGAAGTCCGGCGTGCCGTTCCGGATGCCGACCGAGGCCGAGCGCGCCGACCGCCTGGAAGCCGTTCTCCACGTCCTGTATCTGATCTTCAACGAAGGCTACGCGAGCAGCATCGGGACCTCACTTCAGCGCGACGACCTCGCTGCCGAGGCCATCCGGCTGACCCGCATCGTCCATCGTCTGCTGCCGCGCGACACCGAGGTCGCCGGTCTCCTGGCTCTGATGCTGCTGACCGATGCCCGCCGCGCGGCGCGCACCGGCCCTGAAGGCGAGCTGATCCCGTTGCAGGAGCAGGACCGCACGCTGTGGGATCGCGAGGCGATCGCGGAGGGTACTGGCTTGATCGCCGCAACGCTGGCAAAGGGACGTGTCGGGCCGTACCAGTTGCAGGCCGCGGTCGCCGCGTTGCACGACGAGGCCGCGCGGCACGAGGATACCGACTGGGCGCAGATCGCCGCGCTGTATGGAGTGCTGATGCGGATCTCCGACAACCCGATGGTCGCCCTTAACCAAGCGATCGCGGTCGCAATGGTCGAGGGCCCCACCGCCGGCCTGGCACGTTTGGCGGCGCTCGATCGGGACACACGCCTCGCCGGTCACTATCGGCTGGACGCCGTCCGCGGGCATCTGCACGAGATGGCCGGGGATCGCCCCGCGGCGGTCGCGCACTACCAGGCGGCGGCCGCGAAGACCGCGAGCGTGCCGGAGAGAAATTACCTGACCATCAAGGCGGCGAAGCTGACGGCGCGTCACGAACGCTGACGCCCGACTCGTCGCTTGGCGCTTTCCGCGTTCATTTGCCTTCTGCGCTCTGTCGTTCCATTTCGCCACCTGTCGTGCGTCGATCTGCCATCTGCCTTATGTCGCGCGTCGTCTGCCATCTGCCATTTGCCCTTTCCCATCTGCCATGACCGGGGCTATGAGCCGCAACCCGGCCGGGATCGATAGAATCTCCGGGTGGGTGAGACCCGCGTCGACCTCCAGCATCTGCTCGAAGACCTGCGCGACGCCTACACCGGCGCGCTCGAAGAAACCATCCTCACCGAAATTGCCGCCAACGCGCTCGACTCAGGGGCTACGCACATCCGTCTGTTCACAACGCCCGCCGACGCGACGTTGCTGGTGGTTGACGACGGGCGCGGCATGCAGCGGCGCGACCTCGCGCGGTACCACGATGTGGCCGCCAGCACCAAGCAGCGCGGCGACGGGATCGGCTTTGCCGGCGTCGGGATCAAACTGGGGCTCCTCGTGTCCACCGAGGTGGTCACTGAAACGCGACGGGGCGCCTCGCATGTCGCTACGCGCTGGCACCTGGCGTCCCGTTATCGCGCGCCGTGGAAGTGGATCCCGCCACCCGGTCTGGTGACGACGCGAGGTACGGCAGTGCAATTGCGGCTGACCAATCCGCTGTCCCCACTGCTCGACGCCGGCTACCTCGAAGAAGCGCTGCGGCGCCACTTCGAGCCGCTGTTCGATGCGGCGTTCGACGAGATACTGCGGCGGCATTACGGGCGAGGGCTGCGGTTCGAGGTCGATGGCCGGATGCTCGTACCCGAGCGAGCCGCGGCCCCCGACCGTGTCGCGATCCCGATTCGAATGGGCCGGCGGCGGATCCCATCGGCGGTGGCCGTGCTCGAGCGCCACGATCTTCCGCTACCGGAGGAACGACGGGGGATTGCGATCAGCACATTCGGGAAAGTGATCCGGCGCGGCTGGGATTGGCTCGGCCTGACTCCGGCTGACCCGGCGCGTGTGAGTGGGCTGATCGAGGCGCCGGACCTGGCCGCGTGTCTGACCCTGAGCAAGAATGATTTCATCCGTACGGGAACGCGCGGTGCGACCTATCTAGCCTATCGCCGCGCCAGCCAGGAGCTGGTGTCACGGCAACTGACGGTGTGGGGCGACAGCCGCGACATGGATGCCCGGCCCCGCACGGTCCGCCTGGAGCGCGATCTCGAGCGCGTGCTCGAAGATTTGGCCGACGAGTTCCCGCTGTTGCGTTCGCTGGTCGATCACCGCGCCGGCGGACAGAAGCGCTTGCCGCTGCCTGGCCGCGGGCCAGATCGAGTCCCCGGCCCCCTGTTCGCGAGCGTATCGGCCGCCGCTGACGCGCGCGAGGACCAGAACGGTCTCGATGGGAGTGCGACGAAGGGCGAGGTCTCAGGCGGCGAGGGGGAGCCAACCCGTCCGTCGGCGCCGCCGACGCCACCGGAGAGTTCGCGGACCGGTGATCAGGGCCCGGGCGAGGATCAATCATCGACGCCAATCGGTGAAGTCTCGACCGTCGCGGGCCGCCGCCGGCCGGCGCGGTATGGGCTGATGCTCCAGTTCGAGTCGCGACCCGGCGATCCGGAGCTCGGGCGCCTGGTCGACAGCACGATTTGGGTCAACGACGCACATCCTGCTTACCTGCGCGCCGCCGCCTCGCGCTCCGCCGGCTACCACCTCGCGCTGACGGTGGCGCTCGCGCTCGCCGCGCTCGCCGTGGGCGCGGTCGCTGAGCATGCCTTCGTGACGCGGTTTATGGCGCAGTGGGGCGGCGCCGGCGGCGCGGCGCGGGCACGCCCCGCACGCCGGAAGCCACGGTCGAAGCCGGCGGCCCGCTGACCTCCGACGCGGCCTCGACGCAGGCTTGAATGGATCTTTGACGCCCGACCTCGAGGTCGGGCCTACGGTTGTGCTGATGCCGTCGTAGCCGGCAGCTGGAAGCTGAGAGCTGTAAGCTGGAATCTTCCAGCTATGAAGAGAGATGCTTCCCGACCACGCCGGCCAGCTCGAACATGCTGACCTGCGGCTTGCCGAACACGGCGAGCAGCTTGTCGTCGGCGTTGATCGCGCGCTTGTTGGTGGCGTCCTGCAGGCCGTGCTCCTTGATGTAGACCCACAGCCGCTTGATCACTTCGGTCCGCGGGACCGCCTCGTCGCCAATGACCGCCGCGAGCTCGGGGCTCGGCTTCAGGCCTGGACCGGCCTTGCGCGGCTTCTTCGGAGCGTTCGGATCCTTCGCGGCGCGAGGCGCCTTGGCCGAAGCCGACTTGCGCCCGCCGGTCTTGCGCGCGGCTGCCGGCGCCGCCGCCGCGGCCGCCCGGCCGGTGAACGTGGGCTTGCGCCGGTTCGGGAATTTCGACGCGGCGAACTCGAAGTTGACTTTCCCGGCCTCCGCATCCCACTTCAGATGCGCCTTGAACGGCCGGCGGGTCCGCATCGACACGAAGCCGTCGAGGAGGTCCGTCTTGCCCGTCTCGAGCAGCTTCTGCATCTGCTCGCGCGAGACGGCCTGCTGGAGAATGACCTTGCGGCTCTTGAAGTCACAGGTCGGCTCCGCCTGTGCGACGGTCGGCACCGCGTGCTCGCAGACGTAGTTGCGGCCTGATTCGAACACGCGGCCGCCGCTCTTGGGGCAGATGCCGAGCGGCTCCTGGCCCGAGAAGTCAATCGGCTCGCCATTCTCCTCGTTACCATCCGAGCCGAAATCGAACTCCAGCTTCCAGTTCTTCTTTTCGTCGTCGTACTTGAGCACGATCTCGGACGTGAACGGCCATCCGGCCTTCGAACGGAAGCCCTCGAGCGGACCGATCTTCTTGTCGCGCAGGAGCTGTTCGACTTCCTCGAGCTCGAACGTGCGGCCGGCCGGCGTCTTCCCGAACGAGAAGCCGCAGCCCTCGGCGTCCCCAGGTTGGCCGCTGCACGTATAGCGGCGGTAGTTCTCCTTCACCACCCCGCCGCAGTTCGGGCAGGGCGTCGAAAGCGTGGCGTAATCCCCCGGCACCGTGTCGTGGTCGTACTCCTTCGCCTTGGTGACGATGTGCTTGGTCATTTCGGCGATTTCCAGCATGAACGCGTCGCGCTGGAGACGGCCGTGCTCGATCTCGGCGAGCTTGTATTCCCACTCGCCGGTCAGCTCGGGCCGCGACAGCTCCTCGACCCCCAGGCCCCGCAGCAGTGTCATCAGCTGGAACGCCTTGGCCGTCGGGATCAGCTCGCGCCCTTCGCGAAGCATGTACTTCTCGTTGATCAAGCCTTCGATGATCGACGCGCGGGTCGCCGGTGTGCCGAGTCCCTTCTCCTGCATCGCCTCACGCAGCTCGTCGTCTTCGACCAGCTTGCCGGCCCCTTCCATCGCACCGAGAAGAGTGGCCTCCGAGTAGCGGGCCGGCGGCCGGGTCTTGAGGCCCTTGGGCTCCACGGTGCGAGCGAGTGCCGACTCCCCGGGCTTGACCGGAGCCAGGTTCTGCGGCCCTTCGGTGGTTTCGTCCTGCGCCTGCTTGCCGTAGATCGCCAGCCAGCCGGGTTTGACGAGCACCTTGCCTTCGGACTTGAAGCTATGGCTGGCGGCGCGCGAGATCCGCGTGGTGACCTGAAACTCCGCCGACGGGAAGAACACCGCCATGAAGCGCCGTGCCACCAGGTCGTAGAGCTTCTGCTCGGCTTCAGACAGCCCGTGCGGCGCCTGCGTCGTCGGGATGATCGCGAAGTGATCGCCGACCTTGGCGTTGTCGAAGACTCGCCGCGTCGGCTTGATGTAGTTGTTGCTCAGCGCCTGGGCGGCAAATGGCTCCAGGTGGCTGAGGCCGCTGCCGGCCAGCATCTGGAACGTGTCGCGGACGACCGGCACGTAGTCCTCGGGCAGCGACCGCGAGTCGGTTCGTGGATAGGTCAGCGCCTTGTGCCGCTCGTACAAGCTCTGCGCAATCGACAGCGTCGTCTTGGCCGAGAAGCCGAACCGGCCGTTGGCCTCGCGCTGCAATGAGGTCAGATCGAAGAGCAGCGGACTGGCCTGGGTAGTCGGCTTGGCTTCCTCGGTGACCGTCGCTTGCTGGCCGCGCACCGCGTCGGCGATGGCTTGTGCATCAGCTGCCGACCACACGCGGTCCGCCTTCAGCTCGCCATCCTCTTCGTTCCGCTTCCATGCCGGATCGAACCACTTGCCCGGATACTCGCCGGCCTCGACCTGGAAGCTGCCGTGAACCTCCCAGTAATCACGGCTGACGAAGGCGCGGATCTTCTCCTCGCGCTCGACCACGATCGCGAGAGTCGGCGTCTGCACTCGGCCGACCGTCGTCAGGAAGAAGCCGCCGTCGCGCGAGTTGAAGGCGGTCATCGCGCGGGTGCCGTTGATGCCGACCAGCCAGTCCGCCTCGGACCGCGATCGCGCGGCATCGGCCAGCCCGTGCATCTGCTCGTTGCTGCGGAGCGCGCTGAAGCCTTCGCGGATCGCCTGCGGGGTCATCGACTGGAGCCAGAGTCGGCGAACGGGCTTCCCGAGCGGCTTCTTGCCACCGCCGGCGTATTGCTCGATCAAGCGGAAGATCAGCTCGCCCTCGCGCCCCGCGTCACAGGCATTGACCAGCTCCGTCACGTCGGGCCGCTTCGCCTGGCGGACCACGGCCGTTAGACGGGTCTTGGTGCGGTCGACCGGCTTCAGGTCGAAGTAGGGCGGGATGACCGGCAAGTGCGAGAAGCTCCACTTCCCGCGCTTGACGTCGAACTCCTCGGGAGCCTGGATCTCGAGCAGGTGGCCGACCGCGCTCGTGACCACGTAGCGGTCGTTTTCGAAATGTTCGTCGTGTTTCTTGAACTCGCCGGCGACCGGCGTCAACGCCCGGACGATGTCCTGCGCCACCGACGGCTTTTCCGCGATTACCAGAGTCTTCGCCATATAACTAACGTCACACGTCCCTTCGCCGCGGGCGGTCCCGTAGGACTGTGCGCCCGCTTGCGGTCGAATTGCAAGCCTAAGCTAATCCATTGGACGCGCGGTCCAGCCGGGTTGGGCTGTCTGCAGCACCCCGCAGCGCTTCGGTTTCGCGCATCTTCGGGGGATACCCTCGCGAGCGGACAGGACCCTCCCAGGAGAACGGTTCAGGTCTCAGCCCGCGCGTCGTCGTCTTGAGGATACGCCATGGTCCATACGTCGGCCGCACGAGCTCATCCATAAAGGCGGTGTCTTCGAGCGCCCGTCAGGTATGACGCCGCCACCCAGCCAACCGCCTATTTTCGCATCGCGGAGAGCGCCGGGCCGCCGGCTGTGTCATTCTGGCCCGCCCCCGGGATACGATCACGGGGCGACTCCGCCGGCGTGGGTGCGCCCGCGGGGAGGAACAGCATCGGTGGCAGGAAGACCGCGGCGGAGGCAGCCGGATGCAGGTTGAAGTGCGTCTCAGAGTGCCGAACATGAAGGTTCGGGCGCTCGACGAGAACGGATATCCGATCGATCACAGCCAGTTCCGGTTCCGGAAGCTGCTCGAGGTGCCGAAGATCCCCAAGGCCGAGGAGCCGATCGAGCTCGAGACGCGGACCGGCCTCATCCAGGCGCGGGTGGTCCGGGCCGACTGGAACGAGAATCGCGGCCTGTTCATCGTCTCGTGCCAGTATTCCAACCGCTCGATTACTGCCGAGGAATACGGCCGGCTGGTCGAGGATCCCGACTGGACCTTGAAGCATCTGCTGGACTAATGACGGGCGCCTCGAGGCGGAGACACGCGGGGAACGCGACACGATGACCGGACAGGCGAGCGGCACGTTCGAGGTGAAATTGGACCCGCAGGCGCCGGATGCCTCAGGGGTGGGCCGACTGACCATCACCAAGACATTCCATGGCGATCTCGACGGGACGAGTCGCGGACACATGCTGGCGTTCTCGACCGGCACACCGGGCTCGGCGGGCTATGTCGCGATGGAACAGGTCACCGCCACGCTGGGCGGCCGCTCCGGGACCTTCGTCCTGCAACACACCGGCACGATGAACCGCGGCGCCTCGTCGCTCTCGGTCACCGTCGTCCCCGACTCGGGCACCGGTCAGCTGTCCGGTCTCTCCGGCACCCTCGCCATCACCATCGTCGACAAGCAGCATCGGTATAGGTTCGAGTACACGATCGCCGACGGGAACTGACGCTCGGTCGGCTCACTTTAGGGCTGAGGGCTTCAGGCTACAGGCTTCAGGCCTGCACGGGTTGACGGGTCCAACTGCGACTCGAGCGCCGCACCGCCCCACTATCAAGCTGCGCTTTGACCCGACCGGCCACCGCCGCCCGCTGATCGCGGACCGCCGGGTCCCGGGTCCCGGGTCGCGGGTCCCGAGTCTCCTCGCGCTGGTGAGAAGTGCACACAGTAGCGGCGTTGACCCGAACGCGCAACCCGAGTGCCTGGTCCCCAGTCCCCGGTCCCCAGTCCCCTGAGCGTCAGTACGTCGACCGCCCCCCACTCAGATCCCACACCGCGCCGGTCGAGAACGAGTTCTCCTCGGAGGCGAGCCAGGTGACGAGGGATGCGAGCTCCTTGATCTCGAGGAAGCGGCCGCGGGGGATCTTGGAGAGCATGAAGGCGATGTGCGCCTCGCTCATCTGATCGAAGATGCGCGTCTTGGCCGCCGCAGGGGTGACGCAGTTCACCGCGATGTCGAGGCTGGCCAGCTCCTTCCCGAGTGACTTGGTGAGCGCGATGATTCCCGCCTTGGCGGCGCTGTAGGCGGACGCGTTCGGATTCCCGTCCTTCCCGGCGACCGACCCCATCGTCACGATCCGGCCGTACTGCTGTCGACGCATGACCGGCACGATCGCGCGGCAACAGTTGAACGTGCCCACCAGGTTGACGTCGATCACCTGCTTCCAGTCGTCGGGCGGGTACTCCCACAGCGGCACGTTGGGACCGGTGAGGCCGGCATTGGCGACGAGGATGTCGATGCGAGGCGCGTTCCGCAGGGTGGTCTCAGTCGCGGCATCGACCTGACGGAGGTCGGCGATGTCGACCACGGCGGAGTCCACGTTGCCGGACCTTCTCAATTCGCGCGCGGTCTGCTCGAGGAGGCCGGCGTTGTTGTCCCACAGCGACACCGCCGCCCCGGACGCAAGAAACCGCTCGGCAATGGCCCGCCCGAACCCTTCCGCACCCCCCGTGATGACCGCGCGGCGACCAGTCAGATCGAACTGATTCATGGCCGGCAGTATGTCATTTGGCAGCGCGTGCTTCGCTGGCGGCGCGCGGGACTCGGGGCCCGGGTAGCGGACCGGGTTCAAGGATCAACGTTCTTCCCTGCCTCCAGCTTTTACCCGTTATCCCCAGCGCCCGGCGCATCCGGCGCGGTAAGCTGCTACTGCGTCGGCGGGTCCGGTCGTGACTCCCCGATGCGCCGTTCATGATCAATCTGTTGCTGCGCACGTGGTCGCAGACGATCCAGGCCTTCCTGCCCGTGATCGTCGCGCTGGTCTGGCTGCGTCGTCAGGACGACGAGGCGGGGGCCGGGGCGGTTCGGCGGGGTCTCATCGGCGGGGTGCTCCTCACGCCGCTCGTGGGGCTCTGGTTCCAGCATGTGGCGCGGCAATCGCAGCTCGAAGCGAGCCTGGCGTGGACCGCAGCCGGTATCGCGCTGACGGCGCTGCTCGCCAGCGCTAGGACGTTCGCAGGCGTATCCAATCCGCGACGCATCTCGTCCATCGCACGCACGGCTCTTGTCCTCGCCGCGATCGTGCTGATTGTTCGTCAGACGATGGAAGTGGCCGTGGTGGCGTGGGTCGCGGTGTTCGAGCTTCGGTCGAGCGAGGCGATCCTGGCCACGCTAGGAGGGCTCGGGCTCGGCCTCGGTGTCGTCGTCACGTACGTAGTCGCCGGACGTGCCGCACCGCCAGCGGTAGTGGCGGCCGCGATTCGCGCGTTCGGTGTCCTCTACCTCGCCCAGGCCACGCTTTACGCCGTTCACGAATCAGCCGAATCCGGTTGGCTTCCGTTCAGCAGTGCGGTGCACGCGGCCACGGAGCCTTACGGGCCGGACGGCATCTACGGTCCGCTCGGCAGTGGGCTGGTCGCGGTCGTTCCGCTGCTGGTAGGAATCGCGCTCAACGGACGCGAGCGAACCTCGAAATCAGCTGCTCCCCAGCCCCGACGTCTGGCGCTCGCAACGCTCGCGATCGTTCTCCTGTCGGCAGCGTTCGCCGCCTTCAGGCATCACCAGGTCAGCGATGAGGGCAGCGGCTTCAGCATCCCAGCGAACTCGTCGGGAGGCGCGACCGCGGTTGCTGCGCCGGGTAGCATCCTCTTTCGCGGCACCGGCCTGGGGCAAGGCTACGGTCTCCTGGCCTCGGCCGCACCTGGAGGCGCTCCGGGGATAGCGGCGCTCGCTTGCGAGCGCATCGCCTATGGCGGCGGCCGCGGGCTCTGCCTGCAGGCGAAGCGCGCGCTCTTCACCACCTACCGCGCCGTCCTCTTCGACTCAACCCTTACGGCGAGCCGGACGATGCCGCTGGACGGGAGTCCGAGCCGGGCGCGAGTCTCGGCCGACGGCCGGGTCGGTGCCATCACCGTCTTCGACACCGGCATTCACAGCTACTCGGCGACGACGTTCTCCACGATCACACTCCTTATCGACATGACGACCGGGGAGCGGCTTGGCAACCTCGAAGAATTCTCGACCTGGCGCGACGGCGTTCGGATCAAGGCGGCGGACTTCAACTTCTGGGGCGTGACCTTCGCGCGCGATCCGACCACGTTCTACGCCACACTGCGAACCGCCGGTGTGACGTACCTGGTTCGCGGCGATCTCGCGCTCCGGAAGCTGACCGTGCTGCGCGAGAACGTCGAATGCCCGTCGTTGTCGCCCGACAACCGCCGCATCGCATTCAAGAAGCGGGTCGGTCCGGCCAGCGCGCCATGGCGGCTCTACGTGCTGGACGTAGATTCCCTGACGGAGCACGAGATCTCGACCGAGCACCGGTCCGTGGACGATCAGATCGAGTGGCTCGACGATCGGCAGGTGCTCTACGGCGTGCCACGGCCGTCGCCGTCCGCGGTCAGCGACGTGTGGGTGACGCCGGTCGATGGCAGCGCCGAGCCCCGCATGTTCCTGCCGGAAGCGGAGTCCCCGGTCGTGGTGCGCTAGGCGGGTTCAGGGTTCAAGGTTCAAAATTCAGCGGCAATCGGCAAGCCCTCATCCCATCTCGAACCGCAGCGTGTGGTCGAATGGCGTGTAGCCGGTCAGGTAGACGCTCTGGCCTGGCAGTTTCGGCTCGGCCCCGCGGACCTGAATATAGCGATGAGGAGCGGCGCCGGGCCCGAAGCGGATCACGTCGGAGCCCTGGCGGTAACTGGCCGTACCGGATGCGAGCAGATGGCAGTCTTCGACGCCGGCGACCGGCACACAGCCGGTCAGCTCGCCGCCGGGGCGAAGTCCGACCTCCACCGCCACCGGCACACCGGGCGTGCCGTCAGCGCGCAGGCGCAGCTGGAACCCGTCAGACGTCTCGGTGATCTCCGCGCTCTGCGCGAAGCGACAGACCTCGCTCTGCCGCCGCTCGGCGCGAGCGGTGGCCCACGTTTGCGCCGTGATCGTCCGCCCGAGCGGCTGATAGTACGGAGCCTCGAGCGCCTGCCGCAGCCAATACGTCCCGCCTCGCTGTCCGGCGCTGTCGGGAATGAACTGCCCCTTGCCGAAGAAGGCGCTCGCGAAGCGCACCCCCTCGATGACCGCGGCACCGCGCCGCAAGGTCAGCACGCGGCTCGAGCCGCTTTGAATGATCGTGGCACTCGTCGGTCCGCGCCGGATGCGCACGATACCCAGCTCCGGAAACGGATGTTCGTAGTCGTCGGGGAGTGCGTCGGTCGAGGGAAGCGGCTGCGACAGTTCGGGGTACTCGAGCAGCGTCGACAGCCGGGCACCATCAGCGGCCATCCGGGCCATCGCCGCGAGCCGCCGATCGCCGTCGGCAATCGCCAGCCAGGTGAGGGGGAACCAGTAGCCGCCGACACCGCCGCGCGTGTACTGATCCTGCCGGCGCGAGATCTCCGTCACCACTTCGCCGTCGGCGTGCAGCAGGAACGCCAGCGAATGCAGGTTGCGCCGCACGGGCTCGAACAGCGCCGGCCGTCCCAGCTTGATCCCCATCACCAGCAGCGCCCGGTCCGTGACGACGTTGTAGGTGAGCGTGCTGCGCTCGGTGAACTGGCCGTCAGCGTCGATGTCGACCCCTTCCGCCAGCCACTCGTCCACTCGGCGGACGAACCGTGCATCCGGAAAGAGCTCGTTGATCTGCGCCAGCGCCGAGCTGATCACCCAGCGGTGATTCGGCGTGTGCACGCCGCCCGTCGCCAGGCCGGACCCGGCCTTCGTCAGGAACGATTGCAGCGCCTGCGCGATCTCCGGTGCCCCATGCCGCCGGCCGATGTTCGCTGCGGTCGCAGCCAGGTGGACGACGAAGCCGGTGTCCGGCGGCGAATTGAAGTTGGTGGTCAGCAGGTCGACATTGCCCTGCGGACTCTGCGATCGCTCTAGGAAGCCGGCCGCCAGCCGGATGCGATCCAGCAGCAACGGGTCGTGATGGTAGCGGGAGTCGGGATGCACGAACGACGCGGCCATCGCCTCGGCGACACTGCCCGCGGAGCCGGCGGAATGAAGACCGGCGAGGTCCGGCACGCTGCCTCGCCAGCGACTCGTTGAGTCGACAATCTGCGACTGCAACAGCGTCGCGACGCTTTCGTCGTTCCGCTGCACGGTCGTGAGCGGAGCGGACGCCTGCGGCTGCGCGGTTACCGCTGCCTGGCCCAGGGCGGTGCCTGCCGCGATCAGTCCGAGCGCGTCGCGCCGAGTGATCCGATGATTCATGTCGAGGTCCCGCGCCGGCATTCTGTCAGATTCGCGGGACTTCGAACGGACGGGGAGGGGTGACGACCGGCGGCATCGTCCCGGCCGTCGTCCGCTCGGTGGCGATCGACGGCCGGCGGCCGGCGCTTATTCCTCTGACATGAACGGGTACTTGTGGTCGCGCGGCGGCGTGAAGGTCTCCTTCACCGTCCGTGCGCTGACCCACCGGACGAGATTCAGCTTCGAGCCGGCCTTGTCGTTGGTGCCGGATCCTCGAGCCCCGCCGAACGGTTGCTGACCGACCACCGCTCCGGTCGGCTTGTCGTTGATGTAGAAGTTGCCGGCCGAGTTGCGTAATGCGCTGGCCGCCTGACGGATGGCGGAGCGGTCGCGCGCGAACACGGCACCGGTCAGCGCGTATGGCGAGGTGAGGTCGACGATCGACAGCGTCTCCGCCCACTTCTCATCGTCATACACATGAGCGGTGACGACGGGTCCGAAGATCTCCTCGCACAACAGCCGATAGCCAGGGTCTGACGTCTCGACCAGCGTCGGCTGCACGAAGTAGCCCTCGTCACCCTTCGCGGTCCCACCCTGCAGCACCTTCGCGTTCTGCTTCGCGTCGTCCAGGTAGCCGCTGATCCGAGTGAACGCCTTCTTGTCGATCACCGCGCCCATGAAGTTGCGGAAGTCGCGGACGTCGCCGACCTTGATCTCCTTCATGATCGCGATGGTCCGATCGCGCACCTCGTTCCACAGCGACCGGGGCACGTAGATGCGGCTGGCCGCGGAGCACTTCTGGCCCTGGTACTCGAACCCGCCGCGGGCGATGGCGACGGCCACTTCCTGCGGATCCGCCGAGGCGTGGACGACGATGAAGTCCTTGCCGCCGGTTTCACCGACCACGCGCGGATACCCACGATAGCGGCCGATGTTCTCGCCGATCTTCTTCCACATGCTGTTGAAGACGGCGGTGCTGCCGGTGAAGTGGACGCCGGCCAGCTCGGGCGAGTCGAGCAGCTGTTCGGTGATCGCGACGGCGTCGCCGGGCACGAAGTTAATCACGCCGGGCGGCATGCCCGCGGCCTCGAGCAGCCGCATGGTGTAGTAGCCGCTCAGCATCGCGCTCGCGGCCGGTTTCCAAATCACGGTGTTGCCCATGATCGCCGGGGCCGTCGTCAAGTTGCCGCCGATGGCCGTGAAGTTGAACGGCGTGACCGCGTAGACGAAGCCTTCGAGGGCGCGGTACTCCATCTGGTTCCACATGCCCGGGCTGCTCATCGGCTGCTCGTGATACAGCTCCTGCGCGAAGTAGGCATTGAAGCGCCAGAAGTCGATCATCTCGGAAGCGGCGTCGATCTCTGCCTGCATCGCCGTCTTCGACTGGCCCAGCATCGTCGCGGCGTTGATCGTCGGGCGCCAGGTCGTCGCAAGGAGCTCGGCCGCGCGCAGGATCACTGCCGCGCGATCCTCCCAGGCCCACGACGACCATTCGCGGCGCGCCTCCGCAGCGGCGGCGATCGCTTGCCGCACTTCCTCAGGGCCCGCGAGGTGATACTCGGCCAACACATGCTGGTGGTTGTGCGGCATGACCGACTTCTCGGTCTTGCCGGTGCGGATTTCACGGCCGCCGATGATGATCGGGATCTCGATCTTCTCAGCCGCCATCGAAGCCAGCCGGGCCTTCAGCTCGGCGCGCTCCGAACTGCCGGGCGCATACGTCCGGTTGACGTCATTGATCGGCTGGGGCACGCGGCGGGCGCCGCCAAACGCGGCGATTGGCGCGACAGCCGGGGTGGAGGCGGACACGGGCGCCTCGGGAACTGGGGTCACGGAGGAGGTGGACATTCGCGGAGACCTCTGGAAAACCCCATTCTATCGGTTCA
>Ga0207701_10004242_pt1 | contig 14591 bp, 13 predicted proteins | sample KBSSwiSSwithPhiX_FD_184294 | JGI IMG/M metagenome (GOLD analysis project Ga0207701, IMG submission 184294) | Switchgrass rhizosphere bulk soil microbial communities from Kellogg Biological Station, Michigan, USA, with PhiX - S5 (SPAdes) (version 2) | ecosystem: Environmental > Terrestrial >... | reverse complement strand
ATCCGCAATGTCCGCAATTCGCAATCCGCAATCCGCATTCCGCAATGTCATCTCTCAGATGTGTGCCGTCAAGGGTTCCTGAACGGGCCTGCCGGCGTCGAGCGCGGCGAGCAGCGTCCCCACGAGCACCGGCGCGCGCTTGAACACGTCGTCGCCGACCGCGTCGGCGAGCGCGTTCAGCACCGCGGAGCATCCCGCGGCGACCGGCGGTTCGCCGATGCCGCGCGCGCCGACCGGTGTTTCCGGATCGGCGATGTTCAGCGCATCCCAGGTCATCTTCTGCGGCGCGTCCAGAATCGTCGGCGGCTTGTTCTGGTAGAACCGCTTCGCGACCGGCAGCCCGTACTGCTGGTCGTACACCCAGTGCTGGCCGATGGCGTGTGAGATGCCCAGCATCGATCGGCCAAGCACCTGCCCGCCGAGCGAGCGCGGGTGGATGACGGTGCCGACGTCGGCGACCGCGAGGTAGTCGACGATGTGGAACTTGCCGGTCTCGAGGTCGACCTCGACTTCGGCGAATCCAGCGACGAAGGAGTGGGTCGCGCCGTCGCGCTTATACGTGTCGCGGGCGACGCCCATCAGTCCCTGTCCCGCAAGTGCCGCCGCCGACGTCTTCGTGAACGCGTTGATGTCCTTGGGCACTTCGTGGCCGTCGAACTTGCCGCCAAGCTCGATGGCTTTCTGCGCCGCCTGCGCGAGCGTCATGCTGCCGCCGGGGCCGGAGACGCGCTCGTTGGCGACCGTGTACTGCTCGGGCCTGCCGCCGTGCGCCTTCGCCGCGATCTCCTTCAGCTTGGCGATCGCGTCGGTGGCCGCCGCATGCGCCGCGCGCGTGTGCGCGTGCGTGGTCTGGCTGCCGCCGGAGACGCAGCTCCACGGCAGGTTCTTGCCGGTGTGCCCCCACGTGAGATCGACTTTCTCCCACGGGATGCCGAGCATCTCCGCCGACACGCGGTGGCAGTCGCTCATCGACTCGGTGCCGAGGTTGCCGATGCCGGATTGAATCGACAGCCGGCCGTCGGGTTTGATCACGAACAAGCCGTCGTAGCCGGTCGAGCCGGCGACAAAGGAACTGGTCGCGACGCCGTAACCCCGCACCTTGGATCCCTGTCGCTTGCCGCCCTGCGCGCGGCGCTCGTCCCATTTGAACAACGCCTTGCCCCGATCCAGCGTTTCCTTGACGAATGCGCTGGTCGCGTACGCACGCTCGCCGCGCGGGTTGACGGGACCGAATTTCGCCTTGCCTTCCGGCGCGTTGACGTAGTGGATCGCCACCTCGTCGACGTTGAGCTTGCGCGCCGCCTTGGCCAGAATCGGCTCGATCACCACGATGCCCTGCATGCCGCCCGGCTGGCTCTGCGCGCGCCGCGGCGGGGTGTTGGTGAGGACCGAGACGCCGCGCCATCGCATCGCCGGCGGCTGATAGAGCAGCGAGACGGTGCGGCCGGTCATGCCGGTGTCGCCCTGCGGCTCGTACGGGCCGTTCTCGTTGACGACGAACATGTCGAGCGCGGTGATGCGGCCGTCTTTCGCGAAGCCGACCTTGATGCGGCCGTAGACCGCCGGCCGCGCGCCGCCGATGAAGTGCTCGGTCTCGCGATCGATGCGCATCATCACCGGCGCGTTCAGCTTTTTCGAGAGCAGCGCCGGGATCATCGACGTGATCGTGCCGGTCGCCTTGCTGCCGAAACCGCCGCCGGTGTACTGGCTGATGACGACGACGTCCTTCTGATCGAGGTGCAGCCAGCGCGAGATCGATCCGACCGTCTGCACCACGCTCTGCGTCGAGCAGTGGATATAGAGCTTGCCGTTCTGCCAGTACGCCATCGCCGTGCGCGGCTCGAGCGTCTGATGGCTCGTGTTCGGCGTCAGGAACGTCTCGTCGAGGACGAGCGCGGCGTTCTTGAAGCCGGCCTCGACGTCGCCGTAGGTCCATTCATCGGGCGTCTTGCCCAGCGGCAGCTGCCCGTTTTCGTAGTCGGCGAAATCGGCCGCCGTCCACTTCAACTCTTCGATCGCCGGCGGGGTCGGTGGCTGTCCGGCCGCGCCCGGCTTCGGCCGTCCCCAGACGTTGCCTTCGAGCCGCGCGTTCGGCCCGCCGGTGCGCAGGCTGACGAGCGGATCGACGACAAACGGCAGGTGCTCCCATTCGATCTCGACGAGCTCGATCGCGTTGGCGGCGGTGAGCTCGTCGACCGCGGCGATGGCGAGCACCGGTTCGCCCTGATACACCGGCTCGTTGGTCAGCGCCTTCTCGCCCTTGGTGTTGGCGGGGATGCGCTGCCCCAGGTCGGTGACGATGTCGGCCGGCGCGGGCAGCTCGTCGGCGGTGAGGATGCCTTTGACGCCCGGCATCGCCAGCGCCTTGCTCGCATCGATGTTCTTGACGCGGCCGTGCGGCAGCGGGCTGAGCAGCAGCTTGCAGAACAGCATGCCGTCGACGCGGAAGTCTTCCGCGTACTTGGCCTGGCCGGTCACCTTGGCGACAAGGTCCGGCGTGACGTAGTTCTCGCCGACGAGTTTGTTTGCCATGGTGTCAGCCTCGCTGCAGCTCGGCGCCGCGCATCAGCGCCGTGAGAATCTTGTCGTAGTCCTGACAGCGGCACAGGTTGCCCGAGACGCCGTGCGCGAGCTCGGCGCGCGTCGGGTTCGGGTTGGTTTTGAGATAGCCGGTGGCGGCCATCACGAAGCCGGGCATGCAGAAGGCGCACTGGAAGCCCTGTTCGTCGACGACGCCCTGCTGGACGGCGCTCAGCTTTCCGGTCGCCGAATCGGCCAGCCCTTCGATGGTGACGACCTTCTTGCCACGCACCCGGTGTGTCAGCACCGAACACGAGTAGTGCGGCACATCGTCGACGAGCACCGTGCAGGCGCCGCACTCGGCGCGGTCGCATCCCAGCTTGGTCCCGGTGAGACCGAGCTTGTAGCGCAGCGTCATCGCCAGCGTTTCCTGCGGCATGATGTCGACGCGGCGGTCCTGGCCGTTGATGTTGAGCGTCACCAGGCGCTCGACGGTGCCGGCGCCGCCCGGCTGCCCGTGGACGGCCGTCGTGCGGAACAGGTACGCGGACGAGGAAGCGACCGCGCCGGCGGCGACGACCCCCTTGATGAAGGTGCGCCGCGAGGTTCCCTGGGCAGTGTCTTCGGTCATCGTCTCGGCTCCTTGTGACCGACGTTTGCGAAACGGCTTACGGAAGGTCGCTAATCCGCTAAGGATAGCCGACTGCTTCCTCCACCGTAAACGTCCAATTCAGCTGGTTCGACTCGACCACAACGTAAAAAACGTGGGGGTCCTGCTGCACGTAGCCGACGCCGCTGCCGACGCCGGCCTGGTCGACGACCGGCTGCAGCAGGCGGCCGCTGATGGCGCTGTGGGCATTCAGGCGGAACACGCCGGATGGCTGCGCAGGCTCGGCTTTTTCCGGGGTGGTTTGCCAGCGCACGCGCAGCGCACCGGTTTCGCTGGTGAACGATTCGGTCTGCAGGCTGCCGCGGCCGGACCACGAGCCCAGCGGCCGCCACAGCACGCTTTGCTTCGCGGGTGCCTGTGGCTTTGCGTCGGCGCGCGGGCCGCAGGCGGACCCGGCCAGAGCGGCCGCGACGAGGCCGACGGCCAGCAGGCGCAGCCCGAGCTCTTCGCTCACCCCGTCAGTCTACTCTCGACGAGAACTGGGCGCCCGCGCGCGCCGCTGCGGCCCACGGGCCGGGCTGGGTCGTCGTGCGGTAACGGGGTGTCGGTCCCGCGGGTTTTTCCCCGGGGCTGCGGAAATTCCCCCCGGTCGGTAGAAGCGCGGGATTAGCGCGGCCGGTCCTCGCATGACGAATTGCCCGTCAATGGCGGCCATCGCGCCTCTTTGAGGGGGAGGCACCGGAGGCACTGGCGTTGCAGCGGAAGCTGCAAGGGAGGCTTCCGATGAACGTCCGTCCATCAATCCTCTGCCCGGTCGATTTCTCCGAGGCATCGGCGGGTGCGCTGCGCTACGCGGCGGCGGTGGCCGATCACTTTGCGACGCGGCTGATCGTGCTGTCGGTCGAGGATCCGCTGCTGACGCAGGCTGCCGATCTTGGCACCGGCACGATGTGGACACCCGAGGAGTCGAAGCACGAGATCGAGCAGTTCGCGACCCGAACGTTCGGCTCGGACTCGCCGAAGCTCGCGATGCTGGAGTACGAAGCCGCCGTTGGCAAGCCGGCGTCGGAAATCCTTCGCGTCGCGCGCGAGCGCTCGTGCGACCTCATCGTGATCAGCACGCATGGCCTCACCGGCATCCGCAAGCTGTTCTTCGGCTCGACGACCGAGCGCGTGCTTCGTGAGACGACGCGGCCAGTACTGATCACGCCGCCGCACGATCCCGGATTGGTGCAGGTCGAGGACGGCAGACGGCTGATCCGCCGCATCCTCGTACCGGTCGATCTGTCGCCGGCCTCGGAGGGACAGGTGCAGATCGCGTGCGGGTTGGCCGAGGCGCTGGGTGTGCGCGTGATCCTCGCCCACGTCATCGAACCGGTGACCAGTCGCCTCGCTTCACGGGTGAATCTCGCCCGCGTCGAAGCCGACCGGCGATCGATCGCAGACGACGCGATGAGCGCGCTGATGAAGACGATGCCGTCGGGCCTCCAGGCCGAGGCGCTCGTCGCCTACGGCGATCCGGCGGAGGAGCTCGCCAAGGTTGTGCGCGATCGCCAGGCCGGCCTCATCGTCGTCGGCGTGCACGGATCGCCGGTGCACGGTCTGCGGATGGGGTCGGTCACATATCGGTTGTTGTGTCTCTGCCCGACGCTGGTGCTGGCGCTGCCGCCGCAGCTGCACGATGTTGTGGGGCGCGGCGCCGCCGAGTTCAAGGCCGCCGCCGTCTGACGCCCCGCGCGGCTGCCTGCCGCGCGGATCAGCGCGCCAGCGGCAGCGTCACTTCCGCGATCGTGCCGCCGCCCGGCCGATCGCTCAGCGCGACCGATCCTTCCTGGATGCCGATCAGCCGGTTCACGATCGAGAGGCCGAGACCCGTGCCGCCGGGCCGGGTGGTGAAGAACGGCTCGAACATCCGCTCGCGGACGTCGGGCGTGATGCCTGGCCCGCGATCGCGCACCGCGATCCGGCAGACGCCACCTGCGCCGGTGATGTGGATGTCGACCGGCGCCGCGCCGGCTGCCTGACAGGCGTTGATCGCGAGGTTCAGCAGCGCCGCCCGCAGCATGTCCGCGTCGGCGTGCGCGCGCAGCGCCTCGTCACCGATCACTTCGATTGGTGGACCGGCGTTGCCGGTTGCCGCCCTGGCGCCGGCGGCGATCTCCCGGCTCAGCCCGCACACCGGCACGGCCTGCGGGCGCGGCGGCTTCGGGCGGGCATACAGCAGCAGGTCCTCGACCGTGTCGTTGAGGCTGTCGATCCGGCCGATCATCGCGCCGATGATCGCGCGATCCGGCGAATCGGACAGGCGGCGTTCGAACACCTGCAGCGACGCCCGCAAGCCCGCCAGTGGATTGCGGACTTCGTGCGCGACCACGGCTGCGATCTGGCCGAGATGGTTCAGCGCAGCCTGCTCGCGCAGCTGCGCCTCGGCCTGCTTGCGCGCGGTGATGTCGCTGCGGATGGCGAGGTACTGCCGCGGCTTGCCGAAGCCGTCGAGGAAGGGGACGATGGTCGTGTCGACCCAGTAAAACGATCCGTCCTTCGCTTTGTTACGGATCTCGCCTCTCCACACCTGGCCGCGGGCAATCGTCCGCCACAGATCCCGCATGAATTCCTGCGAGTGGTAGCCAGAGTTGACGATGCGATGGTCCTGTCCGACCAGCTCCTGCCGCGAATACTTCGAGATCTGGCAGAACTTGTCGTTGACGTAGGTGATGATGCCGTGGTGGTCCGTGGTGGCGACGATGGCAGCCTGGTCGAGGGCAGAGCGCAGTTCGTCGAGGCCGCGGAGTGATTCGGCCATTGCGCGTGCGGCGGCGGTCAATTCCTCGGCCGACGGCTTCCGGCCCGGGTCGAGCGCAGACGCGTGGGTCATTTGCGGAGCGTTTGCATCCCTTGCGCCAGCGCCCGCACCCCGGCGCCGCCGCGCGAACCGCGATCCCGCCGGCGCATTTTTCCCCAGCACTGCGAATTTCTCCGCAGGTCCGCTCTGGTGCCTCAATCGGGATGGACGAATCGTGATCAGGAAGCTGTTTGCCAGCCGGGGCGTGCCGTCAGGCGACGATGTGAATGGCGTTCAGGAGGTAGAACAGGCGGGGAGCGAAGCGCGCGGCGATCACCGGATCGGTGAGCGTCACCGACGTGGTCGTGATGAGACGCCAGCCGCACGGCGCCGCGGCACGGCATCGCGCGATCACGGCTGCGGTCAGCGCATCCTGCTGCCCGCAATCGAGCGTGTCGACGTCGCGCAGCACCACGGTCCGGCGGCGGTGGGACGGTGCTGGTTCCTCGCAGGTCAACAGGTGGATGAATTCGGCGAGGTCAGCGGCGTCGACGGCGTGCAGGCGGCCGCCGTTGGCGCCGTTGCCAGCAATCTCCGCCGCCAGCCTCATGGCGTCGTCCTGGCGGGCGCTGATCAAGACGGGCAATGACGTGTTCGCGGCGAGCGTGAGGTCGAGCGCGAGATCTGCGACCGTGACGTCGGGTGGTTTCATGATCGGCTCCCGCCAGGGCGAGGTGCAAAGACGATTCCGTTGAGGGCGAGGATCAGCGGATCGCAAGCTGGCTGCGACGGGCGGCTCAGGCCTGGGGCTGCCGACGGTGAAGCGGCTGGTCGAAGCCCACCAGGGCGAGGTCTCGATCGAGCCCGCCGGGTCGTTCAGGAGGCGCCGGACGTTGATGTAGAGGAGCCAGAAAGGGGGCTGCGTCGTTGACGCCGGGCTAAGATATCGAGTCCATGCAGACCCCTGCAATCCTCGTCGTCGACGACGAACAGCTGATTCGCTGGTCGTTGACCGAGCGGCTCAAGCAGGAAGGCTATCGCGTCGTCGAGGCGGACACCGCCGCGGCCGCCGTGGAGCGGCATGCCGAGGGCGTCGACCTCGTGCTCCTCGACTACAAGTTGCCTGACGGTGACGGGCTGACAGTGCTCAGACAGATCAAGGAGGCCGACAGCGAGACGCTGGTCATCCTGCTCACCGCGCACTCGAGCGTCGACATGGCGGTGGCGGCGATGAAGGGCGGCGCGTATCACTACGCCAACAAGCCGTTCAACCTCGACGAGATCGCGCTGCTGGTCGAGAAGGCGCTCGAGACGACGCGGCTGCGACGGGAAGTGCGGGCGCTGCGCGCCTCGCAGGCGCAGCCGTTCGGCATCGACCGGATGGTCGGCGAGAGCCGCGCGATGACCGACGCCAAGGCGATGCTGCAGCGGGTGGCGGCGAGCCCGGCGTCGACGGTCCTGCTGACGGGAGAGAGCGGCACCGGCAAGGACCTGGCGGCGAAGGTGCTGCACTACGCGAGCGCGCGCGCCGCGCGTCCGTTCATGAACATCACCTGCTCGGCGCTGCCGGACACGATCCTCGAGAGCGAGCTGTTCGGGCACGAGCGCGGCGCCTTCACCGACGCGCGCACGCTGAAGCGCGGGCTGCTCGAATCGGCCGACGGCGGCACGGTGTTCCTCGACGAAATCGGCGAAATGGCGCCGTCGCTGCAGGCCAAGCTCCTGCGCTTCCTCGAAGACAAGACCTTCAAGCGGGTCGGCGGCGTCGCCGACATCCACGTCGACGTGCGCGTGGTGGCGGCTACCAACCGGCACCTGGAAGACGAGGTCAAGAAGGGGCGCTTCCGCGAGGATCTCTACTATCGCCTCAACGTGCTGCCGATCGTGCTGCCGCCGCTGCGCAGCCGGTCGGACGACATCCCGGCGCTGGTGCACTACTTCGTCGACGCCTACAACACCGAGTTTCGCAAGCGCGTGCGCGGCGTCAGCGACGAGGCGATGCGCCGGTTGAAGGCATACGGGTGGCCGGGCAACATCCGCGAGTTGCGAAACGCGGTCGAGCGGGCGATGCTGCTCGTCGACGGCGACGAGCTGACCGCCGATCAGTTTCCGGTCACCGCCGGCGCCGGCGCACGTCTGACCGAGGGCGTCGAACTGCCGCCGGCCGGCATCGATCTCGAGCAGCTCGAACGGTCGCTGGTCGTGCAGGCGCTCGAGCGGAGCGGCTGGAACCAGACCCACGCCGCCGCCATGCTGGGATTGAACCGCGATCAGATCCGCTACCGGATCGAAAAGTTCAAGCTCGAAAAACGCGCTGCCACCTGAGGCCGCGAACGACGACGGCCTTCGCCACGCTCGAAATCTACGCTCGCGCGCGACAACCCGGTGCGTTCACGGTGGTCAGCACGCCGTTCGAGATGAACGAGCTCAGCGCGCTCGTTCGCCGGGCGCCACGAACGGGCCCGCCGACGTGTGAACGACGCGCGGTGCAAGGGCGACGCGTCGATCAGGTGGACATCAGGCGCCGCACTTCGTCGCAGTCGATCGCCGACGGCAAGCCGAATCCGCGGCCGTAGCCAAAGAGCTCCGCCACCGTTTTCGCGCCGAACCGATTGTCGAGGAGCTCGAGCTGATCGGCGGTGATGAGCGTTGGATGCAGCACGCCGCAGGCGTGGCTGAGCGCGAGCACGTCCTTGCGGAGCGTCATCACGTAGTTCGCGAGCCGCGCCGACTTGAGCGTCGGATCGACGCCGCGCACGAGCCATGGGTGCTGCGTCGCCACGCCGGTCGGGCAGTGATTCGTGTGGCACCGCTGCGCCTGGATGCAGCCAATTGCCATCATCGCCTCGCGCCCGACGTTGATCAGATCGCAGCCGAGGGCGAACCCGAAGAGCGCCGCTTCGGGGAAGCCCAGCTTGCCCGACCCGACGAAGACGACCTGCTGATGCAGGCCGTGCGCGGTGAAGATTTTCTGCACGCGGCTGAAGCCGACCTTGAACGGCAGCGCGACATGATCGGTGAAGACCAGCGGGCCGGCACCGGTTCCGCCCTCACCGCCGTCGATGGTGATGAAGTCGACGCCACGCGCGCCGTCCGCCATCAGCGACGCCAGGTCCTCCCAGAATGTCGCGTCGCCCACGGCGGACTTGATGCCCACCGGCAGCCCGGTTTCGCCGGCGATCGACTCGACGAAATCGAGCATCTCGTCGGCGGTGCCGAACGCGCTGTGCGCGGCGGGGCTGATGCAATCGCGATCGGTGGGGATCCCTCTGATCTCCGCAATCTCGCGGGTGATCTTCGCGCGCGGCAGCAGGCCGCCGACGCCCGGCTTCGCCCCCTGACTGAGCTTCACCTCGATCGCCCGGATCTGAGGCGAGCGCGCGATCGTGTCCTTCAGCCTCGCCATGCTGAAGCGGCCATCGGGCTCACGGCAGCCGAAGTACCCGGTCCCGACCTGCCAGACGAGATCGCCGCCCTTCAGATGGTGCGATGAAACGCCGCCTTCTCCGGTGCTCTGCAGGCATCCGGCGATCCTGCTCCCACGGTTGAGCGCTTCAACTGCCGGCCCGCTCAGCGAGCCGAAGCTCATGCCGGAAACGTTGATGACCGACGCCGGCCGGAACGCTTTCGCCCGCTGCCGCGGCGCGCCCAACACCTTGGCGCACGGAATCTGGAACTGCGGGTCGAATCCGGCCTCGCCGGGATGGTACGTGCGCAGCGGGAAGGTCGCATGCTTGATGATCAGGTAGTTCGGCTGCAACTCCATTTCGTTGTCGGAGCCGAAGCCGAAGTAGTTGTTCTCTTGTTTCGCCGACGCGTAGATCCAGCTCCGCTGGTCGCGGCTGAACGGACGCTCCTCGTTGTTGTCGGTGACGATGTACTGGCGGAGCTCGGGTCCAAGCGCTTCCAGCCAATAGCGGAAGTGCCCGACGACCGGGAAGGTTCGCAGGATGGCGTGCTGCCGCTGGGTCAGGTCGTGGATGACCACGACCACGAGCAGCACGATCACGATCGCGGCCAGCATCCCCGGCATCTTACCGCCGCTCGAGAGGGGCGGGAACCAATCGGCCGGGACACGGCGTCAAAGCTAGAGAGCGTCACGCCATGCCTGGTGAACCGGCCGAATACCCGCGCGAATTCGACGATCGCCTGATCCTGCCAGACCTGCGCCGCCTGCACGTTCGCGCCCTGCACCGCTGCGAAGAAGAACCCATCCGTGAGCTCGACTCGCACCTGAGTGTCCAGAGCCGCTACCTCCGTTTCCTGTCGCCGCTGCCGCAGTTGCCCGATTCGCTGGTACGGCTGCTGGCATGCGTCGACTATCGCCGCACGCTGGCGCTGGTCGTGGAAGGAGAGACCGACGCGCGAGAGATCGTTGGCCTCGGCAGCTTCGGCGCCGTTGACGATGGCGCCGCCGAGGTGGCGCTGCTCGTGCGCGACGACTGGCAGCGCCAGCGCGTCGGCCTCGAGCTCGCCCGCCGCGTGCTTGCCGCGGCCGAGAGCCGGGGCTTCCACCGCTTCGTCGTCCACATGCACACCGACAACGTCCCGATTCGCCGGCTGCTGCAGCACGTCGGCCGCGTCGTCTCGGCGAAGGTCAGCGGCGGCGTGTCCGAGCTGGCGTTCGTGCGCTGCTGAACGCGATCGTCACTCGCCTCCGCGGTTGGTTCGCTCTCATGAGTCGCAACGCTGAGGTCGTCCCGTTCCAATCGCGATGCGACGCAGCTGTTACGGTCCGACTGCGCAGTCACTCGGCGCGAGTCCGCCACGCCGTCGGCGTCAATCCGAACGTGGCGCGGAACGCGGCGCTGAAATGGCTGTGGCTGCTGAAGCCGTGCGCGAGCGCGACGTCGACGAGCGGTTCGCCAGCGCGCACGCGCGCGAGCGACGCCTGCAGCCGCAGCCGCAGGCGGTAGGCGGTCATCGTCTCGCCGAACACGCGGCTGAAGGCACGACAGAGCTGAAACGGCGTCATCTCCGACTGGCGCGCGAGTGAACGCAGCGGGTGCGGCGCCGCCGGCGCCGCGGCGATCGCGGCGCGAACCTGCTGGACGGCATCGAACTCTCGACGGCGTGGCCGGGACTCACGCTGAGGCGACACCGTCGACAGCACCCGGTCGAGGAGCCGCAGCGCCTCTTCTTCGACCGCCAGTCTGGCGTCTACGCGCGCGTGAAGCCGATCGAAGAGGCGCCGCTGGCGCGCGTAGAGGCGCGGTGAGATCGGCGCGAACTCAGCCGGGAACCACAGCGGGTCGCGACCATCACCGGCGCGGCGAAACCGTTCAACCGCGTCGGCCACGAGGTCGTCGGCGTACGCGATCCAGTCGCAGCGATCGCCGGCGGCATCAATCCGCCAGCGCTGGTAGACGCGGCCGCGGTTGTGAAACGTGGCGACCGTCGCATCGGCCACGTAGCGTCGCCCGCGTTCGTGCCGGATCCAGACCGGCGTTCGCGAGAAGACGAGGCAGTGCGACGTCGACGCCGCTTCGGCGTGGAACGACGGGTTGTCGGGGCCGCACGCGAACGTGCCGATGCACGTGCTGCTGCTGGCGAACAGCAGCTGCTCGGTTGGCAACAGCCGGCTGATCACCGCGCAATCGGTTGATAGCGCCGTGCCGAGGCGGTCGTCTACGCTGCACGCCGGAGGTACTGCCGTGTCCATCCGAATCCCAATTCTTGGCATTCTAGCAAGCGCCCTGCTGTCTTGTTACGCAACGGTGACGATTGCGCAGCAGCCGAAGAAGGCGTGCACGGAGGCCGCGTACCGGCAATTCGATTTCTGGATCGGCGACTGGGACGTGGTGCTGCCGGACGGCAAGCCCGCCGGACGCAACCATATCGTTTCGATCGCCGGCGGCTGCGGTCTCGAGGAGCAATGGACCGGCGCCGGCGGCGGCAGCGGCCGCAGCCTGAACACCTACGATGCCGCCGATCGCAAGTGGCGTCAGTTCTGGGTCGGCGGCGATGGCACGGTGCTGCAGCTCGCGGGCGCCTTCGCCGGCAACGTGATGACGCTCGAAAGCGCCGGCAACCGCATCCGCTTCACCCGCAACGCCGACGGAACCGTCCGCCAGCAGTGGGATTCGTCAACCGACGGCGGCAAAACGTGGAAGACGGTGTTCGACGGCAAGTACGTGCGCTCGGGCGGCACCTCCGGCGGGTGATCGCGTCGGGCCAGAGAGTCCACAAGCTCAGCCCGGTTGCTCCGCGACTGCGGCCTCGACCGCGACTGCGCCGAGCACGCGGGTGAGCTCGGCCGGATCGATCCGGACGAGCAGGCCGCGGCGTCCGCCGTTGATGTAGATCGCCGGTAGCTCGAGGATCGATCGCTCCACGAATACGGGCAACGCTCGTCTCGTCCCGAACGGCGATGTGCCGCCGATCATGTAGCCGGTGTACCGCTGCGCTGCGTCCGGCTCGCAGGGGCTGATCGTCTTGCGGCCGGTCTGGCGCGCCAGTTGTCTGGTCGACACCTCGCGATCGCCGTGCATCAACACCAGCAGCGGGCTGCGCGCCTCATCCTCCATCACCAGCGTCTTGACGATGGCGTGCTCGTCGAGCGCGAGCTGCCGTGACGCGACGCGCGTGCCGCCGCGCTCCTCGTAGCGGTATTCGTGTTCGGTGAACGGTACCTGGTGTTTGCGAAGTTCTCGCAACGCCGACGTAATCACCGCTTCCATTCCTCGAAGTCCCGGATGACGAACTCGGCCGCCGTCTCGGCCGCTCGCACCAGCCACTTGGCCTTGCGGCGGTCGAGATCGTTCTCGATCGCCTGCTTGCGGTCTCCGGTTCCGAGGTGCACGTTCGCCAGCTCGTATCCCATCGCCTGGAGCATGTCGGGCTCGGCAAGCTCCCTGGCGTGCTCGACGACCTCGATCTTGCGCGCGTTCGGCGACAGCCGCCGGACGACGATGTGGCGGTCCACCTGGTACCAGGGATCCGGCGCGCGATAGCGTCCGTTGGCGATGAGCGCGCCTGTGGGTCGTGGCGAGCGCTGGCGATGGCTCAGGAGCCACGCTGACGGGACGAGAGCCTTGGCCTCGCGCACCAGCCGTCCGCCGCGCCATGTTGCCACGGCGACGTAGCGCGGCCGCCCCAGGCTTCCGGTGCCGGCCGCGCGCCGCGCGAACTTGTCGATCGTCGCGTCGTCGCCGGGCATCTGCGCCTCGAGCCGCTTGCTGTACGGTGCGGGCACCCGCGTGTCCTTTTTGAGCCTGTTCATCTTCTTCCAGAAACGCCGGCGCTCGTTCTCTTTCACCGCGAACAGCGTCCGCAGCCACAGGTGCTTCTCGTCGAGGGTGAACGGCCGCGGCTTCGCCAATCCGCGGCGGTAGCCCTCGAGGATGTCGGCGCAGATGGTCTTGCGCGCCGAGCGCTTCGCGGCCTGGGACAGGATGGCGCTCGCGGCGAGCCGCACGACGTCGACCGCGTAAGGCATCTCCGCCGCCTCGTCGAAATCGTTCACGCCCCAGACCAGCCGCCCCTCGCCGTCGCGCCAGACGCCGTAGTTCTCGAGGTGGATGTCGCCGACGCCGATCACGGCCGGCGCGTCCGCCAGGTCGTCGCACAAGATCAGGATGGTTTCGGCCCAGCGCCAGTAGGTCGCGCGCAGGAAGACAAACGCGCTCTCGCGCATCTTCGCGTGCTTCGCGTCCAGATCCTTCTGCCAGGTTTGATCGAGCTGCTTCCTGAGCCAGGCTTCGTAGCGCGCGATCGAGATCCTGAAACGCTGGATGTCACTGCCGGCCATGTCGCACTCCTGGGGAACGGCCGATCGGCTCTGCACACTCATCGCGCCGCGCGGTAGCGCTCCCAGCAGCAATTCTCTACACTTTGCGCGCGTCCACGCTGCTGTTTTTGTCGTCACCACACCAGGAGGATGTGTGCACAACCGGAATCTCCTCGCCGGCGCCGTCGTCGCGGCCTCGGCGGCCGCCATTTTCCTGGCGTCTGCATCGCTCGACGCGCACGGCAGCGAAGCCCGCCTGGTGCGCGAACTGGCCTGGAAGAAGCCGCGGATCGCGAGAGCGCTCGCCGTCAACCGCTCAGAGCTGGGGCTTTCCGGCTCGAAGGTCCCGGCCGAGGTGCAGACGATCGCCGGTCAGCCATGCGTGGTGGGCCCGCTGGTCGCACTCGACGTGGACGACCAGTTCGCGTTCGACATCGACGAAGCGGTTGACGTGACGCTCACCTACGCCACGCCGATGACGACGCCGTTCACGGTCGCGTGGGATCGCAATGGCGGCGACGGCTACGGCGTGTCCACCGAGATCACACCGTCGCCCGGCGCGGGTCCGCACACGGTGACGCTGCGGCTCGACCGGGCCCGGTTCGCCGGGCAGGGCATCCTCAAGACCGACCTGGCCGTCGGCGCGCGCGGCGGCACCATCGCGCTCTGCGACATCCAGCTGGCCCGCACGAACACCACCGCGGCGCCGGCAAGCTTCGGGCAGCTGCGGCTCGAGGTGAAGGACGGCTCAGGACGCGCCGTCCCGGCTCGCGTCGGCCTCTACGACGCGCGCGGCCGCACGCCGCTCCCGTCCGATCGCGCGCTGTCGATCCACCGGTTCGCCGACGAAGTCCAGCTGCTGTGGGTGAACCGGCGCACGCCGTGGCCTTCCGATCACCGGCAGGCGTTCTACGTCAGCCTCAGCTACGACGCTCGCGTGCCGGCCGGCG
>Ga0207701_10004241_pt1 | contig 14591 bp, 10 predicted proteins | sample KBSSwiSSwithPhiX_FD_184294 | JGI IMG/M metagenome (GOLD analysis project Ga0207701, IMG submission 184294) | Switchgrass rhizosphere bulk soil microbial communities from Kellogg Biological Station, Michigan, USA, with PhiX - S5 (SPAdes) (version 2) | ecosystem: Environmental > Terrestrial >... | reverse complement strand
AGGTACAGAGGATCTGAACGAAACTATTCGAAGATCACCTCGAATCTACCTGTAAGCTCTTGTTCGATATTTATGTTTTACCAGGGCTCAAAGTCTTCATCCCCAAATTAAGGGATATTAAATCACACTTCCGGCGATAGGTTAGCCCCTTCTGACATGTCCATATATGCAGGGCAATTAACTATTAAACTTTAAACAAATTAAAAGACAATTTTTCTATTGTGAGCTCGGAGTTATCCCGCTTATACTCCTATTCAGCAGCGTTGATGCTCAGACTACCCCGAGAGCTTGAATCGCCCCCGATGGCGAAATGCATGTACAAGAGGTTTTCGAAAAGAGTAGCCGTTTAAATTAATTCTGAATTTTCAAAATAACATGGTGTGTTGCCTGTGGCACCATGACCTATTTGTTTCAAAAAGGCGATTTCACAATTTCAGTCAGGGGATAACATCTTCAATTCCACGAAGTATATGGGGTGATTATTGGTTTTACCCCCGCAACGTCGCGCACCGAGAGGTCGCCCCAAGGAGTAGGCATATCACTTGATGCAGCCAGCCAAGTTGACTTCAATGGTGCAAATGCTTTGCCAGGCAATTTCCGGAAAACACCGTTTTATTTCTTTGCGGGCTGTCACCTGCAGACGGTATCAGAGAAAACCCGGTTAGGTCCGTTTGAAAATTAGTTTCAGATGTAGGGAATTAGTTACCTTTTATAGTGACGTTGTGGAACCAGTGAGCTATTATCAGCTTGTCAGGCAAACGATATTCAGGCCATTAATTTGTAAAATTTCTGCTATGTCTAACCGTCGCAATTTTCTTAAGCATGCAGTATCGCTGACCACTGCAGGATCTATGGGAGCAATGGACTCATTATTTATGGGAGATCATCAAAATTTTGTGACTAAATCTTTTTTTGGAGATGCGGGGATGCAGTTGAGTGAGGCTTATTTTTTCGGAATGGAGGAACAGCGAATTGCTTTTGCCAGGCAGATGAATGTATTGGGCGCGGTAACAGGCGTTTCCCGAACGGGAGATGCCAACCCCTGGGATCCCAAAGCGATTATTGCCAATAAAGAAGCATGGGAACGCGCAGGACTGAAGTGGAACGTTGTTGAAGGTCCACCCTCATTGGGAGAAAAGACCAAGTTGGGGCTTGAAGGAAGGGATGAAGAGATTGAACACTTTCTAACCTTTATGAGAAACCTGAAGCAATATGGGGGAGTAGAGATAATATGTTACAATTGGATGCCGGTAATTAGTTGGTTTCGGACAAAAAAAGATAAACCAGGTCGGGGAGGGGCACTTGTTACCGCTTTTGATTATGAAGAAATAAAACAGGCAGCAATGACTGAATATGGTGAGGTGAGCAAAGAAACACTTTGGAAAAACCTGGAGTATTTCCTCAAAGCCGTGATCCCCGAAGCCGAGAAAATCGGCATGAAGCTCGCTATGCATCCCGACGATCCGCAGGTAGACAGCATCAAGGGCATTGGACGCATCATGACTACAGTGGATAGTTTCAGGCGGATGCTGGATATTTATCCGAGTCCGTCGAACGGAATTACATTATGCCAGGGCAATTTCTCGTTAATGGAAAACGATATACCCCGGATCATAAAAGAGTTTGGCAAACGAAAGGCCATCCATTTTGTTCATTTCCGGAATGTTAGAGGCGGAAAATTTCAGTTTGAAGAAACATTTCATGACGAAGGACAGATTGATATGTACGCCGCAATGAAGGCTTACTATGATATCGGTTTCAGAGGGCCTATCCGACCTGATCACACCCCTACCATGTTCGGCGATAGCAATGAACATCCAGGTTATAGCAACATTGGTATTTTGTTCGCATTAGGTTATATCAGGGGATTAATGGAGGGTGTAAGCAAGAATAAAAATAAACCGTCCCCTTTGAGGCAATGAAGAATTCAACCGCCGCAGCACTTTCGTTTTTTCTTCTAGTATTTCATTAAAAGGTCCAGCAGTTTGCGGTCAAGTTTGCGGCCGTGCCAATCCTCGTAAGCAACATCCGCACGCATGGAATCAAGGATCCCAAATGAACCGATGAACTCCCAAAGAGCAAACCCAATCTTATTTGTGTGGAGAATGTCAAGCACATCATTAAACCAGGCAAGAAAAACATGATGAGGTGTCTTATTCCAGCAACCACATTCTCCACAATGAACACCAATGTTGCCCTGCTGAGCCAGTTCGATCCACGGTTTATAATACTTCTCTAATAGCGACCGGTCAAGATAACGGTCGCCCACCTGGCCCGGCCATTTTGGTTCGGGAAGATTGTCAGGATCTTTGTTCGCCCACGGTGCTTTGTAATGTGATATGATACCGGGATTATATCCGCGGCAGCTTTGTGCAATATCCAAATCAAACAATTCAGGTGTCACGGTATTGCCTACGTCATTGCCGTCTGCAATGATAAGACGGTTCGGGTTTTCCTTTCTTATTGCATCGGCAGCGGCCTTCGCTACTTTTCGATACGTGTAACCAGGCACAGAACTGCGTTTGGAATGCTGGTCATTCATATCTTCCCGCATGCATGGTTCATTCAGCAAGTCAAAACTGAGTTTTTCCGCCGATATACTTTTATAGCGTTTAGCCCACATGTTCCAGTGAAAACAAAAGGCATCCAATGCAGGCTGATCAAACCATAAATTATAGGGTTCATAAAAACCAGCATTGACACAAAACCCGGGGGCACGATGCAGGTTCAGGCTGACGTGAATATGATACTTCTGCGCGAGGTTAACAACTCTGTCAACCTCTTCGACGGATTTGCCGTTAAGTTTGTATACATCATCAGGCGTTATGTTCTTTGTTCTGTCAATGTCCAGGTAATAAGGATAGGCCATTGGAATTCTGACAAAATTAAATCCCCAGTCACGCATCCAACGAAAATGATCTTCAGTGGTGACGCCTCTTGAATCCGCCGGGTTTGGCGAAAAAAAATCAAGCAAGTTGAAACCTTTCCATTGCGGAAGCTTATTTTGGTTATGCAACCTGCCGTCAGCAATGCCTGGCAAGCCTACAACAATTGCAGCCATGCCAGTATTTTTAATAAATAATCGCCGATCCATCAATATTGCACTTTTTTATGATAAACAGGTTACCCCACTAAAACAACGGACGGGTCGTTTTCGTTCCACAGGACACTGCATAACAACAGAACTCCGTTTTTTATTATTTCAAAAAAGAATAGGTTGGCGTTTTGTCATTTCAGCGACCATTGCCATTATCTAAGCTTGCTAACTTCGTCGTTGTAATATTTCACTGTTTGAATTACTGAAGGCAGGTTACTAGGCTGCTCTTCAATATCCATTTCGATATAGATATTGCCGTTGAAGTTTTGTTTTTTCAGCTCCGCGAAGACAGCAGGAAAATTCACGACACCCTTTCCAACCGGCACGTCTTTCAGCGTTGGATCATTGAATGCCGCAATATCCTTTAAGTGCAGGCTTATGATATGGCCGCTTAATTTTTTTACGGCTTCTACCGGGTCGACACCACTCTTTGGCCAATGACCGAGGTCGGCACATGCGCCAAAATTGGGATGGCCTTTTATCGCCATCAAAACGGTATCAGGGTTCCAATAGTGGCTCATGCCTTTCCAATGTTCGTGAATGGCAACTTTAATTCCGTAAGCACCCGCCAGGCTGTCGATACTATCCCACATTTTGAGTGGAGGTTCGGTGGTGACAAATTTTACTCCCAGTGTTTTTGCAATATCAAATTGTTTTTTCCACGAATCAATGGTAGAGTCGCCCACGATATAAAGAGATTCCGTGGTAAGCCCTTGCTTTTCTATGAGCGCTTTTAACTTTTCAATGCCTGATGGAGACAACTGGAGTATCATCGAGTCCTTTAGTTCAGGGCCTGCTTTGGCGAAAGTATTGGGTTCAATGTATTTTAAACCTGCACTGTCTGCCTTGATTAACGTCTCGGGGAAACTAAATGTATGAAAGGTCCACAGTGCAACCCCCAACTTCCAGTTTTTAGGTACATCTTCTGAACTGGTATCGGATGTGGCCTGTTTAGTTTCTGTATTGTTACAAGCGATAAACGCTGATAGGATGAGGATAGAATACAGTAAGTTTCTCATTGAATGCAATTTTATTTGTTTGTCAAAATCACGCACAAACTTAAGCCAATTGATTTTCGAAAAATCAGGAGGGCCGGAACCAGCCGATAAAATGATAAAAAAACGCCCCAATTGCTTGGGGCGCTACTGTTCAGGAAAAACCCACTCCTACTTTTTTATCAGGTATCCAAACAATCCATCCTCCTCGTCTTCGGGACCCGCCGTAAAGTAAAGCCTGTTTGGATCAATTGATGTGGCGGTTGATGGAGCAAAGCCAATTGCCCATAAACCCTCGATGACCAGTGGGCGGCCGTGTGAAATCAACTGGCCAACAAATGCACCATCAGTTGTATAAACATTTATTTTACCATCACCGAAATTTCCAATCAGTATCCTGTTCGAATCGTGATGCGCCGTTTTTCCATAATCACCGTCTTCGTTGTCGCCTGAATTATCTTCGTCATCTTTGAAAAAACTTTTGTCAGCCATCGCTACTCCCCATGGTGCATTCAACAGATCCCTGCTGGCAAATCTTTTCACAAAGCTGCCGTCTGTATTGAATATGCTCACAAATCCCTTTCCTACGCCTGTTTCTTCCTCTCCATCATCACCCACTTTTGCATACGTTACATAAAGCCAGTCGCCGACTGCCTGTATATTAAAAGGAGCATATCCGTCGGGTATTGACGGGTCTGAAAAAGGCATGTCTACCGGATCAAAGTTTTTGTCCCAGACTGCTATCTTGTTCGCCCTGAAATCGGCTCCGTAAATAAAATTGGCGCCATTACTTACGCCAATAGCCAGCCCGGTATAAGCGGAAGTGGCAGAGTTATCTTTTATTAAAATCGCATTATCGCCGGCTGTCGGGTTCCATCCAGACAATACGCCGTCGGCACCTACGAACAAGAAGCGGGCAGCAGAACCATTACTGAGCATAAAATCAGTTGTGCCATTAAATACGATTCCTGTTGGATTGCCCATGGCAGGACCGCCAGGCCCCGGAATATTTACGGGTATCCTCGGTGCTACGCCCTCACCATTAAACAGAGCGCTTACATGCCCGTCTTCTGAATTTACCCAGGCAATGCCCGAGGGAGCCCAGGCTAGGCCCCATGCATTTACCAACTTTGGCTCAACTGTCGGCGCATCGTATTCGTCGTTGTTGGCCACAAGATTAACCTGCTCAAAATTTTTGAGCTTTTTTATTATATCATTCTTATGGCAACCTGGTGTCAAAACAACCAGTGTCAGAAAGATGAGTAATGCGGGAATGCTTATGACAAACGCACCCCGTTTCATGAGTCTTTTCATAAATCACATTTTAGAAATAAAAAAAATGTAGTGAATGCCTGCCATGGTTGTGGAAGACCATGGGTGTTCATAATAAGCGGAGACTTTTCAGAAAAGGTTGTCTGGTAGAATTTATTGTTGGAAAATAATTATTCACAACATAGTAAAATAACAATTGGAAAAATATTCTACATAAGTCCGGAAGCTATAAGACTGTGAATTCACGATCGTTGTACAGCGACACAATTTGATTAATAAATCTCCCTTCGAAGCGTTGCAACATCGTTGCAGCAAATCTTTTTTCGGAGGAATATCGCGATAGTTCACTCATGCATTCAGCTTGCCAAGAGCCTCATACACTAGCACGGCCGGCCACACAATTGCTTTTAAAACCCCCACTACACCCATCCAGAAACCCGCCGCATTCATGATATAATATATGGCTGCCCCGATAAACCCCAAACCATATACGGCATTGCTTGACGTACTGTGATGAACTACTTTTTCTCTCATTGGAAATTAGTTTATTTAATCTTATTAAATCGCACGTGCATGACCCTTCCTGAATTCACCTCGAAACCTGTGATAGAATTTTTGCCGTCCCGGATAATTTTCAGATGATCCATCCACCAGTAGTTGCTTGTGAGATGTTCCGTGCCCACCAGGTTTAGTTTTGTATCATCATATTTTGCATTGGTAAGTACTAATTTATGTTCCTTAAGTTCGATGCCATATTTATAATCGAGCTCAGGGCAATAATATATACCCGTATATTTCTTCAGCATTTCATCGGTTTGCGATGTGTCCTTTGTATACTTTAACAAAAAATAGGCGCGGTCAGGTGTAAAAATGCTGACGGATGTATCTTTTGCTTTCAAGCCAAAAACAAATTTAACTTGCGGCTCCTCGGCCATGGAAAAAGTATCTTTTTCCTCTTTAATCATGAAATTTCGCTGATCGTATACCTGGTAATATAATTTGCTTCCTTTCAATTCAAAACTGAATGGCAAACCATCTTCACTGATATAACTGCCCAGGAATTTCTTTAGCGACATGGTATCTTTCAAAACCGCAGCCGTGCTATCTCTTGGCCTTTTTTTGATTTCTTCGTTTTTCTGTGTACTGTCTTTTATAAAAAGGTCCGCTATAGCATAGGCTTTTTCATAGGTGTTGAAATCTCCCAGGTTGCTGAATACCATGAAGGCCATTTTCAGATCGGGTAATACTGTTAAGTAAGTCCTGTAACCGGCATCACCGCCGCTATGTGAATATTGTTTCCATCCTTTATACTTGTCAACAGCGATTCCAAGAGCGTACGTCAATTCCTTGCCGCTATTCAACTTACCTTTTTCTGTAAGCAGGTCAATTTCACGTTGCGTAGCTACCGTGTGCGTATAAAAATTCATGGCCCATTTGGCGAGATCAGGAATATTCGTAAATAAACTAGTGGCTCCCGCATTGGAATAGCTCAATACGCTGTTTGAAAATTTAGCGCTGTCGATGCGCTGGTAAGAATAAGAACGGTTTTTTTCAACTTCCTCGTAATTGTCATGAAAATGAGTGTTGACCATTCCCAAAGGTTTGAAGATCGCCGAATCGGTAAAATTACGGAGGGTTTGGCCTGTTACCGACTTCACAATTTCAGCCAGCATGGTAAACCCGCTGTTGGAATAACTGTATTCGTCACCCGGTTTAAAATTGAGTGCTTTTTGTTGGCTCAGTATTTTTACAATATGCGCCTGTGTTATGACATCATCCAGTCTTGTGCCCGACATCGCCAGCAATTGCCACTGGTCTCGTATCCCGCTGGTATGGTTCAAGAGGTGGCGAATGGTAATCTTTTCTTTCAGATCAGGAAACCACGGAAGCCATTTGCGTATGTCGTCATCCAGCTTTAGTTTACCCTGGGCAGCGAGTAACACAATTGCAAACGCTGTAAACTGTTTTGATACCGAAGCCATATGGAATACGGTGGCCGGTGTATTAGGGATCGCATATTCAAGATTTGCCATTCCATAACCTTTTGAAAAGATCAGCGAATCATTTCTCACAATACCTACCGTGCATCCGGGGCTGTATGTATTATCCCATTTTTTGAAAATGTCGTCAATCTTTTTCAAAGTGGAGTCAGGTATGGTTTGGGCCGAAAGATCAATGGTGCAGGAAATAATAAGGGCTAAAAACCACACCAGGCGTTTTAATTCAATAAGCATCTTTAATAGTTGTTGGTTTACGAAATGCAAAATTGCGCAGCTATGATAACATATTGCTGTGCCATTAAAATAGTTCCGACCGGGGCCATGGCAGAAAAACAAAAAACAACCCCTTACCCTGGCTCAATATCCCTTTTCCTTATCTACAACATTCATCAAAGGCAACCCTGATGCGTATCGCCTCACGTTTTCCAATACAAGTCCAAACATCCTTTCCTGTCGGATTGCTGCTGCCCCGGAATTGTGAGGGGTGATTACCAGGTTGGGACAGGTCCATAAGGGGCTGTCTGCCGGCAAAGGCTCGGGCGTGGCGACATCAATTCCCGCACCCCTGATCTTTTTAGTTTTCAATGCATCGACGAGGGCTTCCTGGTTCACCAGCCCACCGCGCGTTACATTAATGAAGTAAGAGTTCCGCTTTATTTTACTGAACACCTCATCATTAAACATTTCCCGGGTTTCTTTTGTCAGGGGTGCAGCACTCATAAGCACGTCAACCTTTGGAACCATCTCCATAAACCAGGTCGGATCATGTAATTCTTCGACGTAATCCGGTTTAGGCATTGCCTTGGCATCGGTTGCCAGCACACGCATGTTGAAACCGTAATGAAGACGTTTTGCTGTTTCGGAGCCGATGCCTCCCATGCCCACAATTCCAATTGTCTTATTGTAGAGATCTTCAAGCTGTACTTCCGCAGGCAGACTGCCGGACCATTTCTTCTGACCGAAGTTTGGAATGGCATGCTGAACCAACCCGCGGGTCAGGCTTAATAGCATGGCGATAGCTGTTTCAGCAATCACGGGCGCAAATATTCTTTGCATATTTGTAAGCACCAGCGGGTGGTCAATCATTTCTTTGGACATATGTTCCACCCCCGCATGCATTACCTGCACCCATTTTAGTTGCTTTGCCCGGGAGAGCACCGGGCCATCGACGTTTCCAATGATGACCTCGGCCTCTTCCATGGCCGGTGAGGCCTGGTCAGACACTAACTGCAGTTCGATATTTTTTGACACCGACCGGAGGATTTCCAGCTCTTTTGTTGAAAAGTTGTAGTTACTCACGATCCGGATAGCCCGGTCCGGACCAACAAAGGGTGGGGCCGGTGAGGACTTGGCTAATGATTCAAACGGGCTGAAATTAGCTACTGTAGCGGCGCCGGCCGTTATGGTGGTAATAAATTTGCGGCGGGAAAAGGGGGAGTTAGCCATACGAAAAGATTGAGTGGGCCGAATTTACAAAAAACGAGCCGGGATAGATTAGTTCGTTCGCTACGGTCGGCGCATCCTGAATAATTTCCCTTCTAAAAGTTATAGAAGGCAAATAATTTGCTATAATTTCATAGTGGATGCCGAAGCGATCCTCAAAGTAGCAATCACCCATTCAAATTCGCACTATGCCAAAGACAATAAAAGAAAAACCCGGGATAGCATCAAAAAAAGTCCTGGTTGTTGATGACGAGGGCCAGATTGGTTTGGTCCTTGACATGATCCTGAATGACAGGAATTATCAACTTGACTACGTAAGCAGTCTCCTGTCCGCCGATGAATACCTCAAAAACCAACTGCCGTCGCTGGTTATATTAGACAACAAGCTGCCGGATGGGTATGGCGTTGATTTTCTCATCTATCTCAGGAAAAAATATCCCGCGCTAAAAATAATCATGATTTCCGGTTTCGGGACTGCCCGCGATGTGGCGATTGAAAACGGAGCTGATGCCTTTTTTGAGAAGCCGTTTCCTTTGGATGAGTTCAATGATGCCGTTGTTCGCCTTGCGCCCTGAGTTGAGTTTGGCCAATAATAGAATGGTCTATTTCAGATTTTTATAATTCTTCCTGTCAATTGACATATTAAGAGCGGTCCATTTTTCGCCATTGGATTCAAATTCCATAGTCTTTTCCAAATTTTTCATGAGTCCTGCGGTTTCATAGCACCGGATAGCCGGTGCATTCCAGGTAAACACGTTTAATTCAATCACCTCCTGGCCCATTACATTAAACCCGTAGTCCAAAAGCAGCTCCATGAGCTGGCTACAAATTCCTTTGCCTTTCATTGAATCATCTCCGATGATCACACGGTCAATTTTAACCGAATTTTCCATCAGGTATAGTTCACAGTGACCAATGGATTTGCCCGTCTCGGTATAAATAATACTGAATGCATTTCGGTTCGGGTCAGCTTGCGAGGCATCAAGTTGTTCACTGGTTACGGGAAATGACATTTGCCGGCCGGCGATTTGAATAAGCATTTCTTCAGAATTAATCCACCTGATCAAATTATCGTAATCGTTCCTGTCAAATTTTTGAAGCCCGATCATGGTTAGCTAAAACTTTAAACTCTGAACTTTTCTTTTTATTCCAAAAATAATAAGACAGGATACCCGGTACAATCCACGCCAGCATTCCCAGCATCCTGGGATCAAAACCAAATGCGGCAATGCCCGAGTAGATGGAGCTGATTAGGTCAAAGAAGAGGCCCGCATAGGCCCATTCTTTTATTTTGTTCAGACCGGGGATTAGAAGTGCGATGCACCCTAACAGCTTTACGAAGCCAATATAAGGAACGAAATAGGTGGGGTATCCCAGCTGATCGTGGATCAACTTTACCGAATCAGGTGAGTTAAGCAGGTTGGGCACGGCAGTAAATGCCATTAGGCCGACAAATAAAATGGTAAAGATCCAATAAAGCAGGTTGGTTGTTTTAGCAGTCATAAGCTTTTTTTGTAATCAATATAATTATTCTTTTTTAAGTGAACAGGGAAATGTCCGGGGCTTAAAGTGTGGTCAAAAATCGCATCCTTTTGTGAACATCTAACAATTCCGTCCGGCTTTGTTTACGCTTTGAAATTTATTTCGACCTATCAGTAATATATTAGAAGAGACCGCTGAAAATAAATGTCTTGTCATCATTTGTTTTCGCGGGAATTATTAATAAATTGAGAAGTCCAATCTTTGCTAAGCCGAAGTACCTGCGATACTCCACCTTTAAAATCTTCGGCTATGGGAAAAATCTTCGTAGCATTCATTGTCCTTGCAAATTTTTGTTTTCAATCCCAGGTATCTGGTCAGCCGTTTACCCTGCTGAAAGATATCAATGGCGGAATCCCTTATAATGTAATTCGTCCGTCAAACCTCACCGAAAAGGACGGGCTGCTGTTTTTCAATATTGGAAGTAGCCCCGCAAGAGGCCTTTGGAGAAGCAATGGCTTTGCAGAAGGAACCATCAAGATCAAGGCACTATCCGATTTTGAAGGAATAGGGAGCATTGTGAAGGTTGACCACATAATGTTTTTTAACATCTTCAATTCCAACACGGCTACATCAGAATTATGGAAAAGTGACGGAACTGAAGCCGGCAACACACGACTTAAAGACTGGCCGGCCGCAAAAAATTCGTCCGATGAAAAGTATAGACCTCATAGCCTCGTCGGCGTCAACGGAATTATGTACTTTGTGATCCGCAATTCCAATGATAAGGATGAATTATGGAGGTCTGACGGCACCTCACTCGGCACCACGCTTGTAAAAACCTTTGATCAGATTGGAGATCTAATCAATGTTGGCGGACTCTTGCTTTTCGGGGCTTCTGAAAATTATAATGCTAATGCTTATTACCAGCTTTGGAAAAGTGATGGCACCACTGGAGGAACTTCACTCGTAAAAGATGTTCAGGTCAATACCTGGCTATATGGCAAAAACTTTATAGGTATAAATAGTGTATTGTTTTTTGTGGGCAACGATGGGGTTCACGGATGGGAGCTTTGGAAAACTGATGCCACTGAAGGAGGAACAACGATGGTAAAGGATATCGAGGAGGGTGATCTGGGAACCAACCTTGACCATTTTGCAGCAACTAATGGCAACGTTTATTTTTTTGCATCGACGAACGCTAACGGAAATGCACTTTGGAAATCAGATGGTACAGAGGCTGGCACAGTATTATTGAAAGACCTTGATGAAAATCCTTATGGAGAAAGCAATAATATCGTAAGCGTAAACGAAACCATCTATTTTAGTGGTTATGACCACGCTACAGGAGCGGAACTTTGGAAAACTGATGGTACGGTGGCAGGGACCAAGATCGTTAAGAATATAATCCCCGACCCGGATCCCGACTACCCGGGTTCAAGCAATCCCTCCTCGCTTACTAATGTGGATGGCGAACTCTATTTTGCAGCGAATTATAGTGCAGTATGGAAAAGCAATGGAACTCCCCAGGGAACAGTTCTCCTGGAATCCTTCAAAGGCCCCGCAGTCAATGTAGGTTACGAATTCGTAAAAGTAAACGGAAGCATATTCTTTTCAGGAAATGATGATATCTATGGTGATGAGCTGCGAAAGACCGACGGAACTCCCCACGCCGCAGTTCTCGTAAAAAATATAGTGCCCACGCCAGGCAGCAATCCGCAAAATTTCGTTGAAATGGGTGGCCTGGTCTATTTTACTGCCTTCCATCATGATGGTTTTACTCCAATGGACTGGCATCTATATCGGACCGATGGCACATTTGCGGGCACAAAGACCGGTGTTGATGGTAATTGGGATACGATGGAACTGGCCGTTCACAATGGTGAATTGTTTTTTCCGAGGTCAGGCATGTACTCGGGTAGTGAGTTATGGAAAAGCACAGGTGATTATGCAACAGCAGTGAAAGATATTAATCCAAACTCTGCCGGCAGTTTTTTAAATCCCGGGAGCGACCCCGCTCACTTTAAATCAGTTGGTCAGTTCCTATATTTTGCAGCTACGGAAAATGTAAACGGCCGGGAGCTTTGGAAGAGCGATGGCACTGAAGAAGGTACGACGCTCGTTAAGGATATTAATCACACGGGCAACAGCAACCCCGATAACACGGTAAATGTAAACGGAGTACTATTCTTTACTGCTGATAATGGTACAGACGGCATTGAGCTTTGGAAAAGCGATGGAACAGAAGGGGGAACGGTGATGGTAAAAAATATCAGGGCAAGTGGGGGAAGCAATCCTTCATTTTTAACCAATGTAAACGGTGTTCTGTATTTTGTTGCAGACGACGGCATAAATGGCGTTGAACTCTGGAAAAGCAACGGAACCGAAGGAGGAACGGTGATGGTAAGAAATATCAATGCTGGCGCAAACAGCAGCAATCCTTCGTTTTTGACTAATGCAAATGGCACGCTCTATTTTGCAGCAGATGACGGTGTAAATGGCATTGAAGTTTGGAAAAGCAATGGCACCGGAGCGGCTACACTTATGGTTAAAGATATTTATAGTGGATCAGCAGGCAGCAATCCGAATTCTTTTATCAACTTTAATGGTGTCGTTCTTTTTGCTGCAAATGATGGGATATCGGGTCGTGAGTTGTGGGGAAGTAACGGTACAGGCAACGGTACCATTATGGTGAAAGATATTTATCCCGGTGGCTTTGGTAGTAGTCCAACGGCACTTACAAAAGTGGGAAGTAATATTTTCTTTGCTGCGGATGACGGCGAACATGGTCGGGAAGTTTGGATCAGCAACGGCGCAGAATCAGCCACGAGGTTGATGAGCGAAATTCAACCCGGGCATTTGGGCTCTGACCCCACCGAGATTTTCGAATATGGTGCAAAAGTATTGGTAGCGGCTACGCATGAATTATTTGGAAGCGAGGTTTGGATCGCCGATGCGCCGGCTGATGTTCCTAACCTTGTTGCATCAGTTACCGCCAATGGACCCATTTCGTTCTGTAGCGGTAAAAGTGTTACGCTGGATGCAAATAAAGGAGTTGGTTATACTTATCAATGGAAAAAAGCAGGCGTCAATATTGCCGGTGCTACTCAGTCAAGCTACACTATAAATACATCGGGTTATTATTCAGTTCTTGTCAAAGATGCTTTTGGATTGTCTGCAACTTCTGAAACAGTGATTGTAAACGTCGTCAATCCACCATTGGCGACTGTTGCTGCGGCAGGACCGCTATCGTTCTGCGCAGGTAAAAATGTGCTGCTTAAAGCGATCACAGGTACTGGCTATACTTATCAGTGGAAGAAAGCTGGTGTTGATATTGGCAACGCGACTTCTTCAAATTATACTGCGACAACAGCCGGAGCTTATTCCGTTGTGGTCACGAATGCCACAGGTTGTTCTTCAACATCTTCATTGGTCAGTGTAACAATTAATCCTGTTCCGCTTGCAAACGTTGCAGCTGCAAGTGCTTTGACATTTTGCGAAGGAAGAACTGTTCAACTGAAAGCAATTGCAGGAACAGGCTACACTTATCAATGGAAGAGAGGTGCTGCAGATATAGCAGGTGCGACATCTTCCAATTACAACGCTTCAACGACGGGTATTTATACTGTAATAGTGACAAATGCAGGCGGATGTTCGGCCGTATCAGCAGGTTTAAATGTTGTAGTAAAACCATTGCCTGCAGCGACAATAATACCTTCAGGATCTACAACATTCTGCTCAGGCAAGAACGTATTGCTGAAAGCAAATACAGGTACCAATTATACTTACCAATGGATACGGGGTGCAGCTGCCATTCCCGGTGCTAATCAATCTAATTTCTACGCAACAGAACCAGGATTGTATACAGTTATTGTCACTAATTCAAGCGGATGTTCTGTAACCTCGGGTGCAATACCAATATCGGTGAATCCATTGCCAGTCGCTACCATTACTCCAAATGGTCCGTTGACATTCTGTGCCGGCCAGAGCGTAATGCTCCGGGCAAATACAGGCACTAATTATACATACCAGTGGAAAAAAGCAGGGGTCAGCATTACTGATGGAACACAGGTCAATTACACAGCCACGGCATCGGGTCTATACAGTGTTGTTGTTACCAATGCTTCGGGTTGTGCCGTCACTTCATCGACGGTAAATGTAACAGTCAACAATGCACCATTGGCCAGCGTGGCGGCATCCGGACCCATTACATTCTGTGCAGGTAAAAATGTGTTGCTGAAAGCAATAACGGGAACAGGATATACCTATCAATGGAAAAAGAATGGAGTAAACATTCCGCAGGAA
>Ga0207701_10004239_pt1 | contig 14592 bp, 10 predicted proteins | sample KBSSwiSSwithPhiX_FD_184294 | JGI IMG/M metagenome (GOLD analysis project Ga0207701, IMG submission 184294) | Switchgrass rhizosphere bulk soil microbial communities from Kellogg Biological Station, Michigan, USA, with PhiX - S5 (SPAdes) (version 2) | ecosystem: Environmental > Terrestrial >... | reverse complement strand
TGATGCTTACCACCGTAGCATGTACCAAGGTTATCCAAATTGATGTAAAGGATACAGACATTAAATATGTTATCGAAGGCATTGTCACCAACGAAACAGGATCGTGCAGTGTAGAAATAAGCCGGTCAAAAAATTTCAGGGAGAATAATGAATTTGAGAAAGTATCTGGCGCGGTTGTCAGCATTTCAGATAACGGACAACCTTTTTCACTAGCTGAATCTGCTCCCGGTAAATATATGTCATCGTCTGTTGTCGGCGTTCCCGGTCACTATTATGAAATGCATGTAACCATAGACGATCAGATCTTCACTTCATCATGTACGATGCCCTTGCCCGTAATAATGGATAGCTTGTATGTGTCCAGAGGTCCTTTCGGAGAGTTTAAGTTTGCCACTATCAAATACACCGATCCTGCCGGCATTAAAAATGGTTATCGTTTTGTACAATACGTCAATGGCGTTAAAGAGCCGACAATATTTTGGGAGAGCGATGAATTTACAGATGGGCAAATAGTGATCATGCAGCTCGATGCATCTGCCGATGAAAAAGACGACCCGCGAAATATTAAAACCGGTGATGAAGTGACCGTTGAAATGCAAACGCTCGATGAGCCTGTTTTTCTTTACTGGTATAGCTTGCGGGCAGATGGGGGAAATGGCGAAGGGTTTTCCGCTGCACCATCAAACCCCACATCAAATATCACAGGAGGTGCATTGGGTTACTTCAGTGCCCACACTGTTTACCATAGCACGGTTATAGCGGAATAACTACTCATTACTTACTTTCCTGCATACTAAACTCCTGCACCTTCGGTGGGTTTTCAGGTGTGAGTGTGAAGAAAACATTTATCGAAGAACGCTCCCCTTCTATTCTGAATTCTCCCCTCAAATTATTTTCCGGCACAACAGGGTGTACCTTAATTATTTTCCCTGCTTTCTTAAATAAATCATTCGATTGTTTCTTCAAAGAATCAATATAATAATCAGGTAAGAAATTCTCGGCAAATATTCCTGAAGCCTCTGCTTTGTCCCAATCCTGCATCACTTTCAACAACTCGTTTTTACGTTGTTCCAAAATAGGGGAAGGCTCCAATGTATGTTGTTGTAGTTTCAAAGTGCTGATGATTGTATCAAGCACCTTCTTTGTTATGCGCGATACAGGAGCATAAGTAATATTGCTGAAACAAATTACACCCAATCCATATTGAGGCGCAATGATCCAGTTGCTGCCGAACCCCGGCAACCCGCCACTGTGATCAACAGTTATAGCATTCCTGCAGTTGTTTTTAATAACCAGTCCATAACCGTACGATACCATTAGTGGGCAGCTTTTACCATTACGTTCTTTTGTAGCTGTATCCAGAAAAATCTGCTGCCACGGTTTATGCATTTCCCGCATTGAACTTCTTCTTAGCGGGCCTTTGTCCTCTTTGTCTGATGGTGGCCAGGCAGAAAGATGCAGTGATACATATTTGGCGAAATCATTAATTGACGTAATCAATCCACCCATCGCACCATAAGCGCCCGCATGCAACAAAACTTCTTTACTCCACTTTCCATTTACATATCGGTAGCCATTTGCAAGTTTACCGGCAGGAACATCTCCATATTCCCACCAGGTATTCGTCATGTTCAAAGGCACAAAAATATTTTCACGGATGTACTTCTCATAGGGTTTTCCTGAAACTTTCTCTATTATATATCCCAGTATCGCGAAGCCCATATTGCTGTATTCAAATGTTTCTCCGGGAACATTCGAAAAAGAAATCCCCTTCCTGAACATTGACAGCATCTCTTCATTCGATCTGGCCAACTGCCGGTCACCCCAGGGATTGTCTTCAGGAAATCCAGCTGAATGAGTCAGCAGGTTCCTGATTGTAATTGCCGGCGCATCGGCCGACAACATTTTCTGCTCTTTCAGTTCAGGTATATAAGTTTGAACAGGATCATCGAGATGTAATTTTCCAGCATCACGAAGTTGAAGGATAGCCATTGCTGTAAAGCTTTTACTCATAGAAGCTATCCTGAACGCTGAATTATTATCAGCCATTATTTTTTGTTCAGCATCAGCATAACCTTTGCTGCCAGAATGGATGAGATGACCATTGCTGACTATTCCATATACCATGCCTGGTGCATGAATTTTATCTGCGTATGCGCTGAACATACTATCGATCGTAATAGCGAGCGATTTCGGAATAACTACTTCATCAGCTAGTTTATACTGCAAACCCGTCTGCGCCGAAACGCAAAGGTTGCCTACATTCAACAAAAAAATAATCAGTAAATGCCGGATAAGAGTCATACTACTTATAGATTTCTCTATAAGTTATAGTATAAATAATAACTGCAGCCATTCTTCCTATAGAAAGAAAAAATTATCTCCCAATCTATTTATTTCTTGGCCGGTATATATCTACTACCAGGAATTTTATGTTGGTCTTCCCGATATTTTTTGCAGCATCCTTTACCGGACCATTTACGAATCCCATACCAGGTTTCAATTCCCATTCCTGCCTGTCATTTCCAAAATATATTGCTGCTTTGCCACCATCAATAACATAGAATGTATGATCAGGATGTGAATGTAACGGAATTGAATCGCCAGGTTTTGCTGTCACTTCATACATTTTAATTCCAAGAGTGTCACCCAGCTTACGGGTAATTCCCGGAGCCACTAACATACCATCTGTGGCAGCATCGTACACTGGCATCGTTGTGGTATCAGCACTTACGGGCTGATTTTTACTGCTGTCTGCTACTTCATCAGCCACTGGAGTATTCGATTGATCATTGCAAGCCGTTACCGCAAAGATTAATATCATCAAGATTGTAAAAAGTTTAAGCATATATGATATTTTAAAAAATGAAAAGAAGCTTTATTTGCTCTTTCAATTTAAAAAATAGCGCTCATATTAAATCTTGATTAATCTCAATATATAATGTGTAAATGAAAGTAGGGAGTTAAGTTAAAACCAGGGTATCAACCGCATCAATTCAGTTTTGTCTTCACCAGTGTACACAACACTTATCTCGAACGTATTCCTGATCTGCGAACTCGTTTTCGCAGACGATATAGTGTAGTCGAAACTGGTGCCTACCTGTAATCCTTTATAGGTAACACCAACATATGGTATGATCGCATCCTGCACCCTGTGCCACACGCCAAGCCTGAGAGATGTGAAACCGGTCTGGTCTAAAAAAACTCCCCAGGCCATTCCCAATGTCAACTCATTGTCCTTGTCCTGCTTGCGGTAGTTGCCGGAAAAATAAAAGCTGTTGTTAAAGCCAACATCAATATCACCTCCTGCCATTACCGAAAGCAAAGCAGGTGTTTTGAATTGCTCTGTAAGAAAATTTTCCTGCTTTTTCAGAATGTTATACATCGATACGCCGGCAAAGATCGACTTGTCTTCCATCGAAGCTGAATACAACGCGCCCGCGCTCATGTCGAAATAATATTTTTTTCCATTCTGTATCTGTTCGCCTGTAGGTAATGTGGGATCGTATCCCCCGTTTCCAAACTGGTTCTCCCATTGCAGACTATTGAAATTAATGCGGCGTTCATTGTAAGTTCCCTGGAAACCAATTCCGATTTTTTGTATGTTATCTGCATCAAGCGCAATGTGATAGCCTGTACTCAATGAAAAACTATTTGTTACCATCAGTCCATCCATTGCCTTGTCGTTCAAAAAAGTCAGTCCCAACCCAAGTGTATTTCCTTCACCCAAAACACCTTTCAGCACATGTGCATCGCCCGATGCAATGAATGTAGTATAAGGTGTTCCTTCATTGTACCACTGACTTCTGTAGTTGGCGGCAAACCTGTATGGACCTCCCGTGTTACCCGTGTTCGCAGGGTTCACCATCATGGGTGTTGAATAAAACTGCGAAAAATGATATGTCTGTGCACCGGCCACTAAACAGCCTGCGCACGATGCAATGAAAAAAAAGATCTTTTTCGATATCATCTTACTAATAATGTTTTGCCCGATAATTTCAGCGGCTGGCCATCTTTGCCGATGCCTGCCAGTATCCACGTATAGGTATCGGACGGTTGATCAACACCTTTAAATTTGCCATCCCATCCTGCACCGATCACATTTGTTTCGAACATCAATTGTCCCCATCTATTAAAGATTTTGAATTTTTCTATGCTGTTCAATTCTCCGAGTGGTCGCAATATATCGTTGGTACCATTTCCATCCGGCGAAAATGCAGTAGGCACGAATATTACCACTTTAACTTTTACGTTCACCGTATCTGAAACCACGCATCCGCCTGCGGTAGTGATCTTTACAATATATTGCCGGTCTGTTGTTGTTGTAACTGTTGGTGAAACAGAAGAAGGATCGCTGAGGCCAACAGCTGGCGTCCATTCGTAAGCTACTCCAATTTCTCTTGCCATCAGTTGTACAGGAATATTCGGACGGGCATTCACATCGGGATAATGCGTTCCATTTACATTTTCTACAGTAACAGTTACTGTATTCGAAGCTGGCCCGTTACATATACCGTTTTTAATAACTGCGCTGTAAGTACCCGATTCCGTAACGGTTATCGTTGCGGATTCCTGGCCACTTATTATTACTCCATCGCGCATCCACGAATACGATGTGCCGCCCGTTGCAGTGAGTACCTGAGAGCCCCCGCCGCAAAGTGCTGCAGTTGCAGGAGAGATTGTACCTGTCGGAGTGGTTGTGCTGGTTACCACTACTGAATTAGATGCAGGTGCGCTGCAATTGCCCTGTTGAATAGTTGCGCTGTAAGTGCCGGGTTGAGTAACGTCTAATGTTGAACTGGCTTGACCATTGATCTGGTTACCGTCCCTGAACCATATGTATGAACTTCCACCTGTTGCGGTGAGGGTTAATGTGCTTCCTTCGCAAAGTGCACCATCTGCAGGAGAAATGGTTCCTGTAGGCGCAGTGGCCTGAGTTATAACAGATGTGTTCAATGCAGGTCCGCTGCAATTTCCCTGCCTGATGATCGCGAAGTAAGTTCCGGGTTGGGTAATGGTTAAAGTTGCACTTGTTTCATTATTGATCTGATTACCGTTCCTGAACCATGTATATGAACTTCCCCCCGATGCAGTGAGTACCATTGATCCTCCTGCGCATATTGATCCGGTTGACGGAGAAATAGTGCCGGAAGGTGAATTTGCCAAAGATATTACTGCAACATTTAATGCAGGACTACTACATGTTCCCTGCCTGATGATCGCGCTGTATGTTCCGGGTTCATTTACGGTTAAAGTTGCATTGGTTTCATTAGCGATTTCATTACCGTTTAGGAACCATGTATATGAAGTGCCTCCGGTAGCGGTTAAAACTAAAGCACCATCTTCGCAAATCGTACTGGCTGCCGGTGAAATGGTTCCGGTCGGAACAGGAAGCACTATAACAATCGAAGAATTTGAAGATGGCCCACTGCAATCACCCTGGTGGATTGATGTGGTGTATGTACCGGCCTGGGTAACCGTGATCGTTGAACCAGTTTCGCCAGCTATTTCATTACCATTCAAAAACCAGGTGTATGAACTGCCTCCTGTTGCGGTAAGCACCTGTGATGCACCTGTGCAAATAGAAGCGGTTGCCGGAGAAATACTGCCCGTTGGTAAAGGTATTACAGTAACCTCTGAAGTGTTGGATGCTTGTCCGATGCAATCACCCTGCTGAATGGTTACGCTGTATATTCCGTTTTGAGTAACGTTTAATGTTGCATTGTTTTCGCCATTGATTACATTACCGTTCCTGAACCATATATATGAACTGCCTCCTGTTGCTGTGAGCTCTACAGTACTTCCTTCACAAATTGAAGCGCTTGCAGGTGATATGGTACCCGTTGGTACAGATGCTTCTGAAACGACTGAAGTATTTGATGCCGGACCACTGCAACCACCCTGGTTAATAGTAACACTATAAGTTCCTGCCTGGGTAACAGTTAATGTAGCATCGGTTTCTCCATTAATTTCATTTCCATCACGGAACCATGTATAAGAAGTTCCACCCGTTGCTGTAAGTACCGTGGAAGTACCGGAACAGATGGATGCATTTGCTGGTGATATGGTACCCGTTGGGGCAGATGCCACAATAACCGTAGATGAATTGGAAGCTGCACCACTGCAGGTACCCTGGTTAATGATCACACTGTATGTTCCTGCCTGGGTAACGGTTAATGTAGCATCGGTTTCTCCGTTAATTTCATTGCCATTGCGAAACCAGGTATAAGAAGTCCCTCCAGTTGCGGTAAGTACCGTTGAACCGCCAATGCAGATGGATGTATTAGCTGGTGATATCGTTCCTGTGGGTGCGGGTGCAACAGTAACAGTAGATGTGTTAGACGCAGGTCCGCTGCAGTTGCCGAGGTTAATAGTTACACTGTATGTTCCTGGTTGGGTAACATTTAATGTTGCATCTGTTTCGCCATTAATTTCATTGCCATTTCGGAACCATGTATAAGATGATCCACCCGTTGCAGTTAGTACAGTTGATCCGCTGGGGCAGATGGATGTATTAGATGGTGATATTGTACCCGTGGGGGCAGACGATACTATTACAGTAGAGGTGTTGGATGCTGGTCCGCTGCAGGTACCCTGGTTTATGGTTACACTGTAGGTTCCTGCTTGTGTAGCATTAAATGTGGCATCGGTTTGTCCATTAATTAATGTACCATTCCTGAACCATGCATAAGAAGTTCCACCTGTTGCGGTAAGTATTACGGAACCACCACTACAGATCTCAGGGTTAGCTGGTGAAATAGTACCGGTAGGCGCAGCCGTTACTGTTACTTCAGATGTATTGGAAGCTTGTGCGCTGCAATCTCCCTGGTGTATGGTAGCGCTATATGTTCCCGCTGCGCTTACATCTATCGTTGCATTATTTTCTCCGTTAATTTCTATCCCATTCCGGAACCAGGTGTATGAACTACCACCTGTTGCTGTAAGGGTTACTGAACCACCTGAACAAATTGAAGGATTCGCTGGAGATATGTTGCCTGATGGATTTGGGTTTACAGTTACATCCACAGTGTTGGAAGCAGGCACCCTGCAAGTTCCTTCTATAATAATGGCGCTGTAGGTTCCGGCCTGGGTTGCCGTTAAAGTGCTGCCGGATTCGCCATTAATGACTACCCCATCCAGCTGCCATTCCACACCCGATCCACCAACAGAAGTTAGCGTAAGCAAAACCGAACTGCCTTCACATATGGTAGCGTTTGAGGGGGAAATACTGCCTGAAATTCCATCACACTCCTGTGCAACAAGCAGTTGTGCGAAAAATACAAAGATCAACAGGAAGGAAAATTTCTTCATACGGGCTTAAATGATTTCCGGATGCAGGAGTTTGCACAGTATTGGAAGCAAAGTACACGCCACAAGTGATAACAGGTTATGGCCACGGGAATTTATAAAGTTAAACATTAAAAATGAGAGGTAAAAGCGGGTACAGCATTTAGGGTTGAAATTACGAAACCCGCCATCCACCTGAGCCAGCGGGTTTTCATAATTTTTAAGATCCCAGGGAATATTACTCACAATTAGCCTAAAAAGTTCCATTCAGCGTATGATTCGGATTGTTTATTGATCTCACACAAAGGGATGGGAAACAGGAACTGGTTATCGGTTAACGTCATTCCCCAAACTGCAAAGGACTAAACTGCAGAGGATGCCGTTAAATTTTTCTTCGGGGAAGATGCTTTTATTTTTTCTTTTTTAAGATGCTCGTCTCTTATCACTTTAGCCGTTTTATGATCACCGGTATGGCTCCAGCCTGGTGGCATGAGGATGTATAAAAATTTATTTTTAATCCCCGGCGCTTTATAAACATCTTTGATCAGCGCGCCGAACTCACCAAAATATGCATCGAGAAAACTATTGGGACGCATAACACGCGTTATGCCGTATTCTACAGGCACAGCACGCTCTTCAGGTTGATAAGTGCGGAAAACCTTGTCCCAGACGTTGAGCAGGTTACAAAAATTGGTATCCATGTATAATGGATTTTTTGCGTGATGAACGCGGTGATGTGATGGCGTAAGGATGTATTTTCCTATTACACCAAGACGGCCATCTTTCAACATATTTTCACCTACGTGAATAAAACCTCCCCACAACCCATCAATGAACATGATCAGCACGAGCATAACCGGGTTAACCCCGAGAAGAATGCAAACGGTTGTTCGGATCACATCCGCATATGGCCCTTCGAGAAAAAAATGTGCGTATGAAATGGACAGGTTCATAGCCTGCGGAGCATGATGTGTGGAATGCAGGCACCAGAACAAGCGGACCTTATGACCGAAATAATGATAGATGAAATGCGCGAACTCCCAAACGATATAACCGTAAATGAACCAGTACCAGGTGAATGTTGTGTTGATGATCGCGTACTTTTCGAATAACCCGATACAGAATACTACCGCGGCTATAGAAATAAATTTACCGATGAAGGCATTGAGCACATAAGAGAAAAAAGGAATTTTGTATTCTATCGCTTTAAATTTTCTGAATACAAGCGCCTTTATTATTTCGATGAGAAGTAGTACGGGAAAAAGCGGACGGAAGATGGAGAGGATTCCATCGTAAGTAAGCAGCTCACGGTAATTTCCGGATTGAATTATTTTTAGCAATTCATGTACACCAAAAAAATCTTTCAGCCACTCTACTATTGATTGCAAACTTTCCATTGGTTCAAATCTAAGAAATTAGAATCGGGAAACGATAATCGAGAATTTTCTCATTTCTCGTCTCACATCTCTCACAAGTTTAAAGTATTCTAATATGTCTGGCTGCATTGTTGACTATTGTCAAACATTCGCTGAATATCAGCACGTTATTGACAGATGTTAGTAAACAAAAAGAATACAACAATCATATTGCAATGCGATTTGCAGAACTTCATAGAAACCCTGAATTCAACAACAAACGCAAAATGAAATTTTTTCTAATTGTCTGCATTGTTTTCATTTCTACTGCAGTCAGCAGTCAATCGAATTACGCGCTGAATTTTAATGGCACCAGTCAATATGTAAGTATCGGTGCTCCTCTTTCAAATAATACTTCTTATACGAAAGAAGCGTGGGTTTATTCAACAACGAATACCGGAGCGAGAAACATTATATCATCAACAAATGCTCCGTTCTGGTTCAACAACGGAATATTGCAGGCAGGCCATGGCGGAAACTACTCCAACGTTGCAGACCCTTCCGCTTTTCCATTAAATAAATGGACACATGTTGCGGTAACTTATGATGCAGCTACAACGACCATGAAACTTTACAGGGATGGCATTCTTATCAATACAAATACAGGTGTTGCATCAAATTATACCAATGAGAATACTTACATAGGATCTCATGCCGGAGCCGGAAGTTACGTGCAGGGTATGGTTGATGAAGTACGCATATGGAATGTGGCGCGTACACAGGCACAGTTAAAACAAAATCTTTTAAAACCACCTGCAAATAATGCAAGTGGGCTGGCTGCATATTTTAAATTAAATGATGGATCGGGTGCTACAGCAACTAATTCTACCGGGGGAACCAATGGCACTTTGCAAGGTTCACCTTCATGGGTAGCAAGTCCTGCTGAGCATGCAGGAAATGCTTTGAACTTTGATGGTGTGGATGACATTGTTACGATAGCAGATCACAACTCACTTGACATTACAACTGCTATTACCATTGAAGCGTGGGTATATGCTACAAAAAATTCCGGCATACAAAACGTGGTGAGTAAGTCGAGCCAGGCAATGAACAATGGTTATATATTCCCCAGAACAGATAACGGGTGGACAAGTGTAATAATGTATTTATATATTGGCAGCTTTCGTACGTTGTCTGCTGCTTATCCGGGACTCAATGCCTGGCATCATGTAGCGGCCACGTATGATGGCACTACTATGAGACTTTATATAAATGGTGTGCAGGCAGCATCGCAGGCACAGATGGGAACTATAAATGCGAATACCAATAATTTGGTATTCGGTAATCAACCGGGCTATTCAGAATATTTCGGTGGATCGGTAGATGAGGTCAGGGTGTGGAATGTGGCGAGAACGCAGGCGCAGATTCAGGGTAACATGAACAATACACTTGATCCTGCAACACAAACGGGTTTGGTAAGTTATTATACAATGAACCAGGCAACCACAGCAGGAACCAATACCGGCATGACCACGGTGGTGGATATGAGCAGCGAGAACAACGGAGCTCTTACCGGTTTTGCGTTAACAGGTACAAGTTCAAACTTTATTATACAGAATGCGATTCTTCCATTGCAGTGGTTGAGCTTTACTGCGCAGGAAGAGGATAAAAAAGTAAGATTGGATTGGAGCACGGCGAGTGAACAGAATACGAGGGATTTCATTGTACAACATAGCAGCAATGGTACTGTCTGGAAGAATATTGGCTGGATACCGGCGGCTGGAAACAGCAGTACGGAAATGAAGTATAAATATGTTGATGCTGATCCTGTTTCAGGCATTAACTTCTACCGGATAATGCAAAATGATAGAGATGGGCGCAGCAGTTTCAGTGAAGTGCGGACTGTAAAACTTTCTACCAGTGGTGCAGAGTTTACTATTCTCAAAAATCCTGTTGACAATGGAGTACTCGAGGTTAGGTTTACTAAAACTACTATGCTTTCATTATTTAATACTGATGGAAGATTGCTTTTCAAAAAACAATTCTCTGCGGGTACTTTTCCGATTAGTGTAAGAAATTTTGCGAAGGGAGTTTATTTTTTGAAAGGCGGTGATCTTGCAGAGAAAATAATAGTTAGATAGAAAAATCTTTAATAGCACCATCTTGATCCTACACCCTCACCTGGTGCTTCCATAAATGCCTGAATGCTTCACTGCCATTCATCAACTCATCAAAACTACCCTCATCAATTATCCTTCCACTATCCAATATATAGATGTAATCAAACTGATCTAATAAATGCAACCGGTGCATAGATGAAACAAATGCCTTGTCGCGGAATACGTCGAAGAGTTTTTGGTATATGATGGATTCCGTTTTGGGGTCCACACTGCTGGTAGGCTCATCCAGCAAAATTATTTCACTGTCCTTTGCGGCTAATATCCCTCTTGCCAGTGCCAGCCGCTGTTTCTGTCCACCCGATAAGTTCACACCCTTTTCTTTAATATCTGTCTGCAATCCATGCGGCAGTTGTTCCACTACCTCGTTAAAATTCGCTATCTCACAGGCATGCATGATCTCACTATCTGATGCCAGCAACCCCATCGTAACATTATACGCAATCGTGTTCTCAAATATTTCAGGTTCCTGCGGAAACTGCGTCACCTTCTCGTACAAAGTTTCAACCGGGTAATCTGCGCCATCAATTCGTATACTCAATCCGGGCTGAGCGTGATACAATCCCCTTAACACAGATAATAAAGTGCTCTTGCCGCTACCACTATGACCGATCAACGCAATTCTTTTTCCTTTTTCAATGTGAAGGTGAACATTATGCAAACTTTGCGGAACATATTTCTCTTCATAAACACTCCTGTGTGAAAAGTTCAGTTTTTTAATCTCCACCTTTCCCCATTTCCTCGGAAACCTGTGAATATTTTCTACAGGGTGCTGCTGAACATAAGCATCACTGATATTCTGCACTTCATTTACGTGCGTATGATATTGTACCAGGCTCGTGTATTGTACAGCCACATTCTGGAACACACTCGTAAACTGCGTAATGTATCCCAGCAGCGTTACCAGCCCACCCACTTTAAATACTTCGCCGGGGATCCAATGCTGATATATGTAGCCCACCACAATTACGGCGTAGATCAGGGTGATCATCATTTCAGCAACAAACCATTTCCATTCGTTCACAATCGCATTCTTCCTGTAAGGACGGGAAGCTCTGCGTACTTTTTTCAACAATCCCGACTCCATACTGCGTTCAAGGCGAAGTGTGATCACCGTTCTGATATTGGAAAGACTGTCGAAAAGATTCGAAGAGATCTCATGCTCCCGCTGGTTAAGTTCGCGAAGTGTTCTTATATAAGTTTTGTCGAACCTGGAGATGAGGAATACAGTAACAATTCCCAGAAGCACAGCAATGGTTCCGAACAGCGGCGAGAAATATAATATGGCGGTGACGGAGAATACAAACTTAGTGAGCGTATATAAATTAGTAAACCCCCGGTCAAAAAATTCTCTTAGCGACTCATAGGATTTCCTGATACGGTTGATAGTTTCACCGCTGTGGTGGTCCTGGTGCCATCGTGGCGAAAGGTGCAAAACCTGGTGATACTTTTCATGAATAAAATTCCGGCTGATAGTAAACGCCAGTGTGCGTTCCATAACTCGTGCAGGACCGTGCAGGAACCATTCGACGAGTTTCAGAGAAATATAAACGCCAACATAAATAAATGCGTAATAAAGAATGCGCGAAGTGTCGCTCTGAACTTTGTTCACAAACCAGCCTAACATCAGTGGGTTCAATGAAAATATGATGTTAGCCCCTCCAAACATCAGGTATACCAGCACCAGCTTCTTTCTTTCCGACCGGGCGTATTTCCAGGAGGTGCGTAAGAGTGATATATAGGGATTCTTCATAGTCGGTACAAAATTACTCCATAACCTCATAACATCTGCGTCCATTACCCTGCCTGACTGCAAGTTACCCAGTGATAGTCGCCAACTACATATTGCGGCTGGACTTACGCTTGCTGCTAAACTACTTTTATCACGTACTCGGCAATTAAAATTAAAAATCTATAAAAACTCAAACCATGAAACAGATTATTTTATCAATCGCAATCTTCCTGATGATCGCCTCATCAAAAAATTCATCAGCACAAAGCAACAACGACGTTGCGTTGAATCTTACATCACTTATTTCCAGTACCCTTAAAGGCACTGCTGTCGAAGCAAAAGTTACATCAGTAAATGTCCATGCTATGAGAGATTTTAACCGCGCCTATAAAAATATATCCGATGCAAAATGGTACACTACGGAAAAGGGATATTTTGTAAGTTTCGATGCTGACGGAAAAAATACAAAAATTGTTTACGACAGCAGGGGCCAACGTTCCTACGCCATTATTTCCTATACAGAAGCTCAACTTGACCGTAATGTAAGAACCCAGGTAAAAAGCGTATACTTTGATGCCGCCATTATTGGAGTGCACCAGTTTGAATTCGATAATGCAACTGTATATGTAATAAAAATGCTTGACCAGCATTCAAAACCACTTACCCTCAAAGTTACTGACGTACAAATAGAAGATATTACCACCCCGGTTAAGAAGTAAGTTTAGTTTCCCTTCGTTAGAAAGACAAAACCTCCGTTTAATTACGGAGGCTTTTGTCTGTTATTTTGAGAAGCAGAGAATAAATACACTTATTTCAAGTGCAAAAAATCAGAAGATAATGTGAATATGAGTGATGGATCATCCGTGAATGTATCGCGGAGCCGAAAGTAAGTTTGCTGAAATGGTTTAAAACCTGAGGATTTGATTGTCGAATTGCTTTCCCGTCTGCCAGTTCCAGCCTTTGATCACGCATTCCAGTTCCTGAATCTCCATATATAAACTCCGCTGGTGGTCGAATGAACCTCTTTTTAAAACTTCTTCGTCCATCTGGGATTTGAGTTCATTCAGGTGGTGTTGCACCGGGAAAATGCTCGGCAGTTTGCCATTGAGCAGCCTGTTCATAATAGTTTTTCTTACTATATAAAAAGTCGTGCCAGCGACGAGTCTAATCCCGGCACCTCTTGATTCGGCAAGTGGCTTTACTATAAAACGCGGATGCTTTTGGCAGAACCGTATAAAATCCTCGGGAGAAGTTTTGTTCAGGTTGATCCAGTCGCGCTTAACGAATTCCTCAAATCTTTACAGGAAAACGGTCTTTGTACCAGAAATGATCTCTTACACCTTTATTCAAACGGCCCTCGATCTTATGCGCCTGAGACATGGTAATGTATTCTTCTCTCTCAGATTTATTAAGCGTGGAGAATTTATACTGTTCGAAATATTCGGAATAGGTAATATGACATCTTAAAACGCAGTTGATATAATCTGAAAATATCCGGAACCTGTTATGTCCTTTCGGCACAACAAACTCACTGTTGAATTTTTTCCATTCGGAAACAATGCGCGTACGCCACATCCTGATCTGTGATATTTTTCTGGCACTCATACTACGATCCAAATTACATATATACCCTTAGAGACACAAAGATGTGATACCAATTTTTATCATAAATACATTACAAAAGAATTCCCGACCCATTAATTTTCTATCGAGGCCATTGTACGCAGAATATTAGCACCCCAACTGTATACATTATGTTTCACGATCAGCCTGCGCATCATCTTCATTTTCTGTTGCTGAAGATCTTCCGGCATTTCAAGCGCAGTTAATATTGCATCGGAAGACTCTTCAATATCATAAGGATTGATGATCAAGGCGCCATGTAGTTCCTGGGAAGCACCGGCAAACTGACTGAGTATTAATACACCATCATTATTTTTCTTCGATGCCACATACTCCTTCGCGACGAGGTTCATACCGTCATGAAGGGAAGTGATCATACAAAGATTGGCTGAATCGTAATAAGGCTGAATCTGTTCGT
>Ga0207701_10004236_pt1 | contig 14602 bp, 15 predicted proteins | sample KBSSwiSSwithPhiX_FD_184294 | JGI IMG/M metagenome (GOLD analysis project Ga0207701, IMG submission 184294) | Switchgrass rhizosphere bulk soil microbial communities from Kellogg Biological Station, Michigan, USA, with PhiX - S5 (SPAdes) (version 2) | ecosystem: Environmental > Terrestrial >... | reverse complement strand
AGATTAAAAAAGCCATTCTCGAGGTAATGACCAAAGGTTATTACCTCAATAATTTTGTAAACCGGGTATTACTGAAAAAATCACACGCCCGGGGTAAATCCATCCCTTCATTAAATAATGAAGTGGTGTTGAACGAAAAAGAAAAAGAAGTGATCCGGTTGCTTTGCATGGAATTCACTGCCACGGAGATTGCCCAGAAAATGGAGATCAGTCCGCGCACAGTAGAAGCCATTAAAGACCGGCTCATGGAAAGATTCGGAACGAAGAATACGGCAGGCCTTGTTTTCTTTGCCGTGAAAAATAACCTAATCGACTAGAAACCACCGTACCAATTTCCTTTGCCAAGACCATCATTAGTAGCAACAAGTAACTGATTATGTTGAATTTTGGTGGTGTAGTTCCAGGTAATTTATTGCCATGGGTGCTGGTAGCACCTGTGTTTCCCTTGCTCCTTCTTTTGCTGAGAAGGATGCATTTCAATGCAACCAATACCAGCCTCGTGCTGCTTTGTGTTGTATCTGTTATCTCTCATACATTTTTGATCATCGCAAAAGGAAATCCATTACAGTCATCATTTGTTCACGTCACTTTTATTTCTGAATTCCTGTTCACCGGTTTATTATTGAAAACCTGTACTCCAAATCAATTACTTAAATACAGTATTATTACCAGCATACTGGTTTTCCTGGGGATCTATACTTCGTTTAGTATAATGGGCGGACAAGCAACAGGAATTGAAATAGTTATGAAAACCGGGGTCATTCTTTTATTCCTGGTATCCTTTCTTGTGCTTGCAAGCAAAGTCAATAAGATTGATGAATCCCTGATCATGTGTCCGGATTTTTGGTTTACTGCAGGGATATTTTTTCATTTCGGATTATATAGTTTGTTGCTTCTTACCAGTAAATCCACTTCGGATCTTAAATATCACGACCAGGATCAGTTCTCCATCATGTATGTGATAATTTTTTGCCTTCAATTCATATTTTTTTCCGTCGGAATTCTACTCCCCAAATCGCTGGATATCAACAAAGAGAAAAACAACGGGCCTTATTTCAGGCGCTGAAATCCAGTGCAGACAAGGCCTGACACTTGCAATTATCGAATAACGGCATTATATTTGGATTCACTAGCTGTCCCCCCATCCCTGAAATTCCATTTGCTTATTACCGTCTGAATCCCTTCTTATGTAAGACCGGTTAAACAATTTTATTATGTTTATTACCGGCAATCCTTACAGCGACGTCCTCAATTTTCTAACGATTATTCTGCCTATAATTTCATTGGCGGTGATCCTGTTCAGAAAAGAATATACACATGACACCATCACATTCGTGATGATACTTTGTCTGTTCCTTTTTATCCAAAGAATATTATTTACGGATATCAATAAATTCGGTTTACCACCACAGGCAACACATAATGTTTTCAATGGGGTTGAGTTTCTGCTTATGGCAGCGATCCTAAAAGTACATACTACAAGTATCCGTTTCCGTTATATACTGAATGGTTTTATCATCGCTTATATTTCTTCCATCGTTACTTATTACGCAATACTCGGATTTACCAACGACCAATTGCTCTTGCGCGGAATTCAGTATGGGCTGATGATCATTATGATGGCAGTGGCAATAGCAAGACAATGGAAGAAACAATCACTTGAAATGATGAACTCTCCCCTATTCTGGATCTGCATGAGTAGCTTGTTCTATTTCTGTTTCTGCCTGTTCTGGGAATCGGGAAAAGTATATCTCTTCAACACTGAAGAAACTGCGTCACTCACTTCTGCTATGTTCATGAAGATCGCTGCAGCGATCAGGTTTGTAATGTTCACCTTCGCCATCTGGTTCCTGGAACCAACGGAAGAAACGAGACCTTATGAAATTAATAAGGGAATACGTATTTCGATAAATGGAAGAGATTATGAGCCTGATCAGAGGCGTCAGGAATGGATCGAAAGATTTGGTGTTACGGGGTAAACCCTATTCCAGGTTTTTCCTATACGTTCTATCGTAAACCTTTTCGCGATTGCGCTGGCTCTTGGCATTCATTGTATCGGCAATGACCTTAAGCATATCGGGGCGATCCTTATAAAAATCATAACTCTTCATAAATGTTTCCTGAGAAACTTTATGAATGGCCAATACTTTGTCCATCTCCTTGTTCATCCAGGCTTCTTTGGTCATTGAACTGTCTGCATATAAATAGCTTTCAGCATACCCTTCTGCCAATATAACATCATACAATACTTTCTCCATTTTATCTGGCGGAAGTACGCCTTTAGGAATGTGTTTGCGTCCTGTGCAGGAAACAAGTACTAACAACAAGAAAAATACAAGGAAGGTCGACCTCATTTCAACTCTGTTTTATATCTGCCGGCATTTGAGATGTCGACTTTCTGCAACATTTCTATAGCCCTTGATCTGTCGCCGGGGTTGGCTTTTTTCAAGATCCGAATGATCTCATCTGTTTTACCCTGGAAGAAAAATGAATAGATCATCAGGTTTTGGTTATCGGCAGAAAGCGTATACATTGAACTGATAGCATTCATGATCTGTGTACGTGCTTCTGTTTCGTTTTCATATAACTGGTCCATTCCCATTCTGTAGTAAGTATAGGTGGCATCATGCACCAGGGTATATTTATTATTGGTAAGATTTTCAGTGAGCCAGTAACGATTACGCTGGCTGTCGAAAGGTTTCCATCCTGAAATAGTTCTTCCGTCAGGTGCACTGTTTACAATATTCGCGGCCTTCTGGAAATACTTATCACCCCCTCTCGGTGCAAATGAATCCATATCCAGTCCCACAATTACGTTGACATAATATGCGAATACAGCAGTAAGGTTACCAGTCAGTGGTTCAGGGCCCTGGATCTGGTTCTCATTAAATTCAATGGGTTGGTATTCCTGGTACCGGAACACCACATCGTTATCCTGGAAATTGACCAGTGCTGCCTGGTAAGTGCTATTGTAGACTGGTCGGGCAGCCTGCACCGTTAGTGAGGCCTTATACACTCCTGCTTCAGGAATAGCCGTCAGGTTGAGCAGAAAACTGCAGTTGATCCTTTCCTGTGGCGTATACTCTTCAGTGGTCCATTTTCTCTTATTGAGAAAATTGGTCAGGGCCACCTGCATGGTCTGGAATACTTTACGATCAACCGAAGTACTGACCTGGCTGTATACAACAGTTACTTTTGCATTGAGTTCCTGTGCTTGCAGGCATAGCTCACCCGACAGCAAAAAAAACAAAACAAGAATATATTTTCGTTTATCCATGATGGTTATATCGGATGATGGCATCAACAATATCTTTAGCCACCTCATTTTTTGATTTTACTTCAAAATTAATTTCACCGCCTTTTTTGTCAAACAGGCTCACTTTATTGGTATCGACTCCAAAACCGGCGCCTTCATCCTGTAGTGAGTTGAGCACAATGATATCTGCATTCTTTGCGGCAAGTTTATCCTTCGCGTTTGATTTTTCGTTTATGGTCTCCAAAGCAAATCCTACTAAGACCTGGCCATTTTTTTTCTGTTCACCCAGGCTTTTTAGAATGTCCTTGGTTTTTGAAAACCGGAGCGACCAGTCCTCATCTTTTTTCTTGATCTTTTCATCAGCAACGGAAGCTGGCGTATAATCCGCAACAGCAGCAGCCATTACCGTTATATCAGCATCCGGAAAACTGGCAGCACAGGCTTCATACATTTCACTTGCCGTGTTCACATTTTTCACTTCAATTCCCGAGAGATCAAACGAATTGTTTACGGGTCCTAGTACAAGGGTTACATCTGCACCTCTTTCAAATAATTCGCGGGCAATGGCTATTCCCATTTTACCCGAAGAATGGTTTCCAATAAACCTTACCGGATCAATGGGTTCATAAGTTGGTCCCGCGGAGACCAGGGCCTTCTTACCCGCCAATTCTCCCGGAGGGAAAACAAAATTTTCAATAAAACTGACGATCTCTTCCGGTTCTGCCATTCTTCCTTCACCAAACAATCCACTGGCAAGTTCACCCGAACTCACGGGGATGATCGTATGACCAAAACCGGCGATCTTGTCCAGGTTTTCTTTGGTTGTTGAATGCTTCCACATATCCTCATCCATTGCAGGGGCAACCAGCACAGGGCAAGTAGCAGATAAATAAACAGCCATCAGCAAATTATCACAGGCACCGGTAGCCATTTTAGACAGTGTATTGCAACTCAGTGGCGCGATCAGCATAAGATGGGCTGATCTTCCCAATATCGCATGGTTGGCCCATGAATCATTTTCAAAAAGATCTGTCAGTACGGGGTTTTTGGAGAGGGTCGACATGGTCAGTGGAGAGATGAAATCCGTAGCTGCCCTTGTCATGATCACTTGTACATCGGCGCCAGCTTTTACTAATAACCTCACCAGGAATGCAGCCTTATAAGCAGCAATACTGCCGGTAACACCGAGGAGGATTTTTTTATTCTTCAACATAGTTTAGTAGACAGTTGACGGTTGTCAACGGAAGTTATGACAAATAAAAAAGCGGCAAGTTGTGGTTGCCGCCTTTTATGAAACTTATAATACAAGTGATCGATTTCCAGGTTTAGCTGAATAACTGATCGCCTTCGTTCTTCCTGTAATAGACTTTATCTTCCATGAATTCCTGTGTAGCCAATAATGCCGGGTTAGGCATTTTTTCATAAGCCTTCGAAATTTCGATCTGCTCTTTGTTTTCGTGGATCTCTTCCAGGCTATCAGTATGGCTGGCAAATTCTTCCAGTTTATTATGCAATTCTTCTTTCAGCATAATATTGATCTGGTTAGCGCGCTTGGAAATGATGGCTATAGACTCGTAAGAGTTGCCTGTTTTACGCTTGATTTTAGAAACATCTTTGGTTTCCATCAGATTGGTGATACTGTTTCCTATCTGCCTACGTAATCTGCTCATTTCGGGATTTGTTTAATATTATTGGTCGACAAAGTTAAGTAACGTTCGGCGTCTTTCAATAATTTACTTTCCGGGAACCTGTCCTGAAAGTCATTGACTTCCGCAATAACCTTAACATAACGCTCTTCCCGCTTTTCCTGTATACTCAGCTGGGCGTATTTGTAATAAGCTTTAATTACAGAGAGTTTATATGAATCTGCCTTTTCTGAATAAGGATAATTATTGCCCAAGGTGGTATAGGCAATTCCTGCTGCCTTATACTGGCCCATATTAAAATAGAGCTTCGCAGCTTCCATTTCCTTGACTTCCAGCTTGTTAACACATTTGATAATAATGTTTTCAGCCTCTACGTTACGAGGTGAGCCTGGATGAGTGCTGATAAAGGTCTGCATCATACCGATGGCCTTGATGGTATTAGACTGGTCGAGCTGTGGCTTGGGACTTTGCAAATAATAGGTATAAGCTTCCAGGAACTCCATTTGTTCCGCTCTTGTGCTATTGGGGAACATATCCAGGAAACCTTTGAACAGGTTTTCAGCTTCCGGATACATTTTCTGGTAATAGGCACCTGTCGCATACATATAATAAAGGTCTTCAAACTGGGGGGTGCCTTTATATATAGGAAATAATTCTTCAAAAATCATTTGCGACTGCTTGTACTGCTTATTGGTATAATACTCAATAGCCTTTTTATACTTATACTCATAATCAGTGCTTTTCAATACTTTATTGAGGCCATGATTACAGGACACTGCAGTTAACGCTAAAAAAAGGGTAAAAACAAGGAGACGACTATTCATAAAGCGGGCAAAAATAGGGCATTTATATGGAAGAACGACCCAAATTACTATCGGTGCCGTTAAGAAGTTGATAAAAAAATTGCATCCCGAAGAACGGGATGCAATCTATAATATATTGATCATTAAGGGTCAATGGGTGACCGTCCTAAAGATCTATTTTTTACGGAGGTTAGGGTGTGGAGCAGGAACAGTATTTGGTCCGGCATCGCTTTCTGTAGCAGCCCTGATATCTACTGTTGTTGCATCGCCACCAGTTTCACCGAAACGGAAGATAAACCTGTCAGAGCTGATACCTTGTTTGTCAACCATATGGTTGATAACGGCATTCACCCTATCCCAGCTAAGCTGCTGACTTGATTTTGAAGGTTCGCCGTAACCGGTTACTACTACTTTACAAGCCGGGCTATTCCTCATTTTTTCAGCAACAGTAGCAAGAACAGCTTCAGCATCTTTAGAGATGGTAGCAGAATTGCCTTTGAATGTTACTGAAGGAAGATCGCCAAGATCACAAACAGGTTTCCTCATCATATTTTCCCTGATCTCTACGCAACAAGCAGGCTCTGGACATTTACCAACACCATCTGCATCAACAGGCTGGCATTCTGTAGGAGTTACAAGTTGCTTGTCTTTGAAATCCGGAACACCATCACCATCAGTATCGCGGCTTACTCCATGAGAGTCAACAGGAGATCCAGCTGGTGTGTTAGGTTCGTTGTCGAATTGATCAGTAATACCATCACCATCAGCATCATCAAGGATGGGCTTAGGCATTTTCATGTGCTTTGGGGCATTGACCTCTGCATAAATATAATTCAGTGGGTTTTCCCAGTACAGAGGTTCTACGGATTTCTTGCCTTTTTGTGCAACGGCATCGCTTTGCATGAAAGTGAGTGCTACAAAAAGAAACAGTGCTATTTTAATAAGTTTCATATGATTCAGCTATTAAGGTTAAAATATGTTGACGTTCAAACCAAGAGAAAGGTAATTGATAGAATCAAAATTACGAGTCAGCGTTGCGTCTCCATGGGGATGCTCAGTCCACTGTTGTCCATCAAGAAGATCATCTCTCAGGAATGTGATCCTGTCTTCCAACGCAATATTAAGGCGCCTTGAAAGTCTGAAAGCAATACCAGCACCAAATGTACCACTGAACCTTGTAGATCCATCGCGGTCATCGTTAGTTTGAGCCGGAGTTTCATAACTATCATCAAGAACATCTTTCAATTTGCTTTTTATATCACCCCTGTTATCATAAGTGATATTGGTGATGCTATTGAAAGCGCTGCTATAGTTTCCAGAACCACCAGTAGCATTGATCTTGGTATCATACCATGTCATGCCAAAACCTGCCAGTACATAAAGACCAATTTTGGTTTGATGAGTATGAAATTTAATGTTGCTTAAATTAAATACAGCCTGGATACCAAGGTCACTAACTTTTGCCTGATAGTTGTAGAAAACCTGGTCTTGTGCAGGAAGTCTGTCACCACTTTGGGTAACAAGATTTCCAACATAACCGTTATTGGTCCACGCTTGATTTTTAGAATAGTTTTCAGCAGCCTGCCAGTTAAGACCGGTAGCCGTTCCATTAATATATTGAAGTCTCAATGAGAGCATGTAACCCAAAGATTTTCTAACATGAACGCCCCATCCAAAAGTTGGGAAAATTGATGCAACGTCACCCGCAATTGCTGTTGCACCTACGCTTGCCCCTACTTCCCACATGTTCCGTGGTTTTGGCGGATAAGGATACAGATTATTCATGAACTCATTATACTGCGGCAACCTTCCAGAGGGATAATATGAAGAATCGGACCAGACAGGTGTGGGTGTCTGCGCAGAAACAGTTGTAGAAAGCATCAGGGTGATTAGTCCTAATAAAAAACTGTACTTTTTGTTTGCCATAATGTTAGAATTGTGTTGTTGTATTTTTTGCGGGATCGGGTTAAGCTTCGAGTTATGGTAAGTGATAATAACCGGAAACGGCACAAAAGTATTCAATGAAGCCGGTATTAGCAAATTTTCAGAGACCAATTTGTATCCATTTATGCTGCTTCATGTCATTAAAAGACTATGCCAACAAAATAATGTTCCAAATTTTCATAAGTTCGTTGCCTATTCATGAATTTCTCTTCCGAAATAATTGCTGAAGAACTGAGGATATTTGAAACGCGTTTCAAGGATTCTGTTAAAAGCAATGTTCCCCTGATCGACCGGATAATGCGGTATATAGTGAAAACCAAGGGCAAACAAATGCGCCCGATGTTCGTCCTACTTAGCGCTAAGCTGTCCGGAACCATTAATGAATCAACCTATCGGGCAGCCTCACTCGTAGAACTTTTACATACCGCTTCCCTGGTGCACGACGATGTAGTGGATGAAGCAATGGAAAGAAGGGGTTTTTTTTCAGTGTATGCTTTATGGAAAGCCAAAGCTTCTGTTTTGGTAGGCGATTATTTGCTGGCCAAGGGAATGTTATTGTGCCTTGACAATGACGATTTCCGAATCCTGCAGATCATGTCACGGGCAGTCAAGGAAATGAGCGAAGGGGAATTACTCCAGTTGGAAAAAGCCCGGTCCCTTAATCTTGATGAAGAACTTTATTATCGCATTATTCGCCACAAAACGGCTTCCCTATTGGCTTCTGCCTGCGCAGCCGGAGCCTACTCCACTTCGCGGAATGAAGACACCACGGAAAAAATGCGAAAGTTCGGCGAACTGGTAGGAGTTGCTTTCCAGATCAAAGACGACCTTTTTGACTATGGTAATGACGATGTGGGAAAACCTACGGGTAATGATATCCGTGAAAAAAAACTGACCCTTCCCCTGATCTATACTATAAATCATGCTGACCCGGCGGTTAGACGGGAGCTGATCTTTATTCTTAAAAACCAGAATAAAAAGCAGCATAAAATTGACCAGGTTATTGAGATCGTCAAAAAATCAGGAGGCATCAGTTATGCCGTTAGTAAGATGAATAGCTTCCGTGACGAAGCCCTGGCCTTACTTGGCGATTTCGAGGATGGATCTACTAAAGAAACCCTGGTTAAACTGGTAAATTTTACCACCGACAGGAAAAAATGACCCAATACCAAACTGATTATGGAGAAGAGGTGGATATTGCATAAAGCCAGGGAAGAAACAATACAGGTTTTACAAAAAGAACTGGGAATTAACCGGGTCATTTGCCAGATCCTCGCCCAACGCAATATCAATAACTACCAGCAGGCATTTGAGTTTTTCCGTCCCAGCCTTAACGGACTTCATGACCCATTTCTTATGAAGGATATGGAGAAGGCCGTTGACCGTATAACAAGGGCTATGGAAAAAGGCGAAAAAATCCTTGTCTATGGAGATTATGATGTTGATGGCACTACCGCTGTTGGATGTATGTACCAGTTTATCTGCCAGATTTATGACCCGTCCCGGACCTCATTTTATATACCCCACCGTTACAGGGAAGGATATGGAATTTCACAAGCTGGTGTTGACCATGCCATCGCCGAAAGTGTTCAACTTGTTATAGCACTGGACTGTGGAATAAAATCGGTTGACCTTATCAGTTATGCTCTTTCAAAAGGTGTAGAATTTATTATTTGCGATCATCATATTCCGGGAGATGTTTTACCTCCAGCTACTGCGATCCTTAACCCAAAACAACCCGGATGCGCCTATCCATTTAAGGAATTATGTGGATGTGGAGTTGGCTGGAAACTGATCATGGCGCTGGTGCAAAGAATCGGTCTTCCGGAAAAAACCTACCTCAACTTTCTGGACCTTGCCGCTACTGCCGTAGCTGCGGACATTGTTCCAATGACAGGAGAAAACAGGATTATTAGTTTTTATGGTCTGAAAAAAGCAAATGAAGATCCATCAATATCCATTAAAGCATTGATGGAAGTTAGCGGTGTGAAAGGAATCGTGTCGGTCCAGCATCTTGTATATATGATCGCACCAAGGGTTAATGCAGCAGGAAGGATGGACGATGCCCGGAAAGTTGTACATCTTTTTACCGAAGAAAACCTGTCGAAAGCTATTGCTCTCGCAAACCTGTTGCATTCAGACAACGCCGATCGAAAAGAAGCGGACTCCAGTATCACGGAAGAAGCGCTTACCCTTTTACGTGAGTATGAGAAGCTTGGAAAAAGAAGATCCACAGTTGTTTATCAACCTCACTGGCATAAGGGAGTGGTTGGGATTGTTGCCAGTCGGCTGATCGAACACTATTATCGCCCTACAATTGTACTCACCAAAAGCGGCGACATGGTAGCAGGAAGTGCAAGGAGCATTCCCGGGTTTAATATTCATGACGGACTCGACCAATGTGCTTCACTCCTGCTGGGTTTTGGCGGACATTATTTTGCAGCCGGAATGACCATGCTACCGGAAAATGTAAATGCATTCAGGGAAAAATTTGAAACTGTAGTTGAGTCGATGATTGATGACGATATCCTTACCCCAATAATTAATATAGATGCAGAATTAAGGTTCTCAGAAATCAACGAAACTTTTTATAAGATTTTGTCACAAATGGAACCTTTCGGACCAGAAAATCCGCAGCCTGTTTTCGTTGCCAGGGCTGTAGCAAATACCGGTTACAGCAGGGTCGTGAAAGATCTTCATATCCGGTTTGTAGTTAAGCAGGACAATATAATTATGAGTGGCATTGGTTTTAACCTGGCTAATAAATTTTCCATCATTGGAAATGGAAATCCTTTCGACATCGTTTTCACGATAGACGAAAATGAGTGGCAGGGAAATAAGTCTTTACAAATAAAAGTGCTGGATGTAAAATCAATATCCTGACTCAACAACACAAGTATTACCAAACTGAATTCCGCTGTGGAATTAACTCATTAACTCCACATTTCGGTTAATGAATGCCGTTAGGTCATTCCCTTTCAGCATCCCCTGTGAAAGTAAAGCGAGGTCGGCCAGGTTGCGCACCAGTTTTTTCTGTCTTGCTTCATCGTCTTCTTTCAGTACCGTTTGAATTGCAGGGTGATTACCATTAACGGTGAGGGTTACTTCATCAGGCATGCCTGCATAAAATGAAGCTCCTGGTCCGCTGATGGCTGCCATATCTTTCATTCGGCGCATAAACTCAGGCCTTGTTGCAATAACAGGCGCAGTTTCTGTACCCAGGCCTTTTATATCGACGGTAACATGTGATTCAGGAATCTGGAAGCCAAATAATGACTTCAACCTTTCTTCTTCTTCCTTACTTAAAATACTTTCCGATGCTTCCTGTTTGTCGATCAGGTTGTCTGCAATATCAGAATCCACGCGGGTGAAATGTACATTGTCCCATTTCAGTTCCATCTGATTAAGAAATGCAGCATCCACAAGGGTTTCCATCTTTACAACAGTGTATCCTTTTTGTGTTGCAGCCCTGATATAAGCGTCTTGTTGAATGGGATCCGTAGTATAGAGTATGACCAGTTTCCCTTCCTTATTTTTCTGAACGGGTTCAGCTATTGTTCGATATTCTTCCTGTGTGTAAAATTTATCAGTGATAGCGTCCTTGAAAATGTGGAATGCGTTTGCCTTATCGAGGAATTTGTCATCGGTCATCATACCATACTTCACAAATAATCCGAGGCTATCCCATTTATCTTCAAATTCCTTCCGATCGTTCCTGAAAATTTCATCCAGTTTATCAGCAACTTTCTTGGTGATATGGCTATTAATTTTTCTTACGTTCGGATCACCCTGTAAATAACTTCGGCTAACGTTCAACGGTATATCCGGTGAATCAAGAACACCATGCAACAGCATCAGAAATTCCGGTACAATATCTTTTACTTCATCCGTTACAAAAACCTGGTTGCTGTATAATTGAATTTTATCTTTCTGGATTTCATAACTCTGTTTGATCCTGGGGAAATACAGAATACCCGTCAGGTTAAATGGATAATCAACATTAAGATGAATCCAGAATAAAGGCGTTTCATTATAATGATAGAGCTCTTTATAAAAATCCTGGTAATCCTGCGTGGTCAGTTCAGATGGTTTTTTCTTCCATGCCGGGTTTGGATTATTAACCTGCTTGTCTTTAAAGAATATCGGAACAGGAAGGAAACGACAGAATTTTTCCAGGATAGATTCGATCTTATATTCATCCAGGAACTCTTCACTTTCCTCATTGATATGCATCACCACATCAGTTCCTCTCGTCTCCTTCTCTATAGACTCTATACTAAATTCAGGGCTTCCGTCGCAGGTCCATTTTGCCGGAGTTGAATTTTCCTTGTAGGAAAGGCTCGACACCTCGACTTCAGAACTCACCATAAATGCACTGTAGAAACCCAGACCGAAATGTCCGATAATATTGGCTTCATTCTGTCCCTTGTATTTGGCCAGGAATTCTTCAGCACTGGAAAATGCCACCTGGTTGAGGTAGCGATCCATTTCTTCTTCCGTCATACCAATACCCCGGTCGCTGATGGTCAGCGTCTTTTTTTCTTTATCCAGGAGGATGTCGATCCTCAGTTCACCCAATTCACCTTTTGCCTCGCCGGTCGACGACAGCGTTTTCAACTTTTGAGTGGCGTCTACCGCGTTAGAAATCAATTCCCTGAGGAATATTTCGTGATCACTGTAAAGGAACTTCTTAATGATGGGGAAGATGTTCTCGGTATGAACCCTGATCTGACCTTTCTGCATAAAATTTCAGTTTGCTGATTGGTGTGGTCAAACAGAGTGCCAATGGGTAGGGAACGGACAGGATGACAGTTTGGTTGATGGTTGTTAGTTGTTGGTTGTTGGTAGTTGAGAGACGGGGGCCGAGTGACTAGAGAGATGTTTACAAGTTGACTTTTGGGGCTTGTCGGATGGCGGTTATGGGTCGGCGTTGATCCAAATTATCTAATTTTACTTCCACACTCCCACACTGTCCAAATTCTAACACATTAAACACTTGAAAAACTACCGTTTTTCAAGTGTTTTCCTTACCTTCGCACCCCATTTCAATTATTTAACTAAATACAGGAAAATGCAGAATTATGAATTGATGGTGATCTATACTCCTGTTCTGAGTGATGAGGATTATAAACTCGCTCAGAAAAAGTACGTCGACTTCATCGTTTCAAACGGTGGATCGATTGTGCACCAGAATCCCTGGGGGCTAAGATCACTGGCGTATCCCGTCCAGAAAAAGACCACTGGTCTTTACTGGGTAATGGAATACAATGCGCCATCCGACATTAATGAGAAACTGAAAATTCAGATTCTCCGTGACGAACAAATCTTACGTCACATGGTTATCAAACTCGATAAATACGCCGTCGAGTATAACCTTAAAAAGAGAAGTGGTGTATCTACAGGAATCGAAAAAGCAGTGGAGGGCTAAACCATGGCAAAAGCAAATGAGATCAAGTATCTGACGGCCATTAAAACCGAGAAACCTAAGAAGAAATTCTGCCGTTTCAAAAAGTATGGCATCAGGTATATTGATTACAAGGATGCAGAATTCCTGAAGAAATTCCTGAACGATCAGGGTAAGTTGCTGCCCCGTCGCTTAAGCGGTAATTCTTTGAAATACCAGCGTAAAGTGTCTGAGGCAATTAAGCGTGCCCGCCAGATGGCGATATTGCCGTATGTAACTGACCTGTTAAAGTAAGGAGGATCCTATGCAAGTAATTTTAATTCAAGACGTAAACAATCTCGGCGGTGCACACGAAGTGGTGAACGTGAGAAACGGTTACGCAAGAAATTTTCTTATTCCGGGAAAATTGGCCATCGAAGCTTCTCCTTCTAACATGCAGCAATTGCAGGAGAAACTGAAGCAACAAGCCAAGAAAGAAGCTAAACTGCTCGCTGAAGTAACTAAAGTCATTGAAAAACTAAAAGATGGTGCCGTTAAAGTTGGCGCCAAAACTGGTACTTCTGGCAAGATCTTCGGTAGCGTTACTTCTGTTCAAATCGCCCGCGCTATCCGCGAACAAAAAGGTTATGAGATCGACCGCAGGAAGATCCATATTCTGGATGAAATCAAGGAGCTCGGTAATTTCAAAGCCAAAGTCGATTTCGGCAATGGTAATGAAACTGAAATTGAACTTGAAGTAGTAGGCGAATAATTCTATTCCGTTTAATATTTTTAAAACCTTCCCAATCGGGAAGGTTTTTTTATTTTTAAGAATGAAATTCTACCTCATCCTCTTACTGCTACCTGCCTATTTTTCATGTCAGAACAGCGAAAACAGACCCGTTAAAAAAGTCGTTATCGATTCCATACCAACAGATTCAATTCCTATTAAAGACCTGGCGGGTAATTTCAGCAGCCAGACCATACTTCGTTTCGACAGTTCAGCTATTCCAACTTTCTTACAGCGTTATCCCGATTTCAAAATATATAGTGCAGATTTCGATAAATTTTATTCCGGAAGGAAATATTCCTATGCCTGGCATAATCCCGATGGCAACCCCATTGAACAAACCAGTGTTCTTTATAACCTGGTTTTTAATATTGATGAAAACGGGCTGCCAAAAGATATTCCTTACCCTGACGCATACACGCATTTGATGGAAGAACCAGGAAAGGACTCCATGCTCATAAGGGAACTGATGATCACTGGCGAGTATTTGGTATATGCAAGGAAAATACTTACCGGTATTCCGGAAGCACAAACTACTGCCATGAACTGGTATATACCCAGGAAAAAAATTGAATATACTGTCCTTCTTGATTCAATCCTGGACGGAAAATCCGTCGCATTTAATAAGCTCATCTATCCCCAGTATTATCTTTTGCGCGATAAACTGAAACTATATTATGACATTGAAAAAAATGGTTCATGGGTTGCGTTAAATACAAGTGAGAAAAAATTCGCAATGGGTGATTCTTCCACGGTTGTATCGCAAATCAGAAAAAAACT
>Ga0207701_10004233_pt1 | contig 14604 bp, 13 predicted proteins | sample KBSSwiSSwithPhiX_FD_184294 | JGI IMG/M metagenome (GOLD analysis project Ga0207701, IMG submission 184294) | Switchgrass rhizosphere bulk soil microbial communities from Kellogg Biological Station, Michigan, USA, with PhiX - S5 (SPAdes) (version 2) | ecosystem: Environmental > Terrestrial >... | reverse complement strand
TCACTAGAGACAATTTTTCCTCGTTCCCAAACTCTGTTTGGGAACGCACATGTTTTCGAAACTCTGTTTCGCCGTGCGGGGAGGAAACGAAGTTTCAGAGACAACGGCATTCCCAAACAGAGTTTGGGAACGAGAGACAAGAGGCAAACGAATGGGTTGCGGATTACTTTTTCGAGACGTCCCTTGGCATAATACCTAACGCCTTTTCAATCAGAGCCGGATCGTACACCTTTCCGCCTTTGATCACTGTGGTGACCTTGCGGATAGCACTGATCTCCTTTGTTGGATCACCATCGATGATAATCATGTCCGCCAGTTTACCCGCGGCGATCAGACCGCGATCCTTCGCAACCCCCATAACTATGGCTGGCGTTAACGTCGCCAGGCGCAACACCTCGGCTGGTTCAATTCCAGCTCTCACATACAGCTCAAGTTCATGAGCTAAGACGTACCCGGCTAGCGAATCGGTTCCCGGGATAATTGTAATGCCGGCATCGTGTACCGCTTTCAATAAACGCAACATCGCTGGGAAGGCTTCGCGATAAGCTTCCTCCTTACCTGGTGGAACTTCGAGAGCACCACTTGGCAATGCCCGGCGGACTTGCGCCGGAAATCGGGGTAGAATGTCCCGCGCGGCCGGCATAACCGCGCTCGGATCTCCGCAGAAGAGTCCTTCGAAAACGTTTATCGTTGGATCGAGAACGGTGTGATGATTTTTCAGGAACTTTATGAACTCACGCACTTCCGTTTTATCCGGAGTGAATTCCCGTGCCCGTTCCGCCACTTTGATAAAGCGATCGCGATTTCGCGTCTCTTTCACTTCTGGAAAGAGAAAGTTCAGCTCAATGAAATTGAAGTGCTGAATTTCATCCGCTCCGCCATCGATAAATTGCTGTGCTGACATGAAGGCGGGGACGTGCCCGCTCACTCGCATTCCGCGAGCATGAGCGTGATCTGCGATAACTGGAACCAGTTCCGGTTTGATGGACGAATAAATTTTGATCTGCGCGTAACCGTGATCGGCATACCAGTCGACATCCTTCTTCGCTTCCTCTGCGCTTTCGACTCGCATCTTGGTGGGTCCCGCGAATTCGCCTGTCCCGTCAATTATTCCCGCTTTCGAGACGCGCGGCCCCAGCTCGCTCCCGTCGTCATATCGCGCGACTCGTTCAAGGAAACTATCGGTATCATTCGCCATGTCCCGCACACTGGTAATTCCATTCGCGAGATCGAGGGCTCCATCCTCTGAGCCGCCTAAGTGCCGGTGATTATCCCAAAGCCCCGGCATCAAGAAGCGATCATGAGCGTCAATGACTTCGGCATCGGCTGATGGCTTGATTGCGCCATTGAGATCGACCCGCACAATTCGATCCCCGCGGATAAGGACGCTGGCGCCCGACGTGACGCTAAGATCTCGCGGATCAAACAGGCGCGCGTTACGAATGATCAGATCACCCTTCGGCGAATGGGTAATTTCACGCGCGACGCGGCCCGCCCAAGCTGCACTTGTTTTTTCCTGCTCGGTTAGCAGCTGTTTCAAAGCTGGTTCATACTGGCTCGTTATGACCGACAGCCAGGAAGATGCTGAGGCGACCGTTTTGCCATTGGGTTCGAGCCAGACCGATTGCGGAGTGAAACCAAGACCCGTGATGCGGTACTCGATCAATTCGCCTTTATCGATCTTCAGCTTGCCGCCCTTCTCGATACTTGCTTCGCCCGCGGGTAACAATGCGAGCTTGTGATCGGGCGCTTTCAATAACGCTCTTGCGAGAACACCGAGGAATTCCGGAGGAGAATTTAATGGCAAATAGAAGGCTTGGCCGGTAATCGTCTGATCTCCCGATTCGCTGCGATTCTTCCAGGTCGCTTTGCCACCTTTCAGCTGAAAGCGCTCATCGACATTCGCTTTCATGTAATCATTGCCCTGGCCTTCGTATTCAATCGGCACCCCCGTAGCATCGAGTTTCCAGGTGGCAATGATGTGGTCGCCACGCCCGCGATCATTATAGGAATACTCGACCCGCACGGTACCGTTAGGCTCGACTTGGATTGTTTGGCTCCCAGCCTCGTTACCCTGAAGGATTATCTTGTCGGTCTGTTGATCAGCTAATGCTTCAGCAATCGCAGTAATGGCCAGAATGAAGATGACAAATGTCCGCATGATGGTTCGACCCTATGCGATCGTTCGTTTTGGAAAAAGGAATTGTTCAAGGGCGCGGTGGCAAATGTGCTTTTTCTTTGCCGCTTTGAGTATCGGCGTCCCAAATCGCGCGACTATTGCTCGACGGCCTTCGTTACGCCGTTCAATATGGTGAGATGCGTCCGCTCTCGAATTTCGTCACTCTTAATCCGTACTTCAAAGTGCATCCGGGAAAACTGGAGGCGTTCAAGGCCGCGTTTCCCGCTTTCATCCAAAAGACCATGGCTGAAGAAAAAAATCTTTTCTATGGATTCACAATGAATGGCGATGAGGTTTTTTGCCGCGAAGGATATTCAGACGCTGACGGAGTCCTGAAACACTTAGATAACGTTGGGGCGATGCTAGCAGAAGCACTCAAGATCGGTGATTTGATTCGACTTGAATTGCATGGGCCTGCAGGCGAACTCGATAGGCTCAGGAAACCGCTCGCGTATCTGAAGCCGGCTTGGTTTGTTCTCGAGTTGGAACGACAATCATAAGGCGCGAACCGCGTTGAACGAATAGTGGACTCCGACCCACTCATTAATATTGCGGATTACGCTCGCCTTGCGCGGCGAACGCTCTCCAAGGGTGCGCTCGATTATTTTGAAGGTGGAGCACGCGACGAAATTACGCTCAGAGAAAACACTGCGGGTTGGGAACGGCTGAAACTTTATTATCGGGTCCTGGCCGGAGTAGGGCCGCGCGACCTAACCACGACGGTCCTCGGAAAACCGATTTCGATGCCGATCGCGGTAGCTCCAACGGCCTTTCATAAACTGGCGTGTGAAGCGGGAGAGATCGCGACCGCAGTGGCGGCCAAGGCAGCGAAGACCTTGTTTATTTTGAGTTCACTATCAAACACGGCGATGGAGTCGGTCTTTGCCCAGGCAGCGAGCCCGCGCTGGTTCCAGCTCTACATATATAAGGATCGCGGGATCACTCACGAACTGGTGAAGCGAGCCGAAACCGCTGGCGCTGAAGCAATCGTCCTGACTGTTGATGCGCCGGGCTTGGGAACACGCGAACGCGACGCACGAAACAATTTCCGCCTACCAGACGGATTGGGAGTGGAAAATCTCGCGCCGTTAGGCAAGGGCGACTTTCCAGAAGTAACCGGATCCGCTCTGGCTGCCTATGTGCAGGCAAATTTCAAAGACGATCTGGGATTCGACGACTTGGATTGGTTATGCGGTTGCACACGATTACCGGTAGTAGTGAAAGGAGTGTGTCGTGCCGATGACGCACGTCGGGCAGCAGAGCGTGGAGCGAAAGCAATTGTAGTTTCCAACCATGGCGGACGGCAACTCGACACCGCTCCCGCGACCTGCGAGGTCCTTCCTTATGTTGTCGATTCTGTGGGTGATCGCTGCGAAGTCTATGTTGACGGAGGAATTCGGCGAGGGAGCGATGTGCTCAAAGCGATCGCACTCGGCGCGCGTGTAGTCTTGGTGGGTCGTCCGATTTTGTGGGGATTATGCGTTGGAGGCGAACAAGGCGCGATTCAGGTCCTGGAGATTCTGCGACGCGAGTTGGATGAGGCGATGCTGCTATGTGGGTGCACGAAACTGAGCGATATCAAACGCGAGCTGCTCGCACCGTAGAGAAAGTGGAGAAATGGAGTAGTGGAGTGGTGGAGTGATGGGGTCATAAGACAAGCGTGTCATCCTGAGCCGCGCAGACGGCAGGAATCCGGCGAATCCCATGCGAAGATGACGCGAAATGCTTCGCGCTAGCGGCTGAGAACATTTTTCAGGATGGCAGAATCTGTCTGATCTTCGTCATAGTGCCATCGCAGCATATTGTGTATTCTGCCGCGTATGGCACCGATTCGAGTTGGGTTTTTGGGATACGAACAGGCAAATGCGCTTGATCTCGTTGGGCCGGCTGAAGCATTCGCCTCCGCCTTCCGAGAGACCGGAAATGGAAAGCCCGAGCGTCGTTATGAAGTTTCGATCATTGGTCTGTCACGGAGATCATTTAAGGCTGAGTCTGGGGTAATATTTCAGCCCACCAGCACGATCGAGACTGCACCGAAACTCGACACCTTGATCATCCCCGGCGGTTGTGGACTTCGACTACCTGAGATCAATCGCAAGGTGGCTAACTGGATTATCGAGAAGGCGAAGGAAACGCGGCGCGTCGCCTCCGTTTGTACCGGCATTTATGGGCTGGCCGCGACAGGATTGCTCGATAACCGTCGGGTTACGACGCATTGGCGCTTTGCCGCGGACGTAGCGAAGCGGTTCCCGAAACTGAAGGTCGAACCGAATGCATTGTTTGTGAAAGATGGACGCTTCTACACCTCAGCCGGTGTCACGGCAGGAATCGACCTCGCCCTCGCTTTAATTGAAGAGGATCTCGGTTCCAAGATGGCGCTAACGGTTGCGCGCGAAATGGTCGTTTACTTGAAACGCTCTGGCGGGCAGGAGCAATATTCCGAGCCGTTGCAGTTTCAGACGAATACGAGCGACCGGTTCACAGAGTTGGTTGCGTGGATGACGAATAATCCGACTAAACCGATGTCGGTAGAGTCGCTGGCACGACGAGCTTCTCTATCGCCGCGGCAATTTTTCCGTCGGTTCAAAGAACATTTCGATTCATCGCCGGGAATGTTTGTTGAAACTTTACGGCTGAACGAAGCGCGTCGGCGTCTGTCCGCGGGTGAAACTTCGATCGAGAATGTGGCTGAATCAGTAGGATTCCATGGTGCGGATTCATTTCGTCGCGCTTTTCAGCGGCGGTTCCATGTCACGCCTAGCAAGTACCGGCGAACCTTCGGTCTATCCCGGGGGCGGATGCCTATCGAATCGTTATCAGCAAGGCGGCGCCGCCGCTCAAGAAAAAGGGTTACCAAATGAACAACAAACTCATTATGAATAAGAGACAATTCCTCACCGCAGCTGCTACCTTCAGCACCGCATTGACTGCCGGACGCCTTCTGGGAGCCGATCAAGCAAAGCCTGCAGAACCAAAAGGGTTAGCGACGGAAAAATACAAGCTGACGCCCCCCGCGAAAGGCAGGATTCCCGTGGCGATGCTCATTTCAGAAGGGGTGAACGTAATTGATCTCTCTGGACCTTGGGGTGTCTTTGAGAGTGTTTCACTTCCAAATGGTAATGACTCGCCGTTTCAATTGTTCACCGTTTCGGAAACGCCGGATGTGGTGGTTTCCGGCAGCGGTTTGAAACTGATGCCCGATTACACCTTCGCAACTGTGCCGCCAGTCAAAGTGATCGTGATCCCCGCGCAAAGAGGTTCCGATGCGATGATCAGCTGGCTGCAAAAAGCGGCGTCCGCCACGGATGTGACGATGTCGGTCTGCACCGGAGCGTTCAAGCTTGCGAAGGCTGGGCTGTTGTCAGGTAAGGCCGCGACGACCCACCATCAGTTCCTGGATAAATTGGAGAAGCAATATCCGGATATTGAGGTGAAGCGCGGTGTTCGTTTTGTTGAGGGTGAAAGAATTTCTACTGCCGGAGGGTTAACCTCAGGGACGGATCTCGCTCTTAGAGTGGTCGAACGCTATTTCGGCCGTGATGTCGCACAAACAACTGCGGCCTACATGGAATATCAGGGGAAGGGGTGGATTGTTTAAAGAAGAGCGAGATTCGGATTTCGTTATTCGATATTCGGAATCACGTCTCCGGAACCGGTCGATTCGCCGCATGATAAAGCGCGGCGTATAATTGTTCCAAAGTGACAGGCTTAATCAGCACCGCGACGGCTCCGGAATCAGCGACTTCTTTTGGGAGCCCGGAAACGAGGACAACGCGAGCGTCCGGGTACTTGGCAATGATATTACGGCATGCCGTCGCCCCATTCAGTTTGGGCATATGATAATCCATCAGCACGACATCGGGATGATGCCGTCCGTAAGCCTGGATGGCTTCCAGGCCTGAGCCGACCACCTCAACCACCTCGTGTTTGCAGAAGCGAACGAGCTCGGCGAGCGAGGTTCCCACACTCTTCTGATCGTCTGCAATCAAGACGCGCATAAGGCTGCAGATGACATTTCCATGCGAATTGAATGATTTCCAAATGAAGAAACTCCGCAACGAAATATTGGATCCGTCGCCAAAACAAGTGAAGAGAAGATGATCCTGCTTGGTTGCGCGCAGTATCGGTTTGGGATAGAACGCAGCATGAAGAAACTGATCAACGTCTGCCTTGCCTTCGCATTTCTCTTAGCGGTGACCTCCTGTGTGACCGAGACTGAGAGGACGCATGCCTCTAACAGAAAGGCGAATAGCGCTCCCGTAACGACGCAATTATCGGATACGACTACCGCCAAATACGCGTCAAACGATTAGGATAGTAGCTGCGCTTAATGCGCAGATCACACAATCACTTTTCGGAAGTTTTGCAGGAAAGCTTCCATTTCCGCTTTCTTCCCGATGGTGAGACGCATGTGGTTCGGAAGAGCAGGGAACAATCGGCCGACGTGGACATTGCGCTGTTTCATTGCCTGGATCAGCGGAACCACAGGACGCTTGACGTTAAACATGATGAAGTTGGCTTCCGAAGGAATTTGTTCGTAGCCCATAGTGTCGAGTTCGCCGATTACGAAGGCTTTTGCTTCATCGTTTAATCGGCGACTATTCGTGACTTGGTCTGGGTCATTCAAACTCGCGATCGAGGCAATCAACGCCATGATGTTGACGCTGTCCCATGATTGTAGCGGGCGCATCCGTTCGATTGTCTCGCGTTGTGCTATGCAGTAACCGCAGCGCAATCCGGCCATGCCATAAATCTTGGAGAAGGTCCGCGCCACAATCAGGTTTGGATTATCTTTAACAAGGGGGATCACACTCTCGTAATCGGAACTGTTGGCGTAGTGATGATATGCTTCGTCCACCAGGATCATGGTTTGACGTGGTGCCTTGGCGATGAAGGCACTCAATTCGTTTTTCGGAGTAATGCTCGCTGTAGGATTGTTCGGATTACAAATGTAAATCAATCCGTCCTTTGCGGCTGCGGCCATCTTCGAAAGATCGTGACCGAAATTCGAGGTAAGTGGAATTTTAACGACTTCAGCACCGTTGCGACTCGCGTGAACGAGGGCTGCTTCAAAAGTCGGATCAGCCGCGATTAGTTTGCCACGTCCGCCCGATCCATTTTTGCCGCCATTTGTTACCGGTCCCGTAAACGCGTCCGCGCAAAGTTTCAGAATTTCTCCGGAACCATCCCCGAGCAGAATCTGATCGCGATTTACCGCATTGAGTTTGGCCAAGGCTTCAACCAGTTGGTCAGCTGATTCGTCCGGGTAGCGGCAGATTAAGCCGGACGCTTCGCTCATTGCTTTGAGTGCTTTTGATGAAGGACCGTACGGATTTTCGTTCGAACTCAAACGCACAACACCGCCCAAAGGTGTCACTGATCCAGGCAGTGATTGTTCAGGTTGCGCGGCCAAGGAAAGGACTGGCCTGGCCAACGCCGCAGCGGTGCCGACGCCTAACAAGCGTGCAAAATTACGTCGAGAAATGGATATCGTATTCATGAGACAAAAGCTCTCCTCTAATAGGATTGTTAAGCCGATTGCCGATGAATACCAGATCGAAGTGGTAGAAGCGGCGAAGGACTCTAGATGACCAACGCGGCTTCAGAGTTGAACGGTAGCCGCGCCGTTTCCTAATACGTTCCCTGAAAATAGCCCAGCGTTTTGGCGCTAGGAAAAAGCGTTAACAAGAAAATCGAGTCCTTTAGGGACGACAGAACCGTCATTTGGTCTGCGACGCCTCATACGTTGCCGCGATCCTTTCGTCCCTGAAGGGACTAGATGTTTTTCTGTGATCAATTACCCAGCGCTAAAGCGCTGGGCTATTTTCAGGAGAGATAAGCGCGCCTCAGGGAGTATGCGCGGCTGGAGCTCCGTTCAGAGGTAAAGAAGTAGCGCTCAAAGCAGCCCTCAACTTTTCCAGATTCACTGGCTTCGCCAGGACAGCACTTGCCCCGGAGTTGCTAATGTCTTCAGCCTCAACGACTCCCGAAACGAGGATGACATTTGCTCCGGGATATCTTGATAGGATGTTCCGGCAAGCAGTGGCCCCATTTAGGCGTGGCATATAATAGTCCATTAACACGACGTCGGGCCGAAGGCGGTGGTAGGCCTGAATCGCTTCGAAGCCTGATCCCACCACCTCAACGACTTCGTGTTCGCACTCGGTCACAAGGGCCGCAAGCGAGGTGCCGACTCCTTTTTGGTCGTCGGCTATGAGCACGCGCATAGTGTTCGTTGCAGAACGTTCCATGCCACGCAGGGCTTATCGGAATCGTTCATTTTCCGAGGTAATCCGGTCCCTCAGATAGCTTCCTGGCGGCGTTGCTCCAGGTTAGGTAAAAGGCACGTTAGCAGGCCAATTAGGGGTAGATAGGAGCAAACCTGAAACACAAATGGGATACTCGTTCGATCGGCCAGCTCTCCTAGGACGGCAGATCCGATCCCACCCAAACCAAAGGCGAGCCCGAAGAATAGGCCAGCAATCATGCCCACTCGTCCAGGTACAAGTTCCTGTGCATAAACGAGAATCGCAGAGAAAGCTGAGGCAAGGATAAGCCCAATTATGGCGGCCAAAACCGTCACCCAAAACAGATTCGCGTAAGGAAGCGCCAAGGCGAACGGCGCCACGCCTAGGATTGAGACCCAGATCACACTTTTCCTCCCGATCCGGTCGCCCACAGGTCCGCCCAACAATGTCCCCGCGGCGACAGCAAAGAGAAAACCGAAAAGATGAAGCTGGGCGCTCTTGACCGAGACCCCGAATTTTCCAATCAGAAAGAACGTGTAATAGCTCGACATGCTAGCCAGGTAGAAATATTTCGAAAAGATCAACGCGATGAGAATCACCATCGAGAAAACTAATCGACCTCGACTCAAAGACGCATTCACTCGGTGCGAACCGAGACCCGACTTTCCGGTTTTGAAAGCAATAAGGTTCTCCTGATACCAGCGCCCGATTCGCGTTAGGAGAGCGATTCCAACTAGAGCGAGAAGCGAGAACCAAAGAACCGCTGATTGTCCACGACTGACAACGATCAGGGCTGCGAGAAGTGGGCCGAGCGCGCTTCCGGCGTTGCCGCCAACCTGAAAGAACGATTGGGCGAAGCCGAGCTGCCCACCGGATGCAATGTGCGCTATCCGCGAGGCTTCAGGATGGAACACCGATGAACCGACTCCAACCAATGCTACTGCGATGAGGACCAACGCGAAACTATTTGCGAATGCTAGCAAAACAAGACCAGTGAGAGTGAAGCTCATTCCCACCGCCAGCGAGAAGGGTTGTGGATGGCGGTCGGTAAAATAACCGACAAAAGGTTGAAGGATGGAAGCCGTTAACTGGTTCGCGAGGGTGATCATACCAATATGCACGAAATCCAGATTCAGAACGCTTTTCAGAATCGGATAAATCGCAGGGATCAACGATTGCATCGCATCATTGAGCAAATGGGAGAAGCTCAAGGCTGTGAGAATGCCGAGCACTGGCCCTGACGGACGCGGGGTTTCCGGAGTCCGAACTGTTTCTGTACAAGGATCAGGGGCGGCGATGGGACTATCGGGCGCGGTAGACAAGGCTCGATTACCTTAGCGCCAACAAATAAAGGGACACTAGTCCGAGCAAAAAGTAGGGAACTAGCGTCGCTGCTCCGGCATAATCCTTCGCCATTCGTTGGCCGAAGAAGAGAGCAATAATCGAAATTGTGGCGAAAGCCGCGCCATAAAACGCGAGAGTAGAATCACGCGTCAGAATTATCAAAATACACCCGACCGCACTGAGACCACCTGCGGCGATCTCGAGAATCGTGATCGTCGTAACCAGGAGCGGGACCATTCCTGCGAGCGGGCTTTTGGCGAAATGCCCCTGCAACCATTCGAGATTACCTCGGCGGTCTACCACCTTATCGATTCCTGATTGGAGGAAAAGAATCGCAAGGAACCCAGACGCAAAGATCTGTAGGAGATACATCGTTCCCTCGATCGTGTGTAGGCGTAACATCGGGCTACGCTAACACGAAGAGAGGACAACTCGGCAATGCCAAAAGGGGCATCGCTGGTAAATAGCATCGCCCTCGGGTATCTGTTTAGCGCCAACGGCGCGTTCTCAATCGTAGCCTGGGGCAACGCCCCAGGATTTCGGTAGAAATGAGATGAGCGCTGAAAGCGCGATTCAACCCGTGTATGCAAACCACGCCGATCACGTTGAGGCCGCGCTTTCAGCGCTTTGTTGTTATGTATACGATTTCCTGGGGCGTTGCCCCAGGCTAGGGATGACGGCGCGCCGTTGGCGCTAAACACGTACGCCTTCGGAGAGGCCGATCCACCCTGGGAAGCCGGAATGCGATCTCCGAGCGCGTTGTACTAGTTGGCGCCTCTGGCGCCTAAGTAGCATCGACCTCGGTGAGGCCGATCCACCTTAGAACAGATTTGATCCCGTCTGTGGCGCTGCTCGCGGAGCGATGTTGCGCGCTCTCTCTGCAGCCTTATCAGCAGCAGCTTTGTCGGCCGCAGTTCTGCTCGCGTTTTCCAGACTTGCGATGGAAGTGGGAGTCAGCTTCTGCGGATTCTCAAGCGCGAGCTTTCCGGGCGCCTGGGGAACTGCTTTCCCGGGTCGCGCGGTAGTTCGGAGGATTCGTCCGTTTGAAAGTTTGTATCCATCTGGATGCACCCATTCCCCTTTCACGAAAGACCAACCGTTGGCAGATTGGAGTAGAGCATCATTGGGAACCGCTCTTACTGCTTCTGTTTTCGTGGCAGTCGAGGACTTCTGCTTTGGGTCCTGCGGCGCGTTGGTTTGGGCAGTTACCGTGAAAGCGACGGTGACAAGAGAGAGGATAAAAGAGAGGCGGCGTGTCATAAGCATTATTGTTAATAATTTATTTTGTGTTTGAGACCCCGGGGGGACGGAAACGTCGTTGTTGAACTCAACGTTCGGGCAATCGCACCCTGCGATTACAGCGCAATCTTACAATTTCCGTAGAGCGAACGCAAAAAATATATTTTGCTGGAATCATTGAGAATTATTTGACGGATCAGATTTAATAGTCCGCCAAACTCAATTCTAGTAATTATAACAAGGCGCTAGGAGCGCAGCCCTCGCCGTTTCACTCAACCGCGATCCTTCTTTTCGCAACGCTTGAAGAACCGCACCTTCAACGATATCTTGCCGCCCCTCGGACCTCGGCCCGTGCCTCCTGTATGATTACTATTCTACGAAAACATCACCAATGGCTCATGATCGTCATCGCGATCCTCGCCATCCCTTTTATCTTTTATTTTAACAAGACCGACTTGGGTGCCGCACGCCAAGTCGATCTCGGCCGAATCTATAATCGGACCATCACCCTTTCGGAATTCACAAAGAACGCGCGTCTCATGAATCTTGGGAGAGCGCTCGGGCTCGACGTGAGCAATGAGCTCATGATCAATAATGTACCGAACGAAAATGAAATGTACGCCGAGTTTACTTGGAACCGGCTTACTCTTCGACACGAAGCCGATCAACTTGGTATCCGACCCAATTCAAAGGAGATCACCTCCTTCGTAAAAGAGTTGCCTCGTTTCAAAGGAGACGCCGGCTTCGATGTGAAGAAATATGCTGAATTCACCGAAGAGATTCTTCCCTCGTTCGGACTCAACGAAGCTCAAATCGAAGAAATCGTGTCGGACCAGATAGCGATGGATCGGGTGAAGGATCTTCTGTCGGGTGCCGTGAAAATTTCGGACGCGGAAACGGCTGAGCAATATCAGAGAGCCTACGGAAAGATGGATGTGTCAGTTGTCCGATTCGCCAATGACGAATTCGATAAGGACATAAACATTAGCGACGATGACATCAGTAAGTACTACGAAGCGCACAAGGCAGAGCTCAAAAGCGAAGAAAAGCGAAAAGTTGAATTCGTTACCTTCGCGTTGACCGATGACGAGAAGAAACTGACTGGGAAAGAGCGAGTCGAGACTCTGCAAAAAGTTGCAGATCGGGCCAACGATTTTACTCAGGCTCTCCTTGAGAAGGGCGCAAATTTCGGAGAAGTCGCGACTCGGTTTCAAACCCCTGTCGTTGCGACGGAGGAATTTACCCTTGCGGTACCGGACCCAAAGTTGAAGGAAAATCCGCAGCTCGGCCAGGCTTCGTTTCAGTTAAGTGAACAAACGCCTTTTAGTGATCCAGTACAATTGCAAAACGGATTTTCGATTTTGCATTTGCTTGGCGCCACTGAATCGCATCCGCTCACTCTCGAAGAAGCGAAGCCGAAAATTGTTGAAACTCTGAAAGCCGAGCGTCTTCGTGAAATGGTTTCGCAAAAGGCCGCAGTGGTCGCTCAACAGATGCGCGATGCTCTAAAATCAGGGAAACCACTCGAAGAGGTGGCGCATTCAAATGGGCTGAAGCTCGAGCGAATTCCGACCTTCGCACTGGTTGAACCATCTCCGACGCCGGCGGAAAAGAAGGACAAAGGCAAGGATGAGACGACGGCCGAGGAACTGAAAGGCAAAGATGTGGCACTGGCGGATGTCGCCCAGGCTAATGTAGCGACGGCGGAGACGGCGACGGCGGCAACACCTGCTGTGACCCCTGCAGAGGCGACACCAAAAGATCCAAAAAAGATTGCGAAGACGAAGAACCCGAAGGCGACAGAAACAAAGCCGAAGGAGGAGAAACCGTTGGAGGCGAAACCGACAGACGCCGAAACAGCGCTGTTGAAGAAAAAGAACGAACCACCCGGTTTTCAAGCGATTAAGAACGCCACTTCGATGATGAGTCCGGGCGACGTCTCCGATTTCATACCGGTCGAAAAGGGAGGCATGATCGCGGTGCTAGACAAACGAGCGCCGGCTGATCCTGCGGGTTTTGAGGTGGCGAAAACTCAGTACGAAAAGCAAGTTCTCGAGCAGAGTCGGGTGCGAGCCTTTATCGAATGGTTACGCGACCGCCGCAAAGCCGCAGGGGTGGTTGTTGGAACAGGGTAGAAATCATCTAGGATCTAGGATTTAGGAATTATGATTTTGTGAAGCGGATGGTGCGACTAATTCATCCAGAAATCATAAATGATAATTTTTAAATCATAAATCAGCCGCCACCTTCCCTCCCCAGGAGAGAATCTTCGCTTTGGTTCCTGCGGCTTCGGCTTCTTTTATGTTGCCGTTGCGATTGTAAAAAAGGGAGAGACTCGTCCAGGCAATCTGGTCGTTAGGTCTAAGCTCGGTTGATTTTATCCCGGCCTCAATTGCTTCGGGGAAACGCCCAACCTTCATCAGGGCCATGCCTAGGGCATGCCACCCGTCGAAGAAGGTGGGATCGAGTTCTACCGATTGACGGTACTTCTCGATCGCATTTTCCAGTTCGCCGATCGCGAGATCCCCATTCGCATCATCGAAGATCTCATCGCGAGTTGGCATTAGGGAAATAGAGTGTTGGAGTGTTGGAGTGATGGAGTATTGCTGTGATGGAGTATTGGATGCGTTCCCTAATCCAATTCATTACTCCACTACTCCAACACTCCATTTCTCCACGTGTGCGTTACCAGATATTCACCTTTTGATCCGCCGGTCGCGCCATCGGTGTGCCATCCGGGATATCGAACGCTTTCTGGAACTCAACCAGGTTCGACAGTGGCCCGATCGCGCGGAAACGGCCGGGTGAATGCGGGTTCGTATTGATCTGCAATTTCAAATCTTCTTCCCGCTGATTATTCCGCCAAATCTGGGCGAATCCGAGGAAGAATCTCTGTTCCGGAGTAAAGCCATCGATCTTTGGTTGTGCTCCCTTTTTCGCGAGCGCTTTCTGCAGCGCCATGTAGGCAAGTTTTACGCCGCCGATGTCGGCAATGTTTTCACCCTGTGTTAGCTCACCATTAATGTGCATGCCGGGTAACGGTTCGTAGGCTGCATACTGCGCTACGATTGCTTTGGAGCGCTCAGTGTAATTCTTGGCAGATTCCGCCGACCACCAGTCACGAAGATTTCCTTCCGCGTCGAACTGCCGTCCTTGATCGTCGAAGCCATGAGTCATTTCGTGACCAATAACAGCGCCCATTCCTCCGTAGTTCACCGCATCATCAGCGTTGGGATCAAAGAAGGGCGGTTGCAAAATGCCGGCGGGGAACACGATCTCATTCATGTTCGGGTTGTAGTAAGCATTCACCGTCGGCGGTGACATCCCCCATTCGGTCCGATCGACCGGTTTCCCAATTTTCTTCAGCTGCCGATCCGTTTCGAAAACATCGCCGCGGATGACATTGAGCGCGTACGCACCGCGATCGACCTTGAGAAGGGAATAGTCTCGCCATTTATCCGGATAACCGATCTTCACTGTAAAGGCGGCGAGTTTCTTTAGCGCCTCCTGTTTGGTTGGCTCGTCCATCCACTCCAGCGTCTTGATTCGATCGGCGAGAGCTTCTCTGAGATTATTTACCATTTCGAGAGCGCG
>Ga0207701_10004231_pt1 | contig 14605 bp, 12 predicted proteins | sample KBSSwiSSwithPhiX_FD_184294 | JGI IMG/M metagenome (GOLD analysis project Ga0207701, IMG submission 184294) | Switchgrass rhizosphere bulk soil microbial communities from Kellogg Biological Station, Michigan, USA, with PhiX - S5 (SPAdes) (version 2) | ecosystem: Environmental > Terrestrial >... | reverse complement strand
GGCTGAGAACAGCGGCCACTGGCGATCTTCTGGTCACCCACCCTGCCACGCCCGGGGGCCCCGTCGGGACCATGGCGACCAATCGAACCGCCGAGTACGTAGTGCTCAACTCATCTGTGCTCACGGACCACCTGCGGGAGACACAGACTGAGGTAGTGCGAATGAGCCGATTGCTAACAGCGGTTTAGACTGACCATGAAAGATGGGAGACCTCTCCGTCCTACACCGGCGGACTCTCGCCCACAACCGTCAAAACGGCGGACCATGTCACTCAATCAATTCGACTGCGCGTAGTTTGAGCAATGGCGGAATGGCCAATGCGAACGACTTTGCGGTCTTCCGGTTGATCACCAGAAAGTACCGGTTGGACTGCTGCACCGACAAGTCACCCGGGCTCGCTCCTCCGGTTGCTATCTTCGGTGACTTCTAGGCGGTGCTCAATCCGTGGGACGCGCTCGTCCGTGTCGTTGAGCGCGCTACGCCGATGGGCGTTCACTTCTGGTACGGCGTCTTCTCGGCACCCCATCTCCGCAACTCGACCCTCAGGATCCTCGACTACCTGGCGCGAAAGTCGCAGGAGATCCACGTGCAGCTGCAAGCCTCCGCCGAGTGTCTTTCTCTACGACACCAACGACGATTCAGCGCGGACAAGCCGTCGTATCGATCGGCTGGCGGAGCGGGGCGCAAGCCTGCGAGTTGACATCGAGTCACCAATGATCGGTTGGGCGCGGGTATGACGGCTGTACTTTAAATCCAGTCGCTGACGACATCATTTTCTGAACTTGCGAGTGACAGGAAGTGGCCGGCACCGCCTGTTCCCAAATTCGCACAAAGCTGCCGCTTAGGCGAATGAAGCTACAACACGCAGGGACCGCTGTCGGGTTTGGCTGCGAAATGGCAGTCGCGGCCACTTCCTGTCATCCGAGCGATTTGGAAATCACCACACCGATGACCGCTTACAAGCAACAGCCGCCGAATGATTACGGCCGCTCAGGCTCGCGAGTTTCATGAGCCGTCGCTCGCCGCTTCTCGGCACTGATCCACATCGGATGCAGGCTCTACGTCCGCAGTCTATCGGCGGTACGAGCTCTGTCGACGCAAAGCAAACTAAGCGTTGTCTTTTGCGCGACCTGAAAGGAGACAGCTGACGTTTCAAGCAGAAGGCATATGTGCCGTCGTATGCCCACCGGTGCGGTCAAATCGGCCGAGGTCTGGTCAACCGAGGATCCAGGCCTTTATCCGATGAGGCCGGTGTTGTTGCTTCGTGGCCAGCCGTAGCCGCACATCACTCCGGACGTTCAGGTCCTTGCATGAAATCGGTTCGCCGATAAATCACCATGCTGCGGTCCGAACTGCTCCAGACAAGGTCCCAATGAAGAGGGTTCTCGCGCAACAGGGCCGAAGTGAATCGATAGTAGGCGCCCAGTCCAAGTCGCTGCGGCTTGGTTTCGGCAATCAGGTACTTCACAGGCACGGTATCGATCAGATGCTGTGCTTTTTCGCCATTCAACTCGAAAGGCGGCAACACGGCTTTTCTCCCAGTTCGTAAATATGTCCACTGCGGATCTGTGGCGGCAATCATGTCCATGCTTTGTGAATTACCTTTCAGCCACTCGAGCCCTTCATCGAATGCAGTGCCGAGAGGCGCGTAGTGGAAGAGCTTGTATTTCACATCCCGGCCAGCCTGCTCATATGCAACGTCATCATGGTTCAGCGAGTAAAGCGAGCGAACGCCCGCGAATGCCTGCCAGCTCATCACGACCACGACGGTGGTTACCAGAATGGAACGGCTGAAAGTGGGGAGCAGCGTCGCCGAAATTCGCGGCTCCCGGACAAAGAGCGCAAGCACCTGAAATAGCGCAAGAGCGAAAAAAGGATACAGCGGGATCAAATATCGAACGTACTGCTTTTCGAACGGCGTCAAGCACACCGCTGCCAGCGACAGTGTTAAGTAAAAAATCATCAGATACTGCTTTCGCACCATCTGCAGAACCATACCGGCGAAGACCAGGAGCGCAAGAGGCAATGCGATGTGCGGCGACGCGGCCCAATTGCTGACAGCTTGGCCGATGTTCATTGGCAGTGCAGCTACGTTGGACCGTACCCGTTTGATCAGTGTCGAAGCCGTAAACGGACCGAGCTCAGGGGAGAACGGATCCGCGAGTTGGAACATGTTCTTGGCATAACTGACATTGAAATACAGGTAGGGGGCTGTTTGATACGCGTATGAAGGTCTCTGGTACTCGGCCGATGATTCCACGGCCTTGATCCAGCCCGTCCAGGTCAGTACGGGCACAGCCGAGATCAAGATCGCGATGCCAGCGCGCTTGAACTCTTTACGAAATAGGCAGTCGGCGACCCAGGCGGCAAGCAACGCGATGCCAGCAGTCCTCGCCTCGTAGGCCAGGACTGCGCAGAGCCCGGAAAGGAGAAAGCATGCCGTGCTGGTGCGGTGTCGATTAAAAATGAAGAACAGGACCGTGAACAGGGCAAACAAGGTCTCGGCATAGAACGCGTCCGAGAAATACACGTACTGTGGCGGCAGGACAGCGAGGCACGCCGCGACGAATGCATACGTTCGGGGCAGGTAGGCGCCAAGCAGCAGGAAAATCGAGACGGCGTAGCCCACCGACGCGAGCGCAATGCCGAGCCGCAGCGCATGGCCGACTACAACGTGGTCCGACGTGCCAAGGCTGAGTTGGAGCGCTGCCACCAATACAGGTAGCAGCGGAGGGTGCAGGCTGCTCGGAATGCTTCCGGGCTCGCTCAGCATGCGGTAGCCCTCACCTTGCGCTAGCGAAGTCCCCAAGATGTAGTAAGCCCCTCCGTCCCAGCGGAGATCGATCGGCCCCTGGATCCGCGGCCACCACGTCCCGGCGGCCACAAGGGCGATCACAAGACAGGCCAGGGCCTTCTTTCGCAGAATTGAGGCGGCCTCGTTGATTGGTTGCATCCTGGACGAGACCCCCACGCGCCGAGAGCGCTCTGCCATCACGAGCTACAGCGATGATAGATTCATCGCTTCATGAATCTTGGTATGGGGCCGCGGCCCAGGCTTCTCAAGAAATCCGTCGGTGCTTTCATGGAGCATGACTGCTGCAGCTGGATGCTTGGGCATACCTCAGGGCGGCTACGGGCTTGCTCGCAAGACCTCACGCCACGATGGATCACAGCGCGCCACGACCTCCGCAAAGCCCAGCGACTTTGGACCGGACGAGCGATAGAGCCACTGGTCGACAAGCGGAATGGGAGAGACGACCCGCGAGATGCCCGGGCGAGTGGGCGGCACCAAGGCCAGAACCACGATCAATGCCGCCGCCAGACACGCCAGATCGGCCATGGCGACCCTGCGACCGAACGAAGCGGGTGCGGCCTGCGGCGCCGAGATCGCGAAGAGCCAAAGCGCGATACACGAAAATAACGTCCAGCGCGCATGGTCGTTGGCAACACCGGCCAACAGCAAATAGCCGGGAAAGCCTGCCAGAAGGACCATCCATCGGTTGGCGCCCCGCCACGGCGCTAGGGCGATTGTGGTGACGGCGATCATGATGAGTCCCATCGCTACGTGCATCGACGTGTCGGGGTCCAGGGCGTTGTGGCACACGGCAGCCCGAACGCCGCGAAAGCCTGCCAGGGCGAAGTACAGAGCAACGTCGACCGCCTCGTTGTTGCCCACGCGCTCGCGCACACGTGCAGTGATCTCCGCGTTCGTGGAGTGAGGCAGCCAATGGAGTGCGAAATACGCAGCAAGGACGGCCCCGAGGATCATGAGCAGGGTGCGTACCCCCTGCGAACCTAAACCTCCACGCGACGCATCCCGCCACGCTAGGGTAGCAAGCAATGGCACACCCAGGATGACGGTCGCCTCGTGGAGGAAGAGCCCGAATCCAACCGTCAGGGCGGCCGTCACGATACGACCGGATTGCCAAGCCAAGGTCGCCGCGCCAAGCAGCGCAACGACGGCCAGATCGATGCGGCCGCCGTCCTCTCCCCAACGCATCATGAGCGCAAGAGCCACCGATGCGAACACGAGGCGGCGAACGACGGGCGCCTGAAACCTGGCGAATAGCAGCGCAAGGACGCACGCGACGCCGAGCGCGCTCGCGAAGTGGAAGGCGACCACTGCCTGAATCGCGTCCGAGGCAAGCACTCGTGCGAGACTGCCTCCCAGCCCCCGGTAGACAGCGCCGAAGTCGACGAAATCCACCGCAAGGGTTGCGGCCTTGTACTGTAGAAAGACTTCTCGTAACCGCGCAAGCTCGCCGTTGCGCCAAGCGGCATATAAGAACCGCCCTGAAGTAGCCAGAAGCAAGGCTCCGAACAGCAGAGCCTCGACGTAGCGGCGGTAGGTTTCCGGTTCCCGGGCAAGCCCTAACGTTTGTAGAAGAGATCGCCTCAATGCGTTCCTGCCATCTGGGGAATGAAGCCGACTAGGCCGCCCTGGCACGTCGGTGGTTTTCGAGGTGCAGCGCCTCGCCAGCTCTCATGGTTGCCTGCAAAGATCATCGTCGTGCAACTTGCTCTATTTAGCGATCGTCTGCCTGCCGGTGGTTCCAAGCAGTCACCTTATCTCGTCCGCCTAACCAGCGGGTTCGCTAGTCTGCAGCGGCCCCTTCCGGACTAGATTGGACTTGTGCGAAGCCTGCGGCAAGCGTACGACGCTGACCGTCACCACCTCGCGCGACGCAAGAAGCCTCAGGTCAAGCCTCGACGACCGCGAGGGCAGATACCATGCCTCAAAACTGCCTGAGATGTTCCGGACAACGGATTCACATTGCATTCGCGGCGCGCTAGCCTCCCTGCGCAACGGCAGGCGGCGAGTAAATCGCAACCTAAGGAGACGTTCGCGATGACCGCAGCGAAAAGCGTTACATGAGCATGGGCTTCGCCGCGGCGCGTATCACCACTTCCGAAACATCACTGTGCTCCGCGCCGCGGAAAGCTTTTGGCTACCGCGATGACGCCGCGCTGCGGCGGCCGTACCTGCCGCCGCACTACCGCGCCAAGCGACATCGCTCAGGGTTTGGCTCAGCTCAGGACTGGATCGAGCAGCTGAGACTGCGCAACCTGGACATGGAGGACAGGCGGGAGAGGCTCGCCGCCTTCCAGCTTGGGCGGCTCGCTGAGGGCATCGGCGTGCCGAGCCACAAAGCGCCGGACCCTGCCGGATGACACTGCAATCGTGCCTCGCGGCCGCATTCCGTCGCCGGCGCTTACTCATCTGCCTGCTCGTTGGCATTGCCACCATTGTGTCGTGGGTGCCTCGGGGAGGAGGTCCGGTCGACCTCCGCTGGGACGGCGGCGCCTACTACATCCTCGGCACCTCGCTTTCGGAAGGCGACGGCTATCGCATGCGCAGCGAGCCCGGCAGCCTCCCGAGCAGCCTGCATCCACCGCTCGTGCCCGCCTTCGTCGCACTCCATGAGCTCGCGCTGCAAACCACGAACCCAGTCCTGGTCGGGCGTGCGCTCAAAGTGTCGCTCGCGCTTTGCTCCGCGGCGTACGTGGTCGCCGTTTTCCTCCTGCTCAGCGCCAGCTTGCCCATGGCGCTCGCCGCAGGTGTCGCACTGGTCGCGCTGCTGCAGCCGCAGTACCTCTTCTTTTCGGGCACTCTCTTTGCAGAAGGGCTGTTCGGCCTCTTCACGGTGCTCTTCTTCGTCGTGCGGAGATGGCGGCGCGATGCCGTTGGGTTCGCCCTCTGCAGCGCCTGCGCGGTCCTCGCCTACGAGGCGAGGACCGCTGGCATCGCCTTGCTCGCAGCTTGGGTGGTCGATCACGCGCTTCGGAAGGAAGGCAGACGTACGCTCGTCGCACTCGCCGTATCTGTCGTCCTTGTGACGAGCTGGAACGGCTGGATCAAGGCAGTCGAGTCGTCGCCGGAATACAGGCAGCCCGCGTACGCCTACCAGACGGAGGCCTGGCTTTACTTCAACGTGAGCTATGCGCGCAATCTGCTGACGTACCTCGATCCGTTTTTTCCCGAGCGAGGGCCCCTGGCCCCGAGCGGCTTCGTCGGCCGGGTCAAGCCGAACCTCAAGCACCTGCCGCTAAGCGTCGGGCAAGCGGTCAGCGGCTGGTGGACGCCACGGGAGCTCGCAATTCCGCTCGGCGCGCTCGTGATCGGCGGCCTGCTTCTGCTGACCCGGCGGGAAACCGCGCTCGTCGTGTACGTGGCGCTTTCGTTGGCGGCGATCTGCTCGACGCCTTTCCAAGCGCAGTTCCCACGTTATCTGCTGCCGCTCTACCCGTTCCTCGCCTTGGCGCTGTTCGAGTTCCTGGTGTGGGCGACCGCGCGCGTCCGGCTTCGCTGGCCGGCGGTTCCCAAGTCGCTCGCCGCCGCAGTCCCATGGACCGTACTCGCTCTGGTCGCGCACCGCGCAGCCATCCAAGGGCTCGAGCTGTACGAGAAGCACTACCAGCAGGTGTCGTACGTCCAGAATGGGCGGCCGGTCAGCTACCGGCTTTTCTATTACGGCCTGGGGCACGTGGATTTGGACGCCGGGCTCGACTGGCTGGATGGGCGTGCAGCTCCCGACGACGTGCTCGCCACGGCCGACCCGCAATGGGCCTATCTCAGGATCGGCCGGCGAGCGGTGCTGCCGCCGTTCGTGCTCGACGGGCGAGAAGGGCAGCGGCTGCTCGACAGCGTGCCCGTCAAATATCTAATCACGACGACCGACCCGGACGGATACAGGCGCTTCACCGGGCCGCTGCTCGCCGCCAACCCGCAGGCTTGGCGGCCGATCTGGACCGGTCCTAACGGCGCCGTCGTGATCCACGAGCGCGTCGGCGCGCCGCGACCCTAAACGCTTCGACAGGCGAGGGCCTTTTTGCGCAGGATCGAGGCGGCCTCGTTGATGGATTGCGTCCTGTGCGCGACCCCACGCGCCGAGAGCGCTCAGCCATCACGAGCTACCACCAATGATAGATTTCAAAGCTTCATGAAAATCTGGTGATCGGGCCATGGCCCATGCTCCTCAAGAACATCCGTCGGTGCTCTTCCTCGAGCTCAACGAGGCCGAGCGCTATTGGATCGACAAGCTGGTTGCGGAGGGGAAGTTGCCTGTCTTCCGTCGACTGCTCGACGACGGCGTCTGTCTCAAGACATCGATCCCGGAGTTCGATCCGGCTGCGGATCGGGCCTGGCGCACGATCACGCCCTGGATCATCTGGCCTTCGGTATATACCGGGATGACGCCGCGTGAACACGGCATCATCGCTTTCGGACAGGACACGACGCCGATCCAGGGACGGTGCGTCTGGGACGTGCTAGACAAGGCTGGCGTCTCGACAGGCGTATTCGGAAGCCTGCTTTCTTTCCCGCCTCGCAACGCCGGTTCGGCTCGCTACTACGTCCCTGAGTCGCTCGCCGACGATCCTGACTGCTTCCCCGCGGAGGCAATGCCGGTGCAAAAGTTCTCTGTTTTCACGTCCCGCAACTACAGCGAGAACTTCGCCCGCCAGTACGTCGACGCTACGCGCCTGCTGCTCGGATCGACGCGAAGCGGCGTGCGCCCCGGCACGGTCATGCGTACCCTGCTGCAGATTCCGCGCGAGTTGCTGCTGGGCGACGCGCAGGTGCCGGAGCGGGCGATGCTCCAGTCGTACATCCTGACGGACGCCTTCAAGCGCCTGTACGCAGACCACAAGCCGCAGTTTGCTACCCTGCATTTGAACAACGTGGCCTACATGCAGCACCGGTACTGGCGCGCGGCGGAGCCGGAACGCTTCAAGGAGGAGCTCAGCCTGACGGACCATCGCTTCTTCGCCACGGTGGCCGAGCGCAAGTCATACGAGCAGCGCTTTGCCAGCTGGATAGAGCGAAGCTTGATCTGGACCGACCGCCTGCTGGACGAGTTGCTCGCGCTCGCCGGCAGAGACGCAATCCTCCTGGTCGGCACCGCACTGGGCCAGAAGCCGCACGATCCCGTGCACGAGATTCACAACCCTGTCGTGCGACTGGTGCACGAAGGCGAGCTGTTCGCCGCGCTCGGCTTTCCCGGCGCCAAGGTCCTGACGCAGATGAATCCGGACGTCTCGCTCACGCTTGCCGACGAGGCGGAGGCCGAGCGCGCCGCCGATGTGCTGCGCGGCCTGTACGTGCATCCCGGCACGCCCCTATTCGAGGTGGATCGACGCGCGCGGCAGGTTTTCCTAGAGTTGCTGATGCCGAGGCGACAACGCGGGGAAACGCTGCCGCCAATCCGCCATACCACGCTGAAGGCCTTCGAGGCGCCTTTCGCTCACCACGTGCACGAACATTCGACCAACGACCAATCGACGGCGCAGCACAACGAGCCCGGATTTCTGATTGCCTACTCCGAAAGCCGGAAGCTCGAGATGGTCCGCCCGGAGATTCCCGTCACTGACATCGCGTCCACCATCCTGTCGTGGTTCGACATTGGCCCGCAGCCGTGGATGCACGAACCGGGTGGGCCCGCGATCCGCGTGCATTGACCCCACGCCCACACGGCGATCGGGCGGCACCGCGCACGCGCAGGAAGCAGGTTGCCATGGGGTGGCGTGACCGACTGCCGGCGCTTGCCTTTGCCCTGAAGCTTGCCATCACGGTCGGGCTGTTCGCCTACCTGCTGCGCAAAATTGAGATAGCTCCGGTGCTTATGCAGCTGGCTGCAATGTCGCCAGCGGCCGCAGTGGGCGCCGAAGCGCTGCTTCTGGTGCAGCTTTTGCTGCTCGCGCTGCGCTGGCAGGTCGTGAACCGGATCCTTGATGCGCCAATGCAGTCAGGGCAGGTCTTGCGCCTGATGGCAATCGGAAACTTCTTCAACCAGGTGCTTCCGTCAGGCTTCGCCGGCGACGCAGCACGTGCTTGGCTGGCTGCCCGTGAAGGCGTGCGCCTAGGCCCGGCCGTGCGCGCAATCGTGTGCGATCGCGTCATCGGCCTACTGGTATTGATGGTCATGGTATCCGTTACGCTGTTGGCGCTACCCAACATCACGGCGGACAAAGTCCCGGGAAGACGATCCTTTGGGCTAGTGGCGCTGCTCGGGGTCGGCGGCCTTGCGGCGCTGTTCCTAGTCGGCGCGCCGCTCGCGCGCCTGCTCTCGAGACACCGACTCACCCGTTCGCTTGGCACGCTGACCGATGATCTCCACTGCGCGCTGTTTCGCTCTGGCAGTCGGGGCGCGATCGTCGTCATCGTAGCGGTGGTGGTCCAGCTTCTCAACGCAGCCGCCATGTACTGGTGCGCTAGAGGGCTGCGGATCGATCTCGACTTCGGTGCCGCGTTGGTCATCGTTCCGGCTGTCATGCTGGTCTCGATGGCGCCGATCTCGTTCGCCGGGTGGGGCGTCCGGGAAGGGGCAATGATCGTTGGATTGGGCCTCGCCGGGATCGTGGCCGCTGACGCCCTGGCGGTCTCGGTCGCTTTTGGGTTGCTTCAGCTCGTGCTCGGGCTCCTTGGCGGAGCGTTGTGGTTGGCGCACCGTACCGCCCGGCCACCCGGCGCAGCCGAGCCTGGAAGTCCCGACTAGGCGGGCGGATCTCGCCGTTGTCAGGGGCCTGTGCGCGCGCGGTCTAGGGCGAGCTCGCGTACCAGCTTCGTGAATCGGGCCTCCATCTTCTTGAACTTCAGGAAGTAGACGAAGGCAAGGAAGAACAACGTAAGGTGCGCCAGGTAGAAGATCAGATCAACGCCGCGCGAGACGCCCACGCGTTGCGCCACGCTTGTCGACCAATCGGGCTGTATGGCAAACACCAGCATCGTCAGGACAACCAGGAAGATCGCGCCCTTGCGTAGGAGGTCGAGACGAGGCAGCAGTAACAGATAGAAGATGAAGCCGATGAGAACGGTGACAAGGAAGTACTTGAAAGTCATTTGAGGAACCTTCCGATCACGAGGTCAAGGAGGATGTTGATTGAGTTCAAGGAAGACTGGCCCTTGGCCAGCGAGTACTCGGTGTAAGCGATCTGAACCGGCACCTCGCGTATCAGCATCTTGTGCTGCCTCAGCTGGCTGATGATTTCGGACGCATGTGCCATCCCCGACTGCGACAGGTCGAGGCACGCAGCCGCCTTGCGGCTCAGCGCACGCAAGCCATTGTGGGCATCGGTCATGCGGGCCCCCGTCGTCAGGTTGGCCAGCCTGACTGCTGCCTTCAGGATGATCTTGCGGGTGCGCGGAACGTTGCTCGTCGTTCCGAGGAACCGAGATCCGCAGACGACATCGCAGCCCCCCTCGCGGAGCATGTGCACCGCCGCCAGCGCGTCTTCGACCCTGTGCTGCCCGTCGGCGTCGAAGGTGACGATGTACCTCGCACCGCGCTCGAGCGCATGCTTGATCCCTGTTTGCAGCGCCGCACCCTGCCCGAGGTTGACGTAGTGGTTGACCACCGTCACCGGCAGCTCTTTCAAGATAGCCGCGGTGTCGTCCGAGGAGCCGTCGTTGACGACGACGACGTTGGGAAACGTCGTCAGTAAGCTGCTCACGACGCCCCCGATCACGCGCGCCTCGTTGTAGGCCGGAACTACCAAGAAGGTCTCAGGGCCCACTTCGCCGAGGTGCTTGGCCGGCATCGCGTTTTCGCTCAATTCTGTGGAATTACGTCAACTGTACGTTCCGCGGTCACGACGAACCATCGCACCCATTGCGGCCTTTTCCTGCCGGTGCCCGTTGGCGCGCGTCTTTTACTTCGATGAACGGCTTGAGTTGCCCGCCGATAGTGCGGAGGAGCCATGAGCACCTCATCAAAATTGAAGGTTCGTCTCTCCGCCCTCCTGCTTGCCACGGCGATGTTGAGCCTGGCGAGCTGTGGTGGAGGAGGAACGGCTGCGGCGGACGCTAGCGGCATCGTCGGCGGACAGACGGGAAATCCGAGCACGGGTGGCCCGGACGGTGGACCGGGCGGTGTGGGTGGCGCACGGCACTGGCAGCGGCGATGGCGGCGATGCGAGCGCCGGACCAGGAGGAATAGGTGGAAGTGGCGGAACCACTGGCGAGGGCAGCACGGGAACCGCCGATGGCGGCAGCGGCGCTGGCGGGGGCATCGGTGGCACTGGCAGTCCGAGTACCGCTGGTGCGGTCCACTTCTTCCTCGCCGATGCTCCGTCCTGCGGCTTCGACTCGGTCAACGTGACTGTGGATAGAGTTCGCATTCATGCAAGTACTGCGGCGGCCGGCGCGGACAAAGGTTGGTCCGAAGTTGTCCAGACTCCACCGAACCGAGTTGACCTACTGACGTTGATTAACGGCGTCTTCTTAGACCTTGGCAAGACGACGCTCCCAGCCGGCAGATACAAGCAGGTGCGCCTTGTCCTTGCCGAAAACGACAACGCCCATCCGCTAGCAAACTCCGTCGTCCCGACCGGCCAAGCAGAGACGGCTCTCACGACCCCAAGCGGTTCCCAAAGCGGCATCAAGCTCGACACTGACGTCGAGATCGTGGCAGGCAAGACCACCAGCCTTGTGCTCGATTTCGACGCATGCAAGTCCGTGGTCCGACGGGGCAACTCAGGCGAGTTCAACCTCAGGCCGGTAATCACTGTGCTGCCGTTGTCGAGTGAGCCGGGGTTACGCGTAACCGGCTATGTGGCGCCAGCACTCTCAAGTTCGTCCACCAAAGTTTCTGTCCAGACGGCCGGGGTGCCTATTCGAACCACGGTCCCTGATTCAACCGGTCGGTTCCAACTGCACCCTATCCCGGCGGGCGTCTACGACCTGGTGGTCACCTCAGAAGGGCGGGCGACATCCTTGGTGAATGGGGTGCCGGTGGTCGCTGGACTACCGACAGCCATTAACAAGCAGGACCAGCCTATCGATTTGCCCTGGGCCACGTCAAGGGCTGTATCGGGGACGGTCTCACCCGTCACATCAAGTGTTCTGGTTTTGCAAACGTTGAGCACTGGAACGACGGTTGAGGTTGGATGGGCCCCGGTGGATCAGGGTACTGGCAGCTTCACATTGAACTTGCCGATCACGTCGTCTTTGCGCACCACTTATTCGTCATCTGCTTTGCTGCCAGACGTGGCAGTTGATGCCCGGTACAGCGTGGAAGCGAGTTCCGCAGGAGTGCTCCAACGGCAAATATTCCACGCTTTAGACGCGGTGCCACCGCTGACCTTCAGGTTCCCTTAGGCGCTCGGTCAGAGGGCGCGCAGCCGCTGGCCGCGCCAACAAACCCGATCTAGAAGTTGTCGTGCGCCGGCATGTGGCCGCTCTTGATGAACGACCGCTATGTTGAATGACGGTTTCACGACGAAGTCGCGCGACTGCCAGCTTTGAGCGTAGAGCCACCGATCGTCTGAAGGGTAGCCGCTGACGCCTTTGGGTCGTGGGCTGCCCGTCACTCGCTGCAAACGAAGGACGGCTTGCAAGTCTGTTCCTGACCCTCAGATCGCGGACTCCAGCGACCGGTCGTCGCTTGATCTGACACTGGCTGCCAGATCAAGTCTTGGTTACGACAACTTATGCATGCATGTGCGCGCCGGTGCGCGTGCAATTAAGCTTCGCGTTAGTGCGCGGCTTGGCTCAAGGCAACGTCTTGCAGCCTGGACGAAGTGGCTTGTAGCACCGTGATGGCGTCCTGGCGGCCATCGCGCGCAAGCAACCGCGTCGCCTCGGCGATGAGCCGGTCCAACCGCTCTCTGTCATCAAGACCTATCAACACCAACAGTTCGACACTCAAGGTATGAAGAACGCTCCTCGGTTTCCGCCCCGCAGCCGCACAGCCGACGTGTTCTGTCGACAGAACGGCAAGTTCGCACGCCTCGGCGTGCAGGAAGGCTTCTTCTTCCCCGGCACTAGACCTTTGCATGAGCAAGCTCTCAAGCGGTGACGGGCGCATGGTGAACCGATGGTGCGCCGGTGTCACCCCCGATGTGGGGGTGACGCAACGATGCCGACGCTGAAGCTCGTTGAACGCCGGTCATCGCTCTTGCCGCTGGTGGGGTTGGCAGAGTCTCGTCACCCTCATGCCAGTTGCTTCATGAACAGCGGCACCGTCTCGCGCAGGAACTCGATCTCATCCGCGGCGATGCTGCGCGATTCCAGGTCGAAATGAATGAAGGTGCCATAGGGCGTGCCGTCCGGGCGCACGAGCATCTGACCGTAGTAGGCCTCGACCATGCCGGCATAAGGTCGGTTGGCAAAACGGGGATCTTTTGATACGCAGCAGGTCATGAACTCACCGCTTTCGATGGCGTACTGGCAGAAGCTTCGTTCGAGCGGAACGGCCATCAACCAGGTCCGGTATTCGCAGGCGCGGTCGTACGCATGCTGCGCGCGCAACACCGAGCCGTCGAGCTTGTAGATGGCTGTGAAGCGGTAGGAAGTCCTGTCGTTGAGCAGTTCCAGCGCACCGCGGATACCGCGATCAGCCAGTGCTTGACGAAAGGCGTCGTACTGGTCGGTCGTGTCTACGGCGACATCGAGCATGATGGCCCTTGGGCGAATTGCAGGATGGCGACGTAGCATCGCCGGGGCTGGAATTCTAGGGTGGTTGCTGTGACGCAGGCATGAAAGGGGCGGAGAAAAGCGTAAGGATCGGATGGAGTAGTGGCGCTGACGTTTGACGGTTCGCTCCCCGGCGGGCAAAAGCGATCGCCGCGACCGCATCAGCGCACATGAATCCCGTCCGGGTGCCGCGCACTTCCTGCAACCGCGCCGCAGAGCAAGGGAGCCGGCCGGGCGACTTGCCCATCGAACTGCCGACGAAGTTGCAGTTGATCGTCACCTCAAGACGGCGAAGGGTCTGGGCATCACGATTCCGCACTCCCTGCTGTTTCGTGCCAAGGTCGAAACGCAGGTCTGGGCGGCCGATTCGATACCTTGTACCCGCGCGACCTCGTGAAGGGCGGCAATACGCACGGACTCTCGCCACCCCATGGCCTGCTCCGTGCCCGCTGTAGGATTCTTCGTCAAGCGCCCTCCAGAAGTGGCCGAGTCCCGTGAGCCACATCGCACTCAAACAACGACTTGCAGCGATTCTCGCGGCAGACGTGGCTGGCTATTCCCGACTGATGTCGCTGGACGAGCGTGCGACAGTCACCGCGCTGGACGCCGCGCGCAGGGTCTTCCGCGCGCACGTCGAATCAAGTCAGGGGCGAGTGATCGACATGGCCGGGGACTCGGTGCTGGCGGTGTTCGAGACGGCTACCGGAGCGGTATCGGCGGCGCTCGCGGTCCAAGCGGAACTCGGAAAGGCTGGTGCCGACGTGCCCGACGTCAGCCGCATGCGTTTTCGCATCGGCGTGCATCTGGGCGATGTGATCGAGAAGGCGGACGGCACGGTGTATGGCGATGGCGTCAACATCGCCGCGCGGCTGGAGGGCCTGTCTGAACCGGGTGGGGTGACGGTGTCCGAATCGATTCGCACCGCGGTCAAGGGAAAGGTCAATGCCGAGTTCGAGGACCAGGGAGAGCAGCAGGTCAAGAACATCGCCGATCCGGTGCGAGCGTATGCAGTCAAGGCATCACCGGGGTGGATGTTTCCCAGCCGGTGGCAGGCTTCGGTAGCCGGCCAGCTATCGCGGTGCTGCCGTTCGCCAACCTGACGGGCGATCCCGACCAGGAGTACTTCGCCGACGGCCTGGCCGAGGACATCCTGACCCGGTTGGCGATGCAGCGCTGGCTGCCGGTGATCGCACG
>Ga0207701_10004230_pt1 | contig 14609 bp, 14 predicted proteins | sample KBSSwiSSwithPhiX_FD_184294 | JGI IMG/M metagenome (GOLD analysis project Ga0207701, IMG submission 184294) | Switchgrass rhizosphere bulk soil microbial communities from Kellogg Biological Station, Michigan, USA, with PhiX - S5 (SPAdes) (version 2) | ecosystem: Environmental > Terrestrial >... | reverse complement strand
CGCGTAGCTGCCGACGAAGGTGATCCAGAAGTGGATCTTGCCGAACGTGTCGTCGAGCATGCGTCCGGTGACCTTCGGGTACCAGTGATAGATCGCGCCGAACACCACGAGGATCGGGGCGATCGCCATGACCATGTGGAAGTGCGCGACGACGAACATCGTGTCCGACAGCGGCAGGTCGATCGTGACGTTGCCGAGGAACAGGCCGGTCAGGCCGCCGTTGACGAAGGTGAAGATGAAGCCGATCGCGAACAGCATCGGCACCGTCAGGTGGATGTCGCCGCGCCACAGCGTCAGCACCCAGTTGTAGACCTTGAGCGCCGTGGGCACGGCGATGATCAGGGTGGTGGTCGCGAAGAAGAACCCGAAGTACGGATTCATCCCGCTCACGTACATGTGGTGCGCCCAGACGATGAACGAGAGGCCGCCGATGGCGAGGATGGCCCACACCATCATCCGGTAGCCGAAGATGTTTCGCCGCGCGTTGATGCTGATGAGGTCGGACACGATTCCGAACGCCGGCAGCGCGACGATGTATACCTCGGGATGGCCGAAGAACCAGAACAAGTGCTGGAACAGCACCGGGCTGCCGCCGCTGTGCTCGAGGCCCTTGCCCTGCGAAACGAGCGCCGGCATGAAGAAGCTCGTGCCCAGCAGGTGATCGAGCGTCATCATGATGGCGCTCACGAAGAGCGCCGGGAACGCGAGCAGCGCGAGCACCGTCGCCATGAAGATGCCCCAGACGGTGAGCGGCAACCGCATCAGCGTCATGCCGCGCGTGCGCCCCTGCAGCACGGTCACGACGTAGTTCAACCCGCCCATCGTGAACCCGATGATGAAGAACGCAAGCGATACCAGCATGAGGATGATGCCCCAGTTGGCGCCCGGCGTGCCGGAGAGAATCGCCTGCGGCGGATACAGCGTCCAGCCGGCGCCTGTCGGCCCGCCCGGAACGAAGAAGCTCGCGAGCAGCAGCAGCACGGCGAAGAGATAGACCCAATAGCTCACCATGTTGACGTACGGGAAGACCATGTCCCGCGCGCCGACCATCAGCGGGATGAGATAGTTGCCGAAGCCCCCGAGGAAGAGCGCGGTCAGGAGATAGATGACCATGATCATCCCGTGCATCGTCACGAATTGCAGGTAGGAGCTCGGGTTGATGAATTGGAACGTGTGCGGGAACCCGAGCTGCAGCCGCATGAGCCCCGATAGCACGAGCGCAACGAGCCCGACGAAGATCGCGGTCAGCGAATACTGGACCGCGATGACCTTCGCGTCCTGGCTCCAGACATACTTGCCGATCCAGGTTTTCGCGTGATAGAGCTCGGGCTCGTCGACCTCGACGGGTGGAACGAAAGCCGATTCGTCGTGCGTTACATAGGTCATGTCAGTTTCTCATTTCAGCGTGTTGATGTAGCCGACCACGTTCTCGATGGCGGCGTCGTTGGTCAGGGCGGCGGCCATCCACACCATCTGCTGGCCGTAAAGGTCCTTCGGGTGCGCGCCGCGGACGCCGTTCTTGAAGTTCTTGAGCTGGGTGACCATGTACCAGTCGCTCATGCCTTTGAGCCTCGGTGCGTTCGTCGCCTGCACCCCCTGGCCGCCGGCCCCATGGCACACGCCGCACGTCTGGTACAGCGTGGAGCCGTCCGCCGCATGGCTCTGCTTCGTCACCGTCGGCGACGCCGGCTGGTCGGGCAGGGTCTTGATGTACGCGACGACGTTGTCGATCGCCGCTTCGTCCGCGAGCGTGGCCGCCATCGGGGCCATCATCTTGCCGAACGTGTCCTTCTCGTGCGCGCCGCGCGCGCCGGTCTTGAAGTACTGCAGTTGCCGCTTGAGATACCAGTCGCCCTGCCCCGCGAGCTTCGGCGCGTTGAGCTGCGGATTGCCCTCGCCTTGCGCGCCGTGGCAGCCCGCGCACACCGCGAAGCCCTGCTGTCCCGCGACCGCGTCGCCTGCCACCTGCTTCATGCTCTGGGCGAACGTCGGATACGAAGCGAGCCACGTCGTGAACGCCGCGTCGTCCTCCACGACAACCTTGCCCCGCATCGTGAAGTGAGCGACGCCGCAGAGCTCCTCGCACAGCACGTCGAACTTGCCGGCGCGCGTCGGCGTGAACCACAGATGGGTCACGAGCCCGGGCACGAGGTCCATCTTCACCCGGAACTGCGGGACGGTGAAGTCGTGCAGCACATCAGTGGAGCGGAGCAGCGCCTTGTACGGCTTGCCCATCGGCAGATGGAGCTCTGGACTCGCGATCAGGACGTCATCCTGCCCGTGCGGGTCGTCGGGGTTGATGCCGAACGGGTTCTTGTCGCTGATGAAACGCGCGTCGTCCGTGCCGAGCACCCCGTCCGCTCCCGGGAAGCGGTAGGACCAGTACCACTGCTTGCCGACCACTTCGACCACCGCCGCGTCCTTCGGCACGTCGACGAACTTCGCCCACACGACGAGTCCCGGAGCGAGCATCGCCGCGACGCCGACCGACGTGAGGACCACGAGCCAGCCTTCGAGCTTCTTGTTCTCGGGCTCGTACATCGCGTGCTTCACTTTGCCGTGGCGATAGCGCACCACGCACCACGCGAGGAACAGGTTGACGGCGACGAACACGATGCCGGTCACCCAGAAGGTGATGTGCACCGTGTCGTCGATCATGCCCCAGTTCGACGCGATCGGCGTGAAGTACCACGGCGACAGCACATGGAAGAGGACCGACCCTACGACCAGCAGCAAGAGGACAATTGCTAGAGCCATAGCGGCGGTTCCGATCGATGGAGGGAAAACACGAGGGGAAGCGCGATCGCGGCGCACGCGGCGGCGTCGCGGTGACGCGCCGCGGGGCAGGACCGGCTCTTCGCGGCGCTCGCTTCCCGCAAGGGCTGCGGCGCCGCTCGCGCTCGGCCGGGCCCGCCGTCAGTCCCGCTGCAGGGCGCCTTCATGGCCGTGCGGAACGTGATGCCGTCGCCTGACAGGCCGGAACGGATTGACGAAGTGCCGGTTGACCGCGACGAATTCGGCTTCCGGATGCTTCTGCCGCATCAGCGCGCGGACCTGGGCACCCTGCATCTTCCGCGCATAGACGAGGATCAGGTACTTGCCCGCCTCGATGTCGTGATGGAATTTCTTGAGGTTCTTGTTCTCGGTGGCGATGCCCGTGAGGCCGCCCTCCCACGCCCCGAACATCGTGGCGACGCCGACGATGATGAAGTAGACGTAGTGCGGCACGTCGGGCCCGAAGGGCTGGAAGTACATCAGCAGCGCGGCGCCCGCGAGGCCGCACAGCGCGCCGATGGCGGCGCCGATGAAGCCGTCGCGAATCACGTCGAGCGTCTCGAGGTAATTGCTGGAGTGGATGTGCTCCGCTTCGAGGCCCGACTCGTCCTTGGAGATGACGTGAAGGAAGAAATCCTTCAGGCCCGCAGCATGCAGGTCGTCGGAGATCCGATGCGTGCTCTCGAGCGTGGGCGCGAGATAGTAGAGGCAATTCATCGTTTCCTCCTAGCTCGACGCGGCTCGTTGCCCGAGCTCTTGTTGCCGCCGAAGTCGAACGGAACACCAGAACTACATTGCTACCAGCGTGGTGCCGGCCGGTGCACGACGGATGCGCCTCGCGCACCCGCATACACGCCCGCCGGGGCCGGCATTTGGATGCCGAGCCGCGGTCGAGTATCACACAACGCTTCGGGCTTTGGAAGCGGGGAGTCTCACCGCCGAACTTCAGGACGCTGGCGCTCGAAGCGCACGATCGCGTGTCCTTCCGTGGTGTGCCGCGGCGCCACCTTCCACGCGTGGCCGTAGATCACTTCGAACGTCGCGGGCAGGCGCCCGTCGCGGCGGCTCACCTCGAGCGCCGCCACCGCGCGCTCCCATCGCTTCCGCCCCATCAGCGCCCTCGGCCGCAGCTTCGTCGCGTTGGTTGCGCCGATCGCCTTCAAGTCGCGCAGCATGGCCGTCGCGTCGCCGTACGTTAGCGTCACGTATTCCATGTGCATCACCGGGTCGCCAAAGCCCGCCGCGACGAGCAGGTCGCCGATGTCGTGCATGTCGATGAACCGGCTCACGTGACTGTGCCGGTCGACGCCGGCGAACGCTGCCCGCAACTCGCGCAGCGTGTCCGGGCCAAATGTCGAGAAGGAGACGAGCCCGCCTTCGCGCAGGACGCGGCAGAGCTCGCCCAGCGCTTGCGGCAGGTCATCGATCCACTGCAGCGCGAGATTGCTCCAGGCAAGGTCGAAAGCGCCGGCGGCGAACGGCAGGCGCGCGATGTCGCCGCACACGTGGCCGCACACGTGGCCGCGCCGCATTGCCGGCGCCACGGCGGACAGAAGCCGGGAGAAGACGGACCTTCCCTCCCTCGCCTGAGCGCGGGCTTTCGCCTTCGCGACCGAGAGCATCGGCAGGGCGACGTCGAGCGCGACCTGGCGGGCTTCCGGATAGCGCGAAGCGAGCTCGGGCTGGGCGTCGCCGGTGCCGCAGCCGGCGTCGAGGATTGCCGCTGGCGCAAGCTTCACGACGTCGAGCTTCTCCGCCATCCGCCGGCCCACTTCGCGCTGCAGAACGGCCGCTTCGTCGTAGGTCGCGGCCGCGCGCGCGAAGTTGCGGCGCACTGCCCGCGCATCGACACCGCCGGCGTCGTCGTCGGGCGCGCGCTCAACCATCGAGAAAGCCGGCCAGTGCCGAGTCGAACGCATCGGCATGCGACAAGAACGGCGCGTGAGCGGCGCCCGCGATCAGCTCGAATCGCGCATTCGGAAGCTGCTCGGCGAGGAACCGACCGGCGGCTGGAAACGCGAGCGTGTCGCGATCCCCGGAGATCACGAGCGCCGGCTGTTCGATGCGAGCCGCATCGGTTCGGAAGTCGCTGTCCCGAAGCAGCGCCAGCGCTTCGGCGAGGGTCGCCGGCGAAGGCGGGTTCCGCGTCAGCAAGCGCTCGCGCATGTCTGCGAGCAGGGCTCGCGAATGCTCGCCACCGTGCAATTGCAGCGCCAGGAATCGCTGCACGGTGAGCTTCCATGCAACGCGTAGCTCGTCGCCGAAACGCGCGAGCGTCTCGGGCGCCATCGCGTGCGGCCAATCGCCGGCGGCCACGAATCGAGGCGACGTGGCGACGAGCGCAAGGCGCTCGACGCGGTCCGGGTGCGCGAGCGCCCAGCGCATGGCGACGAGGCCGCCCAGCGACCACCCGACGACGGAGAGCGGCGGCTCGGTCGTGGCAAACGTCGCCTCGAGCGCGTCGACGACGCCATCGAGCGTGAACCTCGAAGGCGCAGGACTTTCGCCGTGCCCCGGAAGGTCGACCGCGTGCACGCGATGGCGGGCCGCCAACCGGTCGACGAGTCCGCCCCAGATTCCGGAGTGCATCGCCCACCCATGGAGCAGCACCACAGGAGGTCCGTCTCCGGTCGCATCGACGTGCACTCGCTCCCTCATCGGACTGAATCGCCCCCGCCGGTCCGCGCTTCGCTCGCGTTCCGCGCGCGATGGGCAAACGCGGGTGCGAGCTCGGTGAGCGTCTCGACGAGCGCGTCGACGTCGGCGATCCGATGCGCAGCGGAAAGCGAGACGCGAAGACGTGCCGTGCCTTTCGGCACCGTCGGGGGACGGATGGCGGGCACCCAGAAGCCGCGGCACCAAAGCTCGCTCGCGAGCTCGACGACGGCAGAATTCGCGCCCACGACGATCGGCTGGATCGGCGTGAACGATTCGCGCAAGGCCCACGGCAAAGCGCGCATTCGCTCGCGGAATCGCGCGACGAGCGCGAAGAGATGCGCGCGCCGGGCGCCGTCGTCGCGAATGATCGCAACGCTTTTCTCGAGCGCCGCGGCGATGAACGGCGGCAAGGCCGTCGTGAAGATGTACGAGCGGGCCGTCTGCAGCAGCGTGTCGATGACCAGGGGGTGCGCGGCCACGAATGCGCCCGACACCCCAGCCGCCTTGCCGAGCGTGCCCATGTAGACGACGCGTTCGCTTTCGAGCCCGACATGCGCAAGCGTCCCGCGGCCGCTGTCGTCGCCCGTACCCAGCACGCCAAAACCGTGCGCGTCGTCGACGACGAGCCACGCGTCGTGCCGCTCGGCGAGCGCGCACAGCTCGGCGAGCGGGGCCAGGTCTCCATCCATGCTGAAGACCGCGTCCGTCGCGATCAGCTTGCGCTTGGCCGTCGATGCCGCGAGCCGGCGCGACAGCGCTTGCACGTCTCGATGCGGATAGCGGACGAGCTCCGCGCGCGACAGCAACGCACCGTCGTTGAGGCAGGCGTGATTGAGGCGGTCAGCGAAAATCGCGTCGGACCGTCCGGCGAGTGCCGTCAGGATCGCGAGATTGGCAAGATAGCCCGACGAAAACACGAGCGCGCGCGCGCCGGCGCATGGGCGGACGAAGCGGGCGAGCTCGTCCTCCAGCGCCTCGTGCGGCGCGAAGTGCCCGCAGACGAGATGCGACGCGCCGGCGCCCGCGCCCCATCGCGCCGCGCCATCGCGCACCGCCGCGATGACTTCGGGGTGACTGGCGAGGCCGAGATAGTCGTTGCTCGCGAACGACAGCAGCTCGCGGCCCTCGACGATGACTCGGTGGCCCTGCGGCGATCCCAGTGTGCGCCGCGTGCGCCTTTGCCCGGCGGCGGACAGCTCCTCGAGGCCGCTCGCCAAGCCTGCGAGAAGCGCCGGCGTCACGTCGCGGGCGTCATTCCCAACTTGTCGAGCAGGCACCGGTCGGCATCGGCGCCCGGATTGGCGGTGGTGAGCAGCCTGTCCCCGTGAAAGATGGAATTGGCGCCGGCCAGGAAGCACAGCGCCTGGATCGCGTCGCCGAGCTCGCGCCGTCCTGCGGACAGCCGGACCATCGCCTTCGGCATCGCGATGCGCGTCGCCGCGACCGTGCGTACGAATTCGAAGGGATCGAGCGCGCTCTGTCCGCCGAGCTCTCCGTGGAGCGGGGTGCCTGGCACCTGCACCAGTTGGTTGATCGGCACCGACTCGGGGTAGGGGCTCATGTTGGCGAGCGACACGACAAGCGCTGCGCGCTGCGCGCGTGTCTCGCCCATGCCCACGATGCCGCCGCAGCAGACGCCGATGCCGGCTGCGCGAACGCGATCGAGGGTGTCCAGCCGGTCGTCGAAATGCCGAGTCGTGATCACTTCGCCATAGAACTCGGGCGCCGTGTCGACGTTGTGATTGTAGTAGTCGAGACCGGCAGCCTTGAGCGCCTGCGCCTGGCCGTCCCTGAGCAGCCCCAGCGTGCAGCATGCCTCGAGGCCGAGCGCCTTCACCCCGCGCACCATCTCGAGCACCGGCTCCAAGTCGCGATCCTTCGGCCCCCTCCATGCGGCGCCCATGCAGAATCGGGTCGCCCCCTCGGCGCGTGCGGCGCGCGCCGCGGCGACGACCGTCTCGACGTCGAGCATCGCCTCGTCGGCCACACCCGTGTGATAGCGCTTCGCTTGCGGACAATAGCCGCAATCCTCGGGGCACCCGCCCGTCTTGATCGAAATGAGCCGCGACAGCTGGACCGTCGACGGGCAATGGTGCGCGCGATGCACTTCCTGCGCGCGGAAGATGAGTTCCGGGAACGGGAGCTCGAACAGCTGCAGAATCGCATCGACCGTCCATCGCATGTCCGCGTCGGTTGACGGGGCAGCTCGTGGCGCACGTCGGGAACGAAGGTCAATCGTGCGTTCGGCGGATGGCATTCCAGGCGGCCTTCGTGATTCCATCAGGAAAAGCGACGTCCCTGTTCGCGTTTCGTGATCCGAAACGCACACTACAATTGTGGCGAGTGTCTAGCGGCGAGTGTCGAGGCAGCAAAAGTTCTTGTCAAATCTCAAGGCAAAATCGTTTGACAGCGCCTCCGTGCCGCGCCGCTCCGCCGCGGGAGCGGTGGCGCACCGATTGGCGACGCTCGCGCGGCTTGCACTGCCGCAACGCTGCGAGTTGTGCGTCGCGCCCGCCGGCGGCGCGCTATTGTGCGGCGATTGCGAGCGCGCGCTGCCGCGCGTCCTTTCCCCGTGCTCGCAGTGCGCGCTGCCGTCCGCTGGCGTCGCCGTCTGTGGCGCGTGTGTCGCCGCGCCGCCGCCGTACGCCGCCACCATCGCCGCGTTCGCCTATGCGTTTCCCGCGGATCGATTGTTGCAGCGGATCAAATATCAGGGACGACTCGCGCTCGCCGATTGGGCGGGCGGCGCACTCGGGGACGCGACCGTCGCCGCTCTTGCCCGCCGGCACGATGGCGAGCGTCCCGACCGCGTTGTGGCGCTGCCGCTTGCACCGTCGCGCCAACGCGAGCGCGGCTTCAACCAGGCGCGCGAGATCGCCGTGCATGTCGCGCGCCGGACGGGATTGCCGCTAAGTGCACCGCTCGCACGAATCGCCGCCGGCACGCCGCAGACCAGGCTGCCGTGGGCGCGCCGGGGACGCAACGTTCGCGGCGCCTTCGCCGTGTGCTCTCCGGTGACCGGTGCGCGCATTGCGCTGGTCGACGACGTAATGACCACCGGCGCAACGCTCGCCGAGGCGGCGCGCACGCTGGCCAAGGCAGGCGCCGATCGCGTCGAGTGCTGGGTCGTCGCGCGCACCCTTCCGCACTGACAACGACGCCCGCCCTGAAGCTGCCATGAAAGCGCCCGCCCCCGCACTCGCGGTCGTCCTCGTCCACCCCGAGATCCCGCCCAACACGGGCAACGTGATCCGGCTCACAGCGAACACCGGCGCGGAACTGCATCTCGTCGAGCCGCTCGGCTTCCGGATGGACGATCGGCAATTGAAGCGCGCCGGGCTCGACTATCACGAGTACGCGCGTGTGCGCGTCCATTGCGACTTCGCCGCGTGCCGCCGGGCGCTGGACGGCGAGGTGCCGCGCCGCTGGTTCGCGTTTTCCGCCGAAGGTCCGTCGTCGCTGTACTCCACGCGCTTTCGGCCGAAGGACGTCCTCGTGTTCGGCCGTGAATCGACGGGCCTGCCGGCGGAGATTCGCGCGCTGTTCCCGCCCGAGGCGACGCTCAGAATTCCGATGCAGCCGCGCGTGCGCAGCCTCAACCTGTCGAATGCCGTCGCGGTGGCGATGTACGAAGCCTGGCGACAGCTCGACTTCGCCGGTTCGGGTAGCGAAGCAGGCTCGGGCTAGCGAAGCATTTACTGCTGTTCCGGACGCGGCTCGCGCTGCAGAAGGCGCAACACGGCATCGCGCGGCGCGAGTCCGTCGTAGAGCACCCCGTGCACCGCGTCGCAGATCGGCATGTCGACGCGATGCTGGCTCGCGAGCGCCCGCACCGCCGCGGCTGCGGGAACGCCCTCGGCGACGTGCCCGAGCTCGGACAGCGCGTGCGAAAGCGTCGCTCCGTGGGCCAGCGAGAGACCGAGCCGTCGATTGCGCGACAGGTCGCCAGTGCAGGTGAGCACGAGGTCGCCCAGTCCGGCAAGCCCCGTCACCGTTTCGCGCCGGCCACCCATGGCGACGCAAAGGCGTCCCACCTCTGCGAGCCCGCGCGTGATCAGCGCGGCCCGCGCGTTGTGACCGAACCCCAGGCCGTCGCTCGCGCCCGCCGCGATCGCGAGCACGTTCTTGACCGCGCCACCGACTTCGACGCCCGCAATGTCGTCGCTCTCGTAAGCGCGCAGCATGTCGGCGCGCAACAGCGAGGCGACACGAGACGCCGCGGTAGCGTCGGTCGACGCGACCGCGACCGCCGTCGGCAAGCGCCGCGCAACTTCGTCGGCGAAGCTGGGCCCCGAGACCACGCCGACCGGAGAACGCCACATCGGTGCGAGATACTGGTGCGGCAGCGCGACGCCCGCCGGCTCCGCAGCCGTCGGCGGCACCGCGACGAATCCCTTCGAGAGCCAGAACAGCGGCGCGCTTGCGCCGGCGCCTTCCAGACCATGCGCAACCTCCGGCAAGGCGGCCACCGGCGTCGCGACGATCAGCAATCCCGCGCTCGCCGCCGCGGAAAGGTTCGCGGTGACGAGGAGCGATGGCGGCAGCACGATCCCGGGAAGATACTTGTCGTTGCTGCGCCGCCGAGCGATCTCCTCAGCCTGGCCTTCGTCGCGCGCGTACAGCGTGACGGCAACATCGTCGCGGCGCGACAGATGGGCGGCGAGCGCCGTTCCCCACGCTCCCGCGCCCACCACGAGGATCGAGTGGCTCAGAGCCCGAACACCTGCGAGATTCGCACGTAACCGGCCTGACCGTCCCGGTGCCTGACCCCGACCCACCCGGGCATTGCCGTCGTGGCAGCGCTCGCCGCCGGCTCGGCAAGCTCCAGCAGCACGTTTTGCTCGGCGCGGAAGACGACAGCCGCGGCTTCGTCGGGGTTCGCGCGGACGTCCGCGACTGCCGCGCGCACGACCAGCGTGTGGCGGTCGCCGAGCGCGCGCTTCTCAACCCACCCGATCGTGCCGCCGGCGTCGCGAACCTTGGTCCACGCCTCCACGGGCACGATCACTTCGAGCGGGACGTCGCGGCCGAGGACGAATAGCGGTTTCGACCGGGCGGACGGCGCATCGTAGAGCACCGTCGCCGCCTCGACCGTCCCGCGAAATTCCGCGCCCCACGCGAAGGCCGTCGCGAGCGCGCAAGAGGCTGCGCACACGGCGACTCCAATCGGGGTCAGAGACGAATTCCGAGGGTGACTTGCGCGCCGCCGTGAACAGGAATTCGTATCTGACGCCATCTTTTCACGATCGCGGTCAATTGACGGTCGCCGCCGCCGCGGGCGAAGCCTGCTGCGCCTGCGCCGCGAGCTGCTGCTGGTAGAGCATCTCGAAATTGATCGGCACCAGGTGGATCGGCGGGAACCCCGCGCGCGACACGGCGTCCGCGAGCGTCTCGCGGATATAGGGAAAGAGGACGGTCGGGCAGTTGATTGCGATGACCTGTTGCAGATGCTCGGCGGGAACGCCGCGGATAGTGAAAAGGCCTGCCTGGGACGCCTCGACGAGGAACAGCGTCTTGTCGCCGACCTTCGCCGTGAGCGTGACGGTCAGCACCGATTCGTAGACGTCCGGCTGGACCTGCTCGCCGCGCGTGCGGAGGCCGACCTCGACCTGCGGCTGTTCCTGCACGAGAAACGACTGCGGCGACCCGGGGTTTTCGAGGGACAAATCCTTGAGGTAGATCTTGTCGATGCTGAACGCCGCGCCCTGCGCGCCGTCGCCGCCTTGTTGCGGGTCCGCCATGGTGTCGGGTCCTATGTCTGTTTGAGCGTCAAACGGGTGATTTTACCCCAGCGGCGCCGGGGTCGAAGGCACGCTCGCGCGGTTTCAGTCCGCCTTGCCCGCGAGGAGCGGCGCCAAGCCGCCTGCGCGGTCGAGGGCCACCAGGTCCTCGTATCCGCCGACGTGAAAATCGTCGATGTAGATCTGCGGCACCGTCCGGCGGCCGGTGCGCTCCATCATCGTCCGCCGCAGCGACGGATCGAGGTCGACGCGGAGGAAGTCGATGGCGGCGACGCCTTTCGCCTTGAGGAACCGCTCGGCCTGAATGCAGTACGGACAGGTCGCCGTGGTGTACATCGTGATCGTCGGCGCGGCCATTTCTTGCGTCATTTCTTGCGTCATTTCTCGCATCACCTCTCGCATCATTTCTCGCATTATTTCTCTACTGGCAGCCCCGCGTCCTTCCAGGCGCGGTAACCGCCGCGGAGCTGATAGACGTCCTTGAACCCCGCGCGGGCGAGCACCTTCGCGGCCAGGCTGCTCCGGTTGCCGGTCGTGCAGTACGCGACGACGGGGCGGTCTTTGAGCTTCGCGAGCTCGCCGCTCCGGCTTTCGAGCTGCGAGAGCGGGATGTGCAGAGCCTTCGGCAGGCGGCCGCCTTCGTATTCCTGCGTCTCGCGCAAGTCTACGAGCACGGCATTAGACGAGTTGATGAGCCGCGTGGCCTCGAGCGTGCCCACGTCCTTCACCGGCGACAGCCGGCGCTGGACGAGCGGCCATACGAGCATCCCGCCGGATACGACCATCGCGAGGACGAGATACCAGTTCGCTTCAATGAATTGCATGGCTCCGCTTCGTGCCGCAAAGGTAAAATGATAGCGCACGCGTCCCGCAGGCCGGTCGCGTACCGAGCAAAGCCCGGCGCCGACTGATCCCATGCCCGCTCCCATCCGCCCTGCGCGGCGTCCCATCGCGCTGATAATTCTCGACGGCTTCGGTTGCCGCGAAGCGACCGCCGACAACGCAATCGCGCGAGCCCGAAAGCCGCACTGGGACGAGCTCATCGCGACCTGTCCGCACACGGCGATCGACGCGTCGGAGTTCGCGGTCGGGCTGCCACGCGGACAGATGGGCAACTCCGAGGTCGGGCACCTCAACATCGGCGCAGGGCGCGTCGTTTACCAGGATTACACGCGGATCGATCGGGCGATCGAGACCGGCGAGTTCGCCCGCAATCCGGCACTGACGAGCGCGGTCGCCGCGGCCCGCGCAGGCGGCACGACGCTGCACGTGCTGGGCCTCGCGTCTCCGGGCGGCGTGCACAGCCACGAGCGCCAGATCGCCGCGATGGTCGAACTGGCGGCCAAGGGAGGAGCGCCGCGCATAGACGTGCACGCTTTCCTCGACGGCCGCGACACGCCGCCGCGCAGTGCCGGCGCGTCGCTCGCGCTGCTCGAGGAACTGTGCTCGCGCCATCCGGGTGCGCGCATCGCTTCCATCGTCGGCCGCTACTACGCGATGGATCGCGACAAGCGCTGGGAACGCGTGCACGAGGCCTACGATCTTCTCGTCGACGGCCGGGCGCCGTTCACGGCCTTGTCGGTCGAAGCGGGGCTCGCCGCCGCCTACGCACGCGGCGAGGCGGACGAGTTCGTGCGCGCGACGGCCATCGTTTCTCCGGGCGCTGCGCCGGCGCGGATCGCCGACGGCGACGCCATCGTCTTCATGAACTTCCGCGCCGATCGGGCCCGGCAGATCACGCGGGCGCTCACCGATCCCGCGTTCGAGGGATTCGACAGAAGCCGGACGCCCCGCTTGTCGACGTTCGTCTGCCTCACGAGCTACGGCGACGAGCTTAAGGGCCTCCCGGTCGCTTTTCCGCCGCAATCGGTCGACAACGGGTTCGGGGCTTACCTGGCCTCGCTCGGCCTCACCCAGCTGCGGATTGCGGAAACCGAGAAGTACGCGCACGTCACCTACTTCTTCAGCGGCGGCATCGAGACGCCGTATCCGGGTGAGGACCGGATCATGGTGCCCTCGCCGAAGGTGGCCACGTACGACTTGAAGCCGGAGATGAGCGCCTTCGAGGTGACGGACAAGCTCGTCGCGGCGATCGCCTCCGGCAAGTACGACGCGATCATCTGCAACTACGCCAACGCCGACATGGTCGGCCACACCGGTAATCTCGACGCCGCCACCACGGCCATCGAGACGCTGGATGCCTGCATCGGGCAGGTTGTGACGGCGCTACGCGGGGCCGGTGGTGAATTGCTGATCACCGCCGATCACGGCAACGCCGAAAAGATGCTCGAAGAATCGACGGGGCAGGCGCACACGGCGCACACGCTGAACCTCGTGCCATGCGTGTATGTCGGCCGGCCGGCGAGGATGGCGGCGGGCGGATCGCTGCAGGATGTCGCGCCGACGCTGCTCACTATACTGGAGCTGCCACAACCCGCGGAGATGACGGGGCATTCGCTGTTGACGCTCGATTAGCAGCCCAGCGCGCTTCGCACTGGTGGCGCCGAGTAAGCGCTCGCTCCCGGCGTCGCAGCGCGCAATGTCAGCAAGCGGCGACGCCCCCGGAAAATATTACCCGACGGCATGGAACTTGCATTCGATGGCAGGGCCCAACCGCCTCGCGCAAATGCGGATCGCATTTGTGTGCTCGGCGTATACTCGACTCGTTTTCGGCAAAGGAAACCCTCGATGAACAACTGGAAGAAGGCAGGTCTGATCGGCTTGGGCGCCGTCCTCGGCGTTCTCTTGTCGCTCAATTTCTCGGTGATCGCCCAGCGTGAGGCGAAGCTGCCGATCCCGTACGAAGACCTGCAGCTCCTGTCCGCCGTGTTCGGCCGGATCAAGAGCGACTACGTCGAGCCCGTTTCCGACCAGAAGCTCATCAAGGAAGCGATCAATGGAATGGTCCACGGGCTGGACCCGCATTCGGACTTCCTGGATGCGGACGGCTTCAAGGACCTGCAGATCTCCACCCAGGGCAAGTTCGGCGGGTTGGGCATCGAAGTCGGCGTCGAGGACGGCACCGTGAAGGTGATCTCTCCCATCGATGACACGCCGGCGTTCCGCGCGGGCATCAAGTCCGGCGACCTCATCGTCAAGATCGACGACAGCGCGACGCGCGGCATGCCGCTCGCCAAGGCCGTCGAGCTGATGCGCGGCAAGCCGGGCACCTCCGTGCTGCTCACCGTCGTCCGCAAGGATGCCGATGGCCTCCTGACCTTCACGCTGACGCGCGAAGAGATCAACGTCAAGAGCGTGACGGCCAAAGTCGTCGAGCCGGGTTATGGCTACCTCCGTGTGCGCCAGTTCCAGGACCGCACCGGCGAAGACGTCGCCAAGGCATTGAAGGACATGTACAAGCAGGGCGAGTTGAAAGGCCTGGTGCTGGACGTTCGCAGCGATCCGGGCGGCCTCCTCAACCAGGCGGTCGCGGTG
>Ga0207701_10004229_pt1 | contig 14610 bp, 11 predicted proteins | sample KBSSwiSSwithPhiX_FD_184294 | JGI IMG/M metagenome (GOLD analysis project Ga0207701, IMG submission 184294) | Switchgrass rhizosphere bulk soil microbial communities from Kellogg Biological Station, Michigan, USA, with PhiX - S5 (SPAdes) (version 2) | ecosystem: Environmental > Terrestrial >... | reverse complement strand
GTGGGTGCGTTCGTTCTGGGTCAATTCCCCCGACAGCGCGACGACGGAGAAACCGCGCTCCGACAGCGTCGCCTGCAAATGGCGCACCGCCTCGCGGGTGTTGCAGAATACCAGCGCGCTCGGCGATTCGAAGAAGCGCAGGGTGTTGACGACCGCATGGTCGACGTCGCCGGGCGCGATCCGGATGGCGCGGTAATCGATGTCGGCATGGCCGCCTTCGTCGCCGCCGACCTCGATGCGAAATGCTTCGCGCTGATATTCCTTGGCCAACGCGACGATGACGCGCGGCAGTGTCGCCGAGAACAACAGCGTGCGGCGGGTTTCCGGCGTGGTCTCGAGGATGAATTCCATATCCTCGCGAAAACCCAGATCGAGCATCTCGTCGGCTTCGTCGAGGACGACGGCCTTCAGTTCCGAAATGTCGAGACGGTTGCGCCGCAAATGATCGCACAGCCGTCCGGGCGTGCCGACCACGATGTGGGCGCCGGCGGCGAGCTCGCGCTGCTCGCGGCGCGGATCCATGCCGCCAACGCAGGAAACCACGCGCGCATCGGCATGACGATAGAGCCAGGCGAGCTCGCGATGGACCTGCAATGCAAGCTCGCGCGTCGGCGCGACGATCAACGCCAGCGGCGCGGCCGCCCGCTCGAACCGCTCGGCATCGCCGAGAAGATTTTCGGCGATCGCCAATCCGTAGGCGACGGTTTTGCCGGAGCCGGTCTGCGCCGAGACCAAAAGGTCGCGGCCGGAGGCGTCATCCGCCAGCACGGCGGTCTGCACCGGCGTCAGCGATTGGTAATTTCGTTCGGCCAGGGCTCGGGCGAGCGGCGGACTGGTGGTCAGGGATGTCACGGGGATCAGACTTTCATTGGCGCTTGCGCCGGAAACATTGAAAACGCCTCGAACCAAACGGTCGAAGCTGCCGCCGTGGGTCAAATGCGCGGGCCGCATGGCCCGACGGAATTGGATGAGATGGGCACGCTTTAGGCCATTCGCGACAAAAGCGCCATGTAATGTTGGACTTTAGTGAGCGAGGCTGGGTTGTGGACGAGAGGCAAGTATATGTAATTGATATCATTGACGTATCCGCGGCATGGGAAAACCTCGTCATTGCGGGCCAAGCGAAGCAATCCATCGTTCGGCAAGGGAAGGATGGATTGCTTCGTCCGCTTTGCTCCCTTGCGCAAACACTTCGCGGAATGCCGGCCGACCTTTCCATCCCTCCCGCGAGGGAACCAATCCAACCGTCGCGGCTTATATCCAATGGTTCGAATTCCGGGAGGCTTCCATGAAAATCAATGGGATCATTCTGGCTGGATGCGCCGCCTTTATCGCGCTCGGTTCAATGGCCTCGGCCCAAACGCCCATGACGGGAACGGTCACGCGAATTGACCGGATCGACGGCACCATCGCGATTCAACTGCAAAGGGCTCCCGCCCAAAGCGGCACGGTCGGCGCCAATACCGGCGGCCCGGCGGAAGAGGTCAAGACCAGGGTGCAGGGCAACCTGCTGAACATCCTGCACGCCGGCGACCGGGTCAAATTCTCCCTCACCGAAGCCGACGGGACCCGGACGATCACGAACGTCGAGCGGCAGTAAGCTCGAAGTCCAATTAAAAAAGGGCCGCGGCAGTGTGCCGCGGCCCTTTTTCCTTGGAAGGGTCTGTCGTTACTCCGTGCAGACCTTTGTCGTTTTCATGCCGGTCTCGGCTTCGGTCTTGGTCTTGTAGATACCGTTATCGACAATGGTAGTCGTCGTCGTGGTCGGCTTGCTATCGACCACCGTGCACTTCTTGGTGGTGGCGTCGCGGACGACGTAGAATTCGGCGGCCATCGCGGTTTCGGCAACGGTCGTTGCCGCAAACGCCAGTACGCCAATCATCAGAAATTTCTTCAAGGTGTCCTCCTCCGGTTTCTTCATGATGCCGTCAGCAACTCACGACGAAACCGGATGTTCCAATTTCCCCCACTGCAAAAGCGCGCGGATGATGTCCAATCCGACGGAACGATTGCCGTTTCTTCCCGTTGCACGAGGGACCTTTTGGGGTTCGGTCATAACGACGGTGATGGGCATGCCCCTTGGTCGATACTTCGCCCTTATAGGCGGCGTGCTGCTCGCGCTGCTGTTTCTGGCCGACCGGTACCTGCCGCAACCTGCCGCGACGCCGCACCGGGCGCACGTCGATCGAACCGTCATCCGCCTTCAATCCGACCATCGATGGCCCGAGCGGATCGTGATCGACACCAGCCTGCCGACCATCGTTCCACCGCCGGCAAGGGTTGCCGACACGCTCCCCACAAGGTCGCCACCTGTTGCGCGACCGCCAACAGAAGCCTTCGCCCTGGTGACGCCGGCCCAGGCTGCTGCACCGGCGATCGCCCGCAAACCTGTTCCGAAGCGCCGAACGAGGATGGTCCGGGCCGGCGGACACGACACCAGCTTCGAAGCAACGGAATTCCGCACCGCATTCCCGATGAACTGGTAGGGCGCATGGTTCGCCTTGCGTGGTCAGCAGGGCGGGAAGTATCGGCAATCGACGTGCGCTCCGCAAATATCTTGGACTTTTGTGCACGCGTGGAACAAATCCATGCGTCGGAAATTGAGCCAGATATCGCAATCATGCGATGGGAGGAAACCGCGTGAAACGCATTATTCTGATTGGTGTAGCACTGCTCGCATCCACGCTGGCAATGACCGCATCCGCTTCCGCCAGGTTGGGAATTGCGCCGCTTGCCGCGCCAGACGAAGCCGTAATTCAGGTCAGAGGCGGGCATGGCCACGGCCACGGTCATATGCATCGCGGCGGCCACGGTCACCATTATGGTTGGGGCAGAGGCCGCCATCGCGGTTGGCACTGATCGATAAAGTCCGAGAAATCATCCGGAGGCCGCCAAATTAGCGGCCTCTTGTCGTACGGGGCGAGTTTTCGGACCTTGTCCGGCGCGCTATCCATTCCGCCGGCGCGGGTTGCGGCGTCAGTTCAGGTATCGGCGCATAACGAAAACGCCAGCTCCCGTGAGCTGGCGTTCCGTGCGGAGCGTGGCGTGTATCGCCGGATGATGTCGTGTCAGAGATGGAAGTCCGAGGTCGTCAACTGGTGATCGCTGTTCACGACGATCTCCATGTCCGCCGCGCCGCCGTTGATGTTGAAGAACACATGCTGGCCGTCATCGTGGCTCTCGACCCAGAACGTTCCGGCATGGGTATCCGCCGTGGCCGACATCGCAAAATGGGTATGGCCATTGGCGGAGTTGCCATCGGCATCCATGAACGAAACGTCGATGTGGTCGCCCACCTGGAAGTCGGTGATGTGATCCGCCTCGCCGACCTTGCTCTCGTTTTCGCTGCCGAGGCCAACCTTGTAGACGAACGTGTCGTTGCCGGTGCCGCCGCTGAGGATGTCGGCCTTGCCGCCGCCGTAGATGGTATCGTTGCCGCCGCCGCCGTTGATCGTATCGGCACCATGATAGATGGACGGAACCGCATCGTTGTCGCCGTTCAGGATGTCGTCGCCGCTGCCGCCGCTGATGTGATCGTCGCCGGCTCCGCCAAAGATGGTGTCGTTGCCCGAACCGCCGCTGAGCGTATCGTTGCCGTTGCCGCCGTCGATGTTATCGTTGCCCGAGCCACCGAAAATGGTGTCGTTGGTGTTGCCGGAAACAGTGATGTCATCGGCGCCGCCCTGGGCGTTGATGAACTGATCCGACGCCGCCGAGCGGAAGACGTGATTGTCGTCGGCGCCCAGGTTCTGATAGCCGGAGCGATCGTCGTCCTGGTGCAGTTCGGAGAGGTATTCCGAGAAATTCTGAGGATTGTAGTAGATCGGCTGGAAATCGTAGTTGAACGGAGTGAGTGCCATGGTCGTTTTTCCCTATCGTGTGGCCGCCCGGAATGGGCTTGCCTGTGATCGGGAATATCGCCGGAAGGCCCGGGCGGCGCTGTTACCGCGGGAACAAGGCACGCGTGACCTGGATCACAGCGCCTGCGGGTGATGCCTGGCTGCCCGCGCGTTGCCGTCGGTTCACGCGGACGCATGGCCGCGCCGCTTTGAGCGCCCATGCGCGCGTCAACGTTCAATGAGCGAATATGGCCGGCCGCGCACAAATGCGCGGCGGCCATCAAGGATATTGGCCTCTCAGGGCATCAATTACAATGGGGCCAATCCCGACAAGAATGTATGCACGGTGCCAGCGGTGGCATTGGCCTCGAGCGAGTTGGCCACTGCCGTCGTGTCGCAATAGCCGTTGCTAACGTCGATTCCGTTGATCACGTAGCTGCCGTTCACGCTTGTGGAGTCGGACGCGCCCACCGCCAGCAAGAGGATCGGCGAACCGGTGACCGAGACGAAGCCGGCGGGATCGGACACGCCGATATCGTGAAGCGCACAATCGCCGGTATTGCTCACGATCAACGAGAAATCGATGACATCGCCGACATCGGCTACATGATCGCCGTTGAGATCGTGATAGCCGAGCGTCGCCTCAACCAGGGTCATGGCGGGATGCCGATCCACCGCGACCGATGCGCTGTCACTCGACATGGCACCCTGACTGGTCGTAACCGAGGCGGTGTTGACGATGTTGCCTACGGCATCGAAATCGGCCTGCGTCACGGAATGGCTGGCCGAATATTGCCAGGTCTCGCCGACATCGATCTTGCCGTCTTGGTCGGTATCGCCGGCATTGAAGCCGCCGGAGGTCACCGCCGCGAGATCGCTGACCGAAGGATCGGTGACGACCGGCGCGGTCAAGGTCACGTTGCCGTCGTTGGTGACGCTGATCGCGTAGCTGATCGTCTCGCCGATATCCGCCGTTCCGTCCGTCACCGTCGCCACTTTGTCCAGCACCACATGCGGAAGCCGCTCGACCGTAATCGAGGCGCTGTCGCTGTCGGAAGCCCCTTGCCCGGTCGTGACCGCGGCGGTGTTGCTGATCGAACCGCCGGTGTCCATCTCGTCCTGCGTGACGGTGTGGCTCGCGGTATAGTGCCAGGTCTCACCGAGATCGATCTTGCCGTCGTGATCGGTGTCGCCGGTATTGAAGCCGCCTGAGGTCACCGCGGCGAGATTGCTGACCGAGGGATCGGTGACGACGGGGCTGGTCAGCGTCATGTTGCCGTCATTGGTGACCTCGATCGTGTAGGCGATCACTTCGCCGGCATGATCCGCCGTGCCATCCGGCACGGTTGCCGACTTCACCAGCGTGACGTGCGGATTCTGGTCGATCTGGACCGACGCGGAAGCCTGGCCCGTCACCGCCTGCGCGGTGGTGCCCGTCGCCGTGTTGTCGTGGGTCAGGTCCGGGTTGACCACCCCGCCATTGTCGATGTCGTCCTGGGTGACGGTGTACTTGACGGAGAACTGCCAGATCTCGCCGACGTTCAGAGCGCCGTCCTTGTTGGTGTCGCCGTCATTGAACGTGTCATTATCGGTATCGACCGAGGTGGCCGAATGATCGAAGCTGAATTGAAACGTCTCGCCGAGATCCTGCATGCCATTATGGTTCGTATCGCCGACATTGTAGTATTGAAACGTCTCTCCGGTGTCTTCGCTGCCGTTCTGATTGGTGTCGCCGACGTTGGTGTACAGAAACGTCTCACCGGCGTCCAGCATGTGATTTTGGTTGGTATCGCCGACGTTGGCGTATTGAAACGTTTCGCCCGGGTCCTGCACGCCGTTCTGGTTGGTGTCGCCGACGTTGTAATCGCCGTTGAGAATCTGGGCCAGCAATTCGGGCCCGAGGATCGGAGCAGAGAGATCCACGACAGGGGTGACGATGTTGACCTGAGGATCGTCGACGTGCGGGTTGTTCAACGTGGTGTTACCGGTGTTCGCGAACGTGATCGTGTAATTGATCACGTCTCCCGCCGCGTCCACGCTGGCGACATCAGCGGTTTTTACCAGCAGCACGCTGGGATGGCGGTCAACCACCACGGAGGCAGAAGCCGAAACCGGGTTGGTTTCGATGCTGTCGACGGTTGCCGTGTTGCTGATGACGCCGGTCCCGCCGCCATCGGTATCGATGTCGTCCTGCGTCACGATGTGGTTCGCGGTGTACCGCCACGTCTCGCCGGAGCTGAGCTGATTGTCCTGATTGGTATCGCCGACGTTGAACCCGCCGCTCAGAACCGCCGCCAGATTGCTCACGGAAGGATCGGTAACCGTGATGCCGGTCAGCGCCGTGTTGCCGGTGTTCGAGACGGAGATCGCATAGTCGATCACCTCGCCGGCAACGTCAGCGGCGCCGCCCGGAACCGTTGCGATTTTGTGGATCGAAAGCGCCGACGTCGCGCCGCTGCTTATGCCGTTCAGGCCCCATTCCTCGAAGCCGCCGCCGGCACTCCAGCCGGCCTGGGCGCCGAATTCGGAATAGAGCGTTACATAGCGGTGCGCCGCGTCGTTGATGAAGTAGCTGTCCGGGATCAGGATGCGGACATCGCTCTGGCCGCTGCCGTGCGAGAGCCCGTCGTTGAGCGCGACCCAATGATCGCCGCCGGCATCGAGATTGTAGGCGAGATAATTGGTGTGCGTGCCGGCAAATCCCGCACCGGCCGTGAAGTTGGTGAGGTTGCCGGCTTCTTCCTGCCAGATCTGCAGCGCGTCGAGCGAAATGTACGCTGCGGTACCGGTCGATTCATTGAGATCGAGCAGGAATTCACGATAGGTGATGCCATCAATCGTCCCGTTGGTGCCGTCGCCGACGACGATCGGAACATTGGCCAATAGAACCGAATGGTTATGATTGAGCGTACTCTTCTCGTCGAATTGCGCGCTGGCGTCGGTGTTGTAGCCCTGTTCGATGCCGGTGTGTTGAAGCTGTACGAAGGAATTGAAGGTGCCGGTCCCCGCGGACTGGGTTGGTCCGGTCATGAAGACCGCGCCGTTTAGAACGCCAAAGGAATTGTCAAAGGTCAGATCGATGTCGGGTGAACCCGGTGGTCTGGTCGACATGACTTAATCTCCCTGATTTTTTATGAAATGATCGAGAAACTCCCTGCGCAGTCAATCTTGGCGCGAAACCCAAAAACTCTACGACCAAAGCAATGCGGCGAAAAGCAAAATGTTTTCGCGGCGACGCTGCGTCGATCGCATCCTCAAGGGCGAGAAGCCCGCCGATCCTGCGGCTGAGTGACCGAAACAAAATTGAGCTTCCGTCGCGGTCACGATCAAAACCCGGGTTGTTTCAAGGCGATGCGGGGCGCACGTTCAGGCTTTCGTGCATCCCGATCGATTGACTTGGGCGGTTGCAAAACTAAGGTTGGTTCCGCACCGAAGGGAATGAATCGCATGACTTTGCCGTTGAGCTGGAACGAATGGGCGCAACATGACGGCGTGGCGCTGGCGGCGCGCGTCAGCAAGGGCGAGCTATCGGCAAGGCAGTTGGCAAGCCAGGCGAATGAAGCCATCGCAAAACTCAACCCGGCGCTGTCGGCCGTGGTCGAAGTATTTGAGGACGCGATTGCCGATCCCGGCGCGGCTGGCGCCAATCTCGAAGGCCCCTTTGCCGGCCTGCCTTTCCTGATGAAGGACCTGGGCCCGACGATGAAGGGGCGCCTGCAGGAAATGGGATCGCTGCTGATGCGCGGCAATCGCGCCACGGCGGACACGTTCCTGACGGCGAAGATGCGCGAGGCAGGCCTCAATTTGATCGGACGCACGACCACCCCGGAGTTCGGCGTCTGCAGTTCGGCCGACAATCCCGCCGTCTATGTGACGCGCAACCCCTGGAATACCGACTACACGACATGCGGATCATCGGCCGGCAGCGCCGCCATGGTCGCAGCGGGCGCCGTGCCGATCGCGCATGCCACCGATGGCGGCGGCTCGATCCGCATTCCAGCCGGCGTCAACGGCAATATCGGGTTGAAGGTTTCACGCGGCGTATACTCGCTCGCGCCGCACCTTTCGGATTTGTCGGGACTGGTATCGATCCAGGGCTGCCAGTCGCGCTCGGTGCGCGATACCGCAGCCTTCGTCGACGCATGCCGGGGTCCCGCGCCCGGCGAATTGATGCCGTTCTGGACCTCGCCGGAGCCTTATCAGGACATGATCAAGCGTGATCCGCGACCACTTCGGATCGCGCTCTCGCACCAATGGGGCGACTATTCCGCGACGCCACAGATCGCCTCCGAACTCGAACGGATCGGGCGCTTCCTCGAAGACCTCGGCCATCGCGTCGAATACGCGCTGCCTGCCATCGACTATCGCGCCGCCTTTGCCGCGCAAACCACCTGCTACATCAGCAATTTTGCGGTCGTGATCTCCAACATGCTCGCGGCGCGCGGGCTGGACCGGCCGCCGGAGGACCTGATCGAGCCGGTCAACATAAGGATCTGGGAGGCCGGCCGGCATACGTCCTTTGCCGAGCGGGCGCGTATGCAGGCGGTGTTCAACACGACATCGCGCGGCTTCGGCGCGTTCTTCGAGGAATGGGATATCATCCTGACGCCGATCACGGCGCTGCCGACGCCGAAGGTCGGCACCACAGAATATCTCACGATATCGGACAATCCGTCGGTAGAGGACTGGTTCGACAATCTGTGGCGCAACTTCGCCTTCACCCCACTGGCCAACCTGTGCGGAATCCCTGCGATCTCGCTGCCGCTGGCGGAGCACGAACACGGGTTGCCGCTCGGCATTCAAGCCATAGCCAAACAGGCCAATGACGGGCTGCTGCTTCAGATCGCGGCGCAGATCGAGCGGGCAATCGACGGAAAGTGGAATATGGGGCGGAAGCCCAGAGAGCATGTGACGAATGGCTAGAATGTCAGCATGTCCAAAACACCGATAGCCAAACCGCCGCCGCCTTTTGACGAACTGGCGGAAGCGATCAAGGGCCGCCGCTCCGTCTACGGTGAAATCAGCGGGCTGCAGCTCGATCGCGCCGCCCCCGGCGAGGCCTGGTCGAGCCTGCCGTACCGCCCGGTCTTCGTCGGCGACACCACAACCGGCGTGCTGCATGGCGGCGTCGTCACCGCCATGCTCGACGAGAGTTGCGGCATGGCGGTCCAGCTTGCGCTCGACGGTACGCGCGCGATTGCGACGCTGGACCTGCGCATCGATTACCAGAAGCCGGCGACGCCCGGCCTCGACATCAAGGCGCATTCGGTGTGCTACCGCGTCACCCGCTCGATCGCCTTTGTACGCTCGACGGCCTACCAGGAATCCGAGGACGATCCGGTCGCCACCGCCACGGCCTGCTTCATGGTCGGCGCGAACCGGACCAACATGCTCAAGGACCGGCCGATGGAAGCGCGCGTGCTGCCGGCGCTCGAAGTGCCTGACGATCCGGCAAGCCCGTTCGCACAAAGCCCGTTCGCACGCGCGCTCGGCATCCGTATCGGTGAGGACGGCACGCTGGTGATGCCGTTCTCGCCAAAGATCATCGGCAACCCGATCCTGCCCGCGATCCACGGCGGCATGACCGGCGCCTTCCTCGAAACCACCGCGATCGTCGGCGTGACGCGCGAGCTCGGCGTGTCGCCGCCGAAGCCAATTGGGCTCACGATCAACTACCTGCGCTCCGGCCGCGCGCTGGACAGCTACGCCAACGTGTCCGTCGTCAAGCAGGGCCGCCGTGTCGTTGCCTTCGAAGCGCAGGCCTGGCAGGACGACCGCACCAAGCCGATCGCCTCGGCGTTCGGCCATTTCATGCTGCGACAGACGCCTGACGCGGACGATGAATAGGCGATTGGCAACGTCCGCGGCACGGGTTCCCTGAAACGCCGCAACCAGGTGTTAGCTAATTCTTAACGATGAACCATTTCGGCGGGACGGAGCGCGCCCACACAACCATTTCATCACCGATCATCCCCTACGCTTTGCAACTGAAGGTGCCTCCCTCAGGCGCCGAGGTGGGATGATGAGTGAACGCGACAACCCCGCGGTGGAAACCCCGGATTTCGTGCTGGCCGCGCTTGAGCGGGCGAACGATGCCGTGGTCATCGTCGATGGCACTTCGCATGTCAGCTTCTTCAACGCCGCCGCAGAACGGATCTGGGGACTGGACCGCGCGGAAGTGCTCGGCCGCGATGTCGGCGCGCTCGGACTGAAAACACTGCAAGCGCCGGGCGGTAATCCGCGAAAGGCCGGCCATTCCGAGATCAGCATTGTCCGCGCGGATGGCCGCAGGCTTCGCGCCGCGCAGGCCGTCTCGAACGTCGAGATCGGCGGGGAGAGCCGCCGAATCGCATTCTTCCGCGATATCACCGCCGAACGGGAGCTGCGGGAGCGGCTGGCGCTGCACGAGGTGATCGCCGACGGCACCAACCGCGCCGTGATCATCACCAACCGCAACCTGAAGATCATTTACGCCAACGTCACGTTCGCGGGCATGTTCGGCCATACGATCGCGGAAGCGCAGGGGCGACAGGCAATCGAACTGATGGCAGGCCCCCATACCGACCGGCGGGCGCTGAAAAAGCTGGTGCGCCTGACGGCCGTGGAAAACGGCGGCGACCAGGAAATCCTCGCCTACGACAAGAACGGCGACGAGATCTGGCTATCGGCCCGCGTCAAGGCGTTCCGCAACGCCCGAGGGCGGGTCAAGTACATGCTCGCGCTGCTCTCCGACATCACCGAGACCAAGCAGTTGTGGTCGCTGCAACAGCTGATCATGAACGCGCTGGCCGACGAAATTCCGATCACCGAGATCGCCGACCGGCTGTGCCGGCGCGTCGAGGAGATCGCGCCCGACGTGGTTTCCTCGCTGCTCCATGTCGACGCCGGCGGACTGATCCATCCGCTCGGCGGCCCCAGCCTGCCCGAGGATTATTCGCGGGCGCTGGACGGGGTCTCGATCGGCGCGGACGTCGGCTCGTGCGGCTCCGCGGCCTGGTACGGCAAGCCGGTGCTGGCAACCGACATCGACAGCGATCCGCGCTGGCAGCCGTTCAAGGCCCGGCCGCTCGAGGTCGGCTTGCGCGCCTGCTGGTCCACGCCGATCAAGGCCAAGGACGGCCGCGTGATCGGAACCTTCGCGTTTTATTTCAGGGAATGCCGCGCGCCGAGCCGCTGGCATCAGCGGATCGTCGACGCCTGCGTCGACCTCAGCGCGCTGGCAATCGAGCGCAAGGAAGCCCGCGCCCAGATCGCGCGGCTGGCCTATTACGACATGCTGACGGGCCTGCCCAACCGCGCCCGCCTGCGCGACCTGATTTCGGATGCAACCGAGGCCTGCCCCGCAGGCGAACATTTGGCGCTGGCGTTTCTCGACGTCGATAATTTCAAGGACGTCAACGATACGCTCGGCCATTCGGCCGGCGACCAATTGTTGGTGCAGTTCGCAGGCCGCCTGCGCGCACAAATCCAGCCGGGCGACATTCTGGGGCGGCTCGGCGGCGACGAATTCGTGATCGTGCTGCCGAACCGCGATGCCGCCGAAGCCTCGCTGATCGCCTCGCGCATTACCGATGCGCTGCTCCAGCCGCTCAAGATCGGCACTCAACAGGTGCCGATGTCCGCCAGCATGGGCATCAGCCTGTATCCCGACAACGCGACCGACATCGATACGTTGATCCAGCAGGCCGATGCGGCCATGTACAAGGCAAAGCAGGCCGGCCGCGCCACGTTCCGTTTCTTCAGCGCCGACATGGACCGGCTCGCCGAGCAACGGCTGGAACACAGTGCAGCGTTGCGCAATGCGCTGACCAACGACCGGCTGGAATTGCACTACCAGCCGCAGATCCGGACCAGCGACGGCGCCATCCATGGCGTCGAGGCGCTGGCGCGATGGTACGACCCTGTTCTCGGCGAGGTTCCGCCGTCAAAATTCATCCCGCTGGCCGAAGAGTGCGGGCTGATCGAGCAGATCGGCCTGTGGTCGCTCCGCGAGGCCTGCAAGCAGATGGCGGAATGGCGGGCGGCGGGGCTCGATATTCCCTGCGTGGCGGTCAACCTGTCGCCGATCAATTTCCAGAACGACAGCCTGACGGCGACCGTCGGCGGCCTCCTCGCCGAATATGGCCTGCCGCCGGAAGTGCTGATGCTCGAGATCACCGAAGGCCTGATCATGAACGAGCGCTCGGTCGCGATCGAGACCATGAACGCCATCCGCAAGCTCGGCGTCGGGCTGTCGCTGGACGATTTCGGCACCGGCTATTCGAGCCTCAGCCGGCTGGCGCATCTGCCGATCCGCGAACTGAAGATCGACCGCAGTTTCATGCAAGACGTCGAGAGCGACGCCACGGCAAGGGCGATCGTTACCACCGTGGTTCGCGTCGGCCAGAGCCTGCAACTCACCGTGGTCGCCGAGGGCGTCGAAACCGACGGGCAGCTGAACCTGCTCACCGAGCTCGGCTGCGACGTGGTTCAGGGATATCTCTACGCCCGTGCCCTGTCACCTTCAGCCTTCGGGCGCTGGCTGCTGGACCACAGCGCAGCGCGCGCCAGCGTGATGCTCCGGCGTATCGACAAGTCCCTGTCGAAACCGCCGGCAGAGTCGCCGCCGCGCGCCTCCGGCAGCAATGGGTAGCATCGCGCTGCCCTTCTCCCCTGCGCCACAATGCGGATTGACTAGCCTCCGACGCCACGCCCATAATCCGCCTCTTGCAGGGGCTTTATGCACGTAGCGACCATCAGAGTCGTGACAGTCCAGGTACAAAGGCGGGGTAACGGACTTGTCGGCATCGCGGCGTCCAATGTTCGGCGAGCAACAGCGGTTCATGCTGTTTTTGATTGCACCAGCGGCGCTGTTGATGCTGCTGTTCCAGGTGCTGCCGATCGTGATCGGCGCCAACGCCAGCTTCCGCAACTGGGCGCTCTATAATCCGAAGAAAACCTGGGTCGGCCTCGACCATTATTACGCCGTCATGTCAGACCCCGCGTTTCTTTACGTCGTGCTGCCCAACACCTTCCTGTTCATGGTGCTCAGCGTGGCCGGCGCGCTGGTGGCGGGACTTTCGCTGGCGTTGCTGCTCAACCGTCCCTTCCGCGGGCAAAAGCTGGTGCAGACCGTGCTGCTGGTGCCGCTGATGGTGGCGCCGGTGGTCGCCGCGATCATGATCCGCTGGATCTTCAACGACCAGTTCGGCATCGTCAACGTGGTGCTGGAAGCGATTGGCCTCGACGGCCAGCCCTGGCTGGTTCAGCGCTGGAGCGCGTTCGGCATCATCCTTCTGACCGACATCTGGCTGTGGACGCCGTGGTTCACGTTGCTCCTGCTCGCAGGCCTGCAAAGCCTGCCGAAAGAGCCGTTTGAAGCCGCCGCGATCGACGGCACCACCACCTGGCGCGTGTTCCGTTTCCTCACTCTGCCGATGCTGCGTCCGGTGATCGTGGTGTGCGTGGTGATCCGCGCCATCGACGCCTTCCGCACCTTCGATATCGTGTGGACGCTCACCGGCGGCGGTCCCGGCCGCTCGACCGAGCTGTTCTCGCTCTACGCCTATGTGCACGCCTTCCTCAACCTCGACCTCGGCCGCGGCTCGGCCGCCGCCATCATCGGCGGCCTGGTCATCCTCGTGATCGGGGTCGCGCTCTATCGCCTCGTCGACCGCATCGCAAAGGCTTAGATCGATGCCGATGGTGACCCGCCCCCATTTCCTGCCCGGCCTTCCCCGTTGGAGCCGCAAGACCGTTTTTGCGCTGGCGCTGTTCGGCATCTGCTTTGCGTTCGCCTTTCCGGTGCTGTGGCTGATCCTGACCTCGTTGCGGCCGGAATCCGGCGTCTATTATGTCCATCGCGGCACCGAATTCACGCTCGGCAGTTTTGCCGAGGTGCTGAGCGACGAGCGGATCGTAAAGGCCTTCATCAACAGCGCGCTGATCTCGACATTGGCGACCGTGTTCTCGCTGCTGGTCACCGTATCGAGCGGCTACATGCTGTCGCGGTTCACCGGTCCGGCGTCGCGGATCTGGTTCGGCACCATCTATGTGTTCCGCTGCGTGCCCTATATTTCCTGGGTGCTGCCGCTGTACTTCGTTACCCAAAGCTGGGGCATCTACGACACCTATACCGGGCTGCTGCTGCCGCATGTCGCGGTGCATATCTGTTTCTTCTCGTGGCTGATGAAGGGATTTTTCGACGGCATCGATCCGTCGATGGAGTATGCCGCGATGATCGACGGCTGCACGCGATGGGGCGCCTTCATTCGCGTCGCGATTCCGTCGGCGCTGCCGGCAATCTCGGCGCTGGCCGTGCTATGCTGGCTGTTCACCTGGAACGAGTTCTTGTTCGCGCTGATCCTGACCGGCAACCGGGTGCCGATGATCACGGTCGTGATGGCGCAGTTCGTCACTGAAATGGGACTGCGCTGGAACCTGATGGCGGCGACCGCCGTGATGGCGCTGGTGCCGGCCTTCCTGATCGCGTTGTTCGGGCAGAAATATGTGATCAGGGGTTTGCGTATCTAAACCAATGAAGACCAAAACATCGAGGGAAGAATACCAAAAACGAGGAGGAAGTGATGCAGCGACTTACAAAATGGGCGATAGCGGCGACCGCGGCCATGGTGGTTGCCGCGGGCAGCGCGAGCGCCCAGGTGACGGAACTGCGGATCGGCTACCAACCGAGCCCGATCCAGGATGCGTCGATCGCGATGTTCGAGACCTGGGGCGCCAAGAACGGCGTCAAGATCGTCAAGGTGCCGAATTCCTACGGCGTCTATGTCGA
>Ga0207701_10004228_pt1 | contig 14610 bp, 16 predicted proteins | sample KBSSwiSSwithPhiX_FD_184294 | JGI IMG/M metagenome (GOLD analysis project Ga0207701, IMG submission 184294) | Switchgrass rhizosphere bulk soil microbial communities from Kellogg Biological Station, Michigan, USA, with PhiX - S5 (SPAdes) (version 2) | ecosystem: Environmental > Terrestrial >... | reverse complement strand
CGCCGGTATACTTATTCTTCTGCGAAAGTGTATCGATAGGATTCAGCACATCTTCCATAATTTCATCATTAGGTTCAGTAAGAATCAATGTGAAATCATTGGAAGCATTGTTATATATGTAAACGTTCCTCTTGAAAGTAATATCTCCGGTTGCATTTTTTCTTTCCCGGTAAGTAGTGATCTGGAACTTTTTATCGAGCGAACCATAAACCTTACTATAATCTTCTCCTGACCTCAACAGCCTTAGCGTATTAAGATACTTATCATTATTGTCGAAAGTAACAAGGTAGGCTACACGCTTTGTTCCCTGTATTGCTTTTACAAACAGGTAAGTTTCCCTCTCCTTCTCTTTTACCCTGCCGAGGGGGTAAATCTTAGGTTTTAGCTTGTTAAAGTCTTTGTTTAATACTGAATCCGGAACAAATTGAGTAAAAACCGAATACGCGATAAGTAATGAATCAGATATTTTTCTTGAAAGTGTAGTATCGGCGATAAGCACCGGAAGTTTGGCCTCCGGAAAAAATTCTATGAAGTCCGCCACTTCTACAGGTTCCTCACCGGTCAGAGAAGTCTTCTTTTTATCCTTGCAACCTACTGCTATCCATGCTAAAACACACAACACCAGGAGAAATCTATTCATACCAAATAGCCATTAAACGGTTAAAAGTAGGGATTCAGTGTCATCAATGAAAATAAAATATCAATTAAAAATTGGACATAATTTTAGATTAGCCTAAATTTAATTTTAGATTAGCTAAACATTTCGGTTTAATCATGAAAGTTTCATCAAGCAAAGAGAATTACATTAAAGCCATCTTTCATCTGCAGGAAGAAGATGGCATAGTGACCACCAATGCGCTTGCACACCGGCTCGAAACACGGGCTGCCTCTGTAACCGATATGCTCAAAAAACTTAAAACCCAGAAACTGCTGCTATACGAAAAATACAGGGGAGTTAAATTAAGTCCCGAAGGAAAACGCCTGGCCCTGCAGATCATACGTAAACACCGCCTTTGGGAACTGTTCCTTGTAAAAAAATTAAGATTCGGATGGGAAGAAGTTCATGAGATGGCGGAAGAGCTTGAGCACATCAGCAGTAAGAAACTGATCGACAGGCTCGATGAATTTTTAGGTTTCCCGAAATCCGATCCCCATGGCGACCCGATACCCGACAGCAACGGAAAAGTTTCATTGAAAAAACAGATGAACCTCACCGAAATCAAACTGAACATACCGGGAGTAGTCAGCAATATCAGCGATCAGTCTCCCGAAATGCTTGATCTGTTAAAACATAAAGGACTTGGATTAGGAACTAAAGTAGAAGTAAAAAAACGTTTCGCCTTTGATAATTCGATTGAGCTGAAAGTGAAAAATCTTCCGGCTGTTACCATCAGCGGAAATGTTGCTAAAAATGTTTTTGTAACTCATGAGGAATAATTACGCAGCAGATACATCATTAAGTGAAGTTCATAGCTCGGTTGAGATCAGTAAACGTCCAGGCAACTGGAGAAAGATATTTGCATTCTTTGGACCTGCATACCTGGTAAGTGTTGGATATATGGACCCGGGCAACTGGGCAACAGACCTTGCGGGAGGAAGTAAATTCGGCTACACTCTCATCTGGGTACTGCTTATGAGCAACCTGATGGCACTGCTGCTGCAGAGCTTATCGGCACGTCTTGGCATCGTTCGCCAGCGCGACCTTGCACAGGTTAACAGGGAAACCTATCCGCGTTATATCAATTACATGTTATATGTGCTGGCAGAGATCGCCATCGCTGCAACTGACCTTGCTGAAGTGCTGGGAATGGCCATAGGCCTCAACCTGCTTACAGGTTTGCCACTTGTTTGGGGTGTAACCTTTACCGTACTCGATACATTTCTTTTACTGTTTTTGCAAAAGCTCGGCATGAGAACAATGGAAGCTTTCATCATTGCACTAGTTGCCATTGTAGGATTATCATTTCTCGTTGAGATCATTCTTGCAGGACCGGACCTGGCTGAAGTTGCGGGCGGACTGGTACCGCATATTCCGAATGATCAGGCACTGTATATCGCAATAGGCATCATCGGCGCAACGGTAATGCCGCATAATCTTTACCTGCATTCGGCACTTGTGCAAACAAGAAAAATTGAAAACAACGCCAAAGGAATAAAACAGGCATTGAAATGGAATTTTATCGATTCCACTATTGCATTGAATATCGCATTCCTGGTAAATACCGCGATCCTGGTGCTCGCCGCTTCTGTATTTTTTAAATCGGGAAGAACTGATGTTGCTGAAATAAAAGATGCACACGAACTGCTCGCACCGTTGCTCGGATATAAAATTGCGCCTGTACTTTTTGCTGTGGCATTGATCGCTGCAGGACAAAGCTCAACAGTTACCGGAACACTTGCCGGACAGATAGTGATGGAAGGACACCTCAGGTTAAGAATCAGCCCGATATTACGGAGACTGCTTACACGGTTGTTCGCTATCATTCCGGCGGTGATAGTGATATGGATCTATGGCGACCAGGAAGTAAACAAGCTGCTGATCTTCAGCCAGGTAGTCTTAAGCATGCAACTGGGTTTCGCGGTAATACCACTTATTCATTTCTGCAGTGATAAAAAAACCATGGGCGTATACGCGATAAAACCTTGGGTGCAGGTACTCGCATGGATCATTGCTGCCATCCTTGTATACCTTAATGTGAGATTACTGGTTGGTGAAGCGATAGATTTTTTCGAAACTTCAGACAGTGTTTTATGGAAATCAGTCATCGTTTCCGGAGGAGTGATAGTAACACTGTTGCTGGTGTATATCATTTTGCAACCGATTATCAAACGGCAAACAGCAGACAGCATAAGAAAATAAAAATCATTTTAATAAATGCTTCAGCCTGCTGAAGGTTTCCGGCTTGATCTCCAGGTAAGATGCGAGTATCTTCTGCGGCACGCGCTGCATCATCTGCGGATGATTCTTTAAATAATAAAGGAACCGCTGTCTCGTAGTATTATTAAGCTGGGCGAAATATTTCGCATCTTTTTTAATGAACAGGTAAGTCATCATTTGTCTTCCTATCTTCTCCGCAACGGGAATATTATCAAGAACATACAACACATTATCGTATCGCATCGACACCACAATCGAAGGTTCGAGCGCTTCTATTATAACATTTGAAGGAACACGTGTATGAAAAGAAACTTCTGACTGTATCACTTTCCCCTCAATAGCCAGCTGCAACGTTTTTTCATTCTTTCCTACGAGCACATATTTTCTTAATAGCCCTTTTACAACAAGATTAAGGTAATCGTCTGTTTGTCCGTATCGCAGCACTTCTTCCCTCTTTGAAAAAGTTCTTACTTCAAAATAAGGAATGAACTGAATCAAGTCCTGTTCAGAAACTTTAATATACTGTTGGATAAATTTCAGAATATATCCAGTATACTGGTTAATATCAGTCCTGTTGCCCTCCATCAAAATTATTTATAAGGATATAGCAGTATTGGTAGTATTTCTTGTGCGCAATAAATGTTTAAGGCGACTGAATGTCTCGGGTTGAATATTAAGGTAGGATGCAAGATATTTCTGAGGTACTCGTTGAAAGAGATTGGAATTTGTGCTGAGGAATCTTACGAAACGTTCCTGGGTAGTATACAGGATACGTTCGAGATCCCAGTTTTCTTTCTGAAGGAAAAGATCTGTTATAATAAGACGGCCGAGACGCTGCCATTTTTGGTCTGAAGAATAAAGATTATCTATTGCTTCGCGGCTGAATGAAAGAAAGGAAGTGGGTTCGATGGTTTCAACAATGTACAGTGATTTTTCACCGGATAAAAATGAAACGGAAGAACTGATGATCTCACCTTCTTTTGCAAGCTGTGTGATTACCTCTTCATCTCCCCTGTAAAAATACTTACGCGCAAGGCCCTTGACGATAAAGTTGAAGTAGTTTTCATGCTCACCCTGATCAATAAGTTTTACCTTTTTATCATAGGTGCGTACCTCAGCGATGCTGGTTAATTGTTCAATCTCTTCTTCAGTTAGTTCGATGAATTTGGCAAGATATTCGTTAAGAGCCTTTACCATACATCTAAGTTAAATTTTATACGTGAAATAACGTATCTCAACGCCACGATACAGAAAGGTTAGGGGTTTTTGCCTATTCCCATAAGTGATTTTTCTTACTTTTGCGGTCCGCACGAATAAATACTTAAACAAAAAGGATGAAACAGAAAATCAAAGTAGCAAATCCGGTAGCAGAATTAGACGGTGATGAAATGACACGCATCATCTGGAAGTTCATTAAAGACAAACTAATTCTCCCATATTTGGAATTAGACATAAAATATTTTGATCTGGGCGTTGAAAATCGCGATGCCACCAACGACCAGGTTACCATTGATGCTGCAAATGCCATCCGTGAACTGGGTGTTGGGATCAAATGCGCTACCATCACGCCAGATGAGGCAAGGGTAAAAGAATTTAATCTTAAGCAGATGTGGAAAAGCCCAAACGGTACTATCCGTAACATCCTCGACGGAACAGTTTTCAGAGAACCAATAGTTATCAGCAATATCCCAAGGCTTGTTGTAAACTGGACCGCTCCCATCATTGTGGGAAGGCACGCTTTCGGCGATCAGTACCGCGCCACAGATACTGTGATCAAAGGAAAAGGAAAGCTGACCATGACGTTTACACCTGAAGGTGGTGGGCAACCTCAGATTTTTGAAGTGTATAATTTCAAAGGTGATGGAGTTGCATTAACCATGTATAACACAGACGAGAGCATCAGGGGTTTTGCAAAAAGCTGTTTCAATATGGCACTGAATAAAAAATGGCCCCTCTATCTTTCAACAAAAAATACTATTCTCAAAAAATACGATGGACGTTTCAAAGACATTTTCTCTGAGATATTTGAAGCTGAGTTCAAACAAAAATTCAATGAAGCTGGAATTGTTTATGAGCATCGCCTGATTGACGACATGGTGGCCAGCGCATTAAAATGGAACGGCAATTTCGTTTGGGCATGTAAGAATTATGATGGCGACGTGCAAAGCGACACTGTAGCACAAGGCTTCGGATCACTTGGATTGATGACCTCTGTGCTGATCACGCCAGATGGAAAAGTGATGGAATCTGAAGCTGCGCATGGCACGGTTACCCGCCATTATCGGGATCACCAGGCTGGCAAGCCTACTTCTACAAATCCTATTGCTTCAATATTCGCATGGACAAGAGGGCTTGCATTCCGCGGTAAGCTCGACGGCAACCAGGAACTGATAAAGTTTTGCGATACGCTGGAAAAGGTTTGTATTGAAACTGTAGAAAGTGGTAAGATGACCAAGGATCTTGCGGTAGCTGTTCATGGTAATAAGGTGAAACATGGAGATCATTTCCTGTATACAGAGGAGTTCCTTGATGCGATAGATGGGAATTTGCAGAAGAAGTTCTGAAGTGATCATTCACATTTCTCAGGCGTTCCTAACGCAAACCTTTCGCGCCTTTTGAACGCGCTAGATACGGGCTGGATACGCGTTACAAACGGGTTTTTATGCGATGGATGATAATAAAAGAAAAAGCCCTCCTGTGAACAGGACGGGCTCTAACGATTGCTTGCCATATAAAGAGTTCTTACTTGGTAGCAGCGCTGTCTGGCTTAACAGCTGCAGTTGTATCCGGCATTGGTGCTACTGTTGTATTTGTATCTACAGTAGAGGTAGTTGCTGTATCTGCAGTGGTTGATTCTTCAGTTGTGCTTTCTCCACATGCTGCAAAAGCGCCTATTGCTAATACTAAAAGAAGTTTTTTCATTGTACCAGTTTTTGTTTTTTTAATGATTATTTGGTGTTAATACCCTGATCTTTAAAAGGTAACCCTCCGGTTACCAAAAAAGATAAAATATTTTTACAGGGTTACTTATTCCTAATTTCGGTATAAATAAAGGTGTAAAGAGTGAAACCAGACTCACAGGAATTAAGTTTACTGGCAGGATTGGCAAAAAACGACAGGTTGTCTGTTGAATCCATCTATGGAAAGCATTTTGGGATGGTTCAGTCGTTGATAATCAATAATAACGGATCATCTGAAGACGCCAGGGACATATTTCAGGAAGCGATGATCGTGTTGTATGAAAGGTCCAGATCGGTAGACTTTGAGCTGCAGTGCCAGTTAAAGACCTACCTGTATTCAATCTGCAGGCGCTTATGGCTAAAGAAACTGGCACAGGCACAACGCTATATACCGCAGTTCAATGAAATTGAGGACACGGTACCGGTAGAAGAAGAGATCGAGTTGCATGAATTGAAAAACCTCGAGTTCCAGGTGATGGAAAAAGCATTGCTGGGGCTCGGAGAACCTTGTAAAAGCCTTTTAGAGGCATTTTATATACAGCGGAAGAACATGAGTGAGATTGCAGGCAGCTTTGGGTATACCAATCCCGATAATGCCAAGAACCAGAAATATAAGTGCCTGATCAGGCTAAGAAAATTATTCTTTTCGGAATATAAAATCAATACAGTGTAAATGGACAGGATTCAGCTTTTGGATGACATTGAAAGATACCTCAGGAACGAAATGACGCCTGGGGAAAAGTATGCTTTCGAAGAGCTGCGTCAGAATGATCCTGATGTAGACCTGATGGTGGTGGAACATAGCCTGTTCATGCACCAGCTGGAACAATTCGGCGACCAGAAAAACTTCCGTTCTGCATTACACGAGATCCACATCGATCTGGCCGCCAGCGGCGTAATAAAGGAAACTGCTCCTAAAGCAATTCTGAAGCAACTTTGGAAAAAACATAAAAGAGTGATGGCTGTTGCGGCATCCATTGCCGGTATCACCACTTTGCTTGTTGCGGGTATGGTCAGCTACTATTCACGTAAAGCCAATACAGCAGAACTTCAGACGTTGAGCAAGAAGTTTGAAAACACCGAGAGAAAAGTAAATGCCCTTAAACAACAGGTTGAAAAAGAAAAGGTGCAGGTACCAAAAGCCCCTGCTACCCCCATTAAATCAGGTGGTACCGGGTTCCTGATAGACGTAAAAGGATACATTGTTACCAACGCTCACGTAGTTGAAGGATCACAGGCTGTCGTACTGCAGAATAATAAAGGCCAGGAATTCCGTGCTTCAATTATTCATATCAACCAGGAAAACGACATAGCTATCCTTAAAATAGTCGACGAGGATTTTAAAATTCATTCTACCATTCCCTATAGTTTTAAAAAGAACGGTGCAGAGCTGGGAGAACAATTATTCACCCTTGGGTTCCCCCGAGAAGAAATTGTATACAACGAAGGTTATATGAGTGCTCTTACAGGCTATAATGGAGACACGCTTTCCTGCCAGATCGGGGTGTCGGCAAACCCGGGTAACTCAGGCGGACCTGTATTTAACAGGAATGGTGAAGTGATCGGGATTATCAATACGCGTCAGACGCAGGCCGAAGGCGTAGTGTTTGCTGTGAACGCAAAAAACATTTTCAATACTGTAGACAGCATTATGCATATAGATTCTTCTGTAAACTATCTTAAACTTCCGCTAACCTCACAGGTGAAGGGTATGGACCGCGTGCAGCAGATCAGGAAAATTTCCGATTGTGTCTTTATGGTGAAAAGCTATTAACCTATCCAAAGGTTCTGCGGGTATTCCCCGTTATCTACCAGTTCATCAAGTTTCAGTTTTACCTCAGGTGCATCTTCCTTGTATGTTACACCAAACCATTGCGCTGAAGTGGGAATTACTTCAATTACTCCTTCGCTTTCGTTGATGAATTTGTCTGCTACAATAGGAATGAAGAATTCTGATTTAGGCTTATTAATGTTCTCATCGAGGAATTTATGGAACAATTTTTCGCTGTAAGGAAAAATGGAGGGATGAAAGTTCCAGAAGTTCATTGATACTTTCGAATCGCGGGGCAATTCATGTGGTTCCATTCCATCTTCGCAAACAATCTTACCATCCTTTTCTGAAATGTTCACACGTTCGGCGATGGAAGTAAGATTGCCTTTATCATCAACCCGGCATACACCCCTGTTAACCGTTCCATTCTCAGAAAGGGTTTTGATAAGGTCGTACCCGATAATTGAATAGATTTTTTCATTGCATTCTCCGGTTAAAAAGTCAAAAGCTTTTTTAAACGCGTCTTTGCCATAAAAGTCATCCGCATTGATCACTGCAAAAGGTTCTTTTACTGCATCCTTTGCACAAAGCACCGCATGTGCTGTTCCCCAGGGCTTTGTTCTGTCGGCCGGAATCTGCCTGTTGCCAACGAAAGATTTAAGATCCTGGAACACATACCCGATTTCGATCTTCCCTTTAAGTTTCGGCTCGAATATATTTTTGAAGTCATTCGCAAATTCCTCGCGGATAATGAATACTACTTTCTTAAAACCTGCCCTTATAGCATCATAAATAGAATACTCCATGATGGTTTCTCCTGAAGGACCGAATCCCTGGATCTGTTTCATACTTCCATACCTGGAAGCCATACCTGCCGCAAGAATCAATAGAGTTGGCTGCATTATAGTAATTTTAAAAATTCAGGCACGAATGTATAAAAATATAGCGACACAATCCATACACAAACCATTACACAAAACAATGGATATTAGCGTGGATGTGTTGAGGTTGGATCAGATCCATCCTGTCATTTCGGGAAATAAATGGTTCAAACTGAAATATCACCTCGAAGCCGCCTTAAGGGAAAATAAAAAAGGTATTTTAACTTTTGGAGGGGCCTACTCCAACCACCTGGTGGCAACAGCGGTGGTTTGCAGCGAAAACAATCTTTCATCAACAGGTATTATAAGGGGAGAAGAGTCCTTTCCTGAAAATGATTCCATCAGGCAAATGAAGGAAGCCGGTATGCAGATCATGTATGTTACCAGGGAGGCCTACAAAAACAAAGAAGTATTGGCCCGCGATTTTATTGCCACAAACCAGGAATATTATTATGTTCCGGAAGGAGGACAAAGTGCTGAAGGAATAAAAGGCGCAGGTGAAATACTTTCCTTTGCAGGGAACGATTACACGCATATAATATCAGCCGTGGGTACAGGCACAACCCTGGCAGGATTGATCAATGCATCTTCAGGTCAACAACAGATTATCGGCATTTGCGTACTTAAAATAGCAGATACCAATGCAAATGAAATTGAATTATTCATAAAATCAAATACATCAAAAAATAATTACTCCATAATATATGATTATCATTTCGGAGGATATGCCAGGAAAACAGACCCACTTATTGCCTTTATGAATGAGTTGTACAATTATGAACAGATCCCAACGGATTTTGTGTACACAGGAAAAATGTTTTTCGCTGTGGATGATCTGATCAGGCAAAACTTTTTCCCCCGGAGATCAAAATTGCTGATAGTGCATACAGGTGGATTGCAGGGCAACAGGTCGCTGCCGGCAGGAACACTTGTTTTTTAAAGTGACCTATTCGATTATCTTTGTATATAATCAATATCTGAAAAAACCGTTAAAAGGAAATGACAAGATCTTCTACCCTCTTTTTAATATTTGTCTCCCTATCCGTACAGGTCATTGCACAGGATACTCTGCCCCGCTTTACGCTGATCGCAAAACCAAATAACAAGAACATTATCAGCTGGTCGAACCCGTTTAGAAGCATTTCACAAATAGGCATACAACGTTCACCTGACAGCACCAGGAACTTCAAGACGATTCTTACCGTGCCTGATCCATCAGTAAAACAGAACGGATTTGTCGATACAAAGGCACCCGCACCCAATATGTATTACAGGTTGTTCATTGTTCTCGACAGTGGAAAATACATTTTCACCAATTCTAAAAAACCTGTTCTCGATACATCCAAAACTGAAAATGAAACTTTTCTTATCGATGATAACCAGCGGGTGAAATTATCGGACAGCCTCAGTAGCAGAGAAGTAAAAAAAATAAAGGAAGATCCGAGGCCTGAGAAATTATACGTTATCAAAAGACAGGGATTGTTTATCAATGTTCCTGAAAATAATTTCAGGAAATTCCGCGACTCGATACTTTATTCAACAAAAGATACAATGATGTATATCTCTGTTGACACGATCGTGATCAAACCTTACACGCAGAAAGAAATTTACAGGGCATCGAAATATGTATTCACAGAAAAGTATGGAAATGTAATGATCGTACTCCCGGATGCGCACGCTAAAAAATATTCAGTTTCATTTTTTGAAGAAAATAAATCTCCCGTTTTTGAAATCAAGGAAGTAAAATCGCCTTCTTTAACCGTCGACAAAAGCAACTTTGTTCATTCAGGATGGTTCTGGTTTGAGCTCTATGAAGATGGGAAATTAAAGGAGAGGCATAAAGTGTTTATCCCAAAAGATTTTTGAGTTTCGTATCCGGTTAACTCAATTCCACATCAAACACTTTTTCAAAATTGCGTTTCACTTTTTCTTTTACTTCTTCTATATCCATTTCCTTATTCAGTTCTCTTTTCAATGAAGTAACCTGCTTATTCACAATCCCACAGGGAATAATATTATTGAAATAATCAAGATTAGTATTTACATTAAAAGCTAATCCATGCATGGTGATCCATCTGCTGCAGCGGATACCTATCGCGCAGATCTTTCTTTCTCTTCCTTTTATTCCGGGATCAAGCCATACCCCCGTTTCTCCGGCAGACCGGTCGCCTTTCAAGCCATATTCAGCAAGCGTTTTAATGATCACTTCCTCAAGGCTTCTCATGTATTTACCGATGTCGGTATAAAACTTTTCTAGATCGAGAATAGGATAGGCAACAATCTGGCCTGGGCCATGAAATGTAATGTCTCCTCCCCTGTTTATTTTGTAAAAGCCCAGGTCATTTTTTTTCCTTTCTTCATCGCTTATCAGCACATGTTCGATCTTTCCGCTTTTACCAAGTGTGTATACGGGAGGATGTTCTACTAACAGCAGGTGATGGGTAGTTTGGGCATCGGTTTCAATGGCAACATTGTGCTCATCGCCTTCATTCCGCCATTTAAGGGATTTGATCTCAACATTCTTTGCCAATAATTCTTCCTGGTAATCCCAGGCGGCCTGGTAATCCATGGTCCCGAGGTCACGGAAGAGTACTTTTTGCGTGGGCATAAGGTGCAAATTTAAGAAAATACAATTTCTCCGCTTTTATATCATCGCCCTGACCTTTATCTTGTCATCCTGCCGAAGGCAGGATCAACGGAATCAGCGATTTACTAAAGATCCTGCGCCAGCGCAGGATGACAAACTCTCTCTTTTGAGTTTTGCGTTTTACCTCACTACATTTGCGAATGTCAAATGACTCCGAAATAGAACTCCCTGATGAACAGTCGGAAAGTGGTGAAACACTTTACGAGCGTACCAATATAATAGTCGACCGGGGTCAGGAGCCAATGAGACTCGACAAATTTCTTACCGCCAGGATAGAAGGAGCATCGCGAAATAAGGTTCAACAAGCCATCGAAACAGGGAGGGTGCTTGTCAACAACAAAAAAGTTCAGGCCAATCATAAAATAAAACCAGGTGAAGAAATAGTTGTTTACTCCGACCGGGAAGCTCACTCCGAAGAAATCATCCCGGAACCGATTCCATTAAATATCGTTTATGAAGACGATGAGGTGATGATCGTGAATAAACCTGTTGGCCTCGTTGTTCACCCAGCCAGCGGAAATTATAACGGAACATTGGTAAATGGCGTAGCCTGGCATTTGTTGCAACAGAACAGCCATCTTACACCTGCCGATCTTCCTCGTTATGGTTTGGTTCACCGTATCGATAAAAACACAAGCGGTTTGATGGTGATCGCAAAAACAGGAAAGGCGCTTGCAAGTCTCGCCCGCCAGTTTTTTGATCATACAGTTCACAGGCAGTACGTTGCATTGGTGTGGGGCGATGTGGAGAATGATTCAGGAACGATAAGGGCTCATGTTGGCAGGCACAAAAGATTCCGCAAACTTTTTGATGCGTACCCCGACGGGGAATATGGCAAGGAAGCTGTTTCACACTACAAAGTGCTTGAGCGTTTTGGATATGTAACGCTGATTCAGTGTGAACTTGAAACAGGACGCACACACCAGATCCGCGTTCACATGCAGCATATAGGACACCCGCTGTTCAATGATGAGATTTATGGCGGCGACAGAATTGTAAAAGGAACAGTGTTTACTAAATACAGGCAGTTTGTAGAAAATGCGTTTGCTGTTTGCCCGCGTCATGCATTGCACGCAAAAACTATAGGGTTCATACATCCTAAAACAAGACAGGAAGTAAAATTCGATAGCGAAATTCCCGACGACATGAAAAATGTTATAGAAAAGTGGAAAGAGTACTCAAAGAGTAAAGTCAAATAGGGTTGCTGTAAATATTCCTTTCTCCCGCTTTTTAAAGATCACATCCCAATCGCCATTGTAGCGCATCACTTTAGGCACAAGCATATTGCCGTAATTCGTCATCTCCACTTCAATATGCACATCAAAATCATACACGCCTGCTTTATAGCTTAGGTCATAATTACGGCCACGAATCTCCCACGTTTTTGTATCGAACCAGGTAGTCATTTCGTTGATCACAATTTTATCTTTATCAGAGGCAGAGAGTGTGGTCAGGGGAATCATACTGAAAACATAACACATCTCTCCTTTGAACTCCGACATATCTATTGTAAAATCATATAATGCTGAAACATCTTCATCGAATAAAGCGATCTTATTACCGATAAAGGGAAGCCCCGGTATTCTTTTGCCCGGGTTAAAGAACAACATCTTCAGTTGCTCTTTGTGTTTTGCAGTACCGCTTTTACCCTGCGTGCTGAATTTTGTTCCCGCAACAATATTCGTTTCACCGCAGACTGTATCGGGTGCGAAAAAAATAGAGGAGTATAATTGTGCTGTATAATAATTATATCGATGATTATTGTCGTAGATGTCTCCTGTGGATTTTTCTTCGATCATACGCGTCCACCTGCATCCGTTGCTGGTTTCCTGTATTGTTTTGCTCAGCAATGAAGCTTTAGTGCTTCCATTCCTGTCGAGCATCATGATGTCGTTCAGGGAAGTGTACCCAAGAATTTTAAGATTCAGGAATGCCTTATGAAAAGTTGTATCGTCCTTAACACGCTTAATGAAAGCGGGCACATTCAAATTACTCCGTACCACAACTTCTTTTAGGGTTACTACTTTGTTTTCGAAATTCACTGAAGAATCCTGGGCAATTCCAGGAATGGACAGGATGCAGGAGAACAGGATAAGGAGAAGTAAAAACCTCACTTTACAAAAGTCATTTTATAATCCACCTTCACCTTTCCCTTCGAAATATCGTCAAGTTTGCCTTTCATGAGCTTGCGTTTCAAAGGTTTCAGATAGTCGATAAATAATTTCCCTTCTATATGGTCGTATTCATGCAAAATGATCCGGGCGGTAAGACCGTTGAATGTATTGGTGTGCTGTTCAAATGCTTCATCGTAATATTCTATGGTGATCTCTTCATTTCGCGTCACATCTTCCCTGATCTTGGGAATGCTCAGGCAACCTTCATTATATACCCATTCACGGCCATTAAGCGCTTTAATGTTTGCATTGATGAACACCTTTTTTATACCGGGCTCATCAGGATACTTTCCCTTATCTTCTTCTTCCTGGTTTTCAAATATCTGGCTGCTGTCTACCACAAAAAGCCTGATATCTTTATTCACCTGCGGGGCAGCAAGCCCAACCCCATTGCTGGCATACATAGTTTCCCACATGTCCTCAATAAATTTTTCAAGGCCGGGGTAATTTTTATCGATTTCCCTGCTTACCATTCTCAAGATCGGGGAACCATACGCTACTATCGGAAGTATCATTAATTTAGATTATTACTGTCTGCAAATTTACAATTTACGGGCCACTTAAAGGCTCCCTTCCTGGGATCGAAGGTACTCCTGAAGCATAATAGTGGCGGCTATTTCATCAATAAGAGCCTTGTTTCTGCGTTGCATTTTCTTCATGCCCATATCTATCATAGCCTGGGAAGCCATTTTTGAGGTATAACGTTCATCTACTGTTCTGATGCGCTTTGCCGGAAACTCTTTCATCAGTTTTTTTATCATGCTTTTAACCAATGGGGTTGCGTGTGTATCACTGTCGTCAAGGTTTTTTGGCTCGCCGATGATCACCAATTCCACATCTTCTTTTGAAAAGTAATCCTTAAGAAAAGTGATGAGTGTATTGGAGGGAATGGTCGTAAGGCCCGTAGCAATGATCTTTAGTGGATCGGTTACGGCGATACCCGTTCTTTTCAAACCGTAATCTATGGAAAGGATCCTTGCCATCAGAAAATGATCACATCTGTAATTACAAAAATCGAGAAAGCTACACTGGCAATGCCATTTGCGGTCATAAACGCAATATTGACCCTGGAGAGATCTTTCGGTTTTACAATAGAATGCTGATAAACCAGCATGCCGCAGAAAATTGCAGTACCGATCCAGTAGAGCCAGTGAAATTGTGCATATATTCCTATAACTACAACAAGTATAGCTGAAATAACATGTAAAGCTTCTGAAAAATGCAGGGCATTCTTTTTACCCAGCCACACGGGGATGGAATGAAGATGTTGTGAACGGTCGAATTCTTCATCCTGCAAAG
>Ga0207701_10004227_pt1 | contig 14611 bp, 10 predicted proteins | sample KBSSwiSSwithPhiX_FD_184294 | JGI IMG/M metagenome (GOLD analysis project Ga0207701, IMG submission 184294) | Switchgrass rhizosphere bulk soil microbial communities from Kellogg Biological Station, Michigan, USA, with PhiX - S5 (SPAdes) (version 2) | ecosystem: Environmental > Terrestrial >... | reverse complement strand
CACCCGGGCCGAGAACTGGCGGTTGTCAGCCAGCTTGACCAGCACCTCGTCGGCGCCCGCGACCACGTGGTTGTTGGTCAGCACCAGGCCCGCCTTGTCGACGATGAAACCCGAGCCCAGAGCTTCTTGCCGCTCGCGCGTCCCCTGCGGGGGACCACCCAGGCCGAACTGCTCGCGCAGCATCCGGCTCCACGGATCCTCGACCGCGACGCGCCGGATGATCTTGGTGCTCTGGATCGTGACCACCGCGCCCTTGACCCGGTCGACCAGCGGCGCGACCGAGCCCTGCTCGGCGGCCACGGCTGGCGGCGGGGTCGCCGGCGGCGGCGTGGCGCGCGCGGCGCGCTCGCCGGTCGTCAGCCAGGCGACCGCAGCGAGCGCGGCCAGCAGCGGCGTTCGCAAGGCGGTGGCGGCGGCGATCCGCGTGGACATCGAATATTCTTCGACTAACCCCGGTAAACCACGATCCCGCGCGTCGGGTCGTACGGCGTCAGCGCCACGGTCACCTTGTCGCCCAGGACGACGCGGATTCGGTGCTTGCGCAGCTTTCCTCCGAGGTGGGCCAATACCTGATGTCCGTTCTCGAGCTCGATGCGAAAGTTGCCCGCGGGCAGCACCTCGACGACGCGCCCTTGAAATTCGATATGCTCTTCGCGACCCATGAGCGGGCAGACCTTACGCGCTCGCACGTGCCCGGTCAACGACTGACATGACCAGCTCCGCCGCACCCGAAACCGATCTGCTGCCAGCGGCGACGCGCGCCCTGCGCTACGCGGTCGACGCGCGCGAGCTGGTGGCGGGCAATCGGGTCGCCTTGTTGCGCAACGGGATGCAGGTGTTCCCCGCCTGGCTGGCCGCCATCGACGCCGCGCGGGACCGCGTCTCGCTGGAGATGTATATCTTTCACGACGACGGCATCGGCCGGAAATTCGCCGAGGCCTTGATCCGGGCCGCTGCGCGCGGCGTGACTGTGCGGCTGCTCTACGATTTCGTCGGCTGCCGCGACACGCCCGCGGCGTTCTTCCAGCGCCTGCGCGCCGGGGGCGTGCACACCATCGCCTATCACAAGTACCACTTCTGGCGCCCGCGCTTCTGGGGCCTGATCCGGCGCAACCACCGCAAGACCCTGGTGTGCGATGGCACGGTCGCCTTCACCGGCGGGGTCAACATCGCTGACGCGTGGGTCGCCGTCGACGAGGGCGGCGGCGACTGGCACGACGCCGTGGTCCGCGTCGAAGGCCCCGCGGTCACCGTCCTGGAGAGCATCTTCCTGCGCACCTGGAACCGGCGCGCCCGCAAGCGCATGCGCCTGGACCCGGCCAGGCTGGCGGCCCCCGCGCCGGCCGGCGAGACCCGGCTGGCGGTGGTCTCGAACAGCGAGCTGCGCGAACGCTTCGCCATCCGGCGCGCGGCCCTGCACGCCATCCGCGAGAGCCGCAAGCTGGTCTACCTGGCCAACCCCTACTTCGTGCCCGACCGGGGCATCCTGCGCGCCCTGCAGCAGGCGGCGGGCCGCGGGGTCAGCGTCCGCCTGCTGGTGCCGGCGCGCAGCGACTCCCGCGTGCTGGACATCGCGGCCCGGGCGACCTTCGGGCCCCTGCTGTCGGCCGGCGTGCGCATCTGGCTCAGCACCGCGGTCATCCACACCAAGGCGCTCACCGTCGACGACGACTTCGTGTCGATCGGCAGCTACAACTTCGATCACCGATCGCTGGCCTACAACCTCGAGGTCGTGGTCAACGTGATCGACCCCCACTACTGCGCGGAGGCCAAGCAGATGCTGGAGGACGACATGGAGATCAACACCGAGCTGACCCTGGCCACCTACGAGCGCCGCTCATGGTTCGCCCGCCTGCTGGAGCGCCTGGCCTACAGCTTCCGCAAGTGGCTCTAGCGCTGCTCTAGCGCTTTTTGGCCGGCTTGGCCGGCTTCTTGTCGGGCTTGTCGGGCTTGGCGGCGGCGGGCTTGGGCGGCGCGGCCGCCTTGGCGGGTGCGGCGGCCTTGGCGGCGGGGGCGGGGCCGTTGCTGGACCCACCGGGCTTGCGCACCCAGATCCCGACGACGTTGCCGTCGGGGTCGGCGAACAGCGCCACCTCGCCACCGCCGGCGAAGGGCAGCTTGGGGACCAGGACGCGCCCTCCGTTGCGCTCGACCTCGGCCAGGGTCGCGGCCAGGTCGTCGACGACGACGTAGGCCAGCGGCCCGGGCGCCTGGCTGACCGCCGCGCGCACCCAGCCGGCGCTGGGCCCTTCGGGGCCGCTGCCGTCTCCGGCGTCGTGCTTCATGTAGGTCGCCGACGCGTTCTGCTGGGTCTGCCAGTCGAAGACCTTGGCGTAAAACGCGGAGGTGCGGGCGAAATCGAAGCTGCGAAACTCGAGATGGACGATCGGTGCAGGCATGAACCGGGACGACCCTAGCCTCCCGTCGAAATGAATGTCAAACGGCACCCGATCGGCGACCTCATCGGGCCAGGCGACCGAGGTGGGGAACCACGACCACCACGGGCACGCGCGTGGCCCGGATCAGCCGCTCGTTCTCGTATCCAAAGAACAGCCGATGCTGGATGGCGCGGTTCTCGGCCCCCAGCACGACCAGGTCGTAGCCGCCCTTTTCCACGGCCTGGGCCACCGGGCTCGAGCGCGGATCATAGGCCAGGTGCAGGATCTTCGGCTTGAAGGCCGACGCTCGGAAGACCACCGAGATCCGCTCCAGCTCCTCGGCGCTGGTGGGGTTCATCTCGGGCGTGGCATGGGTGCCGCTGACGTCGACGTAGGCCGCGGCCTGCGGGCGCCGCTCGGTCAAGACGGCCAGCGACAGCGCGGCGCCCGCCGACTCGGCGTAGCGCAGCGCCAGCTCGACGGCGATGCGCGAGGCCACGCTGCCGTCGACCGGCACCAGGATGTTGCGGAAGGCCGCCGGCGCGCCGTCCTTGGCCGCCTTCATGATGGCGACGTGGCAAGGGGCCTGCGCCACCACCTCCTCGATCAGCGGGCCGCCCACCGAGGGGCCGTCGCCGGACCCGATCAGGATCAGGTCGTGCCCGCGCGCCGCCTCGTCGCAGATCGCGCGCGCCACGGTGGGCGCGGCCGACAGCCGGATCTCGGGCGCGTGGCCGTCGGCGCGGGCGCGCAGCGCCTCCAGGTGCTGGCTCACGTTGGTGGGCGTACCCTGGCGCAGGCGGGGCAGCCAGCGCCGCCACCACCCGGCCTTGACCTGGGCGTAGACCACGGTGACCGGGCTGTCGCTGCGCGCGGCCAGCCCGAAGGCCAGCGGCGTCGCCGCGCTGGCGCTGGGTCCGCCCGCGGTCGCCAGCAGCACCCGCACCACCTGGGGGTCGAAGGCGCCCTTCGACGCCGACGCCAGGATCCGCTGCGCCTCGTCCTCGGTGATCCGCACCCGGGCCATGGTCAGGCGCAACCCGATCGGCGCCATGAACGAGGTCACGATCGCCACCATGACGATGATCGAGAACATCTGCACGCTCAGGATGCCCAGCGACAGGCCGATCATCGCGACCACGATCTCCATGGCGCCGCGCGCGTTCATGGCCACCGCGATCGAGGCGGCCTCCCAGAAGCGCAGGCCGCCCCAGATCGCGCCCAGGGTGCAGCCGACCAGCTTGCCCAGGCAGGCCACCCCGATGACCAGCGCCAGCATGCCGCCCCCGCCCAGCGCCCACAGATCCACCTTGAGCCCGACGATGCCGAAGAAGATCGGCGCCAGCACGCCGTACACGAACGACTCCAGGCGGGCGACGGTCTCGCGCCGGATGCGCGGCACCTGGTGCAGCACCACCCCGGCCACGAAGGCGCCGAACACCGCGTGCACCCCGATGCGCTCGGTCGCCGCCGCGCACACCAGGGTGACCACGATCATCAAGACCAGATCGGAGTCCGGCGTGCGAAAGCGCGAGGTGGTGAAGCGCACCAGCAGGCGCAGCGTGGGGTACAGGAACAGGGCGCAGGCGGCCAGGAAGGCGCCCAGCCCCAGCACGGTGACCCCGAGCTCGCCGATACGAACCGCGCCGCGCGACGCCGCGCCCGCGATCAACGACAGGATCAGCCAGCCCACGGTGTCGTCGACCACGCCGGCCGACAGGATCACCAGGCCGATGTTGCGCTTGGTCAGGTCCAGATCGACCAGGATCTTGGCGATGACCGGCATGGCCGAGATCGACATCGCGGTGGCCAGAAAGACCGCGAACAGGATCCGGCTCTGCGGGTCGGCCAGGTACTGCGCCGGCATCAGGTACCCGAGCCCGAAGCCGAGCGCGAACGGCAGCACCATCCCCATCGCCGAGGCGATCAGCGCCGCGCGCCCCAGGTTCTTGAGCAGGCGCACGTCGGTCTCGAGCCCGGTCAGCAGCAGCAGCAACGCCATGCCGAAGCTGCCGAAGGCGTCCAGCAGGTGAAACTGACTGACGTCGCGCGGAAAGATCCGGATGAACAGGTCGGGCGCGTAGTGGCCGAGACCCGACGGACCGAGCGCGATGCCCGCCGCCAGCTCGCCGACCACCGCCGGCAATCCCACCCGCTTGGCCAGCTCGGCGCCGACGCGCGCGACCGCGATCAGCAGGGCCAGTTGCAGCAACAGCAGGTAGACGGCGTGTCCACCCAGGGGTCGCAGCGGCTCGAGCATGATCGCCGGGCCACCCTAGCACGGGCGACCCTCCCCGGCCCGGACCTCCCTCGGCGGGTGCGCCGAGGATGCACGAGGATGCGCGACGACGCCCGACGGCGCTTTACACCAACCAGCCCCGCTGCGATGCTGGCGCACCCCTTCCATGCCCCGCGACCTTCCCGTCGGCAATGGCCGCATGCTCGTCAACTTCGACGACGAGTACCGGATCCGCGACCTCTACTACCCCTTCGTCGGGAAGGAGAACCACGTGGGCGGCTACTACTGCCGCTTCGGCGTGCAGGCGGGCGGGCGCTTCACCTGGGTCGAGCGCGCGCACGGCTGGATCCTGAACCTGGCCTACGAGCCCGACACCCTGGTCACCCGGGTCACCTGTCGCAACGACGCGCTGGGCGTGCTGCTCACCTGCTCGGACTGCGTCGATTTCCACGCCAGCCTGTTCATGCGCCGGGTCGAGGTCACCAACCTGCGCGCCGACGCGCGCGAGGTGCGGCTGTTCTTTCACCAGGACTTTCGCATCGGCGAGAGCGACGTGGGCGACACCGCCGCCTACGATCCCCAGACCAGCGCCGTCGTGCACTACAAGGGTGAGCGTTACTTTCTCGCCAACATCTCGATCAACGGCGAGATCGGGGTGCGGCACTGGGCGGTCGGCCAGAAGGGCCAGCCCGGCAAGGAAGGCACCTGGCGCGACGCCGAGGACGACGGCAACCTGAGCGGCAGCGCCATCGCCCAGGGCGCCGTCGACTCGGTGCTGGCCGCGCACGTGCCGGTGCCCGGCCGCGGCACCGCCGAGGTCTACTACTGGATCGCGGCCGGCCCGCGCTGGAAGGGCGACTGGGACGGCGTGCACGAGCTGAACGCCAAGGTCGTCGAGCGCGGTCCCGCCTCGTTCTTGCAGCGCACCCGCGACTACTGGCGCCTGTGGGTGCGCAAGGAGCCGATCGATTTCTTCGATCTGGCGCCCGAGGTGGTCGACCTGTACAAGCGCTCGCTGCTGATCCTGCGCACCCAGATCGACAACGGGGGCGCGATCATCGCCGCCAACGACAGCGACATCACCACCTTCGCGCGCGACACCTACTCGTACATGTGGCCGCGCGACGGAGCGCTGGTGGCCCACGCGCTGGACCTGGCGGGGTACCAGGAGCCGCCGCGCCGTTTCTTCGAGTTCTGCGCCGACATGCTGACCCCCGAGGGCTACCTGCTGCACAAGTACACGCCCGACCGCGCCCTGGGATCGTCCTGGCATCCCTGGATCGGCCCCAACGGCGGCGGCGGGATGGTGGCGCAGCTGCCGATCCAGGAGGACGAGACCGCGCTGGTCATCTGGGCGCTGTGGAAGCACTTCCAGCGCTTCCGCGACCTGGAGGACCTGCGCGGCCTGTACGGGCGGCTGGTCAAGAAGGCGGCGGCCTTCCTGGTCGGTTACCGCGAGCCCACCACCAAGCTGCCGGGCCCGAGCTACGACCTGTGGGAAGAGCGCCGCGGGATCTTGACCTTCACCTGCGGCTCGGTGATCGGCGGGCTGCACGCGGCCGCGCAGTTCGCGACGGTGTTCGGCGAGACCGACCTGGCGCGCCGCTACGAGACCGCCGCGCAGGAGATCCGCCAGGGCATGGACGATTACCTGTGGCGGCCCGAGCTGGGCCGCTTCGCGCGCATGATCCGGGTCGGCAAGGCCGGCGCCATCGAGGTCGACACCACCATCGACGCCTCGATGTATGGCGCCTTCGCGTTCGGCGCCTACCCACCCGACGACCCGCGCGTCGAGGCCACCATGCGCGCCATCCGCGCCGAGCTGTGGTGCAAGACCGAGGTCGGCGGGGTCGCGCGCTACGCCAACGACTACTACCACCAGGTCGGCACCGACCTCAGCACCGTCCCCGGCAACCCCTGGTTCATCTGCACCATGTGGCTGGGGCAGCACGCGGTGGCGCGCGCCAAGAGCGCCGCGGAGCTGGAACCGGCGCGCCAGATCTTGACCTGGGTCGAGCGGCGCCGGAAGCCCTCGGGCGTGCTGGCGGAGCAGGTGCATCCCTATGACGGCACACCGCTTTCGGTCGCGCCGCTGACCTGGTCGCACGCCACCGTGGTCACCCTGGTGCAGGAGTATCTCGATCGTTGCGAGGCGCTGGAGCTGAAACCAAAAGGCAGCAAGCGGCGTTACCGAAAGCTGCCGGTTTACGAGCGTCCCGAGCCCGAAATTCCTCTCGACCAGGGCCCCCAATAGAGGCAAAACGAGGGGGTCTGCCGTTTGACCACACGCGCGCAAGCCATGCAAAGAAGACAAGAAGGAGATCCGATGTCGACGAAGTCCAAGGGAGGCGCGACCGGCGCCACTGGCGCGACCGCCGGCGCCAAGAACCCGATCCTGGCCAAGACCCACGAGCTCGGTCAGAGCATCTGGCTGGACAACATGAGCCGCGCGTTGCTGCGCAGCGGAGACCTGGCGGCGCTGCGCGACCAGGGCATCACCGGCGTCACCTCGAACCCGACCATCTTCGAGAAGGCCATCGGCGGATCGACCGACTATGACGACCAGCTCCAGCGCCTGGTCGCCGAGGGACACTCCACCCTGGAGATCTACGAAGAGCTGGTGCTGGACGACATCCGCAACGGCTGTGACGTCATGCGGCCCGCGTTCGACACCAGCGACGGCGTCGACGGCCGCATCTCGCTGGAGGTGCTGCCCGAGCTGGCCGCCAACACCGAGCAGACCGTGGCCGAGGCGCTGCGCATGGCCCACCTGGTCGGCCGGCCCAACGTGATGATCAAGGTGCCGGCGACGCCGGAGGGCATCCCCGCGATCCGGGCGCTGACCGCGCAGGGGGTCAGCGTCAACATCACGCTGATCTTCTCGCTGGCCCAGTACCAGGCGGTCTCCGACGCGTACCTGGCCGGGCTGGAGGACCGCATCGGCGCCGGTGGCAGCCTGGAGGGGCTGGCCTCGGTGGCCAGCTTCTTCGTGTCCCGGGTCGATGCCTCGTGCGACAAGCTGCTGGCCGAAAAACAGAAGTCGGGCACGCAGGAAGAGGCCGAGCTGGCGGCCCGCCTGACCGGCAAGATCGGCATCGCCAACGCCAAGCTGGCTTACGAGATGTATCAGCAGACCATCGCCAGCCCGCGCTGGAAAGCGGTGGCGGCCAAGGGGGCCAAGTCGCAGCGGCTGCTGTGGGCGTCGACCGGCACCAAGGACCCGCGCTATCCCGACACCATGTACCTGGACGCGCTGGTCGGACCGGACACCGTCGACACGGTGCCGCCGGCCACGCTGACCGCCTTCATGGACCACGGCAAGCCGACCGACGCCATCAGCCGCGACCACGAGGAAGCGCACCGGCAGATCGAAGCCTTCGCCAACCTGGGCCTGGACCTGGACAAGGTGTGCCAGACCCTGCTGGCCGACGGGGTGAAGTCGTTCGAGGCCTCGATGTCGACGCTGACCGGGGTGATCGGCGGCCGGCGCGCCGCGCTGCGGGAACAGCGCGCGCAGCGCACCCGCGCGGCGCTGCCGCGCGATCTGGAGGCGGCCGCCCAGGCCGCGCTGTCCGCGCTGGTCGAGAAGAAGGCGCTGCGCCGGCTGTGGGACAGCGACCCGACCCTGTTCACGCCCGATCCCGCGCACGAAAAATCGATCAAGAGCCGCCTCGGCTGGCTGCGCTCGCCGGCGCAGATGCGCGACAAGGCGGCGGAGCTCACCGCGTTCGCCGCCGAGCTGCGCCGCGACGGCTACAAGCACGCGGTGCTGCTGGGCATGGGCGGCAGCTCGCTGTGCCCCGAGGTCCTGGCGCGCAGCTTCGCCGGCGCGCCGGGCGCGCTGGATCTGCACGTGCTGGACAACACCGATCCGGCGGCGGTGGCCGCGGTCGAGGCCAAGATCGATCTGTCCAGGACCCTGTTCATCGTGGCGTCGAAGTCGGGCGGCACCATCGAGATCAAGTCGTTCGAGCAGTACTTCTGGGCCAAGACCCTGGCCGCCTGCGAGGGCGACGGCGCGCGCGCGGGCCGGCATTTTGCCGCCATCACCGATCCCGACACCGCGCTCGGCAAGCTGGCGGCCGACAAGAAGTACCGGCGCACCTTCCTGAACCCGGCTGACATCGGCGGGCGCTACTCGGCGCTGTCCTACTTCGGCCTGGTCCCCGCCGCGCTGCTGGGCATCGACGTCGCCGGCCTGGTCGACGAAGGGGCCGAGATGGCCGCCGCCTCGTCGCCGGCGGTCCCCGTGGGGGACAGTCCAGGGGTGCGGCTGGGCGCGATCCTGGGCGCCGCCGCCAAGGCGGGGCGCGACAAGCTGACCCTGGTGATCTCGCCCGAGATCGAGAGCCTGGGCTCCTGGATCGAGCAGCTGGTCGCCGAGTCGACCGGCAAGGAAGGCAAGGGGATCATCCCGATCGATCTCGAGCCGGTCAGCAGCCCCGACAACTACGGCAGCGATCGCCTGTTCGTCTATACCCGGCTCGAGGGCAGCGCGGGTGCCGGCGCGCTGGACGCCGCGCTGGACGCGCTGGAGCGCGCGGGCCAGCCGGTGGTGCGCATCCAGGTCGCTGACCGCCTGGCGCTGGGCCGGGAGTTCATGCGCTGGGAGGTGGCGACCGCCATCGCCGGCAGCGTGCTGGGGGTCAACCCCTTCGACGAGCCCAACGTCACCGAGGCCAAGCAGGCGACGGCCGCGCTGCTGGCGACCTTCATCAAGGAGGGCGCCCTGCCCCGGCCGGAGGAGGTGAGCCGCCCCGACGACCGCGGCCGCATCGAGAAGCTCCTGGCCTCGATCAAGCCGGGCGACTACGTCGCGGTCTGTGCCTACCTGCTCAGCACCCCGGAGCGCGAGCGCCTGCTGACCCGCATCCGCACGGCGCTGCGCGACCGGAACAGCACCCACCCGGCCACCACGGTGGGCATCGGACCACGCTTCCTGCATTCGACCGGACAGCTGCACAAGGGCGGCCCCGACAAGGGGGTCTTCCTGCAGCTCATCGGCGAATCGCCGCGCGACCTGCCGATCCCCGGCGAGGCCTACAGCTTCGCGACCCTGCGCAACGCGCAAGCGCTGGGCGATCTGCAGGTGCTGCGCAAGCGCGGGCGGCGCGCGCTGCGGGTCGACCTGGGCGCCGACATCGACGCGGGGCTGGCGCAGCTGGTGGCGGCGGTCGAGGGCGGCGGCGCGACTCCCCGCAAATGAACGCGCTGCCCAATCCACTGCGCGAGGGGCTGGCCGCCGAGCGCATCCCCGAACCGGCGACCATGGTGATCTTCGGCGCGTCGGGCGATCTCACCAAGCGCAAGCTGCTGCCGGCGCTGTACAGCCTGACCCGCGAACGCCTGTTGCCGGGGCGCTTCGCGGTCATCGGCTACGCGCGCCGCCCGCTGACCGACGACGCCTTCCGGGCCGAGATGCGCTCCGGCTGCGAGGAGTTCGCGCGCCGGAGGCCGGTCGACGCGGAGGTCTGGGACGGGTTCGCGCGCAACCTCTTCTACCAGGAGGGTGGCTACGACGACCCCAACGCCTTCGTCGCCCTGCGCGAGCGGCTGGAGCAGATCGAGCGCCAGCTGGGCTTGCCCGGCAACCGGGTCTTCTACCTGTCGATTCCCCCGTCGTCGTTCGCCGCCGTGGTCAAGAACCTGGGCCTGTCCGGGCTGGTGCCGCCGCCCGCCGCTGGCCCGCAGGCGCGCTTCTCGCGGGTGATCATCGAGAAGCCCTTCGGCACCGACCTGGCCACGGCGCAGAAGCTGAATCACGACATCCACGAGACGCTGACCGAGCCGCAGATCTACCGCATCGACCACTACCTGGGAAAAGAGACCGTCCAGAACCTGCTGGTCTTCCGCTTCGCCAACGGAATCTTCGAGCCGGTGTGGAACAACCGCTACGTCGACCACGTGCAGATCACCGGCGCCGAGACCGTGGGGGTCGAGGGCCGCGGCGGCTACTTCGAGCAGGCCGGCATCCTGCGCGACATGGTGCAGAACCACCTGTTCCAGGTGGTGAGCCTGGCCGCCATGGAGCCGCCCGTGGCCCTGGATGCCGACAGCGTGCGCGATGAAAAGCTCAAGGTTTTGAAGGCGCTTCGGCCCATTCCTTCAAGTGAAATGGACAGCCAGATCGTGCGCGCTCAGTACGCTGCCGGCTCGATCGCCGGACGCGCGGTGGCCGGCTACCGCGAGGAGCCGGGCGTGGGCGCGGCCTCGCAGACCGAGACCTACGTGGGGCTCAAGTTCTTCATCGATTCCTGGCGCTGGATGGGTGTCCCCTTCTATCTGCGCTCCGCCAAGCGCATGCCCAAGCGGGTCACCGAGATCGCCATCCACTTCAAGGAAGCGCCGCGCCTGCTGTTCGGACGTCACGGCGGCGAGGGGGTGCGGCCCAACGTGCTGTCGATCCGCATCCAGCCCGACGAGGGCATCTCGCTGAACTTCGGGTCCAAGCTGCCCGGCCCGCAGATGGTCGTCGCGCCGGTCACCATGGAGTTCCGCTATGGATCGTCGTTCGGTGTCGAGCCACCGGAAGCCTACGAGCGGCTGATCCTCGATTGCCTGCTGGGCGACGGCACCCTGTTCACCCGCGCCGACGAGGTAGAGGCGAGCTGGTCCTGGATCTCGCGCATCCACCAGCACTGGCAGGAGAAGGCGGCCTCGGGGGTGCCCGAGGCGCTGCCCACCTACCCGGCGGGCAGCTGGGGTCCCGACGCCGCCGATGGGCTGCTGGGCGCCGACGGGCGCCACTGGCGGAGGCCCTAGTGCCGGCGCCGGTCACCAACGTCGAGAAGTTCTCGCGCGGGGAAGCGATCTCGGTCGAGGTCGACCGCATCGAGAAAGAGCTGGCGGCGCTGTGGCAGGCCGCGGGCCGTGGCCAGGAGGACGGTGGCGGCGCGGACGCGGCCGGCAGCGGGCCCAGCCCGATCTCGCGCGCGGCGCTGTGGAATCTGGTGATCCCGGCGCGCGGCGCCGACTCGCTGTCGCGGGTCAAGCGGCTGGCCGACGATCTGGCCCCGCTGCTGCCCGCGCGGGTCATCACCCTGTGCCGCGGCTGGGGCAGCACCACCGGGGGCCTCACCGGCGGTATATCCGCCACCATCGAGAGCAACGTGGTGTCGCGGCCGGGTGGCGCGCGCCAGGTGTTCGCCGAGGAGATCACCCTGGCCGGCGAGGGCTCCGAGGCCATGGAGCGCCACTTCGGCGCGCTGGTGCGCTCGCTGCAAATTCCCAGCTTGCCGACGGCGACGCTGTGGATCGACTCGACCGCGATCGACAGCCTGCTCACCAACGAGCTGTTGCCGGTGTCGGACCGACTGGTGGTGGACACCGGACGCTGCGGCGGCGCGCGCGAGCTGGCGGCGGTGTGCCGGCTGGCGGCCGCCAGTCGGGTCGAGGTCGGCGACCTCGGCTGGCTGCGCCTGACCGGCTTCCGCCTGCTGTTCGCCGGCCTGTTCGATCCGCCGGTCGGCGGCGGTCCGCTGCTGGCCGCGCGCAATGTCGAGATCGAGCACCGCTCGCCCAAGCTGGCCAGCGCGCTGATGCTGGTCAGCTGGCTGGGCTGCCAGCTCGGCTGGCGGCCCATCGACGCGGCGCCCGCCTTCGACAAGGGCGCCGGGATGCGCCTGCGCTTCGGCACCGGCGAGCGGCGGGACGGGCGCGAGGCCACGGTGGCAGTCGACCTGCGCCCCTCCCCGGGCGAGTGCGGCACCAGCGGCATCGTCTCGATCGCGCTCGACGCCGGCGCGGCGCCTGGCGCCCCTTCGGGCGGTGGCGCGGTGTACGGCGTGCGGCGCACCGCCGACAACCACGCCGAGATCTCGCTGCCGATCGCGCCCTCGCGCTCGGTCAAGCTCGACTCGCGCACCGACGCCGAGCTGTGCGTCGGCGCGCTGGGCCCGGCCGGGCGCGACCCGCTGCTCCGGCGGGTCTTGCCGTACGCCGAACGCCTGGCCGATCTGGTCGCCGCGCGAGGCGCGGCCTAGGACACGAGCGCCATCATGCCGTACCTGACGTCCACCCCGGAGATCGTCGTGGTCGACGACGCGGTCGCCATGGGGCGGCTGGCCGCGCGCCGGGTGCGGCGGTCGGCGACCATGGCGCTGCTGTCGCGGGGCGGCTGGCGGGTGGCCCTGGCCGGCGGCGCCACGCCGCGGGCGCTGTACCGCGAGCTGGCCAGCGGCGACGCCGGCGACCGCATCGCCTGGGAGCAGACCCAGCTGTTCTTCGGCGACGAACGCGCGGTGGCGCCCGACCACGCCGATTCGAACTACCGCATGGTGCGCGAGAGCTTGCTGGCGCGCATCGCCATCCCCAGCGCCAACGTGCACCGCATGGAGGCGGAGGCGCCTGACCCCGACGCGGCGGCGACCCGCTATGCCCAGGAGCTGGGCGCGGCGCCGCTGGACCTGGCGCTCCTGGGTATGGGCCCCGACGGTCACACCGCCTCGCTGTTTCCCGGCAGCCCCGCCCTGGCGGAGGAGCAGCGCCTCTGCGTCGCGGTCGCGGCGCCCCCGGCGGCGCGGCCCCCGGTGCGCCGCATGACCCTGACCTACCCGGTGTTCGCCGCCGCGCGCGAGGTGATCTTCCTGATCGCCGGCGAGGACAAGGCGCTGACCCTGAAGCGAGTGATCGAGGGTCCCGAATGCCCCGAGGCCCTGCCCTGCCAGCCCATCGTCCGCCGCGCCGGCCCGGTCATCATATTCTGCGACCGGGGTGCCGCGGCCGAGCTGTCGACCATCTCGCGCCCTTCCGCCTGACCCCTCGACTCACCTAGCCTGTTCCCTGGAGACCCGGATGATAGTTCTCGCTGGCGACATTGGCGGCACCAACGCGCGGCTCGCGCTGTTCTCGGCAGAGCGCGCCACCGAGGGCGGCAAGCCCACGCTGAACCCGCTGTACGAGCGCACCTACCCCTCGACGGCGCAGCCCACGCTGGAACAGATCGTCGATGCCTTTCTGACCGAGGCCCGCGCCAAGGTGGGCGATCCGGCGCGCCGGATCCCGCGCGCGTGCCTGGGCATCGCCGGACCAGTCGAGAACAACATCTGCCGCGCCACCAACCTGCCCTGGGTGGTCGACGGCAAGGCGCTGGCGGCTCAGCTGGGAATCGAGCGGGTGCAGCTGGTGAATGACTTCCAGGCCGCGGCCCTGGCGGTGACCGTGCTGGGGCCATCGCACCTGGTCGGGCTGGGCGGTGCTCCGCCGGTCGCGCGCGGGCCGATCGCCGTGCTGGGCGCGGGCACCGGCCTGGGCGAGGCCTTCCTGACCTGGTCGGCGCACGACCTGGCCTACCAGGTCATCCCCTCCGAGGGTGGCCACGCCGACCTGGCGCCGCGCACGCCGCTCGAGATCGCGCTCTTGCAGTTTCTGACCGGCAAGTACGGCCGGGTCTCGTACGAACGCGTGCTGTCCGGCCAGGGGTTGGTCGACACCTTCACCTTCCTCTCGCAGGAGCCGGCCAGCGCGGGGCTGGTGCGCGACGAGACCCGCACCGCCCTGGCCGCGCACGGGCCCGGGAACGATCCCGCGGCGGTGATCACCCGCCGCGGCCTGGACGGCTCCGATCCGGTGTGCGAGATGACCCTGGCCATCTTCAGCTCGGTGCTGGGTGCCCTGGCCGGTAACCTGGGCCTGTACGCTCTGGCCAGTGGCGGTGTGTTCGTGGCCGGCGGGATCGCGCCCCGGATCGTGCCCTACCTGCAGCGCGGGGGCTTTCGCGACGCCTTCGATCGCAAAGGCCGCCTGAGCCCGCTGGTGGCCAAGCTACCGGCCTTCGTGGTGACCCATCCGCAGCCCGGGTTGCAGGGCGCGGCGACCATCGCCGCCCAGGGCTAGTGTCCCGAGTCAGCCACTAGCGCCATTTCCGCCAGGCTTTCTTCAGCTTCTTCTCCAGGGCAGCTGGCCTTTCCTTCAGCAGCTTCTCGCCCGCGGCGCGGGCCTCGCGCTCGCGCTGGTGGCGCAGCTCGGTGACCGCCGCGGTCAGGCGGGCGCGGGC
>Ga0207701_10004225_pt1 | contig 14621 bp, 8 predicted proteins | sample KBSSwiSSwithPhiX_FD_184294 | JGI IMG/M metagenome (GOLD analysis project Ga0207701, IMG submission 184294) | Switchgrass rhizosphere bulk soil microbial communities from Kellogg Biological Station, Michigan, USA, with PhiX - S5 (SPAdes) (version 2) | ecosystem: Environmental > Terrestrial > Soil... | reverse complement strand
ATGCGCGCCGGCGGCGTCGGGCCCGAAGGCCGAGTCGACCCGTCCATAGGTCAGATCGAAGTTGGCGTCGTCGGCCTCCAGCCCGTCGCCGTGCGGGTAGGAGCGATCGTCGGCGCCGCGCGCGGCGCGCTCCCACTCGAGCTCGCTGCACAGCCGCGCGCCCGGCACGCGACCGGTGTCGCGCAGCCAGCGGGTGTAGCGCTCGGCGTCGGCCGGGGCGGTGCCCGCCACCGGAAATTCTCGCCAGTCTTGCCGGGCGCGCCGATCGCGGCCGGCGTAGACGAACGGCTCGCCCGTGCCGGCATCGTAGCGCTGGGAGGTGGGCTGAAAGGTGAGGTGCCACCCGGCGGCGCCGGGGCGCAGCTGCAGCCAGCCTCGCAGGGCGGTGGAGACATCCGGCAACTGGCCGGCGCGCGCGCCGACCGGCAGGGCTTCCAGATAGTTGATCCATTCGCGGTAGGTGGTCTCGTGCCGGGCGATGAGGTACCCGACGGTGTGCCGCCGGTGAATCGGCACCGTATCCAGGAACTGGGTACGGAGGCGCTCGTCGGCGTCGCCAAACCAGAAATCGCCCGGCGGGACATAGACGAAGCCCGGCGGCACCGCGGCGGCGGGCAGCAGATCCAGCTCGATCTCCAGATGCTCTCCGCGGTGCAGCTCGAACGGATAGAAGGTATCGGCGTAGTCGGGGGCGCGGATCAGCAAGCGGTACGAACCGGGCGCGATCGTCGCCGGTTGATCGGGCGCCACCGTCTGGCCCAGCGGCTGCAGGTCGCGGCGTCCGGTGGGCCCCTCGTGGTAGCGCTCGATGCTGGCGGTGGCCTTCGCGGGATTGGTGCGCAGCACCACCACCCCCGGGGCCTCGCGGGCCACCTGCTGCGCGCGCCCGCCGCCCTGGTGTTCCAGCCGCGCCGCCAGCGCGCGCCGGCGGTCCTCGCGGCGGAGCTCCTCGGCCAGCAGCTGGTTCTCGAACAGCAAATCCGCGACCTTGGCCCGCACATCGCCGCGACCGGGGTCGAGCACCAGCGCGGTTTCGTACTCCTGCGCGGCGCGGTCGGTGGCGGCGTCGACCTCGGGGATCAGCGCCAGGACCTGCCGCCACAGCGACTCTCCGTGCGTCCGGTCGGGGGCGTCGAAGGCAGCGAAGGCTCGCCCGCGCAGGTCGCGCAAGGCCGCCGCCTTGCTGCGGCTGGCGTCGCTGGCGCGCGCGGCCTGGTCCAGATGCGCGGCGACCTGGCGCTCCAGCTGGCGGCGGCGCTGAAAGATCGCCTGCGTCCCGGTGGCCAGGCTGGCCACCACCAGCACCCCCGCCACCACCGCCAGGATCCGCCGGCGCTGGCGGGTGACCGGGTCGTCCTCCAGCGCCGCGATGAGCGGCGCCATCGACGGCCAGCGCTGCGCCGGATCCGCCTGCACGCCGCGTAGCACCGCCCGCCGGATCCAGGCCGGCACCTCGCGGTTCTCGGGCGCCGGGCGCAGCTTGCCGTCGGTGATGTTGTTCACCAGGCGCAGCAGCGAGTCGCCACCGAAGGGACGCTCGCCGTACAGCGCCTCGTACAGGGCGACGCAGAAGCTGAACTGGTCGGTCTGCTCGTTGGTCGCCTCGCCCAGGAACTGTTCGGGCGCCATGTAGGCCGGCGTCCCCATGATGACCCCCTCACGGGTCAACGTACCGAGCGGGTTCAAGGTCGTCTCGCCCGAGCCGTCACCCGCCGGTAGCAGCGCCAGCGCCCGGGTACCAGCTGCCGGACCCGACCTGCCCACATCCTCGTCGGTCGTTTCGGATCCGGCGCTGGCCTCGCGCGCCAGCCCGAAGTCGACCACCCGCGGTCGACCTTCCTTGTCGAGCAGCACGTTCTCGGGCTTGAAGTCCCGGTGAACCAGGCCGGCCGCGTGCGCGGCGCCGAGGCCGCGCCCGGCGGCCGCGAAGATCTGGGTGACCTCTCGCGTGGTACGCGGGCGCGCGGCCAGCCAGCTCTTCAGGGTTCCGCCGCCCAGGAACTCCATGGCCAAAAAGACCCGTCCCTCGAACACGCCCACGTCGTGCACGACCACCACGTTCGGGTGCGTCAGGCGGGCCATCGCCTTCGCCTCGCGCAGCAGGCGCGCGCGGGCGATCGGATCTTGTCCGGCGCCATCTCCGTCAAGTAACTTGAGCGCGACCTTACGGTCGAGCTCGGGATCGTAGGCGCCGTACACCACACCCATGGCGCCACTGCCAACGCGTTCGAGGATCAGATACCGGCCGATCCGCGCGCCCGCCTCGAGCGCCACCGGTTTCGCGGGGAGCATCCCGAGTTCGCAATCTGGGCATCTCTGTAGTGACGGTCAAGCAAGAAGTGACCTGGTCGCGCGGGATCGCGGCGCGGCCGCGCCGCTCGCCGGACGCAGGTTTTTCCAGGGCCCGACGCAGATATTGCCGGCGCCCGGCGATCGAAGCCCGGATCGGTGGGAATATGTGCGCAAACACCTTCGGCAATCGGTCGAAAGGACGTCCCGAATGCTTGTCCGCCCTCGCTCTCTGCTGGCGCCGCTGCTCGGCCTCGGTCTGGTCGTGAGCCTGACCGGCGCGTGCGTGCCGCAGGCCAGCCAGACCCCCGACCGGATCGCCGGCGACCGCGGCGGCAACGCGGGCTTGGGGGGCGACGGCGCTGTCACCGGAGGCGGCGGGTCGGGACCGAACGGCGCGGGCGGTAGCGGCGAGGTGGTCATCACCCATAGCGGCGGCGCGTCGGGCAGCGGCACCGGCGGTGGCGGCGGCGGCGCGACCGCGAGCGGGGGCAACAGCGGCCAGGCCGGCAGCGGCGTACCGAAGATGGCTTGCGGCAGCACCCAGTCGGCCTTCCCCTACTCGACGCCCTACGTCCCCAGCGCAACGGTCCAGAGCACCGTGACCAGCCTGATGGCCAACATGAACAACACCCAGAAGGCCAACCAGCTGCGCGGCACCCTGGTCGGCCAGTACACCGACATCGAGCGCACCGCACACGACAAGAACAACACCAGCTACACCGATACCGGCGGCGTGCGCGAGTTCCTGTTCCGCGACGCCTCGCGCGGCATCAACTTCGCGGTCGACCTGACCACGCCCACCGGCGGCTACGCGACCGCGTTTCCGGTCAGCATGGCGCGCGGAGCCAGCTTCGATCTCGACCTGGAGAACCGCATCGGCCAGGCGGTCGGCGACGAGATGGTGGCCTCGGGCCACACGATGATCCTGGCCCCGTGCGTGAACATCCTGCGCCACCCGCTGTGGGGACGCGCCTCCGAGACCTACGGCGAGGACAGCTTCCACCTGGGGCGCATGGGCGCGGCCTACACCCTGGGGCTGCAGCAGTACGTCGCCGCCTGCGCCAAGCACTACGCCGCCAACAACATCGAGAACGGCCGCCAGTCGGCCAACGCCATCCTGGACGAGCAGACCTTGCGCGAGATCTACGCGCGCCACTTCGAGATGATCATCAAGGACGGCGGCATCGCCGGGATCATGGCGTCGTACAACAAGGTCAACGGCACCTACGCCACCGAGAACAAACATCTGTTGACCGACATCCTGCGCACCGACTTCGGCTTCAAGGGACTGGTGCTGTCCGACTGGTGGGCCATCCAGAACCACCAGGCCACCGCGCCCAACGCCACCTTCGCGGCCAACGCCATGAACGCCGGCATGGAGATCGAGCTCGGGTGGAACCTCAACTACCAGACGCTGGAGAGCCTGGTGAGCAACGGGACCATCCCGCAGTCGCTGCTGGATCAGGCGACGCGGCACGTGCTGGAGCAGAAGGTCCGCTTCAACGGCCACCTGCTGCCGCCGGCGCGCATCGGCCTCAAGGCGGCCACCAGCTCGTACAACGGGTCGTCGATCACCAACAACGACGACCACATCGCCCTGGCGCAGGAGGCGGCGGTCAAATCGATGGTGCTGCTGAAGAACGACGCCGGCACCCTGCCGCTCAACCGCGCCAGCCTGGCCGGCAAGACCATCGCGGTGCTGGGCCGCACCGTCAACTACGGCGCGGGCATCGCGTCCAGCGCCAACGACCAGAACGCCGGCATCGTCGACTTCACCAACACCCCGCGCACCGGTGACCTGGGCAGCAGCCGGGTGTTCATCGATCGCGCCAAGGCGTCGGGCCCGCTGGACGGCATCCGCGCCAGCGCCGGCGCCGGCATCACCGTGGTGACTGGAGCCACGGCGGCGGCGGCGGCCAACGCCGACGTGGTGGTGGTGGTGGCCGGCCTCACCCCGCTCGACGAGGGCGAGGAGTACACCGGCGCCGGCGACCGCACCGACTTCAACCTGGACATGAAGACCGCGGGCGGCCAGGTGCAGCTGATCAACGACGCCATCGCCCTGCGCAAGCCGCTGGTGCTGGTGCTGGAGGGCGGCAGCGTCATCAACATCCCCTCGCTGGCCTCGATCCCGGCGGTGGTGATGGCGTTCTACCCGGGCATGGACGGCGGGCGCGCGCTGGGCAAACTCCTGTTCGGCGACGCCAACTTCAGCGGCAAGCTGCCCTTCTCCTGGCCCAAGCAGCTGTCCGACCTGCCCAGCTTCGGCCCCGCCAGCGGGACGACCATGGACTACTACCTTGGCTATCGCTACTACGACAAGAACGCCGCCACCCGCCAGCCGCTGTTTCCCTTCGGCTTCGGGCTCAGCTACACCAAGTTCGACTACGCCAACCTGGTGGTGCCGTGCGCGACCGTCAACAAGGACGGCATGGTCAACGTCACCGTCGAGGTCACCAACTCGGGCACGGTGGCCGGCGACGAGGTGGTGTTCCTGTTCGTGTCGTTCCCCAGCACCACCGCGCGCCGCTCGGTCAAGGAGCTGAAAGGGTTCTACCGGGTCTCCCTGGACCCGGGGGTCACCAAGCGCATCACCATCCCGCTGCGGGTGGCAGATCTGAAGTACTGGAACATGACCACCAGCCAGTGGGTGGTGGAGAGCGGCCCGGTCAAGGTCATGGTGGGAGGGCGATCGGACAGCTTGTTGCTCAATGACACGTTCACGGTCAATTGATGATTGCGTCTGCGTTGCGCGCGTCCCTCACCGTTCTGACGTTGTCCCTGCTGGCGATCGCGCCGGCGCTGGCCCGCCCCGCGGCGGCGGTGCGTCCGGCCGCGGCGGTTGAACCGGAGGGCGAGGCGTCCGCTCCGGCGGCCGAGACCGGCGCGGCGCCTCCGCCGCCCGAGGCAGCCGCGTCCCCCGTCGTCTCCGCGCCCGTCGAAAATGGCAGCGCGCCGCCGCCGCCGCCCGGAGGCGACGGCCGGCTGTTCGAGCAGCTGACCGGGTCGGCCTACCCGGCCGGCAAGAACCGCGGCCTTTACGGCGGCTCGCTGTGGTTCTCTCCCTTCCACGGCCTGCAGTGGCCCTATATCCCGCGCACCGGGATCGGCTTTTCCGGGTACGTGTGGCTGGACAATAGCTACGAACGCCTCAACCGCGGCGACATCGGCGCGGACAGCTTCAAACGTTATTTGCAGCAGGGCCGCTTCCTGCTCCGGGTCACCCCCACCTACTCCAACGGCCAGTGGTTCGTGCAGGGCCAGGGCGAGCTGGTCCTGAACAAGGAACAGAACACCCCGCTCAACAACCCGGACGCCGACGACGTCTGGATCCGCGCCGGCTACTGGAAGGCCTGGGACCTGCAGGTCGGCCGCTTCGAGGCCTGGGAGGTGTACCACCTCGGCATGGGCCTGGACCTCAACACCCTGGAGCGCCAGGGCGCGTTCGACCTGGTCAACCCGACGGCCGATCTGTACGGCGTCACCTTCGCGTTCTATCGCAACCGCAACGCCGGCAACGTCGCCCTGCACCTTTACCCCAGCGACCTGCTGCGGTTCGAGCTCTTGGCCCAGATCGGCAACGACGGATCGAACACCCTGGGCGGTCGGCCGGCGGCCATCTTCGATCTCGGCTGGTTCAAGCTGCGCGGGGCTGCCGAGTACCTGAAGCGCACGCCGGAGACCATCGGGCAACGCGATGTGTTCACCTTCAAGGGCGCGGGCGGGTCGGCGCAGTTCATCTTCGATCCGTACCTGGAGCTCGGGATCAACTACGCGGCGGCGGCGGTCGACCACACCGACAACGGCGGCGGGCTCGACGGAAGCGGCAGCTACACCACCGCCAGCTACGGCGGCTTCGCCAACCTGGCGGTGCCGGTCCTGCAGGGTCTGCTGCTGGGCGTGGGCTTCAACCGCGCCGACAAGACCGACAAGCGCAACCAGACCGACATTGCGCCGGGCGGGCGCGCCGGGCACTTCAACCACCTGCAGCTGTTCGCGGCCCTGCAATACCTGGTGGGCCGCCAGCTGTTCGTGAAGGCGGTGTTCGGCTACGCCGACGCCTACTACAACCCGGATCCCACCTTCACTAACAACCCCGATTACAACGACAAGATGACCAGCCTGCGCCTGCGCTTGACCTATCTGTTCTGAAGCGGGGTCGCGCGTCCGCCGGGTTGAGATACAGTGCCGGGCATGCGGCTTGTCCCCTTCTGGGTGCCGTGGGCCATGCTGGCGCCGCTGGCGCACGCCGCGCACGCCGACGGCGCCGCTGGCAACGCCGCCACGCTGCGCCTCAACGACCGCGAGTACTTCGCCACGCCGGGCGCCGACGTGATGGCGTTCCAGGACATCTACCCCGAGGGCCATCAGGGCGGCGTCGGCATCATCCAGCACGGCGTGCGGGTGGCCACCAACGGCGACCTGCGCCTGGAGCCGGCGCCCGGCCAGTGGGCCCCGGTGCCGGTGCAAAAGCAGCGCACTGTCGATCGCCGCAGCGGCGAGATCACCACCACCCTGGCCTATCCCGATCCCGACAAGGACCGGCGCGGCTTCAACCCTATCGACTATCCCGACCTGCGCCTGACCTACCAGGTGCGGGTGCGCGCCGAGGGCGCGGGTGTGCGCATCGTGGTCGATCTCCCCGAGCCGCTGCCCGCGGCCTGGGTCGGCAAGGTCGGCTTCAACCTGGAGCTGTTCCCGGCCGCGCTGTTCGGCAAGGCCTTCTACGCCGGTGATCGCGCCGGGGTCTTCCCGCGCCAGCCCAACGGACCGGTGCGCACCGACGCCGCCGGCGCGGTCCAGCCCGAGGCCCTGGGCAGCGGCGCGCGGGTGGTGGTCGCGCCCGAGAGCCCGAGCCAGCGTCTGACCATCGAGAGCCGGCGCGCGCCCATCGAGCTTCTGGACGGGCGGGTCAACCACCCGAACGGCTGGTTCATCGCCCGCGCGCTGATCCCGGCCGGCGCCAGCGCGACGGCCATCGACTGGCTGGTCACGCCCAGCGTGCTGCCCGGCTGGCGCTCGCCGCCGGTGGTGCACGTGTCGCAGGTCGGCTACCACCCGGCGCAGCGCAAGCTGGCGGTGATCGAGGTCGACGCCGCCGACAGCGGCGGCACGCGCCGCGCGGCGCTGGTGCGCATCGACGCCGGCGGGCGGCGCGAGACCGTGCTGTCGGCCGCGCCGCGCGCGTGGGGCAAGTTCCTGCGCTATCGCTATCTGCAGCTGGACTTCTCGCGCGTCGCGCGCGAAGGCCTGTACCAGGTGGAGTACGGCAGCGGCCCCGCGGCGGCGCGCACAGAGCCGTTCCGCATCGCGCGCGACATCTACCAGCGCGAGGTGTGGCAGCCCACGCTGGAGGTCTTCCTGCCCGTGCAGATGTGTCACATGCGGGTCACCGAGAAGTACAAGGTGTGGCACGGCCTGTGTCACCTCGACGACGCGCTGATGGCGCCGGTCGCCTACAACCACTTCGACGGCTACCAGCAAGGCGCGACCACCCTGACCAGGTGGAAGCCGCTGGAACCGGTGCCCGGCCTGAACGCCGGCGGCTGGCACGACGCCGGCGACGACGACCTGCGCATCGAGTCCCAGGCCGGCGAGGTCTACGTGCTGACCCTGGCGCACGAAGCCTTCGGGGTGCGCGAGGACAGCACCGCGATCGATCAGCAGCGCCGCACCGTGGAGATCCGCCAGCCCGACGGCAAGCCCGATATCTTGCAGCAGATCCAGCACGGCCTGCTGCACGTGGTCGGGGCGTGGAAGGCGCTCGGGCGCTTTCCGCGCGGCATGATCGTGCCGACCTTGCGCCAGTACACCATGCTGGGCGACATCGCCAACCAGAGCGACAACCTGGTCTACGACCCCACGCTGAAGGAAGACCAGCGCACCGCGACCCGCGCCGGCCGGCGCGACGACCGCCTGGTCTTCACCGAGCAGAACCCGGCGCGCGCCCTGACCGCCGCCGCCTTCGTGGCCGCGGGCGCGCGCGCCCTGCGCGGTTTCGACGACGCCCTGGCCGCGGACGCGCTGCGCGCCGCCGAGGAGACCTGGCGCGCCGAGACCGGCGCCAGCGCCAAGCTGGGCGACGACGCCGCCCTGGCCCGCCTGCACGCCGCCGTCGAGCTGTTCCTGACCACCCGCAAGGAGGAGTACCGGCGCGCGCTGGTCGACGGCGCGACCCTGATCACCGAGCGCATCGACAAGCTGGGCTGGATCGTGGGCCGCGCGCTCCCCGCCGTCGGCGATCGGCGCCTGGCCGACATGGTGCACGGCGCGGTGCGCGCCTACGCCGACCAGTGGCGCCGCGAGGCCGCCGAGACCCCGTTCGGCATCCCCTACCGTCCGGTGATCTGGGGCGCGGGCTGGGGCATCCAGGAGATGGGCGTGCACCAGTACTTCCTGCACGCCGCCTTCCCCGACCTGGTCGGCCCCGAGGGCACCCTGGCCGCCCTCGACTTCGTGCTGGGCGTGCATCCCGGCGCCAACACCGCCTCTTTCGCCTCGGGCGTCGGCGCGCGCTCGATGACCGTCGCCTACGGCTGGAACCGCGGCGACTGGAGCTACATCCCCGGCGGCGTGGTCTCCGGCACCAACCTGATCCGCCCCGACTTCCCCGAGCTCAAGGACTTCCCCTTCCTGTGGCAGCAAGGCGAATACGTCCTGGGCGGCGGCGCCAGCAACTTCATGTTCCTGGCTTTGGCGGCGGACCACCTGCTGGAGGGGGGGCGGCGAGAGTAGGCCCGGCACGCCACCCGGGTCGTCCCGAGCTCGCTCACGCCTCGGCGAGACACTCGGCAAGCTCCTTCTCGAGCTTGTCGGCGTCGTAGACGATCTCGTCCGCGGGATAGCAGGCGACGGCGCCGAACCCGCGTACCAACCCGAGGTTCGCGCCCAGCACGCAGGCGCACTCGGCGAGATCACCTCCCCATCGAAAACAAAGGGCATGCGAGCGGTCGCCGGCCGCTGGTTTCAGCGAGGGATGGTCCGCGAGCACCTCGGACGCCGGCGTCACGTCGAGCTCGAAGCCTGACGCCTTCCCTTGAATCACGCACGGCGAGAACCCCTCGTCACGGGTCAAATCAAGATCCGGATCGAGCTTGAGGTCCACCCCCACCTCATCGATGGCCGCCTGCCAGCTCTCCCTGTCGGGGAGCGAGCTCACAAAAGTGTAGATGTTGAGGGACACTGTCTCCGCCGCCTGCCCGATGATACCTCCTCCGCCGAGGATTGCGCGAACCGCCTTCAGCGTGCATGGTGACCGCACCATGGGTGACAAATCTCCGAAGTCGAAGAGCAAGCAAGCTGATCAGAAGCAGGCCAGGACCAACGAGGACAACCGGAAGAAGCAGGCCGCGGCGACCGCCAAGCAGGTGCCCGGGAAGAAGAAGTAGGTCCCTACGGTGACGCGGGCTAGAGCGCCGCGCCCGCCGCGTCGAGCAGCGACAGGGCCGGGAAGCCCGAGGCCATGGCTGCGTCCATGGTCTTGACCAGGGTGTCGAACTTGATGGCGTCGGCCGAAGAGACTTGCAGGTCGGTCTTGTCGGGGTAGAGCGCCTTGAGCCGTTTCAGCTCCGTGCCTAGCGCGCCGTAGTCGAACTCGCCGGCGCGTTGCGGGACCGGATGCTGCTCCTGGTCGACCACGACCGAGAATCCGTCCTGATGCACCACCACGCCGATCTTGGTCTCGGGGGGATCACCGGTCTCGGCGTCGCCCTGGCCGCGCTGGCGCACTTCCAGGCGCGCCATCTGGGTCCAGACGGCGGTGATGAGCAGGAAGGCGATCATGCAGGTCAGCAGATCGATGTAAGGCACCAGCAGCAACTCCCCGTTGACGTCCTTGCGACGCCCCTTGCCCCCGCTGTCGATGGAAACGGCCATGCGTATGCCTCCGGCGTGGTGGGCGAGCGCGCGCCGCACCGCGAGCCGGCGTCGACCGGTGGGCCGAAGCCGACCGGGTGCCGGAACGCGAACAGTGCGGAGAGCGGTTCTCGCCGTCTGCGGGAGGGACAGCGGCGCGCGGGTCGGGTTCCGCGAAAAGGATCTCGCCGCAAGATCGATCGCGTTCGCTCCCCGCGGCCTTCAACCTCCAGTCACCCTCGCCCCGGTCCGCCGGGGAGAGGGGATAGGAGAGGATCGGAGGGGGAGGAGGCGGATCCGTGAGCCGAAATTGGCGGCTGGGGACGCTTACCCTCCACATGTCTCCTTCCCCTCGGGTTCTGGTGGCTGTCCTCTTGATGGCGGGGTGTGTCGGGTCGTCGGGTGCTGGAAATCAAGGCGCGGGCGGCGACGCCAGCGATGGTTCGGGCGGCGCCGCGGCGGCGACCGGGGGGGCGCCTGGCGCGGGGGGCCAGAATGGCGGGGGTGTGGGCGGAAATTCGGGCGCGGGCATCGGGGGCGCCGGAGTGGGTGGCAATGGGGCGGGCGGGCGGGCTGCAGGGGCGGGCGGCACCACCGGCGCCGCGGGCGCCGGGCTCGGGACCGGCGGCATGCCGGACCCTGGCACCGACGGCGACGGCGACTTCACCATCGGGCCGACCTACACGGTGTCGCCCGACGTGATGGTCAAGGCCGTTCCCCACGGGCGCAGCTTCAACTTCACCATGAGCTCCACCACCAGCGCGATCTACCCGGGCACCGACCCGACGCTGAACGCGGCCAACCAGCATTCGTTCACCCGCGCGATCCGGGTCTACGTGCCCATGCAGTATGTCGATGGCAACGCGGCGCCGTTCATGATCGTGCAGGACGGCTTCGTCGCCGACGCGCAGAACGCGCTCGACAACCTGATCGCCGATGGGCGGGTGCCCGCGGTGGTGGCAGTGTTCGTCGCCAACGGCGGCGGCGACAGCTTCGGCAGCGAGCGCGGCCTGGAATACGACACCATGTCCGACGCCTACTCGCGCTTCATCGATACCGAGGTGCTGCCAGCCGTGACCAGCAACGCCGCCTTGCGCGCGGCCTATCCCAACTTCAAGCTGACCAGCGATCCCAACGGACGCGCCTCCTACGGCTGCAGCTCGGGCGGGGCCGCCGCGATGACCATGGGCTGGTTCACGCCCGACCGCTATCGCCTGCTGATCACCTACTCGGGGACCTTCGTCGACCAGCAGAACCCGCTGGCCCCGACCGAGGTGCAATACCCCTTCGGCGCCTGGGAGTACCCCGAGCGCTTGATCGCCAGCAACCCCGTCAAGCCGCTGCGGGTTTTCTTGCAGGCCGGCGAGATGGACAACGGCTACACCATGAACGAGGCCTCGCACCACAACTGGGTGCTGGCCAACCAGCGGGTGGCCGCCGCGCTGAAGGCCAAGGGCTACCATTACCGTTTCGTCTATGCCCTGGGCGCCGGCCACTGCGACGCCCGGGTGCGCCAGCAGACCCTGCCCGAGACCTTCCAGTGGATGTGGCGCGGCTTCACCGGCCGCTGAGCCGCCGAGGGTAGCAAACCGCTCACTCCCCTGCCCCGCTCACCCACGCTGGTCCGACCGCCGGTCACGGCGAGACCGGCAGCGCCATGACCACACGGGCCAGCATCACATCGGCGGCGCGGTCGGCCAGCGCCGCCAGCGCCGCGCGCTTCAGCGCCGCGGCCTCGACCACCTGGTCGTCGCCCTCGCCGCCGCCCGCGCCCGGCAGCGTGCGGGTCGCGGTCGCGTCGGCCGCCACGATCACCCGGTAGCCCAGCACCATGGCGTCGCTGGCGGTGGTGAACACCGCCAGGTGGGTCATGAAGCCGCCGATGACCAGGGTGTCGATACCGCGGGCCCGCAGCTCCGCGTCCAGCTGGGTGCGCGAGAAGGCTCCTGCCAGCCCCTTCTGCACCACCAGATCCCCCGGCTGTGGCCGCAGCTCGGGCACCAGCGCGGTGGTGGGGGCACCCGGCGTGAAGAGCGCGCTGCCGGCGCGGTCGACCACGTTGTGAACCCGCACCACCCGGATGCCCGAACGCCGGGCCCAGGCGGCAAGCTCGACGGCACGCGCGATGGCGGCGCCGGCATCGGGAAGCGGCAGCCGGCCGTGCACGAACTCGTCCTGGAAGTCGACCAGCACCAGCGCGGTCTGCGCGGCCCGCAGGGAGGTCGGCGCGCGCAGCCCGTACAGAGCGCGCAGCGTGGTCGGCTGTTTGGCGCCGCGACTGGAGCGCGCACCAAGCGCGCTGGAAGCGACCGCCAGCGCCAGAAAGACCACGATGTTCACGGGGGTTGCCCAGTTCGCGAGTGCCATGCGAATTCTCCTTTGGTTGACCGCCCGGCGGCGGAGATCGGATGCAAGACGGATGATGGCGGCGCCCCGCGGGCTGCGGCAGTACGTGATTTCGCAGCTCGCGCATGCGAAAATGCATCCCCGTGCTGTGGGACGATCTGCGCGTCTTCCTGGCTGTCCACCGCCTGGGCGGTCACAAGAAGGCGGCGCGCCACTTGCGCATCGATCCCACCACCGTGGGCCGCCGCCTGGCCGCGCTGGAAGGCGCCCTGGGGGCCCGCCTGTTCCTGCGCACCCCCGAAGGCCTGCAGGCCACGCCGGCCGGTCTCAAGCTGGTGCCGCACGCGCAACACATGGACCTTGAAGCGCTGGAAGCTGAACGCGCGCTGCTGGCTGCCGACACCCGCCTGGAAGGCTCGCTGCGCGTCACCGCGCCCGACGGTTTCGTGCACTACGTCCTGCTGCCGGCGCTGGGCGCGTTTCGGCGCCAGCACCCCCTGCTCACCATCGACCTGCGCGCCGACACCCGGGTCCTGGATCTATCTCGCCGCGAGGCCGACGTCGCCGTGCGCCTGATTCGCCCCCGCGAGCCGGCGCTGGTGGCGCGACGACTCGGACAGATGCGCCTGTCGCTGTTCGCCAGCCAGGCTTACCTGGACCGGCGTGGCGCGCCCCGCACCCTGGCCGGCCTGGCCGGACACGACCTGGTGGGCTTCGACGCCTCGCTGGACGGGCTGCCGCAGATCCGCTGGCTGCATCGCGCGCTGCCGCGGCCCCGATACGTGGTGCGCGCGACCACTACCACCGCGCAGGTGCTGGCCTGCCTGGAGGGGCACGGCATCGCGCTGCTGCCGCAGTTCATCGCGGACCGCGAGCCGCGCCTGCGCCGGCTGTTGCCCCGGCTGGTGGGCCCCGCGCGCGAGATGTGGGCGGCGACCCACGCCGACCTGCGCGGCAATGCGCGCACCGCCGCGTTCCTGGCCTGGCTGGCCGACCTGGTGGCCGAACGGATCGGCTGACCGTCCAGGCGCGCAGTCCGCGGCCCGGCGGCGGGCCGCGGCGCGGCGAGCCTGCGAGAGCCCGCCGTTGCCTTCGCTCTCTTGCGTGAGCCGTCGGTGTAAGGGAACGGCCCGGGCCGGCGTTCTAGGGGCAAAGGAGCCGCCGCCATGACCAACGCCCGTCGCCTTCTGATTCCTCTCATCCTGGTGCTGCCGGTCGCGGGCGCCACGCTACTCGCCTGCCACCCGCGGGCCACATTTCTGGCCACAACGCTGGCCCGAGGAGCACCGGTCCCCACCCTGGAAGCCGACCAGCCGGGCAACACCGAGAGCTACGACAAGATCGACGAGAATCCTTTCCTGGCCGCGCGCGACAACCCGCTGTCGACCTTCTCGATCGACGTGGACACCGCCTCGTATGCCAATGTGCGGCGGTTCCTGGACACCGATCAGCTGCCGCCCGCGGACGCGGTGCGCATCGAGGAGCTGGTGAACTACTTCCACTACGCCGACGCCCCGCCGGAGGATGGTGAAGCGCTGACCGTGCGCAGCGAGGTCGGGCCCTGCCCCTGGGAACCGGCCCACCGGCTGCTGCGGGTTGGGCTGCGGGCGCGCGACCTGGCGCCCGGCGCGCCACCCCCGCCCCGAAATCTGGTGTTCCTGGTCGACGTCTCCGGGTCGATGGATATGTGGAACAAGCTGCCCCTGGTCAAGCGCGCGCTGGCGCTGCTGGTCGAGCAGCTCGGCGAGCGCGACCGCCTGTCGCTGGTGGTGTACGCCGGGGCGGCGGGGGTGGTGTTGCCGCCCACGCCGGGCAACCAGCGGCAGCAGATCCTGGCGGCGCTGGAACGGCTGGAAGCCGGCGGATCGACCAACGGCGCCGAAGGCATCGAGCGGGCCTACGAGCTGGCCGAGCAGCACCTGGTCGCGGGCGGGGTCAACCGGGTGATCCTGGCCACCGACGGGGACTTCAACGTCGGCGTCAGCAGCCCGGGTGCGCTGGTCCGGTTGATCGAGGCCAAGCGCGAGCACGGGGTGTTCCTGACCGTGCTCGGCTTCGGCATGGGCAACCTCAAGGACTCCACCATGGAGAAGCTGGCCGACCGGGGCAACGGCAACTACGCCTACATC
>Ga0207701_10004222_pt1 | contig 14624 bp, 13 predicted proteins | sample KBSSwiSSwithPhiX_FD_184294 | JGI IMG/M metagenome (GOLD analysis project Ga0207701, IMG submission 184294) | Switchgrass rhizosphere bulk soil microbial communities from Kellogg Biological Station, Michigan, USA, with PhiX - S5 (SPAdes) (version 2) | ecosystem: Environmental > Terrestrial >... | reverse complement strand
TCGCACGCGCCGCAAGCCGACGACATCGCCGCGCGCTTCCCGATCGCGGTGACGGGCACCGACGGTCTCGCCGACACGCCCGCGCACCTTCCGTTCAGCGGCTACGAAGTGCGCGACGCCGTCGACGGCCGCTGGTATCTCGCGCAGGCGGGCGCGATCACGTGGACGGACGGCCGGCGCGTGCGCCTCACGGTGCTGACCGACATCAGCGAGCAGAAGCGCGCTTCGGCGCTGCAGCGCGAGAACCAGGCCGCGCTTCACCATACGGCGCGCCTCGTCAATCTCGCGGAAGCGGGCACGACGCTCGCGCACGAGCTCAACCAGCCGCTGGTCGCGATCGTCGGTTACAACTCCGCATGCCTGCGCCTGCTCGACAGCGGCAACGCCGATCCCGCGGAGCTCGCCACGGCAATGGAGAAGTGCCGCGCGCAAGCGGTGCGCGCCGGCGACATCCTGCGTCGCATCCGCGAGCTCACGCGCAAGCGTTCGCTCACGCTCGCGCCGTGCGATTTCAATGCCATGGTGCAGAAGGTGCTCGCGTGGGTGCGCGACGAGCTCGATCGCGACGGCGTGCGCCTCACGTTTGCGCTGGAGCCTTCGCTGCCCAGCACGCAGGCCGACGCCATCCTCGTGGAGCAGGTGCTCCTCAACCTCGTCAACAACGCCGTGGATGCGATGCGCAGCACGCCGCCGGCGCAGCGGGAACTTCTCATCCAGACGGCGGCCGAACCACGCAACGCGGTATGCGTGACGGTTGCCGATCGCGGCGCAGGCATCGCACCCGAGCACGAGCCGCGCCTGTTCACGCCGTTCTTCACGACCAAGGAACGAGGGTTAGGACTAGGTTTGTCGATCTGCCGCTCGGTTCTCGAGATGCACGGCGGTCGGCTGTGGCACGATAACCGTCCAGGCGGCGGCACCGCCTTCCATTTCTCACTGCCCACGGGAGCACCATGAATCGCGAACCGACCATTTTCATTGTCGACGACGACGAAGCCGTCCGCGACTCGCTGTCGATGATGCTGCGCGCCGCGGGACGCAACGTCGAATCGTTCGCATCGGCGCAGGAATTCATCGATCGTCGCGGCGACGCGCGCATGGGATGCGTCGTGCTCGACCTGCGCATGCCGGGCATGAACGGTCTCGAGCTCCAGGAGTGGCTCGTCGAGCACAACGACACGCTGCCGATCGTGTTCCTCACGGGGCACGGCGACATCCCGATGGCCGTGCGCACCATCAAGCGCGGCGCATGGGACTTCCTGCAAAAGCCGGTGGACGAAACGCAGCTGCTCACGGCCATCGACGCTGCGATGTCCGGCGAAGTCTCGGACGATTCGCCGTCGCGCACGCTTCCGCCCGCAGTCGCCTCGCTGTCCAAGCGAGAGCGCGAAGTGCTCGACCTCATCCTCGACGGACGCCAGACGCGCGCGATCGCCGAGGCGCTGTTCATCAGCGTGAAGACCGTCGAGTTCCATCGCAGCCGCATCCACGCAAAGCTCGGCGTCGCGTCGATGGCCGAGCTCTTCAATCTCTGCGTCGGGCGCCAGCTGCGGCGGCCGTCCGCGCGCGCCGAAGCCGCAAGGCCGGCCTGAGGGCCTCGTCCTAGTGCGGCAAGTCGTGCGTGGAGACACGCACGACGTGCACGTTGCACGCAGCGCGCGAGGTCACTTCGGAGGCGACCGAACGCCACCAGGCCAGTGCGCGGTCGCGCGGAGACGGCGCGCCGATGACGACGAGGTCGACGTGGTTCGCGTTCGCGAGCGCAAGTATGGTGGCGGCTGCGTCGTTGGACTCGACCACGTGAAGCGACGCGTGCGACGCCGGCACGCCGAGCGGTGCAATCCATGCTCGCAACTGGCTGCGGTGCGCGAGATGCTTGCCTGAGGCCGTCTCCTCTATCTCGCTGCCCTCGCCCAGCGGCGCGGCGCGAATGGCCGAGACGACGATCAGGCGATAGTCGCGGTACATCGACAACAGCATCCGCGCTGCCCGTTGCAGCGCCGGGTGTCGATCGTCGTGCGGATGCTCGGTATCGACGGCAATCAGGATGACGGGTGCGGCCGCCGCCGCATCGATCATCCGGCCCATCGGCGCCGCACGACGGGCGGTCCACCAGTTACGCGCCTGGCGCGCGAGCCCGGCCTGGCGAAGCCATTCGGCGCGCGACGTGAGTTGCACGAGTCCGGGATTACGCAGGTCGAACGCGACGTGCGCCGCCGACGGCGGCCGCTTGCCGGGATCGATCTCCAGGCAGCGCAGGATCACTTCCTGTAACGGCCCCGCGACGGCAGGCGCAATCTTTCGCGGCGGGATGGGCAGGCGCCAAAGGCGGTCGCGCATGCCGCCGTAGGTGGCCGGGTCGCCGAAAGGCAGCTCGCCAGTCACGAGTTGGTAGAGCATGACCCCGAGCGCAAAGACGTCGCTGCGCGGATCGCCTCGACGCCCTCGCAACTGTTCCGGCGACACGTAAGGCGCCGAGCCGGCCGCGAAGATCTCCTCCTCGGCGAGGAGGTCGGGAAGCTTTGCGTGACGCGCGTACCCGAAGTCGAGGAGCACGACCTCGCCGTCCGCACGCATCATGCAGTTCTCGGGCTTGAGGTCGTGATGCACGACGTGCTGGCGATGAACGTCGTGCAGTGCGTCGGCAATCGCGGCACCGATGCGGGCCGCTTCTTCCGGGGCAAGCGGCGTGCGCTGCACGACCGCCGCGAGGTTTTCGCCGGCGATCTCCTCCATCACGATGTAAGGCCGCAGCGGGTCCTCGCCGACCGCGACGACGCGCGGCACGTGCACGCCCTCGAGTTGAGGAAGGATCGATGCCTCGACCTCGAAGCTCACGACACCCAGCGCCGGCTCCCCGCGACCGATGCCGGGAACCTTCATCACGAGCGGGAAGGCGGGGGCGCAATCGGGAGGCGGCTCGACCCGATGGACGTAGCCGTTGCCGCCGGCGTGCAGCAGTCCATCGACGATGAATCCACCGACGTCCGTGCCGGCGGGAATCGGTGCGCTCACGTCAGATGCCCGTCTCGACGCGATAGGCGAGCGCCTCGGACAATCCTGCCGCGCGGATCTTCGCGGCGGCTGCCATGTGGTCGTAGGTCACGCGGAAGAAGGTCAGCTCGCGCTTGTCGTCGTCGAAGATCGCATACGCGGCCGCCGGATTGCGATCCCGCGGCTGGCCGACGGAGCCGACGATGGCGACCCACGCGCGCGTGCCTCGGACAGGCACGGGGACGCCGGGCAACGGCGTGAAGGCGCTCATGCGGCCGCCGCTCACGCCGAAGTAGAGCTGCTGGTCGTGCACGTGGCCGCAGAAGGTGTAGGTCGTGCCCGCGGCCTGCGAGCAGCGCAGCGCAGCCGACGGGCTGTCGACGTAATCCCAGCGCTCGGGACGCACCGCGGACGCGTGGACGAACGTTGCCGCATCGCGTGTCGCGACAAGGGGAAGCGAAGCGAGGAAGCGCTTGTGCGTGACATCGAGGCCGTCCCTGGCGAACTCGAGCGATGCCCGCGCGTCCGCGTTGAAATAGCTGTCGATGCGCTCGATGGCGGCATCGTGATTGCCTTTCAGTGCGATGCCGCCGTCCTCCCTCAGCCGCATTACCGCGTCCACGACGGCTGCGGCGTCCGCCCCGTAGCCGACGAAGTCGCCAAGCATCGCGTGCCCGTCCACGCCGCGCGATCGCGCGTGCGCAAGGCACGCCTGCATGGCTTCGAGGTTCGCGTGGATGTCCGAGAGCAGTGCGAGGCGCACGTGACGATCCTAGCAATTCATGGCCGGCGAGCTTGTGTCCGGGATCAACATACCCGCGCCATCCGGACGCCTCCGGTCGCCCAAAGGACTTGCATCCCCTAAAACAGGGGATTACCCTAGTGACGCCGGCATGAGACGGTCGTTACGATCGCTCCGCCGACCGCGAAACATCTGAAAAAGCAGGCGCAGTCGGGCTTTTGGGCAGGCTTGCGCGGATTTATGGGCGATTGCCCATGCGACCCGGGCACGCGGCGCGCGAATCTTGCGAACCCCGTGGCGCCGGCAGCCGGCCTGCGAAGGGGATAAAGAGCCCCAGCGGCACGCGGATACGCGACGCAGCGCGGGGAAAACAGGATTTCTGACTTTCCGGAGGAGTGTACATGGTGACTGCGGCCAACCCGGCGGTGCCGCCTGCAAGGCAGGACGGCATTTCCAAGGAAGAAACCAAGGTAATTTTCGCCTCGTCCTTGGGAACCGTCTTCGAGTGGTACGACTTCTACCTCTACGCGGTTCTGGCGCCATTCTTCGCGGCGCTGTTCTTCCCGCCTGGTAACGCTACCGCGGCGCTCCTGTCCGCTTTCGCGGCGTATGCAGCGGGCTTCCTGGTGCGTCCGTTCGGTGCGCTGCTGTTCGGCCGTATCGGCGACCTCGTCGGCCGCAAGTACACGTTCCTCGTGACGATCCTCGTGATGGGCTTCTCGACCTTCGCCGTCGGCCTCTTGCCGACGTACGCGTCGGTCGGCTGGCTCGCCCCGATCCTGATGGTCAGCCTGCGCCTGCTGCAGGGCCTGGCACTCGGCGGTGAATACGGCGGTGCCGCCACGTACGTGGCCGAGCACGCGACGCCCGGCAGGCGCGGCTACGACACGGCGTGGATCCAGACGACGGCGACGCTCGGCCTGTTCCTCGCGTTGCTCGTGATCGGCCTGTGCCGCTTCACCGGCTGGATGACGCCCGCGCAATTCGCCGAATGGGGCTGGCGACTGCCGTTCCTCGTTTCCCTCCTCCTGCTGATCTTCTCCGTCTACATCCGGCTGAAGCTCAACGAATCGCCGGTGTTCCAGCGCATGAAGGCCGAGGGCAAGGGCAGCAAGGCGCCGCTGACCGACAGCTTCCTGCGCTATCCGAACAACAAGTACGTGCTGCTCGCGCTGCTCGGCGCGACGGCCGGCCAGGGCGTCGTCTGGTACACCGGACAGTTCTACGCGCTGTTCTTCCTGACGATCACCCTGAAGGTCGACGGACAGACTGCCTACACGCTGATCGCGATCTCGCTCCTGTTCGGCACGCCGTTCTTCATCTTCTTCGGCTGGCTGTCGGACAAGATCGGGCGACTCAAGATCATCCTGGCGGGCTGCCTCATTGCGGCGCTCACGTATTTCCCGCTGTTCGCCGCGCTGACGCACTACGTGAACCCGGCGCTCGAGACATTCCAGCAGAAGAACGTGATCTCGGTCGCGGCCAAGGAATGCAACTTCCACATCTTCGTGGGCCCGTGGTCGAAGTTCACCGACTGCGACCGCACCAAGGACTTCCTGACCAAGGCGGGGCTCTCGTTCACGTCGACCACGCTTCCCGCCAACGCGCCCGATAACGTCGTCACGAAGATCGGGGACACGGAGCTCAAGGGCTTCGACGCGGCGAAGTACACCGAGGCGCTGAAGGCAAAGGGTTACGCGCCGGCCGCGGACAAGAACGCGATCAACTGGCCGATGACGCTCCTCATCCTGTTCATCATGGTCATCTACGTGACGATGGTGTACGGGCCGATTGCCGCGTTCCTCGTCGAGATGTTCCCGACCAAGATCCGCTACACGTCGATGTCGCTGCCGTATCACATCGGCAACGGATGGTTCGGCGGGATGCTCCCGCTGCTCGCGACCGCAATGGTGGCGGCGTCGGGCGACATCTACTACGGGCTGTGGTATCCGATCGTCGTCGCGCTCATGACGTTCGTCATCGGATTGCTGTTCCTGCGCGATCGCAAGGACGTCGACCTGCAGTCCGACGAGTCGGCCTACGTCTAGTCTCCTGTCCTGTGCGGGAGTCCGGTCCAACGACCGGGCTCCCGCTTTTCTTTTGCGATGAAGCTCTCGGCTCAACTCACCCTGTACATGTCGCTTGCGTTTGCGCTGTTGTGCATCGGCTACGGCGTGTACGGCTGGCACGAGCTCGGGGCGATGCCCGCGGGCCAGGACCGCGACGACGCCCACGGCTACGTGTTCTTCTGGTTGTTCCTTGCGGCGGTCGGCCTTGGCACCGCCTGGATTTCCTGGCGGATGATGCGCCAGGCCGAGGACTAGCGCGGCGCTAGTTCGCGCCGGCGTCGGCGCAGAGCTCGCGGGCGCGCTCGACCATCGCACGCACGGCTTCGCGGTCGACCTTCTTGAGGAGCGCCTGCGTGTAATCGGGCATGAGGGTCGCGAGATCCGTCGCCGTCGCGCACTTCTCGAGCTTCAGCGTGAACAGGAACGCGCGGATGCCGAGCGAGTCCACGATCGTCTCGTTCATGAACGCCTTGGCGACGCGGAACTGCGCGACCTGGTCGTCGACCGAAAGTGCGGCGGCCTTGATCGGCGCGTTGAATGCGGTGACGGCCGCGACATAGCCGTCGTTGACGAGCTGCGTCAGCGAATTGGCGGGCGCGCCCATGAGCAGGATCTGGCGCTGGATCTCGCTCGCATCCTTGGTGGGATCGACGAGGAAGAGCACGGTGCGCAACTTCGCGGGCAGCGACTTCTTGGTCTGGCTGATTTCCGTGTCGCCCTTCGACGTACGCTCGAATCGCTCGGGTAGCATAGCCTCGTTGCTGTATCGAACAATCCCCCAATTATGCGCCGTTTCGCGCAACGAGGAAAAGCCCCGGATCAACGGTCTGGCCTCATTTCGCTCTCATGCCACCGAGTTAACAACACGTGCGAGGCGACACCAACTGAGGTGTACAAAGCAATCCCGGCCAGCGTGATCAGCACCAGCGCAGCGAAGAGCCTGGGAACGTTGAGCTGGATGCCCGCCATGAGGATCTGGTAGGCGAGGCCCGCGCCCTGGCCGCCCGTGCCCGCGACGAACTCCGCGACGACGGCGCCGATCAGCGCAAGGCCGCTCGCCACCCGCAGCCCCGCGAAGAAGTACGGCAGGGCGCTCGGGATGCGCAAGCGCACGAGCGTCTGCCAGCGCGACGCGCGGCTCATCCGGAAGAGATCCGCGAGACCCGGGTCGACGCTCCGCAGGCCGACGGACGTGCTCGAGATGATCGGGAAGATGGCCACGACGACGGCGCACAGCACGAGTGCCACGTGCGTGTCCTCGACCCAGATGATGATGAGCGGCGCGATCGCGACGATGGGCGTGACCTGCAGGAGGATCGCGTAAGGCAGAAGGCTCGCCTCGATGATCCGGCTCTGCGCGAACACGAGTGCGACGCCGACGCCGGCGACGATTGCGATCGCCAGCGCGGTGAGCGCGATCTGCAGGGTGACCCACAGCGACGCGAACAGGAGCGCCCGGTCCTCGATCATCGCTTGCGCGACGCGCAGCGGCGACGGCACGAGATACGGCGGAACGTCGTAGATGGTGACGACCATCTGCCATGCCGCGAGCAGCACGAGGGCAAGCACGACGGGTGCGACGATCCGGAGCATGTGCTCGCGCATCATGGCCGCGCGATCACGTCGGAGATGCGCGCGCACCAGGCCGCGAACTGCGCGCTGCCGCGATAGCCGTCCCCGCGCGGATGCGGACCGTCGATCGTAAGGTCCGCTGCCACGCGGCCGGGGGAGGCGCTCATCACGACGACGCGCGTCGCGAGATACACCGCCTCCTGGATGCTGTGCGTCACGAAGACCACCGTGAGCGCTCGCGCATGCCACAGTGCCGCGAGGTCGTCGTCGAGGCGGTGGCGGGTGAATTCATCGAGCGCTGCGAACGGCTCGTCCATGAGCAGGATCGCGGGCGACACGGCGAGCGCACGAGCGATGGCCACGCGCATCTGCATGCCGCCGGATAACTCGCGAGGGTAATGCTCGCCCGCCGCGGACAATCCCACGAGCGCGAGGGCGTCGCGGACGGCGGCGTCGGCATCCTCGCGCGTCGCGTGCGCGAGGTCGAGCGGCAGCCGGACGTTGCCCGCCACGCGCGACCACGGCATCAACGTGGGCGACTGGAACACCATCGCGGCGCGCGCGTGCTCACGCATGACGACGCGGCCGGCGGTCGGCGCGACGAGCCCGGCCATCATCCGCAGCAGCGTCGTCTTGCCGCACCCCGATGGTCCGAGCAACGCGACGAAGTCGCCCGCGCGCACCGCAAGGTCGATCGGTGCGACGGCTTGCGTTCCGGTCGGGTACGTCTTGCTCGCGTGCTCGACCGAGATGACCGTCCCGGTCGCGGTCAGGGCGTGACTTTCACGTTGTCGACGACCTCGAGCGACCACGCCTTCGCGTAGTCGGTGTTCGCGCGCGCCAGCCCGGAGGACTTGATGAACTGCACCGTCGCCTGCCAGCGCGCGTCGGTCATGCCGAGCAATCCCGCCGTCGTGGCGGTGCCGCCGGTCACGATGCCGTACTCGCGGATCTTGCGCACGCCGTAGGCGAGGAGGTCGTCGCCCATCTGCGGGTTGTCCTTCCTGATGAGCGCGTTGCCGGGCGCGGGATTGGCGAGATAGCTCTTCCATCCCTCGGCGGAAGCCTGCACGAAACGCCGCAGCGCATCCGTGCGCCGGATGACGTTGGAGCGCGTGGCGACGAGCACCTCGGAATAGGGCGGATAGCCGAGGTCGGCGAGGAGGAACACGACCGGCGTGACGCCTGCCTTCTCGATCGAGAACGGCTCTGACGTTGCGAACCCTTGCTGCGACAGGTTGGGGTCGGCCAGGAACGGCTGCACCGAAAATCCATACGGACGCTTCTGGCCGTCGACGAAGCCGTACTTCTGCTTGAGAAACGGCCAGAACGTGGTGTTGCTCGCCGCGCCGATCGCGATGGGCTTGCCTTTGAGGTCCTCGAGCTTCGACACGCCCGGATGGGCGATGATGACCGTGGGATTCTTCTGGAACGTGGCGGCGAACGCGACCAGCGGGACCGACTGCTCCACGGCCGACAGCACCTGCAAGCCGTCGGCCATCGCGACGTCGATCTGGCCGGCCGCGAGAAGCTGCAGGCCGTTGACTTGCGGACCGCCCATCTTGATCGTCACGTCGAGGCCGTGCTTCCTGTACGTGCCCTCGGCAAGCGCCTGGTAGAAGCCGCCGTGCTCGGCTTGCGCGAACCAGTCCGTTGCGAACACGATCCTGTCCTGGGCAAGGACCGGCGAGGCAGCGAGCGACATGCACGCAACGACGTGCGCGAGACGAGCCATCGATGACCTTTCAGGCGGCTTGGTGTGGGCGAAACAAGGATAGCAGCGCTTGCAACGCCGGCGGGACCGCACTAACATTACTTCACAGCTAAAGTATTCAGCCCTCATCGACGGGAGCGGCGTGAACATCGTCTGCATCGGCGGCGGACCGGCCGGGCTCTACTTCGCGCTCCTCATGAAGCAGCGCGACCCGCGCCATCGCATCAGGGTAGTGGAACGCAATCGGCCATACGACACGTTCGGCTGGGGTGTCGTCTTCTCCGACCAGACGCTCGGCAACCTGCAGGAGGCCGACGAGCCCACCGCGCAAGCGATCCTGACGGCGTTCAACCACTGGGACGACGTCGAGGTCAACATCCGCGGGCGCGCCATCCGCTCGAGCGGCCACGGGTTCTGCGGCATCGGGCGCAAGCGGCTCCTCAACATCCTGCAGGCGCGCTGCGAAGCGCTTGGCGTCGAGCTCGTGTTCGAGACCGACGTCACGACCGACGCGGCGTATGCGGACGCCGACCTGGTCATTGCGAGCGACGGCCTGGGAAGCCGCACCCGCACGCGTTATGCGGCGACCTACGAGCCCGACATCGATTTGCGGCAATGCCGCTTCGTCTGGCTCGGCACCCACAAGCTGTTCGAGGCGTTCACCTTCGCGTTCGAGGAGACGGAGCACGGCTGGTTCCAGGCGCACGCGTACCGCTTCGACGACACCACGTCGACGTTCATCGTCGAGGCGCCGGAAAACGTATGGCAGCGCGCAGGGCTCGACCGCATGGAGAAGGACGAGTCGATCGCATGGTGCGAGCGATTGTTCGCACGTTACCTCGATGGCCATCGCCTGATGTCGAATGCGGAGCACCTGCGCGGCTCGGCGCAGTGGATTCGCTTTCCGCGCGTCGTCTGCAAGCGCTGGGTGCACTGGCGCGGCAACGTGCCGGTCGTGCTGGTGGGCGACGCCGCTCACACGGCGCACTTCTCGGTGGGATCGGGCACCAAGCTCGCCCTCGAGGACGCGATCGAGCTCGCGCGGTGCATCGGGCGACGCCCCGAGGATCTGCGCGGCGCGTTGCACGAATACGAGACCGTCCGGGCCGTCGAAGTGCTGCGCATCCAGAATGCCGCGCGCAACTCGACCGAGTGGTTCGAGAACGTCGCGCGTTACGCAAGCCTTCCACCCGAGCAGTTCGCGTATTCGCTGCTGACGAGAAGCCAGCGCATCAGCCACGAGAATCTGCGGGTGCGCGACCGCGTGTATCTCGAAGGGTACGAGGATTTCCTGGCGGAGCGTGCGGGCGTTGCGCGTGCCGCGCCGCAGATGCCCATTCCTCCGATGTTCACGCCGTACAAGGTGCGCGGCGTCACGCTGCGCAATCGCGTCGTCGTCTCGCCGATGGCGCAGTACTCGTGCGTCGACGGCGTGCCCGGCGACTATCACCTCGTGCACCTCGGCGCCCGTGCGATGGGAGGCGCCGGCCTGGTCTTCGCGGAGATGACGTGTCCCACGCCGGACGCGCGGATCACGCCGGGTTGCCCGGGCCTGTGGAGCGATGCGCAACGCGACGCGTGGAAGCGCATCGTCGACTTCGTGCACGCCAATTCGCACGCAAAGATCGCCATGCAGCTCGGGCACGCGGGCGCGAAGGGCTCGACGCGCGTCCCGTGGGAAGGCGAGGACGAGCCGTTGACCGCCGGCAACTGGCCGCTCATCGCAGCGTCGCCGCAGCAGTACGTCGACGGCGTCAGCGACTGGTCGCGGGCGATGACGCGCGCTGACATGGATCGCGTGCGCGACGACTTCGTGCGCTCGACGCGACACGCAGCCGAGGCAGGCTTCGACTGGCTCGAGCTGCACTGTGCGCACGGCTACCTGCTGTCGAGCTTCATATCGCCGCTCACCAATCTTCGCACCGACGAGTACGGCGGATCGCTGGTCAACCGCCTGCGCTATCCGCTCGAAGTGTTTGGTGCAATGCGCGCCGCGTGGCCGCAGCACCTGCCGATGTCCGTGCGCATCTCCGCGCACGACTGGGTGGAGGGCGGCATCACGCCGGACGACGCGGTCGAGATCGCGCGCGCCTTCAAGGCCGCGGGTGCGGACATGATCGACTGCTCGTCCGGCCAGGTCAGCCGCAAGCAGAGCCCCGTGTACGGCAGGATGTTCCAGACGCCGTTCGCCGATCGCGTCCGCAACGAAGCGGGCATTGCGACGATCGCGGTCGGCGCGATTTCCGAGGCCGACCACGTGAACAGCATCATCGGCGCGGGCCGCGCGGACCTGTGCGCCATCGCGCGGCCGCATCTTGCGAACGCGTCGTGGACGCTCATGGAAGCCGCGAAGATCGGCTACGTCGATCTTGCGTGGCCGAAGCAGTACCAGTCCGCGAAGATGCAGCTGGTGCGCAATGTCGAACGCGAGAAGGCCGCGGCGGCGACGCCGACCGTTGCGGAAGGAGGACTGCAGTGACCATTGCCACGCGGCATGCCGTCGTGACGGGGGCGGCGCGCGGGATCGGTGCAGCCATCGCCAGTGCGCTGATCGGCGCCGGTGCGCGGGTGACGCTGCTCGGACGCGACGCGCAACGGCTGGCATCGCTCGCCGCCACGCTGCAGGGAGAGACGTGCTGCGTCGCCGCGGACGTGAGCGATCCGGCCGAGGTGACGCGCGCATTCGTGGAGGCGCGCGAGCGGCTCGGACCGATTGCGATTCTCGTCAACAACGCAGGGCAAGCGGAGACGGCGCCGTTCGGCAGGATGTCGCTCGACGTCTGGCATCGCATGCTCGCGGTGAACCTGACGGGCACGATGCTGTGCTCGCAGGCGGCGCTGCCGGACATGGTGGACGCAGCGTACGGGCGCATCGTCAACATCGCGAGCACGGCGGCGCTGCGCGGGTTTCGGTACGGCACGGCATACGCGGCTTCCAAGCACGGCGTGCTCGGCCTGACGCGCTCGCTCGCGCTCGAAGTCGCCGACCGCGGCATCACGGTAAACGCCGTCTGCCCGGGCTACGTGGAGACGGACATGATGGGGCAGGCGATCGACAACGTCATGGCGCGCACCGGACGCACGCGCGAAGAGGCGCGAGCGTACTTCGCATCGCAGAACCCGCAGCAGCGCGTGGTGCAGCCGGGCGAAGTCGCCGAGGCGGTGCTCTGGCTCTGCGGCGACGGCGCTGCCGGCGTGAACGGCGCAGCCATTCCGATCAGCGGAGGCGACGTCGGATGAAGACCGATACCGCTCACTCGCGCTTGCGCGACGCGCACGAGCTCGGCCACGAGGCGCGCGTTCGCGACCACGACCACGCAGCGCTCAAGCTGTGGCTTCGTCTCCTCACGTGCACGACGCAGATCGAGGACGAGGTCCGCCGCCGGCTGCGGGCCAGCTTCAACGTGTCGCTCGGGCGCTTCGATTACCTCGCGCAGCTATATCGTCACGGCGGCCTCAAGATGGGCGACCTGTCACGCTACCTGATGGTCACCGGCGGCAACGTGACGGGGCTCACCGACGAGCTCGAGCGCGAGGGCCTCGTGCAGCGCGATCTCGACGAAAACGACCGCCGCGCGTGCATCGTGCGGCTGACGCCGCATGGCCGCGTGGCCTTCGAGGGCATGGCGAAGCAGCACGAGCAGTGGATCGTCGAGCTCTTCGACGGGCTCGACCCGGCCGCCGTGCAGCGCCTGTACACGCACCTGGGAGAGCTGCGCGTCCGACTCGTCAGGCACACCGCGTCCGAGCGTCCAGGAGGCCCGCGATGAGCACCGCGCATGTGGACACCTTCGCGCGCGACAACCTGCCGCCGCGCGACCAGCAGCCCGAGTACCTGTTCGACCTGCCGGAGCTCGCATTTCCCGCCCAGGTTAACTGCGCCACCGAGCTTCTCGACCGGCGTGTCGCCGAAGGTGGCGGCGACGCCCCGTGCGTGCTCGCGCCCGACGGCACGCGATGGACGTACGCGGATCTTCTCTCTCGCGCGAATCGCATCGCCAACGTGCTCGTGCGCGACATGGGCGTCGTGCCCGGCAACCGCGTGCTGCTGCGCGCGCCCAACAATCCCATGATGGCCGCGTGCTGGTTCGCCGTGATGAAGGCCGGCGCGATCGCCGTGGCGACCATGCCGCTGCTGCGCGCGAGGGAACTCGTCACCATCATCGGCAAGGCGAGGGTGACGCATGCCCTGTGCGACGCGCGCCTCGCCGACGAGCTGCGCGCGGCGGCAGCGCAGGCCCCGTTGCTGTCTCGCATCGCGCTGTTCAACGATGCTTCCGCCGGCGGGCTCGAGGCGGCGATGGAACGGCAGCCGGCTACGTTCGAGAATGTCCCCACGGCCGCGGACGACACCTGCATCCTCGCCTTCACGTCGGGCACCACCGGCGTGCCCAAGGCGACGATGCACTATCACCGCGACGTCATGGCCGTCTGCAAGTGCTTTCCCCCGCACGTCCTGCGGGCGCGCGCCGACGACGTCTTCGCCGGCAGTCCCCCGCTTGCCTTCACGTTCGGCTTGGGGGGACTCCTGCTGTTCCCGATGAGCGTCGGCGCGTCGACGCTGCTCATCGAGCGGGCGTCGCCCGACGCATTGCTCGATGCCGTGACGACGCACGGCGCAACCGTGATGTTCATCGCACCCACGTCCTATCGTGCGCTCGCGCCGCATGGCGCTGCGATCCGCGCGAGCCGGCTGCGCAAGTGCGTGTCGGCCGGCGAGGTGCTGCCTGCGACGACGCGCGCGCTGTGGAAGGAGGCGACGGGCATCGAGATCATCGACGGCATCGGGTCCACCGAGCTCCTTCACATCTTCATCTCCGCCGACGAAGAGCACGCGCGGCCCGGCGCCACGGGCAAGGCGATCCCCGGTTACGTCGCACGCGTCGTCGATGACGAGGGCCGCACGCTCCCGCCGAACACCGTCGGCCGCCTCGCGGTCAAGGGACCGACGGGCTGCCGTTATCTCGCGGACGAACGACAGTCGAGTTACGTCAGGGCGGGCTGGAACTACACGGGCGACGCGTACCTGGTCGATGACGACGGCTATTTCCACTACCAGTCGCGCACGGACGACATGATCATCTCCGCTGGCTACAACATCGCCGCGCCCGAGGTCGAGGACGCGCTGCTCGCGCATCCCAAGGTTGCGGAGTGCGGCGTCGTGGGCGTGCCTGACGAAGAGCGCGGCCAGATCGTGAAAGCGTACGTCGTCCTCAAGCCGGGGCACCCGCGGGACGAAGCGGTGATCAAGGAGCTGCAGGACTTCGTGAAGCGAATGATCGCGCCGTACAAGTACCCGCGGGCGATCGCCTTCCTCGAAGCACTGCCGCGCACCGAGACCGGCAAGCTGCAGCGGTTCAAGCTGCGGGCGCTGCCATGACGGACAAGAAGGCGTTGCTGCCGCCGGAGTGGCCTCGTCCTCGCGGCTACGCGAATGGCGTTAGTGCGCGCGGGCGGATGGTCTTCGTCGCCGGCATGATCGGCTGGAACGAGCGCAACGAATTCGCCTCCGATCGCCTCGCGGACCAGGCGG
>Ga0207701_10004220_pt1 | contig 14630 bp, 12 predicted proteins | sample KBSSwiSSwithPhiX_FD_184294 | JGI IMG/M metagenome (GOLD analysis project Ga0207701, IMG submission 184294) | Switchgrass rhizosphere bulk soil microbial communities from Kellogg Biological Station, Michigan, USA, with PhiX - S5 (SPAdes) (version 2) | ecosystem: Environmental > Terrestrial >... | reverse complement strand
GGCAGCGTCGCGCTCGGCGCGCGCCCGTAGCAGCTCGTTGCTGCGCTCCTCGGCGCGGTAGCGCGCATAGTCGGCGCGCGAGTACCAGCCCATCGTGCGCAAGCCGTCGAACATCGCGCCGCGGATGCGGTAGTAGGCGAAGGTGCCGAAGCTCACCCCCTGCGCCGGGTTGAAGCGCTCGGCGGCCTCGACCAGACCCTTGGCCCCGTAGCCGACCAGGTCCTCGAAGTCGATGGTCGCGCTGACCGCCTTCTTGACCTTGCGCGCGATCGCTTGCACCAGGGGCAGGTGCTTTTCGATCAGCAAGTTCTTCTCCCGCGCCGCCGACACGCGCCGAATAGAGCAACGGTTGCGCAACGGCGTCAAGTCCGCGTATCTATCTGCTTTCCCGTTTTTCCTCTCATTCGAACGGTCTACCCGATGGCATCATTTCGATCTCTGTCGCCCGATGACGTGGACGCGATCCTGCGCGCGTTCGGCGCGCCCGCCTATCGCTCCCACAGGGCCATCGCGGTCGGCACCATCAACACCAACCTGCGCGTCGAGACCGCCGACGGCCCGCGCTTCCTGCGCGTCAACGAGGGCAAGTCGGAAGAGGACGTGGCGCGCGAGGCCGCGATCGTCGTCCACGCCGCCGGCCGCGGTGTTCCCACGCCCGCGCCGGCCCGCGCTCCTGACGGCCGCCCGTACGTTCGATTCTCGGACGCCTTCGTGTCGTTGTTTCCCTGGTTGCCGGGCCGGACGTTGGCCCGCGCCGAGGTCGATCCGGCGCACGCGCGCCAGGTCGGCGCGGCGCTGGCGCGCCTGCACCTGGCGGGCGCCGGGCTTCCCGATCAGCGCGCTGGCCGCTACGAGCCGGCCGAGATCGATCGCCGGCTGGCCGTGGTGACCGCGGCGGCGGCGACTCACCCCGAGCTCCAGCCCGCGGTGGCGGTGCTGGCGCCCGAGCTGGCGGCGCTGCACCGCGAGCGGCACGCGGACCTGCCGCTCGGGTTGATCCACGGCGATCTGTTCATCGACAACGTGCTGTTCGATCCCACGACCGCCGACCTGATCGCCTTGCTGGATTTCGAGCAAGCGTCCTGGGGCCGCTTCGCCTACGACCTGGCGGTCACCCTGCTGGCCTTCGCTTTCGGCCAGGACGACTTCCGCCCCGAGATGGTTCGCGCGCTGATCGACGGCTATGCCGGCGTTCGCTCGCCGACCGCCAGCGAGCGCGCCGCGCTGGGCCCGGAGCTCCGCTTCGCCGCCTGCCGCTTCGCGGTCACGCGCATCACCGATGTCCATCTCCGCCGCGGGGAGGGTGCCCCGCCCGGCAAGAACTACACCCGCTACCTGGACCGCCTGGCCCAGACCAAACGCCACCTGGTCGCCGCCGACCGCGTGCTGGAACTTTGATCGCGAGCGCTAGGTCTTGCGGACCATGTTGATGTACTTCCGCAAGGTGTCCTTCCGCTCCTCGTCCAGGTCGATGTAGCGGATGCCCATGTCCATGGGCGGCTCGCGGTTGGCCCACACCACCTCGCCCTTGACGGCGATCGAGGCGTCGAGCTCGGGGAAATTCAGCACCAGATCGACCAGCGTCCCAACTTCCTCGACTCCCGAGGTCCCGATGCACACCCCACCCAGCGAGATATTCTGGATCCGGTGGAACAGCAGGACTTCGTTTCCGGTGAAATCGACGTACGCATTGACTTCATAACGCGGGAATTCACGGACCTGCTCCGAGCTGTCGACCATCATGCCCCCTAAAGGCTCTACGCGACCGATAGTATCAAAGAGCGTCGGCTCCAGGTCTTGCCATTTTGGCAAGGCGCCGGTGCGGGCAAGCGCCGATGCGGCAGCGCCTTCGAAGGCGTGGAACCAGAATCTGCTCGCCGATACCAGGACATCGCCCTCATCGACCCGCTGGAACGCTTCCTGCACACCCGCTGTCGCGTTGGGGTCCCCAAAAATGGCAAACCAGGCTCGCGTCGCGCTCTTCTGTCTTCTCTCCGGTCTGGCGGGAGCCTCCGGGCTGGTCGGCGGCTGCGCCCACCAGGAATTCTTTCCCAACAGCTCGATCCCCAAGACCGAGCAGAACAGCAAGATCATCGAGACGGTGGAGACCTACCGCCGCAAGCTGCTGGAGCGAAACGTCGAGGGGCTGGTGCTGCTGGCCTCCGACCGCTACTTCGAGGATTCGGGCACGCCCCGCTCGGATGACGACTACGGCTACGAGGGATTGAAGACGATGCTCGGCAAGCGCCTGTCCCGCGTGCTGTCGATGCGCTACGAGATCGAATACCGCAACATCAAGATCAACGGCTCCCGGGCCGAGGTCGAGGTCTTTCTGGACGGGTCATTCGAGCTCAAGGCCCAGTCGGGCGACCGCTACCGTCGCGTCAACGATTTTCACCGCTTCGTCCTCGAGCGCAACGGCCCCGAGAAGTGGCAGTTCGTCAGCGGTATGTAGACGCCCCCGGCCGCTGCTCGCGATCCTAGTTGTTGCAGTAGCGCTCGATCGCCTCGAACAGGCGGCCGAGATCCAGCGGCTTCATCACCAGCTCGTCGGCGTCGATCAGCACCGGTCGCTTGCCGGTCGCCGTGATGACGATGAGGGGAATGGTTGCGATGGCCGGATCCTGCTTCTGCTCGCGGCGGAACTGCCAGCCGTCCATGACCGGCATCATCAGGTCCAGCAGGATGACGCAGGGGTGGGGCGAGCGGTGCAGGTAGTCCAGCGCCTCCCGTCCGTTGCCCACGGTGTTGACCGTGTAGCCCTCGTCTTCCAGGACCTCGCGCAGCGATTCGCGGATGTCAGGATCGTCGTCGACGACCAGGATGCCCGAACAGGGTTGAGCGTCGTTCGCCATTTCTTCGTGGCCGCCGATCTTTCGGGACAATGCCCGCGTTGTCAAACCGGAGCGAATCAGCTCGTGCAGCAGCGATCTCATGACGCGGTACCTCCCTGCGGTGAAAATCGTCGAGAACTGCCCGCCGAGCGGGTATAAGCCCCCGCGTGCCCAGAACGCCTGGTCTCGCGGCTTGCTCGGCGCTGGCCCTGGTCGGCGCGCTCCTGGTGCGGGGCGCGGGGGCGGAAGCCAAGGGTCCGCCCGACGCCCTGGACGCCACCACGCTGCTCGGTTTTCGCTACCGCGTCGAGCCCGAGATCACCTTCGTCAGCGTCGGCGGCAACGCCGGCGCCCATGCCGGCGCCAGCGCCAGCGTATGGAACGGCAAGCTCGACGTCTACCTGCCGCTGCACCCGGCCGGCCGATCCCCCACCTTGGTCTATTTCCACGGCGGAGGGTGGGTCACCGGGTCCAAGGACCAGGCCGTGCTGGAGGTGCTGCCCTACCTGGCGATGGGGTTCGCGGTGGTCAACGTCGACTACCGCCTGGCCCAGGTCGCGCCGGCGCCGGCCGCCGCCGCTGACTGCCGCTGCGCGCTGCGCTGGGTCTTCCGCCACGCCGAGCAGTACGGTCTGGACGCCGCGCGCGTCGTGGTCGCCGGCACCTCGGCGGGCGGTCACCTGGCGCTGCTGGCCGCGATGGCGCCGGCCAGCGCCGGCCTGGATCGCTCCTGCCCCGGCAACGAGGAGCTGGCGGTCGCCGCCGTGATCAACTTCTTCGGGGTCGTGGACGTGCCCGACCTGCTGGTCGGCGCACACGCGCGTGACTTTGCCACCGGCTGGTTCACCGGCGCGCGGGCCGATGCCGGCCCCGTGCCACCCGAGCGGCTGGCGCTGGCCCGCACCTTGTCGCCGATCAACTACGTCCGGCCGCACGGGCCGGCGGTGCTGACCATCCACGGCGACGCTGACCCGGTGGTGCCCTACCAGCACGCGCTCCGCCTGGCCAAGGCGCTGGACGCCGCCGGCGTGGTCAACCGGCTGCACACCATCCACGGCGGCAAGCACGGCGACTTCGGCGGCGACGACATGGTGCGCAGCATGCGGGCCGTGCGCCAGTTCCTGACCGAGCAAGGGATCCTTGCCTCACCCTTGCGCTCGCCTGCCCCCGCTGCCGCCATGCCCTGACCCCATCAGGAGGTGCGCAGCTCCGGCACCGGTGTGGTACCGGTGCTGCGCGCGATGTCGGCCAGATCGTGCACCAGCACCGCCAGCGCTATCGGCTGGATGGGCTTGACCGCGTGGCGATGGAACCCTGCAGCCAGCGAGCGCTGGCCGTCTTCCGAACGCGCGTAGGCGGTCAGCGCCGCCGCCGGGGTGCGGCCACCCGACTCCGCGGGCAGCGCCCGCACGCGCCGGATCAGCGACAGGCCGTCTTCCCCGGGTAGACCGATGTCGCTCAGCAGCACCGTGGGGCGCAGCTCGCGCAGCAGCATCAACGCCTCGTCGGCCGAACCGGCGCCGGTCACCTCGGCGCCGTACTGCTCCAGCACCTCGGCGAACAGCTCGCGCGCGTCCGGTTCGTCGTCGACCAGCAGCACCCGCACCCCGTGCAGATCCACCTCGTCCTCGACCCGGATCGCTTCCAGGTTGGCGCTGGAGGTCGGGGTGCGCCGCACCGGCTGCGCGGGCGCCACCGGTTCCCCGTCCCGCCGGGTGGGCAGGGTCAAGCAGAAGGTGGCGCCGTGCCCCTCGCCCGGGCTCTCGACCTCGACCGTGCCGCCGTGCAACTCGACCAGGTGGCGCACGATGGCCAGGCCCAGGCCCAGGCCGCCGTGCGCGCGCTTGCTGGTGCTGTCGATCTGGCGGAAGCGCTCGAACATGTAGGGGATGAACTTGGGATCGATACCGCGCCCGTCGTCGCGCACCGTGACCCGCACGTTGCCCAGCCCGGGCACCTCGTTGGCGGGGCGAAGCTCCTCGACGGTGAGCGAGACGTGGCCGCCGGGCGCGGTGAACTTGATCGCGTTCGACAGCAAGTTCCAGATGACCTGCTGCAGGCGCGAGGGGTCGCCGCGGAAGACCGGGGGCAGCGCGCCCAGCGTGGTCTCGAGATGGATGCCCTTGGCGTCGGCGGCCGGGCGCACCGCCTCGACCGCGGCGCGGGTCACCGAGCCGAGATCCATGACCTGGATGTCCAGGCGCAGCTTCCCGGTGATGATGCGCGATACGTCGAGGATGTCCTCGATCAGATCGGCCTGCGCCTTGGCGTTGCGCTCGATGGTCTCCAGCGCCTTGCGCGACTTCTCCGCGGTCAGGTTTCCCGAGCGCAGCATGCGGGTCCAGCCCACCATGGCGGCCAGCGGCGTGCGCAGCTCGTGCGACAGCGTGGCCAGGAACTCGTCCTTGGCGCGGCTGGCCGCCTCGGCCTCGGCACGCGCCTGGCGCTCGCGCTCGACGACCCGCGCGTATTCGTCCTCGGCCTTCTTCTGTCGTTCGATGTCGGCGGCGGTGACGATCCAGCCGGTCACCGTGCCCGCCTCGTCGCGTTCAGGCACGGCGCGCCCCATGTGCCAGCGAAAGCTGCCGTCCTCGGCGCGGCGCAGCCGGCACTGGGTGTCCAGCGCCTCGCCGCGCGCGTAGGCCGCCTCCCAGGCGTGCCGCAACGGCTCCAGGTCGTCGGGGTGCACCAGCTGGGTGGCGTCGCTGTCGCCGGTGCCGCTGACGAAGCCCGAGTACTCGGTCGACGCGCGGTTACAGTAGTAGACCGTGCCGTCGCCGCGCAGCGCCCAGAGCGCCAGCGGCATCGAGTCGACCAGCTGCTGGACCCGTTGCTCGCCGCGCCGGCGCAGCTCCTCGCGCTCGCGTTCGTGCAGCGCCGCGGCCTGGGCCTCGATGCGCTTCTCGCGCAGGTAGAGATCGACGAAGACCGCGACCTTGGCGCGCAAGATGCTGGGCTCGAACGGCTTGGACAGGTAATCGGCCGCGCCACGCGCGTAGCCCTGAAAGATGTGGGGCGGGTCTCGGTGGATGGCGGTGATGAAGATGATCGGGGTCTGGGCGGTGCGCGGGTGGGCGCGGATCAACGTCGCGGTCTCGAAGCCGTCCAGGTGGGGCATCTGCACGTCGAGGAGGATCACCGCGAACTCCTCGGCCAGCAGCGCCTTCAGCGCCTCCTCGCCCGAGTTCGCGCTGACCATGCGATGGCCAAGCGGCGCCAGCGTGGCCTCCAGCGCCACCAGGTTCGGCGGGTGGTCGTCCACCATCAGGATGGCCGCCCCTCTCGGAGAGACATCCAGCTTGTCGTTTTGACGCTGCGGCCGCTGCGGCCGTAACGACCCTTGCGGGTCCTTGTTCACCGCCGCACCAAGTTTTCCTCTTCGGTGGTCGGAAACTAAGACGCGACCGTGTCGGGTCAACCCCCCAAGGGCTCGAAAATACAGAGGCGTCCGGGTCGCGGAGCGTCAGCCCAGCAGGGAGGCCAGGAAGGTCGGATGTAGGTGCAGGCCCAGGAAGCCGGCCAGGCCCATTCCGGCGCCCATCCCGGCGAAGACCAGCGCGGTCACCAGCAGCGCCCGCTTCTGGGTCAGCGCGGTGACCCCGAAAAGGGCAATCCCAATCGACATCAGGGCTTCGGCCATGTCGAACTGGTCGTCGTGAACGTTCAGCCGGTCGTAGGCCGCGCGGTGCTCCTGGGCGGTTTTCTGGATGGCCGCCTTGTCGACCTCGTAGTGCTTGATGCGCTCGGTGTACTCCGCCACCTTCCTGGCGATCAGCGCGCGCGCCTCGGGTGTGGGGCTCACGGCCAGGTCGCGTTCCAGCTCCAGCTGGTCCAGCGCCGACTGGGCGACGTTCTCCTTGGTGCTCTTGGACTGGTAGTAGGCCCAGGCGTCCACCGCCTCGGCCTGTTCCTGCGCCATGGCTTGCACGATGTTCCCGTCCTTGACGTTGCACAGCGCCGTGAAGGTGGCGGTCACCGCCACGCTGATCGCCACCACGGTGTTGATGCGCGATCCCCTGCCTCTCTCGATGGCGTCGGCGACCGAATCGCTGACGGCATCGGCCATGTCGGTCATGGCGGTGATGCTACGACAGGGCGGCGCTCCTGCCTGCTGTGATAATGTCGATGCTGCGTGGAATCGTCGCCTCCTGCTCCCCCCGGCCCTAGCGACCCGGCCGGTCCCGACCCGCGCCTTGGCACGGTGCTGCAGGGCCGCTACCGGATCTTGCACAAGATCGCGGCTGGCGCGATGGGCGTGGTCTACCGGGGGGAACGGGTGCAGCTGGGGCGGCCGGTGGCGGTCAAGTTCCTGCATCCCTGGATCGCCTCGCAGAAGACCTTCCTTTCGCGCTTCGAGAACGAGGCGCGGGCCATGAGCCGCCTGGCCCACCCGCACTGTGTGTCGGTCATCGACTTCGGCGTCGAGGGCTCGCCGTACCTGGTCATGGATTTCGTCACCGGGCAGACCCTGCGCGACGCGCTGGGACCAGGCCCGAAGCCGCCGGCGCGGGCGCTGCACGTGGTGCGGCAGCTGCTGGCGGGGCTGGGGCACGCCCACGCCCAGGGCATCGTCCACCGCGACCTGAAGCCCGACAACCTGATCCTGTCCGACGAAGAGGGGTTGCAGGATCACCTGCGCATCCTGGATTTCGGGCTGGCCAAGCTGCGTGACGGACCGGCCATGACCGCCGGGCTGGCGGTGGGCACGCCCAGCTACATGTCGCCCGAGCAGACCGGCGCCGCCGGGATGGTCGACGCGCGCAGCGACCTGTACGCGGTCGGGGTCCTGTTGTTCGAGCTGCTGGCCGGACGCAAGCCGTTCGAGGCCAACCATATCGGCGAGCTGATCCTCATGCACCGCGAGACCGCCATTCCCCCACTGCGCGCGGCGGTGCCGGGCGGCGCGATCTCCGCCGAGCTGGAGGCGGTGGTCGGCAAGGCGATGGCCAAGCGCCAGGACGACCGTTATCAATCGGCCGCCGAGCTGGCCGCCGCGCTGGAGGCCACGCCGGAAGCGCGCGCCCGCGCCGCGCGCAGCGAGGCGCCCGTGGTGCCGCAGGGCGCGGCGCCGGTGAAGGTCCCCGATACTTTGCCGGCGCCCGCGAGCGCGCCCGGGCGCCCGGTGGGGCTACCGCTGCCGCCCGCGACCGGCCGGCCGCCGGCGCAGCCGCCGGAACCGACCATCGTCGACACCGCCACCGCGGTCATGCGCCGCCACGATCTGCCGCTGCCGGGCGGGGCCGGGTCACCGGCGGCGCACGATACGCTGGTCGAGGGCGGCGCCGGCCTGGGCGATCGGGCGCTGCGGCTGGCGGTCACCATCGATCGCCGGAAACTGGCGCTGGGCGCGGGCGTGCTTGGCTGCGTCTTGCTGGTTGTCGTGCTGGCGCTGGTGCGCCACAAGCCTGGCGTGCCTTCCGGCGGCGCAACCGTTGCGCCGGAGTCAGCGACCGCGGGTGGGCCCGCGCCGGAGCGCGCAATCTCTGCGCCCGCGCCGGTGGCTGCGCCGGAGGGCGGTGGCCCGCCGGCGCCGGCGGGTGCGCCGTCAGCGCGAGTCGAAGAGGCGCGCCGCCTGCGTCACAACGGTGAATGGGAGCAGGCGCTGGCGGTGCTGACCCGCGCCCGACACGAGCAGCCCGGCGACGCCGACATCGATTACCTGCTGGCCAACATCTACTTCGAACATCACCGCCCCCTGGAAGGCTTGTCCGCCGCGCAGGGCGCGGTGCGCAAGAATCCGGCGCTCAAGGGCGACGGCGACCTGGTGAACGCGGTCATCGAATCGCTGTCCAGCGACAACAGCTACGATCGCTCGCAGGCATTCCTGCGCGGTCTTGGTGGCCCGGCGACGCCCTTCGTGAAGGAGGCTGCGCGCCACCACGCCAGCGCCAAGGTCCGGCAGCGCGCGGCAGAGGTGCTCCAAGGTTCAGGTGGGACGAGGTCGGCATTCGGGTCGACTTCGAGGCCGTCGTCAAGCGTTTTCCACAGATAGAAAAAGTAACTTCCCATACTATTGGTGACGCTGGTAATATCGGGACCGTGCGACTCAGGTCTCGGTCGACTCGCTCGCTGCGTGCTGCCGGCGCCCATCTGGGCAGCCCGGCGCGGCCGGCGACGATAGAGACCGTCACCCACGACAACGGCCTGGTCGGCCTGCTCGAAGAACAGGTCGTCGAGCTGCGCGCCGCGCTGGAAGAGGCGGCCGAGGCCATCTGCCGCACCGACGCCGCCGGACGCCTGATCTCGGTCAACCGTGCATTTTCCGAGATGTTCGGCTACTCCGCGCCCGAGATCCTGGGTCGCTCGTGGGAAGAGGTGATCGCGCCCGAGGATCGCGCGCTGGTGCGCGCCGATCGCGAGGCCGGCATCCGCGCCAAGCTCGAGCGCCAGGCGGTGGGACTGCGCCGCGACGGCACCTCGTTCGCGATGCACCTGGTGATGGTGCCGCTGTTCTCGCGCCACGATCGCCGCGACCAGGAGGTGGCGCAGGGGCACTACTTCTACGTGCGCGATCTGACCGAGCGGCGGCGCACCGAGGAGCAGCTGATCTTCGCCGGGCGCATGGCGGCGGTGGGCACGCTGGCTGCCGGCGTGGCGCACGAGATCAACAACCCGCTGGCGTACATCGTGGCCAACATCGACTTCACCCGCCGCGAGCTGTCCATCGCGGTACCGGGCGCGGCCGCCCGGCCCGGCGGCGCCGCCGCGCCCGGGTTGCCCGCCGGTCTCAGCGACAACCTGGCGGAGATCCTGGAGGCGCTGGATGAGGCCCGCCAGGGAGCGGAGCGGGTGCGCAACATCGTGCGCGACCTCAAGGTGTTCGGGCGCGGCAACGAGGAGGCGCGCGGCCCGGTGGTCCTGCGCCGGGTGCTGGATTCATCGATCAACATCGCCTGGAGCGAGATCCGCCACCGCGCGCGCCTGGTGAAGGATTACGGCGAAGAGCCGCTGATCGACGGCAACGAGTCGCGCCTGGGCCAGGTCTTCCTGAATTTGTTGCTCAACGCCGCGCAGGCCATCGGTGAGGGCGAGGCCGACCGCAACGAGATCCGGGTCAGCACCCGCACCGATCGCGCGGGCCGCGCGGTGGTCGAGGTGCGCGACAGCGGGCTCGGCATCCCGCCGGAGATCCTGGCGCGCATCTTCGATCCCTTCTTCACCACCAAGCCCGAAGGGGTGGGCACTGGCCTGGGGCTGTGGATCTGCAAGGGCATCCTGGGCGGACTGGGCGGCGAGATCTCGGTCGAGAGCGAGCTCGGGCGCGGCAGCACCTTCCGCGTGACCCTGCCGGCGGCTGCGGTCGATGAGCCGAGCGAACGCGCCGAGCGCGCGCCCGCCGAGGCCCAGCGGCGCGCCGAGCGGGTGCTGATCATCGACGACGAGCCGATGATCCTGGGCGCGCTCCGGCGGGCGCTGGGCGCCGAGTATCGGGTGACCTGCCTGTCCGATGGGCGCGAGGCGCTGGCCCGCTTCGCCGCCGGCGAGCGCTACGACGTGATCCTGTGCGATTTGATGATGCCCGACACCACCGGCATGGATCTGCACGCGGCCATCGATCGGCTGGCGCCCGGTCAGGGCCAGCGCATGATCTTCGTCACCGGCGGAGCCTTCACCCCGCGCGCGCGCGAGTTTCTGGAGCGCGTCCCCAACCCGCGCATCGAGAAGCCAGTCGACTTCCAGAACCTGCGCGTTCTGATGAAGAAGCTGATTGATTGACTTCGGAACCCTGAGAGGGTTCCGAACCTCCCGCGATGAGCTCCGGCGAGCACGCTCGCCTGCGCTCGACGCGGTATGCCCCTTCGGTGAGCGGGCGCGCGCGCCTTGACGGGCGCGGCAGGTGGGGGACAATCGGCGCGATGACGAGCATGTATGGTGTGGACGGCTCGGGATCTAAGTACGTGGCGGCGGCGGGGGCGCTGGCGCGCGAGGTGCTGGCGGCGCACGCCGCCGACGTCGACGCCACGGGACGCTTTCCCGCCGAGGCCATCGAGGCGCTGGCGCGCAGCGGCCTGTCGGGGCTGTTCGCGCCCGGGCAGCTGGGCGGTGGCGGGCAGGGCCCGCGCGTGTTCGCCGCGGTGGTCGAGGAGCTGGCGCGCGGCTGCTCCTCGGCGGCGATGATCTACGTCATGCACATCGCCGCCTCGCAGGTCATCGCCGCCTCGATCACCCTGGACAGCCGCGACACCATCTTGCGCGAGATCGCCGCCGGCAAGCACCTGACCACGCTGGCTTTCTCCGAGAGCGGATCGCGCTCGCAGTTCTGGGCGCCGATCTCGGTGCTCGAGCCGCGCGACGGCGGCTACGTGGTGAGCGCGCAGAAGTCCTGGGTGACGGCGGCGCACCACGCCGACTCGCTGGTCACCAGCGCGCGCTGTCCGGGCGCCTCGTCGGCGGTCGACTCGGTGATCTACCTGGTGCGGCCGCGCGCCGCCGAGGTGCGGGTGAAAGGAACCTTCAACGGCCTGGGCCTGCGCGGCAACGATTCGGCGCCGGTGCAGATCGACGGCTACCAGCTCGGTCACCGCGATCTGTTGACCGAGATGGGCGACGGCATGAAGGCCACCCTCGAGGTGGTGGTGCCCTGGTTCTGCGTGGGCACGGCGGCGCTGGCCAACGGCCTGTGCATGGCGGCGGTCGAGGCGACGGCGGCGCACCTGGGCAGCGCGGCGTTCGAGCACAGCGGCACCTTGCTGCGCGATCTACCGACGCTGCGCGCGCGCCTGGCCGAGATGAGCGTGCGCGCCCAGCAGGCACGCGCGCTGCTCGGCCACGCCGTGGGCGAGCTCGAGAACCCCTCGCCGTCGACCACGCTGGCCTTGATGCAGAGCCGGCTGGCGGCGCTGCAGGCGGCCGTCGACGTGACCGACCTGGCGATGAAGGCGGGGGGCGGCGCCGCCTACTCCAAGCATCTGCCGCTGGAGCGCTTGTTCCGCGACGCGCGCGCCGGCTGGGTGATGGCGCCGACCGCGGATCACCTGCACGATTTCATCGGCCGCTCACTCACCGGCATGCCGCTGATCGATCCGGGACCCTGACAGGGTCCCGGACCCCCCGCGATGGGCTCCGGCGGGGGACCCTCCTGCGCCCGACGCGATCAATCCCTGATCCGGTGCTCTGAGTATCTGGCGCCACCGAGGCTGGCGCGCTTGACGGCGCCCCGGTCTCCTGGCGTAACCTCGTCGGGCCCATGCAAACCAGCCAGCGTCGGCGACCGGGCAGGTGGGGGGACCGCGAACTTGCTGTCGGCGTCGGTGCCCTGGCGCCAAGCTGCCTGGCGCTGGTGCTGATGCTGTGGTCCACGGCGGCCCTGGCGGCCGGCATCGAGCACCCCGACATCGGCACGCTCTCCATCGGCCGCGGCGGGGCCTACGCCGCCGCGCCCAGCGACGGGCTGGCGATGTTTTACAATCCGGCCGGCCTGGCGCCGCAGCGGGGCCTTCGCGTCACGCTCGACGCCAACCTGGCCTGGCAGGGACTCACCTTCACCTCGGCCCTGGGAGGGAGCGCCTCGAACACCGCGGGCGGGTTTCTGGTGCCCGCGCTCAGCGTCAGCTACGGGCTGGGCGCGCTCGGCCCGCTGCGCGACCTGACCTTCGCGCTGGGCGCGACCGGCCCGAGCGCGATTGGCAAGGAGAGCTTCAACCCCGCCGGGCCGCAACGCTACTCGCTGATCAACAGCGACTACTTCATCGTCTACTACTCGGGCGCGGTTGCGGCCACCTTCAACTCCTGGCTCAGCGGCGGGGTCACCTTCCAGCTGGTGCAGGGCCGCGCCAAGTTCTCGCAGGCGGTCTGGTCGGGTCCGACCATGGACACCGATCCTTCCTTCGACGCCATCGCCAACATCAATGTGTCGAGCTCGGCGATCCCGACCGCGGTCTTCGGGGTGACCGCGCGCCCCTTGCCGCCGCTGGCGCTGGGGTTGTCCTACCGGCCCGGGTTCGATTTTCTGGCGCACGGCACGCTGACCACCGCGATCCCGCCCGCCTTGCGCGACGCGCTCAACATCCAGGTCACCGGCGACCGGACCGACTTCTTCGTGGCCTTTCCCGACGTGGTGCGCCTGGGGGGCCAGTACCTGTTCGGCGCGCGCTGGCTGGTGGAGGCCGACGTGGTCTACGAGCGCTGGTCGCGCCTGCACGCCATCGAGATCCGGCCCACCAACATCATGCTGAGCAGCGCGCTGCACGATGCCCGCCCGCTGGAGAAGATCGTCTTCCAGAAGGACTTCCAGGACGCGGTCAGCTTCCGGATCGGCGGCGACTACGAAGCGCTGCCCGGTCGCCTCACCGTGCGCGCCGGCTACCTGCACGAGACCTCGGCCATACCGTTGCGCAGCGTCTCGGTCGACTTCGGCAACTGGCAGCGGGACGTGGTCAGCGTGGGTGGCACGGTGGCGATCTGGTCGGGCATCACGGCCAGCGTGGCCTACGCCCACCACTTCCTGGCCGACCAGAACGTCACCAATAGCCAGGTGGTCCAGATCATCAGCCCCTGCCTCACCGCGCCGGATTGCGTGGAGCCGGCGCCGACGGTGGTCGGCAACGGCCGCTACACCGGATCACTCGACGTGGCCTCGCTGTCGCTGGGCTTCGTGCTCGACGACTTCCTTCACCGCGCGCCGAAGGCTTCCGCGGAGATCAGGTGACGGTGGCCCAGAACGCCAGCTCGGCCACTTCGATGGCCGCGCCGTAGACGTCGCCGGTCAGCCCACCGAGCTGCTGGTTCATCGCGTTGGCCAGGAAGAACGCCGCCAGCAGGGCCATGCCCCCGGCGTGCAGCGCCCCGACGCCGAACGCGAACAGCAGCGGCGCCAGCAGCAGCGTCGCGCCGGCGACGCGCAGTCCGTGCCGCTCCTGGTGGAACGCGCTGCCCAGGCCGTTCGGGCGCGCGTAGGGGAACAGCACCACCAGCGCCGCCGCGGCCCAGCGCGCGAAGGCGGGCGCCGCCACCAGCGGCCACAGGGTTCCCTGCGCGGTCAGCTGCGCCAGCACCAGCACCTTGCCGATCAGCAGCAGCGCCAGCGCCGCCGCCCCGTGCGCGCCGATGCGGCTGTCGCGCATGATCTCCAGCATCCGCTCGCGGTCGCCGCGGCCGCCGCCCAGGGCGTCGAAGGTGTCGGCCAGTCCGTCCAGATGCAGGCCGCCGGTGAACAGCGCGTGCAGCGCGACCAGCGCCACCGCGAGCACGCCCGGCGCCAGGTGGCCGGTCAGGGTCACGGCGGCGCCGTACAGCAGCCCCCCCAGCACCGTGCCCACCAGCGGAAACCACAGCAGCGACGCGCCCAGATCGTCGGCCCCGGTGCCCGCGACCCGGAACCTGGTCAGGAACCCGAACGCCGCCCCGATTGAACCCGCCCAGCGTCGCATGGATCTGCCTAGTCGCCGCGATCGCTCACGCCGGCCGAGGTGAAGGTGGCCATCTCGCGCACGATGGCCAGCGCGGCGTCGATCAGGTTCATGGCCAGCACGGCACCGGTACCTTCGCCCAGACGCAGGTCCAGGTCCAGCAGCGGGTGCTGCCCGATGGCCTTGAGCACGGCGCGATGCCCCGCCTCGACCGAGCGATGAGAGGCGATCAGCGACGCCGCGGCCAGCGGGGCGATGCGGGTGGCGGCCAGCGCGGCGGCGCTGCAGATGAAGCCGTCGACCACCAGCGGCAGCCGCGCCGCGACCGCGCCCAGCACCACCCCTGCCAGGCCGGCGATCTCGAAGCCGCCCAGCTGCGCCAGGGTGCCGACGCCGTCGTTGGGGTCGGGCTGGTGCAGCGCCAGCGCGCGGCGAACCACGTCGATCT
>Ga0207701_10004219_pt1 | contig 14630 bp, 12 predicted proteins | sample KBSSwiSSwithPhiX_FD_184294 | JGI IMG/M metagenome (GOLD analysis project Ga0207701, IMG submission 184294) | Switchgrass rhizosphere bulk soil microbial communities from Kellogg Biological Station, Michigan, USA, with PhiX - S5 (SPAdes) (version 2) | ecosystem: Environmental > Terrestrial >... | reverse complement strand
AGAATTCCAGTTTCCGTTGGGGAGTCGCCAAGTGGTAAGGCACCGGATTTTGATTCCGGCATTCGTAGGTTCGATCCCTACCTCCCCAGCCACAAATTCGACAGGCAGCGTCCTTCCACAAGGCGCTGCCTGTTGCGTTTTTGTTAGTTGGCCACGACGCAATTTAGGGGACAATCGCTGCCATGGCCTTTGAACGGATGCGCATCTTCACCGGCAACGCGAACCCCAAGCTCGCGGCGGCGGTGTGCAAGCACCTCAATGTGAGTCTCGGTCGCTGCCAGGTCGGCCGCTTTTCCGACGGCGAGGTGATGGTCGAGTTGATGGAGAACGTGCGCGGCCGCGACGTGTTCATCCTGCAGTCCACGTGCGCGCCGACCAACGACAACCTGATGGAGATCATGGTGATGGTCGATGCGCTGAAGCGCGCGTCGGCCGCGCGGATCACCGCGGCGATCCCTTACTTCGGCTATGCGCGGCAGGACCGCCGGCCGCGGTCGGCGCGCGTGGCGATCACGGCCAAGGTCGTCGCCGACATGCTCTCCACCGTCGGCGTCAACCGCGTGATGGTGATGGACCTGCACGCCGACCAGATCCAGGGCTTTTTCAACATTCCGGTCGATAACATCTACGCTACGCCGATCCTGCTGGGCGACCTGTGGAAGCGCAACTACGAGGACCTGATCGTCGTATCGCCGGACGTGGGTGGCGTCGTGCGCGCACGCGCCATCGCCAAGCGCCTCGACTCCGACCTGGCGATCATCGACAAGCGCCGGCCAAAGGCCAACGTATCCGAGGTCATGAACATCATCGGCGATGTCGATGGCCGCATCTGCGTCATCATGGATGACCTGGCCGACACCGCGAATACACTGTGCAAGGCGGCCTCCGCGCTGAAGGAGCGGGGTGCCAAGAAGGTGGTGGCCTACTGTACGCACCCCGTGCTCTCCGGGGGCGCGGTCGAGCGCATCGCGACGTCGGACTTGGACGAGGTGGTCGTGACCGACACTATCCCGCTCACGGTGGAAGCGGAAGCGTGTTCGCGGATCCGCCAGCTGTCCTGCGCCCAATTGCTGGCAGAGACGATGACCCGTATTTCGAACGAAGAGTCGGTGAGCTCGCTGTTCACGGACTGAGGGCGCGAGCAGCGAGGAGGGGCCCCGCACGCGGGGATCCGAGCAATTGCGAGTCGACCTCGGAGGCCGACGCGACCATGCCCAATACTCCACGTGCCAAAGAGGCCGAGGGCGCGCTCCAGCCACGCCGACCTGCCCTGCGAAGAGGCCGAGGGCGCCTCCCACGACCCCCTAGCGCCGGACTGGGGAATAGAGTTATAATTCAAGGCTTTCCCGCTGCCGGCCAGGAATTCTCGCGCGCCGTCGGCAACCTGTCGCCAACCACTCGATATCGAGGCGGACGACCGGAAGCAATCTCTTGGCAGGTACGTCTGCGCTGAGACTGCCGACGGAAGGCCGCAGACAACCGGAGCAGTCCATGAGCAACATCGAATTCACCGCGTTCCCCCGCAACACCGAAGGCCGGGGCGCATCGCGCCGCATGCGCCGCGCGGGCAAGGCCCCTGGCATCGTTTACGGCGGCACGGTGGCGCCCACGCCGATCGAGCTCGATCACAACGCGCTGTTCCACGCGCTGCGCGGCGAGGCGTTCCACTCGTCGATCCTGACCATGAAGCTGGATGGCGGGTCGAGCAAGGTGCTGCTGCGCGACGTGCAGATGCATCCGTTCCGCAACGAAATCCTGCACGTGGATTTCCAGCGCGTCGACGAGAACAAGAAGATCCACATGAAGGTGCCGCTGCACTTCGTCAACGGCGAGCAGTCGCCGGCCGTGAAATTGTCGGCCGCGATCATCAGCCACGTGACGACGGACCTCGACATCACGTGCCTGCCCAAGGACCTCCCGGGCTTCATCGAAATCGACCTGTCGGCGCTGGAAGTCGGACACGCGTTGCACGTCTCGTCGGTGAAGCTCCCTCCGGGTGTGACGGTCGTGACCCGCGGCAAGACGGATCCCGTCGTCGCGGCGGCGATCGTCCCGCGCGCACAGGTCGAGACCGAAGAGGAGCTTGCCGCAACCGCGGAAGCCGCAGCTGCTGCCGCGGCGGCGCCGGAAGGCGAAGCCAAGGCCGCCGACGACAAGGGTGGCGACAAGGGCGGCGACAAGAAGGACGACAAGAAGGAAGTCAAGAAGGACGACAAGAAGAAGTAATCGCCGGCTGCGGCCGCATCGAGAGGCAGGCCCGCGAAACCTACGCGGGCCTTCTTTTTTGCGCGGAGGGATTCGTCCGGTCTTCGCGAAACCGATCATGCAAACGCCCATTCGACTCGTCGCCGGTCTCGGCAACCCGGGCCGCGGCTATGCGGGCACCCGCCACAACGCGGGGTTCTGGTTCGTCGACGAACTGGCGGGCAGGCTCAACGCGACCTTTGCCGCCGAAGCGAAGTTCGGCGGCGATCTGGCGAAGGCGGGCGTCTTGCGACTTGTCAAGCCGATGACCTTCATGAACCTTTCCGGTAGGGCGGTCGCGGCAGCGGCGCGATTCTTCGGAGTCCAGCCGGCCGAGATCCTGGTGGTTCACGACGAGCTCGACCTGCTGCCGGGCAAGGCAAAGATGAAGTTCGGCGGCGGGCACGCCGGGCACAACGGATTGCGCGACATCCAGGCGCAACTGGGATCGGCGGACTTCTGGCGCCTGCGCATCGGCATCGGACATCCGCGCGATTCGGAACTCGCGCAGCAGGACGTCGTGGATTACGTGCTGAAGCCGCCGCGCGCCGAAGAGCGCGCGGCGATCGACGAGGCGATGCTTCGCGCGCTGAAGGCCTGGCCGGCAATCGCGCAAGGCGACATGGAAGACGCAATGATGACGCTACATACTGTGCACAAGGAATCGAAATGAGCTTGAAGTGCGGGATTGTCGGATTGCCGAACGTCGGCAAGTCGACGCTATTCAACGCGTTGACCAAGGCCGGCATCGCCGCCGAGAACTATCCGTTCTGCACGATCGAGCCGAATGTCGGCATCGTCGAGGTGCCCGATCCGCGACTCGCAGCGCTGGCCGCCATCGCCAAGCCCGAGCGCGTGATGCCGGCCGTCGTGGAGTTCGTCGACATCGCGGGCCTCGTTGCCGGCGCGTCGAAGGGCGAAGGGCTCGGCAACAAGTTCCTCGCCAACATCCGCGAGACCGACGCCATTGCGCACGTGGTCCGCTGCTTCATCGACGACAACGTCGTCCACGTGACCGGCGGCGTCAATCCGCTCTCGGACATCGAGACGATCAACACCGAGCTCGCGCTCGCCGACCTTGCCGCTGTCGAAAAGCAGGTCGCCAAGGCCGAAAAGCCCGCCCGGGCAGGCGACAAGGAAGCGCAGCGCATTCTGGTCGCATTGCGCAAGGTCGAGGCGGTGCTCGATACCGGCCGGCCGGCGCGGACCGCTGATCTCTACCCGGAGGAGAAGGACGTGCTCGCACCATTCTTCCTGCTCACGATGAAGCCGACGATGTACGTGGCGAACGTCACCGAGCACGGCTTCCACGACAACCCGCTGCTCGCCGCCGTCCAAGCACACGCGGCGAAGGAAGGCGCGCCGGTCGTGTCGGTATGCGCGGCGATGGAGGCCGAGATCGCCGACCTGTCCGGCGAGGACAAGCGCGTGTTTCTCGAGGATATGGGCGTAACCGAGCCGGGACTCGATCGCGTGATCCACGCCGGCTACAAGTTGCTCGGCCTCGAGACATATTTCACTGTCGGGCCGAAGGAAGTTCGCGCGTGGACAATCCACCACGGTGACACCGCGCCCAAGGCGGCCGGCGTGATCCACACCGATTTCGAGAAGGGGTTCATCCGTGCAGAGGTGACCGCCTACGACGACTTCATGGCGTGCAAGGGCGAGCAGGGCGCCAAGGAAGCCGGGAAGATGCGCCTCGAAGGCAAGGAATACGTCGTCAAGGATGGAGACGTCATGCACTTCCGCTTCAACGTCTGAGCCCACCCGTGCTCAGAGCATGGTTGGGCAGCTCGAGGTCGATCAGAGCTTGCGCAGGTAAGCGAGAAGGGCAGGGACCTCAGCTTCGGTAAACGGACGATCGTGCACCGGCGGAACGACCCCCGGTTGCGTCGTGAGCAACGGCGCCGCCGGTTGCTGGATCGCGACGCGCTGAAAGAACGCCGTATAGTGCTCAAGTACTTCTTCGAGCGTCGCCGCGGTGTTGTTGTGGAAGTACGGCGCGGTGCGGGAGATCCCGCGCAGGCCCGGATTGTCGAAATGCTCGATATCGCCGGGGCCACCGGGGACCGGGTAGCCGGTGAGCAGCATGCGTCCGGGATCGGACGTCGTGACGCGGGTCACGCATGCGGGTTGGGGTGCCGCGCCGCCGCAAGGCGTGCCGCTTGGCACAACGCCGCTGTTGGTGATCTCGTAGGTCCGCACGTTCTCCATCTGGCTTGGGCTGCACGCCTTGAACACGAAGCGCGGCGGACTGACCGTGTCGACGGGACGCGGACACGTGCTAGCTATGGCGTGGTAACGGATGAGAGCGGTCGGTGTGCCCGGCGTGCCCTGCGCGATCGGAGCGCTGCCGCTCGGGTGGCTCCCCTGGTTGCCGTGGCATTGTCCGCACGCCCGGTTGAACACCGCCTTGCCGGAGGTCTCCAGCGCGTTCAGTACGGGGTCGGGGTCGGGCAGCGGACTCGTGTGTGCGGCGATGGCGTCCGACAGGGTCTTCACACTTGGCGAGGAAAACTGCGTGTTCTGGAATCCCGCCAAATCGTCGAGGAAGCTCGGCGGCGGGTCGGTCGCGACTCCTGCATGGTTGCGCAACGCGCTCAGTGCCTGGTTTTGCAGCGTGTCGATGCGGCCGTCGAGCTGGAATCCTCCTCGCGGGTTGGGGCCTCGCAGTGACGCAGGATCAGCACCATCGGGGCCGGTGATGGCGACGTCGAGAATCGAAGGGACAGCGCGCCAGACATCGGCGACGGTCTCGTTGGTCGGCCGTGCCGATGCCGGGCAAGGCACCATCGGCCCGCAGTCGAGCAGCTTGACGTTCGCGGGCAGCGGCAACGTGACGCGAATGAGGCCGTTCTGTGTCAGGTTCGTGAAGTCGTGCGCGGCGGCGCCATTGGTACGGAAGTCATCGGCGTCGATGGCGCGGAATAGCGGATCGTCGATACCGGTGGCCGTCATCGCCGCGAAACGTGTCTGCGCGGCCGCCGGCGTCAGTTGGAAGTTCTCGGAATCCATGTGGCAGTCGGAACACGCGCGCCCATTTCCTCCCAGGCCTGCGAGTGTCCGGTCGTGGAAGTTCGCCTTGCCTCGACAAATCGGTGTGTCGACCGGTGCAGGCCCTTGTCCGGTGGTGCAGCCATCGGCATCGACCACGGGAGGGACCGCAGCACTATCGCCGCCGCCGCCGCCGCAGCCGGAGAGCGTGATACAGACGAACAACACCAGTGCTGCGGAAAATGGGACGTTGCGGTGGTCCTGATTCATGGCTGCTCTCCGCGTTGAACTCACTTAGGCGGAAGCAACGCACGATCGCCGTACGACCGCGCGCGAGCACCGTGCTCGTGTCAGAGCGGCTCGGGCCCATTGGCTTCCTATCCACTAGAACGCGATGCGCGTAAGGAACACGCCATCGGCGACAAAAAATTCGCCGCGGCATGAGTTTCCGTGGTTCGCGGCCGGAGCCGCAGTGCCGCAAGCGCAATCAGCGCGGAACGTGGAGTGCGGCGAATTCGGCGTGCAGAGGCAGGAGCAGCTCGGGCCCGTCGACCTGCCCGGCTTCCCATGTGGAGAGGGCCGCGCGCCATTGCCCTTCCGCCTGCGCAGAGGAACCGGCGACGAGGTGGCAGCGTGCCGCCTCTACCAAGGCCAGCCCGTGCTCGAGGACCGAGCAGTCACTCCCGGCAGTCGACACCGCCGTTTCCGCCGTCTCGCAAGCGCTGGAGGAGAAACCAGTGAGTCGCAACGCCATGGCGCGCGCGCGATGCACGCGGACCCGGGATGTTTCGTTCAGCGTCCCGAAGTGTGCCTGCATCGCATCGGCGTGGCGCAAAGCCTCTGCGGTCTGCCCTGCCGTCGCCAGCGCCAGCACCCGCAGCGGGTAGTGTTCGATGGCCAGCGACTCGGCTTGACCGGTGGGCGCGGCCAACGCGTCGACGCGTGCGAGATGGCGTAGCGCACCTGATCCGTCACCGCGCAGGGAGCAGATCAGACTGTGTCGGCCCGCCAGCCCGATACCTTCGTGGTTGGCCCCGCCGGTCAGTCGCTCATGGAGCACGTCAGCTTCCGCGATCAATGATTGCGCCTCGTCGAGGTGGCCGCCCTGCATCAACGCGTTGCAAAGAAACGTCATGGCGATGCGCACATGCGTCGTGTCCTCGACATCAAGGGCGCGCGTGTCGGCGAGTACCTGGCGCAGGATGCGCGCGGCGTCGCGTGGGCGAGCATTGCGCGCCAGTGCGTCGGCATAGAAGCGCTCGACGTTCGACAACAGTGGGTGCGGGCGCAGCGCGCCAAATGCAGACTGGGCATCCTCCATGGCAGGCTCGATGGCTTGCAGAGCCGGGAGCACACGCCCGAAGTGCGCGAAAGTATTGGACAGCGACGCGCGCACTTGGAGTGAAGTGGGGCTGGTTGCTCCAAGCTTTCGGCTTGAGAGTTCCACGGCTTCGTTCAGCGCTGCGATCGCCGCGGCTTCGCTTCCGCGCTTGGTCAGAACGAACGCCTGGCTCTTCAGGGCATCCACAAGCAACTCGGTGTGCTGCGGCTGCACCTTGCGAAGGTCGCGGACGAGCGCCGGCAACAGCGACTCGGAGACCGACAGCTCGCCCATCGAGTTGGCTGCGTAGGCGAGCTGGCAGCGACTTCGCAAGCTGAACTCGTGCGTCGCGCCGAGCGTGCGCGTGCAACGTTCCACCACTTTGGACAGCCAATCAAGGCTCGCGCGGTATTGAGCCAGTTCGTTGAAGCTGCTGCCGATGAGGAGGCCCAGCTCGGCCGCAATTTCGGGTTGGGCCGAGAGGTCGGTTTCGACGCGCCGCGCCGCGGATTGCAGCAGATCCACCGCGGTCACGGTGCCGCCATGTCCTGCTCGCGGGACCGCCTGCGTGAAGATCGACGCGATGAAGCTCTTCACCTGTTCGGCGCGGCTCAGCGCGACGCGGGCAACTTCGGCCTGCCGCAGCGCCCGGTTTCGCTGCCAAAGCGCGACCAGTGCGCCCACCCCGAGCGCCAGCAAGACCAGCGCCTGGGCGTAGGCGCCGCCCAGCGCTGCCACGAGTAGCGCCAGTACAACCGCCGATTCGGCCTTGTGCCTTCGCACCCAGCGCTCGGCGAGATACCAGCGCGACGCGGGGCGCGCCAGGACGGGCTCGCCGCGCAGATGGCGTTCCAGATCGTCGGCCAGCGCGTCCATGGTGGCATAGCGCTCACGGGGATCCTTGGCCAGTGCTCTGCCAAGGATGGCGTCCAAATCACCTGTTAGCTGACGCTTGAGCGTTGAATCGGCGGCGGCGACGCTGGCCGGCGGGACTTCTACGCGCGCGACGGCCTCGGCCAATGCCGCAACGCCCTGGCCCGATTTCAATCGGTAGGGACGAACTCCGGCGAGCAACTCGAACAGCACGACGCCCAGCGAGTAGACGTCGGAGGCGGTGCCGATCGCGTCGCCGCGAATCTGTTCGGGTGATGCATAGTCGGGTGTGAGCGCCCTGCCGGTTGCGAGAGTGAGTTGCGAGCCTTCACCTCCGACGTCGCCGACCTGCGGGTCCACAAGCTTGGCGATTCCAAAGTCGAGCAAATGCGCCTGACCCTGCGCGTCAATCAGGATATTGGATGGCTTGAGGTCGCGGTGCACGACAAGATGCGCGTGCGCGTACGCGACGGCACGCGCCACCTGCACCGCAAGTTCGACGCGGGCGCGCACCGGGAGTCCCACCGCAGCGGCGTACGCGTCGATGGGCTGGCCGTCGACATATTCCAGCGCCAGGAACGGGCGGCCGTCGGCGGCGATGCCGGCGTCGTAGAGGCGGGCGATATTCGGGTGCGTCAGCGACGCCAGGATCTTGCGTTCGCGTGTCATACGCTCGGCGAACGATGCGACGCCCCAGCTCACGTGCGGCAACTTCAAGGCGACTTGACGCTCGAGGAGACCATCGGGTCGATCTGCCAGCCAGACGCTGGCCATGCCGCCTTGGCCAATCTCGCGCAGTAAGCGATACGGGCCGACCAGCGACTGAACGGTCAACCCCTGCCGAGTCGTCTCCGTCGGCAGCGCGAACGTAGCCGGCGCCCGCATGAAGTCGCCGATGTCCATGCAGGCATGTGCTTGCAGCAGCGTGTTCAACATCGGCGATAGCCGCGCGTGTTCGGCCGGCAGTGCTTCGAGCCAGGCGGCGCGTTGGTCGGAGTCGAGATCGAGCGCGGTGTCGAGCAGAGCAAAGATCTCCTGCCAGTCGCGCCGCGATGCGGGTTCAGCGGAGGCAGGCATGCAGAAAGAGCCTCGCCTTTTCCCAATCGCGAGCCACGGTACGCACGCCCAGGCCCAACACCTGCGCAACCTCGACCTCGGTCATGCCGGCAAAATAGCGCATCTCGACCACCTGCACGAGCCGTGGGTCGATGGCTGCCAACTCCTCGAGCGACTCGTGCACGCGAAGGACCTCGTTGTCGTCCGGACCCGGAACCGACTCGATATTCGCTTCGTCCAGTTCGACGTGAACCGCGCCGCCGCCGCGCCGCTCACTGTGTCGGGCGCGGACCAGGTCGACCACCACCGAGCGCATCACGCGCGCCGCATAGGCCATGAACTGCCCGCGGTCGCCGATTGCAAGAGCGCCTGATTTCTCCAATCGCAGATACGACTCGTGAACCAGCGAGGTGGTCTCGAGCAGCGTCATGTCCCCGCTGCGGCGCACCCGCGAATGAGCCAGGCGGCGCAGTTCCGGATACAGCAGCGCGTAGAGGTCGCCTAGCGCATCGGGCTTACCCTGACCGATGGCCGCGAGGAGGGCCGTCACCTGGCTCATGGAGCTGGTTGTAACTCCTCAAGATGCAGTTCATCCGGGTGCAGGAGTGGTCAGACGCCGCCCATATTCCTCGCGACTCCCCGGATGTACGCTCCGAGAATGCCTCAATAGTGCCCAAAGGTCGAGCACATTGCCGACCGCGTGGCCGCGTCAAGGGCGCCGAATCGCGCTGCTCGCACCGCTGGTTGTCCTCCAAGTCAGTAGATGCCAGGTCTGCGTGCGAAAATAGTCGCTGAACGCAAATGAAGGGGATTCATTGTTTCGCAATCGCGACGCCAGCGATGCATCCAGTTATCGCACCAGACACAGCCCGCAGGAAGGCAGGACTCGAGGCGCCGGGCGCATGCAATCGCGATCCGGCGGCCGACCGTGAATTGGCTGCACGCGCAGGTGGCGATGATCGGCGTGGCCGTGCTGGCCGCGTGCGCCGACACGCCTCGCGTGGCCCCACCGCGCATCGCGGTCGAGACCGTACGGCTGGAGCGGATCACCGGAACCGAGGCGATGTTCGAGGTCACGCTTAACCTCAGCAACCCGAACTCGCGCGAACTCGCCGTCAACGCAGTCGACGCCAACCTGACCATTGAAGATGTGCCAATCGGCAGCGCAACGCTGGTTTCGCCGCTGCGACTGCCCGCCAACGGCGAAGCGACGGCAACGGTTCGGGCTCGCGCGGGTATCTCCGCGGTGCTGCTTGTCGCTGCCGAAATGTCGCAGCGGGCGCGGGAGCAAAGGAGCACCGGGCAACCGGTACGCCTTCGATACGCGGTTTCCGGAACCGCGATGCTCGAAGGAGGGTGGTCCATCCCGTTCTCGCGCAGCGCGGAATTCGTTGTGACCGCTTCCGGAACCTCCTCGCGATGACCTCGCTCAAGTTCACCAAGATGCAGGGTCTGGGCAACGACTTCGTCGTGCTCGACGGCATCCGCCAGCGCGTCGAGCTCTCCGCCGCGCAGATACGCCTGCTCGCGGATCGCCGCTTTGGCGTAGGCTGCGACCAGGTGCTGCTGGTCGAGCGCGCCACCGGCGACGCGGATTTCCGGTACCGGATCTTCAATGCGGATGGCGGCGAAGTCGAACAGTGTGGCAACGGCGCGCGCTGTTTTGTGATCTTCGTCCGGGCCCAAGGGCTCACGAGCGAACGCGAACTGCGCGTGGAAACCGCCGGCGGACTGATCTACCCGCGGCTTGAAGACGACGGACAGGTCACCGTCGACATGGGCGTGCCGCGGTTCGCGCCGGAGGACGTGCCGTTCACGGGCGGCAAGGGCGCCGTCGACGAGACGCTGGAGGTGGACGGCGTTGCGGTCCGCCTGTCCGTGCTGTCGATGGGCAATCCGCATGCGGTGCAGCAGGTTGCCGATGTGGATGCCGCGCCGGTCGCGACGCAGGGTCCCCGGATCGAGAACCATGCGCGCTTCCCGCGGCGCGTCAATGCCGGCTACATGCAGGTCGTCGATCGCGCTACCATTCGTCTGCGCGTGTGGGAACGCGGCGCGGGCGAAACCCTCGCATGCGGCACCGGTGCGTGCGCGGCCGTAGTGACCGGCATCAGGCGCGGCCTGCTCGATTCGCCGGTGCGCGTACGGACGCGCGGCGGGGAATTGGGGATCGCGTGGGCTGGCGATGGCCAACCGGTGCACATGACCGGGCCGGCAGCCGCGGTGTTCGATGGGGAGTGGATCGCGTGACGGTGCGCGACCGCGAATGAGCGCAGGAAAGACACGACGAGATTGGAAGCGGTGAATGAACGCCAGTAACGACGCAGCCGCAAGCGCAGGCGAGGTCGCGGAATACCTGAAGAAGAACCCGAAGTTCTTCGAGGACTACGCCGACATCATCGCGGAGATCTTCGTGCCTCACCCGCACGGAGGCCACGCGATTCCCATCGCCGAGCGGCAGATCCTGACGCTGCGGGAGAAAAACAACGAGCTCGAGGCGCGATTTCGCGAACTCGTCGCCTACGGCACCGAGAACGACCAGATCGGCGAAAAACTCCACCGCTCGACGCTGGCGCTGTTCGCCGCCCCGGATCTTGAAACCACGCTCGCCGTGCTCTATCACAGCCTGAAGGAGGACTTCGCCGTGCCTCAGGTCGCGGCCAGGCTGTGGGGCAAGGTGCCTGAGCAATCCTACCTGCCCGAACTCGCGGCGACGTCGACCGAGATCCGCGAGTACGCCGACCAGTTGGGACATCCCTATTGCGGACCTGCCGCAGCCTACGAGTCGCGCGAGTGGTTCGAGGACGGCGACGCGCTGCAGTCGTTCGCGTTCATGCCGTTGCGCACTGCGCAAACGTTCGGGCTCCTGGCACTGGGCAGTCCCGACGCGCAGCGCTTTCATGCCGGCATGGGCACGCTCTACCAGACGCGCCTCGCGGAATTGGCGAGTGTCGCCACCGCGCGCTTCCTGCCGCTGTCCTAGCGGTCCGGCGCCACGACGCCAAGCCCGTGACCAAGCGAACCGTTGTCGCGCCTCCTCCGAAATCGGATACGGCGCGCAACGCCGCGTTGCTCGACGCCTTCGCCGCGCACCTTGCCACCCGACCGGCGCATACGCGCGACGCGTATCTCGGTGACCTGCGTCAGCTGGCGGCTCACGCAGGTGACACGCCGCTTCCCGCACTGACCCGGGCGCAGTTGGCGCGCGCGCTGGCGACGCTGCACGGCCGGGGCCTGTCGGGCCGCAGCCTGGCGCGGTTGCTGTCGGCATGGCGCGCATTTCATCGGTTCCTCAATGACGTCAATGGCGCGAACAGTGACGACCCGAGCATCGGTCTCAAGCCGCCGAAGTCCCCGAAAAACCTGCCCTCCGCGCTGACACCGGACGAAGCCGTACGACTGGTCGACGGCGCCGAAACCGACATCTGGGGCCGACGCGACCATGCTCTGTTCGAGCTTGCGTATTCGTCGGGCCTGCGCCTGTCCGAATTGGCCGGACTGGATGTCGATCGGATTGATCTCGTGACCGGAGAAGTTCGCGTGTGGGGAAAAGGCGCCAAGGAACGGATCGTTCCTGTCGGCGCGGCGGCGCTGGCCGCCGTCCGGACTTGGCTCGCCGAGCGCGCCGCCATTCCCTCGGTTGACAAGAGCGCGCTGTTCGTCGGTGCACGCGGAACCCGCATCGCGGCGCGGCAAATCCAGCGCCGGCTGGCGGCGCTCGCGATCCGGCGCGGCATCAATCGCCACGTGCACCCGCACATGCTGCGCCATTCCTTCGCGTCGCACGTTCTCCAATCCTCGGGGGACTTGCGCGCGGTGCAGGAAATGCTGGGCCATGCGTCGATAGCCAGCACGCAGGTCTATACGCATCTCGATTTCCAGGCGCTAGCCAAGGTCTACGACGCGGCCCATCCGCGGGCGCGCAAGAAGAAGAAAGCGGAAGCCCGCTAGTCCAGCGCCTTGATAATGCCGGGCATCCACGGCATGTCCGTCGTGCCCGGGTCCCTGCCCGCCTGCTTGATCAGCGTCGCCAGCTGTCCGCGGTGATGCGTAGCGTGCTGGAACATGTGGGTGGCAGCGACCCAATTTGCCAGGCGGCGCAGCTTGCCATCGGAGGCCGACCGGTATTCGAGCGTCCCGCCGAGCCATGCGGGCGAAAGCTGGCCCGCCCAGTCGAGGATTGCGGTGTCGGTCGCGGCGCGTTCGCGCGCGAGCTCCGCGAAGTCGGCAAACAGGTCGGCGCCGAAAGCAGGGACCGTGTAGGCCTCGCTCTTGAAGCGCGACAACCAGATACGGTCGCCCCACAGGATGTGATTGAGCGTCCGGTGCATGGAGCCGAAGAAGGCACCGGAATCGCGCGTGCGTTCCACGACGCTGAATTCGCCGACGACCGCGTACATCCGTTCGTTCATCCAGTGGTTGTAGCGGGCGAGAAGCTGGCAATACTCGACGGAGATCATGCGAAATTGTAGCCGGAGGAGTCGCTGGCTCGAGCGCCCGTCGCAAAGGTTGTGGCCGCACAGGGGCGATTGTGCGCCGTCGGCGCACCTGACGACAGGCCCGGCGACACCTGAACCCGGGCCGGATGGCCTGCCCCGCGTGGAGCAATCGAAAGAGGAAAAAAAGAGGGGCGCGCTTTGGGCGCGCCCCGCAAAGCCACTGAGGAGAAAACTGCAACTACGTTTGAGGAGTTCCTGTCCTCACCTTATGCGCGGGCGGTGGAGAGAGTCCGCCCGCGCATAACCTTCTGCCCGACTACATCAAGTGCGGTAGGCCGATTCCCCGTGCGACGCGATATCGAGGCCCTCGCGTTCCTGTTCCTCGGTCACGCGCAGTCCCACGGTCATGTCGACGATTTTGTAGGCAACGAACGCGACCACGCCGGACCAGACGATCGTCGTCAGCACGCCGGTGCCCTGGATGACGAGTTGGCCCATGATGTCGTAGTCGGCGCTGATCTTGTTCGCGACATAGTCGTAGATCCCCTGGCCGCCCAGGCTCGGCGCGGCGAGGACACCGGTGAGCATGGCGCCCAGGATGCCGCCCGTCGCGTGCACGCCGAAGACGTCCAACGCGTCGTCCGCACCCATCAGGCGCTTCAGTCCGTTCACGCCCCACAGGCAGACGACGCCCGCGAGCAGGCCCAGGACCAGCGCACCACCGACGCCGACGAAACCGCACGCCGGGGTGATCGCGACGAGGCCGGCGACCGCACCGGAAGCGGCACCCAGCATCGACGGCTTGCCCTTGGTGATCCACTCGCCGAACATCCAGGAGAGGACCGCAGCGGCAGTCGCGACCAGCGTGTTGATGAACGCGAGTGCCGCGGTGTCACCGGCTTCGAGCGCGGATCCGGCGTTGAATCCGAACCAGCCCACCCACAGCAGCGAGGCGCCGATCATCGTGAACGTCAGGTTGTGCGGGGCCATCGAGTCGCGTCCGTAGCCGATCCGCTTGCCCATCACATAGGCGCCCACCAGGCCCGCCACACCGGCGTTGATGTGCACGACGGTGCCGCCGGCGAAGTCGAGCGCGCCCTTCTGCCACAGCCATCCGCCTTTGGCGGACTCGGATGCCAGCGTAGCCGCGTCCTTGATCCCGTCAGGGCCGGGCCAGAACCAGACCATGTGCGCGATCGGCAGGTACGCGAACGTGAACCAGAGGACGGCGAACAAAAGCACTGCCGAAAACTTCGCCCGTTCGGCGAACGAGCCGACGATCAGCGCCACGGTGATGGCCGCGAACGTCGCCTGGAACACGACGAAAAGCAGCTCCGGAATGACCACGCCCTTGCTGAACGTCGCCGCGGTGGAGAACGATCCGACGCCGTCCTTGACCGAGAAGATCCCGGACATCAGCACGCGGTCGAATCCGCCGATATACGCGCTGCCCTCGGTGAACGCGAGGCTGTAGCCATAGACGACCCACAGCACGACGATCAGCGAGAACACCACGAACACCTGCATCAGGATCGACAACATGTTCTTGGAGCGGACGAGGCCTCCATAGAACAATGCCAGGCCGGGGATCGACATCATGATCACCAGCACCGTCGCCACGATCATCCACGCGTTGTCGCCCTTGTTCGGCGATGGCGCTGCCGGCGCAGCCTCCGCAGCCGCCGGCGCTGGGGCGGGTGCCG
>Ga0207701_10004217_pt1 | contig 14631 bp, 11 predicted proteins | sample KBSSwiSSwithPhiX_FD_184294 | JGI IMG/M metagenome (GOLD analysis project Ga0207701, IMG submission 184294) | Switchgrass rhizosphere bulk soil microbial communities from Kellogg Biological Station, Michigan, USA, with PhiX - S5 (SPAdes) (version 2) | ecosystem: Environmental > Terrestrial >... | reverse complement strand
AGGGGCTGCAGGCGGCGAACGTCCGCAAGGCCTAAGACGCTCGAGTACCACCTCGCGCCAATCAGGGGCGGCGTCCAGAAGGGACGCCGCCCTTGGCGTTTGTAGGCCGCGGGCTGGCGGTTGAAGCGACTTAGCAGATTTGCTAACCTTTGGCCGTTACCGTGCCGCCCACCACGATCGTTCTTTTCCGCGCTGACGACGGCAGCACCCCGTTCCTCGACTGGTTCGATCGCCTTCCCGAGAAGGCAAAGGTCCAGTGCCGGGCGCGGCTCGGGCTGCTGTCCCAGCAGGGTCACGAACTCCGGCGGCCGGCGGCGGACTTTTTCTTCGCGACCCGCTTCCGACCGGCTGCAGCGGCCCTGCCGGAGCGTGCAACGGTACGTTTGCGGCTACTGGTTCGTGCGCCCTTCCGTTTCGCCATCACACGTTCCTTTCGTAACGCGTCAGAGCCTCGCTTAACCTTGACAGTTCCCGGTAAGTGACGTAAAGTCTAATGCTTATCGGCGAAGGACGATCGTCGACAGAGAGCGCCAGCGAAGGCGTGCCGGAAGCGGGGCCAGGCCACTGCTCACCAGCGCAACCTCCACGGTGCACGATTCACCGATTTCTCCATCGCCCTTATAGCTGCGGGGGGCCGGTCCCCGCAACCGTTCGACGGGTTCACGACGCCCCTGAGCATAGCCGAAGGACAACCCTTCGATGGTGCCAAGGCTGTTCTGAGCGACGTCGAAGAGCCTTCGACGCGTGCGGCGCTTCCGAGCAGGAGGCGTCTGCCGCAAAGGCAAGGTCTGCACGCGCTCGGATTGCTGAGCGCATGCGATGACCGATCGGCAGCCCTTCGACTCGCGGCGGCACACGCGCCGTCGCTCGCTCGTCCAGGCCCAGGTATACCCGCAATCCCGCGCGGTATCAAACGCCTGTCCGGGCCGGTCGCAGGAGATTGATGTGAGGAGGACGCGCAGGTAATGGCGAATGGAGAAAACGGGTTGGTGTCGCCCGAGCACGCGGTGGCGCAACCCGCGGCACCGGGGCGCACCCGAGCGGGCAAGCCGGCGGGGCCGGCGTTCAAGCCGATGCATCACGACGACATGGATCCGAAGTTGTTCTCGGACATGCTCGCCCAGTACGACGACAGCTTCCGCAACATGGCGGAAGGCGAGGTGGTGAAGGGGACCGTACTGAAGGTCACCGAGTCCGCCGTCGTTGTCGATGTCGGCTACAAGTCGGAAGGTCTCATCCAGATTCACGAGTTCCTCGACGAAACGGGCAACGTGACCGTGCAGGCGGGCGATACCGTCGACGTCCTGCTCGAGCGGACCGAAGATCGTGAAGGCCACATCGTGCTCTCGCGCGAGAAGGCCGAGAAGATGAAGATCTGGGACGAGGTCGAGAAGGCCTACGCCGACCGCAAGGTGGTCATCGGACGCGTCATCGAGCGCATCAAGGGCGGGCTGGCCGTCGACATCGGCGTCCGGGCGTTCCTCCCCGGCTCGCAGATCGACGTACGTCCGGTGCGCAACCTCGATGCGCTGAAGGGGCAGGAGCTCCGGATGCGCGTCATCAAGGTCAACAAGAAGCGCGGCAACATCGTTCTCTCACGCAAGGCGCTCCTCGAAGAAGAGAACGCCGAGAAGAAGAAGACCACGCTGGAAACGCTTGCCGAGGGCAAGGTGCTGCGCGGCACGGTGAAGAACATCACCGATTACGGCGCGTTCATCGATCTCGGCGGGATCGACGGTCTGCTGCACATCACCGACATGTCCTGGGGCCGCGTTGGCCACCCGTCGGAGCTGTTCAAGGTCAACGACGAGGTCGATGTCATCGTCCTCAAGTACGACCCGGCGACCGAGCGTGTGTCACTCGGACACAAGCAGCTGGTGCAGGATCCGTGGGCGACCGTGCAGGATCGCTATCCGGTCGGCATCCGCATGAGCGGCAAGGTGGTCAGCCTCACCGACTACGGCGCGTTCATCGAGCTCGAGCCGGGCGTCGAGGGTCTCATTCACGTCTCCGAGATGTCGTGGAGCAAGCGGGTCAAGCATCCGTCGAAGATCCTGAACGTCGGCGACTCGGTCGAAGCGATGGTCCTCGGCGTCGATCCGGCCGCACGGCGGATTTCGCTCGGCCTCAAGCAGGTCGAGAGCAATCCGTGGCACGAGCTCGGCGACAAGTACCCGGTGGGCACCCGGATCAAGGGCAAGGTGCGCAACCTGACCGAGTTCGGAGCGTTTGTCGAGGTCGAGGACGATATCGACGGCCTGATTCACATCTCGGACATGTCGTGGAGCAAGCGGGTCAAGCATCCGTCCGAAGTGTTGAAGAAGGGCGACGTCGTCGAAGCGATGGTGCTCAGCATCGATGCGGAGAACCAGCGGCTGTCGCTCGGCCTGAAGCAGCTCGCCACCGACATCTGGGACGACTTCTTCTCCCGCCACACGGTGGGACAGATCGTCGAAGGCAAGGTCACACGGATGACCAACTTCGGCGCCTTCGTCGAGCTCGATGAAGGCATCGAGGGACTGATTCACGTGTCCGAGTTCGACGACCAGCATGGCGGCGAGAAGATCGATCTGCAGGTGGGCAGCACCTATCAGATGAAGATCATCAAGCTGAGCCCGCAGGAGCGGAAGATTGGCCTCAGTATCCGCGCGCTGAAGAGCGACGAATACCGATCCGATTGGGAAGCGTACCAGGAGAGCGAGGGCACCGGCACGGCGACTCTCGGGGATCACTTCCGCAACAGATAGGAAACAGGAATCAGGAATCAGGAATCAGGGCTGGGCCGGGCTCAGCGCCTGATTCCGTTGAATCCTGACTCCCGATTCCTGATTCCTGATTAAGGAGCAGCATGACTGGCGGCAGCATGACGAAGGCGGAGTTGGTGGAGGAGGTGTCGCGCGTCTCCGATCTCACCAAGAAGCACTCCGAAGTCATCGTCGACACCGTGTTCAAGAGCATCATCGATGCGCTGCATCGCGGCGAGAAGATCGAGCTGCGGGGGTTCGGCAGCTTTCGCCTGCGCAAGCGCGAGCCGCGGAAGGGCCGCAATCCCAAGACCGGTGACAAGGTGGACGTTCCGCCGAAGAAAGTGCCGTACTTCAAGCCCGGCAAAGAACTGAAGGATCTCATCAACCGCGAGGCGGAACTGGCCGAGGCTTCGGCGTCGGCACCGGTGCCGCCGGCGGTGTCGGGCGCGGCCGTCTGAATGGAACAGGAAACAGGAATCAGGAAACAGGGCTGGGCCTGGAATCAGCCTGAAGACTGGCCCAGCCCTGTTTCCTGATTCCTGTTTCCTTGCCTATGGACCGCCTGTGGTCTCCGTGGCGACTCGAATACGTGACAGGGAACAAGCCCGAGACCGGCTGCGTCCTCTGTGAAGCGCAGCATCTTCCCGACCAGCAGTCGCTCGTCGTCTTCAACGGGCGGAGCTGCTACGTCCTCCTCAATCTGTATCCGTACAACAACGGCCACGTCATGGTGGTGCCGTATCGCCACGTTGCCGCCTTTGCCCTCCTGACACCGGAGGAACTGCAGGAACTGGCGTTGCTGACGCAGCGCGCCGAGATTGCCTTGTACGAGGCCTACCGCCCGCAGGGACTCAATGTCGGCGTCAACCTCGGTCGGCCGGCGGGCGCCGGTGTGCTCGAGCACCTGCACGTGCATCTCGTGCCCCGCTGGACGGGCGACACGAACTTCATGACGATTACCGGCGACACGCGCGTCTTGCCGGAGGACCTGCCGGCGAGTGCGGCGCGGCTGCGACCGATATTCGCCCGGCTGGCAGAACCATGAGCGGGTGGTCGTCGATTGGTGATCTTGGATCTCTGATGTTGGATTCGTTGTTGATTGGAGAATGTTGATCGGGTGATTTATTCGCGCGAATCGGGATTTTTGATGGCGCGCGCTCTGTGAGCTCTTCAATCATCCGATAAATCCCATAATCGATATTCACCGATCAACAACGACTCGGAGATCAGAGACCAGAGATCAGAGATCAAGGATCCTCACTCGACGCGCATCACGTCCTCCGCCGCGGCTTCGTGCAACGCTTCGGTTCTTCCCGCGAACAGTTCGAGCGCCCGCACGTCGCGCCCCAGGCGATCGATGACGTGGCCGACGGTGAAACTCTCGGCGCCGACCACCTGTGCCGCGCGTGCGACGGCCCGCTGCGTGGCCTCGGTCACGGCGAGCTTGGCGATCGACGCGTCGGCCAGCGACGGCTCGCGAGCCACCGCCGCCTTCCAGGTCAGCATCGTGGCAGCATCGAGCTCGGTTGCCGCGTCGGCGAGCAGCCCCTGCACCGTCTGCTCACCGCCCGCGCCGATGCGGTTGAACGCGCGGGCAACGTGCAGTGCCTCCTGCAGCGCGCGCCGCCCCATGCCGAGGCCCGCAGCGGCGAGCAGAATCCGTGCGCGCGCCATCACCGGCGGCGTAGGTCCGATCGAAAGCGCCGGCGCCGAGTCGAACGAGAGGTGCCCGCAGTTGACGCCGGTCAGGGCGGCGGTATCGATCGGCTGCACGCTGACGCCGCCCGTGTCGAGGCGCACGGCATAGGCGAGCTGGGCACCCGCCGTGCTCGCGCCGACGATGGCCAGGCCCGCCGCGGTGAGCGGTGCAACCCACGACGCACGTCCGGTGAGCCGTGGACCTGCGGTCGGCTGTTCCTCGGAGGACAGCGCCAGCGCCCCGACTTTCTCGCCGCGCCGCAATGATTCCGCGGCGGGGTGATCGCCGATCGAACGCAGGACGCACGTGTGCAGCGCCAGCGTCACGCCGGCGACGGCCGACGTGGACGCCATCGCCTCAACGGCAACGACCGCCGAGAGCAGATCCTCCTCGACGTCGAGGAGCTGCGCGCGCGCCGCGGCAGCGACGATGTCCTCGGTCGAGGCGTCCGCGGCGAGCGCATAGACGACCTGCTGTGCCCGAGCCTGCCATGCGTTCTGTACGGGTGTGAGATTGAAATCCATGTGTGAAGGTCAGTTTTCGGTGGGACGTTCGAGGTGGTCGATGACGACCACGTCCGCCGGCTCGCGTCCCTGCTCGATGCGCAGTCCCAGCTGTTCCTGCAGAGCCGCCGGGAGCGATGCCGCATCGGAAGGAGCGCCGTCAACGGTCGGTGCGCGATTCCCCCACTGGTTGATCATGTTCTCGACTCGTACGTCGAAGATGCCGGTCAAGCCGGTCTGATCGCGAACCGGCATGAACAGCCAGAACTGCTCGACGATCTGCGCGACTCTGGACATGGTGATGGCGATGCCGCTCATCCCGGAGCCGGAAATGAACGGGGTGCCGCCACAGGGCACGGCTGCGATCCCCGCGCCCACATCGCGAGCAAAGGCAGGAGGTAATGAGGAGACCGAAACGAGCGTGCCGGGTTGGCAGGGTGAGCTGTGCGGACTGAGGTTTGGCCCCAGCCGCCCGTCCGCGCGCGCGACTTTCAGCGCGTACACCGGCAGATCCCGGCGTTCGATGTGGGCAGCCAGCTTGAAGCGATCGGCCAGCATGTGTCGCGTCATGATCGCAACGCGCGCGCTGTCGGGATTCCCGCTGGCGGTCGTTTGCACCGTGTAGAGGTCCTGGCGCAGCCACTCGGGCCCACCAATGACCTCACGCGCGCCGTAGGCGAGCCGGATCAGACCGACGATCGTCTGACCTTGGGAATCGATGCGACCGCCCGGCCGCAGCCAGTAACCTCGGGGGCCGTCGGGAGAGGCACGCTTGATCGAGACGGCGTCGAAGGTCTCGCCGGCAGCGGTTGGCGCGTCTTGAGGTGACGCCATCACGAGTGCCGCGCCAGCCGTGATGCCCAGAAGGGCGGGGAAGAGTGTGCGCGCAGCGACGAGCCCTCTCGACATGAATCCTCCGGCGTACAGAGCAGCCGGGTCTGCGTGAACCATGTGCGAGACCCGGCCTACGTCTTCAGCAGCTGCTTGGCGATCGTCTGCAGCTGCAGGTTCGACGTGCCCTCGTAGATTTGCCCGATCTTGGCGTCGCGGTACAGCTTCTCGACCGGATAGTCCTTCACGAACCCGTTGCCGCCGTGGAGATTGACAGCCAGCGAGGCAACGCGTTCTGCCATTTCAGACGCAAAGAGCTTGCACATGGCCGCCTCGGTCAGAAACGGCTGCCCGCCGTCGCGCAGCCGGGCAGCGTTGTAGACGAGCAGCCGCGCCGCTTCGAGGTCGGTCGCCGCGCGCGCGATCTGGAATTGCACGCCCTGGAAGTCGGCGATGCGCTGGCCGAACTGCGTGCGCTCCTTGACGTAGCGCATCGTGTGATCGAGCGCGCCCTGCGCCAGGCCGACCATCTGCGCCCCGATCCCGATGCGGCCCTCGTTCAGCGTCTCGATCGCCACCTTGTAACCGCGCCCGACCTCGCCCAGCACCTGACTGCGCGGGACGCGGCACGCCTCGAACAGCAGCTCGCACGTACTGCTGGCGCGGATACCGAGCTTCTCCTCTTTGCGGCCCACGGTGAATCCCGCTGCATCGCGTTCGACCACGAACGCGGTGATGCCGCGATAGCCGGCGCCCGGATCCACGGTCGCAAAGACGATGAAGATGTCTGCCTCCGCGCCGTTGGTGATCCAGAGCTTGCGCCCGGTGAGCAGGAAGTCTTCACCATCGGCCACCGCTCTCGTCTGCAGGGCGAAGGCATCGCTCCCCGACTGGGCCTCCGACAAGGCGTACGCGCCGATCGCACGGCTGCTCAACTGCGGAAGCCATCGCCGCCGCGCTTCGCTGGTGCCCCAGCGCAGAATCGCGTTCACCACGAGGGTGTTGTGCACGTCGACCAGGACGCCCACCGCGGGATCGACGCGCGACAGCGCTTCGACCGCCAGCACGGCGTGGAAGAAGCCGGCACCCGCTCCGCCGAACTCGTCTGGAATCTCGACGCTCAATGCGCCAACGGCGAACAGTTTGTCGATGAGGCGGCGCGGAATATGGCCGTTGTCGTCCATCTCGCGCACCAGCGGACCGACCTCGATGCGGGCAAACTCGAGAAGACTGTCGCGAAACAGCGCTTCGTCGGCAGCAAGGGCGGTCAATGGCGTCGGTGAATCGGGCACGGCGTAGGCTCGGGCGGCGTGAGTCAGGATGCTATCATTCGCCAGGATCGTCGGTTCGGGCAGGAAGGCGGGTTGTCAATGCTCAACATGCGCACGTCGGCTCGCGTGCTCGTCCTCGTCAGTCTGGTACTGGCGGGGGCGATGGCGTCCCCGGTCGCCCAGCAGCAGCCGGCCGGAGATCCGGCGGCCCAGGAGCCGACCGCGCCCCCGCCGCCAACCCCGACCTTCCGCGGCGGCATCGACTTCGTGCGCGTCGATGCTTTCGTCACCGACAAGAAGGGCAATCCGGTCACCGACCTCAAACAGACCGATTTCGATGTCCTCGAAGACGGAAAACCGCAGTTGGTCGAGCAGTTCAAGACGATCCGGATTGACGGCACCGCTGCGCCCGACGAGCCGGTGCGCGCGATTCGCGGCGTGGCGGCGGAGGAGGCTGAGGCCCAGCGTGACGACGTCCGCCTCTTCGTGTTCTTCCTGGACGACTACCATACGCGCGATCGCAACGCTATCTCCATTCGCCAGACGCTGACCACGTTCGTCGAGACCAGGCTCGGACCGCTGGACATGATGGCAATCATGTACCCGCTGATGTCGGCCGAGGAGGTGTCGTTCACGCGCAACAAGGAATCGATCATCGGCGCCCTCCAGCACTTCGAAGGGCGTAAGTACGAGTACACGCCGCGTAACGCGTACGAACGAATTTATGACCGTCTCTCGACGACCGATATCGAGCGCCTGAGGAACCACATCGTGCAGGGAGCGCTCGAGGGGCTCGCAATCCGGCTCGGTGGGCTGCGTGACGGGCGCAAGTCGGTGATCTTCGTCAGCGAAGGCTTTACCGTGGTCCTGCCGCCGGAAATGCGTCGCGAGAACTCGCAGATGCCGCAGGTCGTCAGCGCGCCGCGCAACGAGAGCGTGGAGCAGGATGCGGAGACCAAGGGACGCATGGATCTCGACGTGCGGATGAAGGAAGTCTATCGGGCGGCCCACCGGTTCAACACGGCCATCTACTCGCTGGACCCGAGGGGATTGAGTCCCTTCGAGTTCGACATCAATGACGGGGCGGCCGGCGGTGTGAGTCAGGCGTCGGATCGGCAGGCATTCCGCGCGGCGCAGGAGACATTGCAGACACTGTCCGAGGAGACGGACGGCCGTGCCATCCTCAATCGCAACTCGCTGCTCGAGGGGCTGACGCAGGTCGTCCGCGACTCGAGCTTCTATTACCTGCTCGGCTACACCACGCAGTCCAGGCAGGACGGCAAGTTCCACGAGATCAAAGTGAAGGTGAAGCGGTCGGGCGTCGACGTGCGTGCGCGCAAAGGTTACTGGTCGTTCACGCCAGAGATGGTCACCCGGATGACCACGCCCCGGGTGCCGGACGCGCCGAAGCCGGTCACGCAGGCGCTGGCCACGCTGGCGGTCCCGGTGCAGGCCGCGCGCTACATCCGTACGTGGGTAGGTACCGAGCAGGGCGCGAATGGCAAGACCCGAGTCTCGATCGTCTGGGAACCGTTGCCACCATCACCGAGCCTGCGCCGCGATGAGGCCGGCCGGGTGACGGTGCTCGCGGCGACCGACAAGGGTGATCTCGTGTATCGCGGACGCAGCCCTGACGGAAACGCGACGGCCGCGCCCACGGGGCCGGTGGTGTCGAGCGCGGGCACGCCGAACGCGCCAAAGCGGCTGACGTTCGAGGCGCCGCCTGGCAAGCTCGATTTGCGCATGACCATCGAGGCGGCCGGTGGCGGCACGCTCGACACCGACAACCGGACGGTGAGTGTCCCCGATTTCACGGCGCCAGTCGCCGCGCTGAGCACGCCCCGTGTCTTCCGGGCGCGAACGGCGCGCGACTTCCAGTTGCTCCTGCAGGATGCGAATGCGGTGCCGGCCCCGTCGCGCGAGTTCTCGCGCACCGAGCGGCTGCTGGTGCGCTTCGACGTCTACGGCGCCAATGGCGACAAACCGGTGCCGTCGGCGGCGGTCCTCGCCCGCGACGGGCACAAGATCTACGATGTTCCCGTCGCAGCGGCGACCGTCGGCGGATCGCACCAGGTCGATCTCGCCCTGAATTCGCTTCCCGCCGGCGAGTACGTCCTGCAAGTCACGGTCACCGGCACCAGCGGCGACCCCGCGACGGAGTACATCGGCTTCCGCATTGGTGCCTGAACGAAAAGCCGTGCCGGGCGGCCTTCGCGTTGGTGATCCTGTCACATGACCTGCGCAGTCGCTGACGCGATCGCACGACGAGATCTCGACTACGCGTACATCCCCCGCAGCTTCGTCACCGTGCCCACGCGCGAGATGGCGACGATGTAGGCCGCCGTACGCATGTCGACCGCGTACTTCAGCGCCGTCTGCAGCACATCGTCGAACGCTTCGCACATCTTCTTTTCCAGGCGCGAGTTCACATCCGCCAGTTCCCAGAAATAGCCGTAGCGATCCTGCACCCATTCGAAATACGACACCGTGACGCCTCCTGAATTGGCCAGGATGTCGGGGACGACGAAGATGCCGCGCTCGTGGAGATGCCGGTGTGCCTCCGGCGTCGTCGGACCATTCGCCCCCTCGACGACGATGCGCGCCTTGATCTGCGGGGCGTTCTCCATCGTGATCTGGTTTTCGAGCGCCGCAGGGATCAGGACGTCGACGTCGAGTCCCCACAGCTCCTCGTTGTTGAACGGCTCGCCGCCGGTAAAGCCGTTCACGCTCTTGTGCTCACGGGTGTGCGCGAGCAGCGCCGTTACGTCGAGCCCCTGCTTGTTGTAGACACCGCCCTTCCAGTCGGTCACGGCGACGATGCGGGCGCCGAGCTGGCTGATGAGCTCGGCTGAGACCGATCCGACGTTGCCGAATCCCTGCACGGCTACCGTGGCGTTCCGGATGTCGAGGCCGCGATGGCGGGCAGCCTCGCGCGTCACGATCATCACGCCGCGGCCAGTGGCCTCACGGCGTCCGAGCGAGCCGCCCATCTCGATCGGTTTGCCCGTGACGACGGCCGTCTCGGTGTGGCCGACGTGCATGCTGTAGGTGTCCATCACCCACGCCATCACCTGATCGTTGGTGTTCACGTCCGGCGCCGGGACGTCTTTCTCGGGACCGATGGCGTCGATGATTTCGGCCACGTATCGGCGCGTCAGCGCTTCGAGCTCCCGCGGCGACATCCGGGTTGGATCGCAGACGATGCCACCTTTCCCGCCGCCGAAGGGGATGTGGGCCACGGCGCACTTCCAAGTCATCCAGGCGGCGAGGGCGGTGACCTCGTCGAGCGAGACGTCGGGGTGATAACGGATGCCGCCCTTGGCCGGGCCGAGTGTGATGTTGTACTGGACGCGATAGCCGGTGAAGACCTCGATCTCGCCGTTGTCCATCAGCACCGGACACGAGACGACGATCTGCCGCTTCGGGTGCGTGAGGATTCGCCAGATGCCGGGATCGAGCTTGAGAAGACGCGCCGCGCCGTCGAACTCCTGGAGCATGGCGGCGAAGATGCTGCCGTGTTCGGACATGGCCGCCATTGTAGGCCGGGCGCTGTAGGCCGGGTCCTTCCGCCTTCGTCAAGGCTACGGCGGACTCGCCATAGCGCGAAGCGCGGCGGCGGTTGGAGCCGGCGAATCAGGATCAGGAGAGAGGAGACAGGAGAAAGGAGAAAGAGCGATTCTTGCCTTTCGAGTTCCAAGCCCCGGGCCCCGGGTCCCGGTTAGGTACAATTGCGCGATGCCGGATACGAAGGCCACCGAGAGCGCGCTGGCGCGGTGGCGGCGGGAAGTACTGGCGCCGAGCCTGAAGAAGGTACCGGAGCGCCAGGACGAGTTCACCACGGTGTCCGGACGTCCCATCGAGGTCCTTTACACGCGTGAGAGCGGGGAGCCTGCCGGCGCCGAGGTTCCGGGATCTTTCCCTTACACCCGCGGCCTCTATCCCGACGGCTATCGCGGCAAGCCATGGACCATCCGCCAGTTCGCCGGCTTCGGCACGCCTGAAGAAACCAATGCGCGCTATCGCCAGCTGCTCGCGGCCGGGGGGACCGGGCTCAGCGTCGCCTTCGATCTGCCGACTCTCATGGGCCGCGATCCGGACGAGGACGTGTCGCGGGGCGAAGTGGGGAAGTGTGGCGTCAGCGTGTCGTCGCTCGCCGACATGGAAGCGCTGTTCGATGGCATCGACCTCGGGGCCGTTACGACCTCGATGACCATCAATTCGCCGGCGGCGATGCTCTTCGCGATGTACCTGGTCGTGGCGGAACGACAGGGCGTACCCTGGTCGACGCTCGCCGGGACGGTCCAGAACGACATCCTCAAGGAGTTCATCGCCCAGAAGGAGTTCATCTACCCGCCTCGTCCGTCGATGCGACTGGTCACGGACCTCTTCGCGTTTTCGGCCTCCGAGGTTCCGAAATGGAACACGATCTCGGTCAGCGGGTATCACATCCGCGAGGCAGGCGCGACGGCAGCCCAGGAGCTGGCGTTCACGCTGCGGAATGGCATCGAGTACGTGCATTACGGAATCGCCGCCGGACTGGACGTCGATGCGTTCGCACCGCGAATCTCGTTCTTCTTCAACGCTCACAACGACTTCTTCGAGGAGATCGCCAAATTCCGCGCGGCGCGGCGGCTGTGGGCGCAGGTGATGCGGGAGCGCTTCCGCGCGCGGAATCCGCGTTCGTGGCAGCTGCGTTTTCACGCGCAGACGGCAGGCGTTTCGCTGACGGCACAGCAGCCGTACAACAACGTGGTGCGCACCGCCGTCCAGGCGATGGCCGCGGTCCTCGGTGGGACGCAGTCGCTGCACACGAACTCACTCGACGAGGCGCTCGCGCTGCCCTCCGCCGAGGCTGCGACGCTGGCCGTTCGGACACAGCAGATTCTGGCCCACGAGACGGGGCTGATCGATGTGGTGGATCCGTTCGGTGGCTCGTACTTCGTCGAGCAGCTGACGGCCGATCTCGAGCGCGAGGCGCTGGCCACATTTGCCGCCATCGATGACCTGGGCGGCATGGTCGAGGCGATCGAGAACGGATACCCGCAGCGCGAGATCGCCCACAGCGCCTACGTCTACCAGCAGGCCGTGGAACGCCGCGAAAAGATTGTCGTCGGTGTCAACGAGTTCGCGTCGGATGGCGCGGCCGGCATCCCGTCGACGCTCTACATCGACGAGACGGCGGGCGAGAGACAATGTGCGCGGCTGGCGGCGGTCCGTGCGCGGCGCAACCAGGCGCAGGTGAGCCGTGCGCTGGAGGCGCTGGTCCGCGCTGCCGGAACGGGCGAGAATCTGATGCCGCTGCTGCTCGACGCCGTGCGCGCGTATGCGACGCTCGGCGAGATGTGTGCGGCACTCAGGCGCGTGTGGGGCGAGTACGTAGAGGAGCCGACGATCTGACGTGGCGGCGCTTCTGTTCCAGCATTCGAAGGCTGATCCCTTAACCCTGATCCTGATCCCTGAACCCTGATCCCTCGAGTCCTGGAGTCCTGAAGCAGAATGTCCCCACGTATCCGAGTTGTCATCGCCAAGCCCGGTCTCGACGGCCATGACCGCGGCGCGAAGGTCATCGCGCGGGCCCTGCGCGACGCCGGGATGGAGGTGATCTATACCGGCCTGCGCCAGACGCCTGAACAGATTGTCTCCGCGGCACTCCAGGAGGATGCGCAAGTCATCGGCCTTTCGATTCTGTCCGGCGCGCACATGCACATCTGTCCGCGGGTCATGGCGCTCCTCGATGAAAAGGGGCTCCGCGACGACGTGATGGTGGTGGTGGGCGGCATCATTCCGGATGTCGACGTGCCCAAGCTCAATGCGATGGGAATCAAAGGCGTGTTCCTGCCTGGCACGCCGATGCAGGCGATCGTCGACTTCATCAATGCGAACGCCAAACCGGCCGTGACGACGTAAGTTAATTTCCAGACGCCGAACCCCGAATCCCCGAGGCATCCATGGCAACACTCCTGATCGTCGACGCCAGCCCGATGATGCACCGCATCATGGAGCTGACGTTTGCGCCGGAAGGGATACAGGTCATCGCGGAGACCGACGGCGATCAGGCGATCGCGCTCCTCCCGGTGGTGCGACCGGACATCGTCATCGCCGATCACGCACTGGCGAGCCGCAGCGGATACGATGTCGCGGCGTTCGTCAGCGGGCATCCCGATCTCGGGCACATCCCGGTGCTGCTGATGGCCAGCCCGTTCGAGCCATTGGATCGCACGCGCGCCGAGACGTGCGGCGTTGCGGGCGAGATCTCCAAGCCGTTCGAACCGGCGCAGCTGGTCGCGCGGGTGCGGGCACTGCTGGCCGCGCGGCCGAGGGAGCAGCCCGCCGCCGCACCACCGGAGGCCCGGACGCCGGCACTGAAACTGGTCGAGCCCGTGGCGCCGTCGCGTGGTGCCCTGGACGACTACTTCGATCGCCTGGACGCGGCCCTCGAGCGGCTCGATGAACAGATCAGCGCCCGCGAGGCGCCGGACGGTGCAGCCCCGTCGGGCGAGCCCGCTCTGCGAGACGAGGAGCCCGGTCTGCCAACGGTAGACCGGCTGCTCGGTGACGATCGCTTGGCGGCGCGTGGTGCGGTCCTCATCGATCACCCGTTGCGCGGCGCGTATGCGATGAATGACGAGCCCGACGTGCCTGCGTCCGGCCCTGTGCCGGATGTCAGCGCGACGCCCGAGCGCGGGACCGACTTGAGCGCCCTGGTCGACGCGCTGGAAGCGCTGCGCCGAAAGCCTGCGGGGCGCGAACCGCAGCCGGCGGCGGCCGGGGAGGCGCCGGGCACTGACGCGCCGGCTGCCCGCGTACCGGCCATCGAATCGGGATTCGCGCTCACCGAGGCGACGATCGACGAGATCACGAGGCGCGTGCTCGAGCGGCTGGCGCCGGGCGCCGTCAGTCCGGTTGTCACCGACGTCATTACGAAAGTCGCCGAGCGGCTGCTCCGCGAGGAAATCGCGAGGCTGAAAACGTAGGACAATGTTCTGATGTCCGACGTCACAGACCCCACACATCCGATCGCGCTTCCCGAGAAGCCCGCGCTCGAAGGGCTCGAAGCCAAATGGAACGCGCGGTGGGAGAGCGAGGGCACGTATCGTTTCGATCGCTCGCGCGATCGCCGTGAGGTGTTCTCGGTCGACACGCCGCCGCCCACCGTCAGCGGCTCGCTGCACGTCGGCCACGTGTTCTCCTATACGCACACCGATGTCGTCGCACGCTTTCAGCGCATGCGCGGGCGCGCGGTCTTCTATCCGATGGGGTGGGACGACAACGGTCTGCCGACCGAGCGGCGGGTGCAGAACTACTACGGCGTACGGTGTGATCCGTCGCTGCCCTACGATCCGGCGTTCACGCCGCCGGCCAAGCCGGAGAAGCACCCAATCTCGGTTTCGCGTCCGAACTTCATCGAGCTGTGCACCCGCCTGACCGGCGAGGACGAAAAGGTGTTCGAGGCGCTCTGGCGTCATCTCGGACTCTCGGTCGACTGGTCGACGACCTACGCGACGATCGGCCGGCGGGCCCAGCGGATCTCGCAGGCGGCTTTCCTTCGTCTCCTCAAGAAGGGCGCGGCCTATCAGCTC
>Ga0207701_10004215_pt1 | contig 14634 bp, 13 predicted proteins | sample KBSSwiSSwithPhiX_FD_184294 | JGI IMG/M metagenome (GOLD analysis project Ga0207701, IMG submission 184294) | Switchgrass rhizosphere bulk soil microbial communities from Kellogg Biological Station, Michigan, USA, with PhiX - S5 (SPAdes) (version 2) | ecosystem: Environmental > Terrestrial >... | reverse complement strand
CGCCACCATGCGCGACGCGCTCCGCTCCGCCGGCCGTCCCATCGTCTTCAGCATCTGCGAGTGGGGCAACAGCAAGCCCTGGGAATGGGGAGGCAAGATCGGCAACCTGTGGCGCACCACCGGGGACATCTCCCCGTGCTTCGATTGCAAGGTCGACCACGGCACCTGGTTCTCCTGGGGAGTCGTGCAGATCCTCGACCTGCAAAAGGGCCTGCGCGCCCATGCCAGACCTGGCCACTGGAACGACCCGGACATGCTGGAGGTCGGGAACGGCATGACCGCCAGCGAGGACCGCGCGCACTTCTCGATGTGGGCCATGCTGGCCGCGCCGCTGATCGCCGGCAACGATCTGGGGCACATGTCCCCGGAGGTCGCGGCGGTTCTATTGAACCGCGAGGTGATCGCCGTCGATCAGGACAAGCTTGGCATTCAGGCCCTGACCTACTCGGCCAAGGAAGGCATGGAGGTCTGGTTCAAGCCGCTGGATGGCGGGGCCTGGGCGATGTGCGTCCTCAATCGGACCGCCCGGCCCCAGAAGTTTCAGTTCGACTGGAAGAAGGAACCGGTGGTGGATGACCTGCGAAAGCGCGAAGCCCGATTCGACAAGATCACCTACGGAATTCGCGACCTGTGGAGCAAGAAGAACCTGGGAACGACCCGGGAACCCTTGAACGCCGAGGTGCCGAGCCACGACGTGCTCATGGTGCGGCTGGAGAAGATCTGAAGAAGTCCCACCTGCCGGATCTGACCTCGGCGCCGGACAAGATCGCGATCGGCCTTGATCGCGCGCACAGCCCTGGCGGGCGCCGCGTGATATCAGTGAGCGTGCTTCGAAGCGGTGCGATGAAGGTTTGCGCTCTCATCTCGGTCGCGGCGTGGTGGCTGGTCGCCGGCTGTGACTCGCCGATGTTGCTGCCCTCGGCAGCAGTGAACGTAGCCGCGGACGCCGGCGTTGCTGGCGATGCCAGCGCCGATGCTGATGGCGGCGGCGACGCCGATAGCTCGGACGGCGGCGGCGACGCCCTGGTCTGCGATCCGTCGGTCACCTACGCGACCTTCGGCCAGGCGTTCCTGGCCACCTATTGCCGTCGCTGCCACATCTGGGACCAGAGCACCGCCCAGGAGTCGGGCGACCTGCTTGCGGGTGCTGCCGGTCCTGGCGGCTTCATGCCGCCCGGCGCTCCCGTTCCCACCGACGCGGAGCGGGCCCGTCTGGTGTCCTGGATTGCTTGCGGCGCGCCCTGAGCGTCGACCTCGGTCATCCGCGGTCAGTCAGGAATCGGACCGAATCGCCCTTCGTTGACGTCCACCATGGCCTGGCGAATCTCGTCGAAGCTGTTCATCACGAAGGGTCCGTACTGGACCACCGGCTCGTCGATCGGCTCGCCCGCCAGCACCAGCACGTGACTCTCCTCCTCCGCGGTCAGGTCGATCCGCTCACCGTCGTTGGCGAACAGCAGCAGCTCGCCGGCCCGCGCCGTCTCGGCGCCCGCGCGCGCGCGCCCCTTGACCACCACCGCCATGGCGTTGTGACCGCGCGGAAGCTCGACGGGCAGTCGTCCGCCCGGCGCCAGGCTGACGTCGAGCATGGTCAGCGGGGTGAAGGTGTGAGCTGGCCCGCGCGCGTCGCCGAAATTCCCGGCGATGACCCGGACCGCGCCGGCGCCGTCCGGGAGCGCCACGCGCGGGATCTGCGCCGCGGTGATCGGCTGGTAGCCGGGCGCAGCGCCCTTGTGCTGGCGCGGCAGGTTCACCCACAGCTGCATCATGTGCATGTTGCCGCCGCGGCGGCTGAAGCCGTCCTCGTGGTACTCCTCGTGGAAGATGCCGTTGCCGGCGGTCATCCACTGGACGTCGCCGGGACCGATGATCCCCGCGTGGCCGGCGTTGTCGCGGTGGGCGACCGCGCCCTCCCAGGCCAGCGTGACGGTCTCGAAGCCGCGGTGCGGGTGCCAGCCGACGCCGCGCTTTCCATGCGCCAGGGGCGTGAACTCCTTGGGCGGGCCGTAGTCCATCAGCACGAACGGGCTGGTGCGCTCGGCCGGCAGCTGGTCGCTGGGGAAATAGGTCGAGACGTGAAAGCCGTTGCCCACCCAGTGGAAGGTCGTGCTGCGGTGGACGCTCTGGACCGTGCGCGACTCGGCCAGCTGGGTGGCTTTGCGCTGCTCGCCGCCGGTCAAGGTTTGATTGCTCATACGCCCTAGTGTAAGCGCGGATGGGCGTCGGGAAAGCGTTAACCGGGCAGCTGTAGCGGGGCCGGCCGCTACAGCTTGATGTCGATGCGCAGGATCGACATGGGCGCGATGGAGACCTCCATGGCCTTGCCGCTGACCTCGAGCGGGGGCAGCTCGCCGATCGCCTTGGGGCTGGTGCCGCTGTACTCGTAGCGCGGCGCCTTCTGGGTCGGCACCGCGGCCCCCAGGTCCAGCGCGATCTTGGCGCCCTTCTTGGCGCGCTTGTTCAGGATGATGAACGAGGCGACGTTGTGGCTCGCGTCCTTGAAGACGTACACGCCCACGCTGTCGGCGTCGTTGACCTCGCCCAGGATGAAGTGGTCGCCGACGGCGGTGCGCTTGCCGTCCGGGTTGCGGAACATCTTGAACGCAAAGTAGGTGGGGCCGTTCTTGCGCGGGTCGGCCCAGTACATGCCGTAGGCCAGCTGGGTGCGCGCGAACGCCGCCAGGCTCTCGGCCTGGGCCACGGCGGCCGAGATCTCGACGCCGCCCTCCGGCCCCGAGTAGTCGTACTCACCGATGGCCAGCGGCACGTCCCAGCCCACCTCCTTCATCCAGCGCCGCATCAGCGGGATGTAGGCGATGTTGCCGTTCGACCAGGACTCCTTGCCCATCCAGGTCTCCGAGTCGCGGTAGGACTCGTCCCAGAACTTGCGCACGTCGCGCACGCGGAACTCCTGCAGCTCCGGCGTCGGGTGGGCGAAGGCGGCCTGGTTGTCCCAGGCCAGACGCGGGGTCATCGGGTAGCCGTGAAAGACGAAGATGTCGAACAGGTTGCGGCCGTTCTTGGCCTTGTACTCGGCGCAACGGCGCATGAAGTCGCGCGCGAACGGCCCGTACTTCTTGAAGTCGGGGAAGGTCTCGGCCTTGTCCCAGCCCAGGCCTTGCTCCTCCATGTAATCGGAGTCGCCCGACGAGTAGGAGTAAGCGGTCCAGCCCCACAGCGCGGGCCCGGCAATCTTCACCGAGGGATCCGCCTGCCGGATCAGCTCGGCGTACTTCTTGGCGTGGTCCCAGTACTCGTCGGCGGTGAACCCCTTGCACCACATGTCGCGGTGGGTCTGCCGGTACAGCATGGGCTCGTTGTCGATCGAGACCACGTCGATGCCGCCCTGATCGGCGCGCCCGAACCCGGCGTCCTTGATGCAGTACTTCAGCAGATCCACGTTGTACTCGGCGCCGACGTACTTGCCGTTCTGGGTCGGACGATCCTTGCTGCAGCGGAGCTCGGTCTGCTTTCCCTGCGCGTCCTTCTTCGACTTGGCGTTGCAGGCGTCGGGGCGATCGGGCGCGAACTCGTCACAGTCCGGGTACATCGACTTGGGAAACCCGCTCGACGTGCCGTCCTTGGCCACCCACTCCGAGGGCAACGTGAAGAAGCTCTTCATGCCGAACTTCTTGTTCTCGCGGTGCATGACCACCCACCAGTTCTCCTGGGGATGGGGCGTGTCGATCGACTTGCGGTTCTCGAAGAACCAGTCGGCGCCCGCAGACGAGAAGCCGGTCTTCCAGTCGTAGACGCTCGACAGGTTGCCGCCCATGCGGCGCATGGCGACGCCCATCTCGTACAGGGCCTCGGGATCGCCGTGGCTCACGCCGTAGATGTACGGGCTGACCGGCAAGCCCGCGGCCTTGAGGTCGACCTTGGCGGTGATGGCGATGACCTCGCTGCCCAGCGGCGCCGGGTCTCGCTTCTCCGGCAGGCTGGTCAGCGAGACCACCTCGCGGTTGTCGAAGCCGATCTTGTCGACGAACACGGTGAAGTCGTGCGGGACCATCGAGTATTCACCCAGCCGGAACTCCCAGGCCTTGGTGGCGTCGAAGGACTTGCCCTTGCCCTTGAGCAGGTCGCGCACCGGGACGACGATCTCATGCCACTGGGCGTCGCCGATTCCGTCGACGTACGAGAGCAGCGGTACGGTCTCGGACTCGACCTTGTTGGAGCTGGCCAGCCCCACCTTCAGATCCTTGAGATCGGGGGCCGCCTTCGGATCGTCGACCTTCAGGCGAAGCCAGAAGACCAGGTTCTGAAACTTGGTGATGTCGGTGCCGGCGTCCTCGGGGTAGAAGCCGAACCAGTTCCACCCGAAGCCCTTCCAGTCCTTCCCCTTGGTGTGCCACTCGAGCCCGTTGGACCCGGCCATTCCCGTCGCGGGCGCGACCTTGACGCTGCTCTCGCACGCAGCCTTGAGATTGCAGTTTGCCCATTCCTTGGCGCTGCCGCCGTGCTTGTCGCCGTCCCAGACGACGATGGGCGCCTTCTTGCGATCGGCGTTGGGGGCGCTGGTGGCCGCGGCGTCGTTCGCTGGCAGGCGAATACAACCCGACGCGATGGCCAGATTGGCGATCAGCGCGGCCAATGTCGATGAGATCGGTCGGCATCCAGGCGGCGAGTTCAGCATGGCAGTCCTCTGGGGCGAGGAGCGCAGAACTACACGAAAGGCCGAGATGATGCATCAACTTTGGGACGCTCATCCGCAGGCACGACAGGAAATCGAGCACGGTTTGCGACCACGGTCTGGAAGTTGGCTGCTTTTTCTGAGAAGGTCGGGCCCAGGTCGTGCCCTTTGCCGCCCGGACAGGAGAACGTGCAGCGAGACCGATGGAATCCGGTAGGCCCCGGCGGGGGACAGGTGTGCTCGGCGATAGCTGCGCGTCGGGGGCCGTCGAGGCTGGTCGCGACCGTGGGTCTGCTCGCGACGCTGGCGCTGGCCGGGGCGTGCGCCGGCAGGCAACGCGGCGCGACGCCGGAAAACCTGTCGCGGGCGCAAAGCGCTGTGCCCGGCGGCTTCGACCTGTTCAGGACCAACTGCGCCGGCTGCCACGGCCAGCGGGGAGAAAGTCTGGGGCGCGCGCCCCGCATCCTGGGCCCGGGGGCGCTGCCCGAGTTGCCGCGCGAACAGAATCTCAACGCCGATCCTGCCGCCGGTGATCCCGAGCTGCTGAGGTTGCGCGCGCAGACCCGGCCCGCGGGCGCTCCCTGGCGCGATCCCTTCCGCAACGCGGAGGATCTCTTTCGCTACGTGAGCAAGAACATGCCCCAGCCCAAAGAGAAGGCGGGTTCTCTCAAGCCCGAAGAGTACTGGGCCATCATCAATTTTATGCTCGTCGCCCACGGTGTTCAGGTCCCGCCGGGCGGTGTCAGCAGCGGGAACGCAAGCTCGGTGAAGTTATAGGCTCCGACAACGTGAAGAGCTGGAACAGGAGATCGGCCGCCCGCGTGGTCACCACGCTGGCGGTCTGGATGGGGCCGGCCCTGAGCGCGCTGGCTCCAGTCGCGGCGCGCGCGCAGACCGAAGCGCCGGCCTCGCCGCCGGCGACCGAGTCGTCCGAGGCGCTCAGCCTGCCCGGCTCGCCCGCGGCTCCCGGCGTCGGTCTGTCGCCGGAGGCGCCGCCCGCGCCGTCGGCCCCCGGCGGCCGCGCGCCGGCGTTCGGGACCCCGAGCGATCCCGAGGCCTGGACGTTCCGGCTCAGCGGGCGCATCTCCGGCTTTGGCCAGGTGGGGTTGGGACACACGCCCTCTTATGCTGGTGCCGAGGGCGCCCCGTCCGGACTGCCGTTCCACACGCCGCCGCGGATCGTGGGCCGTTCGCCGATCTGGGCCGGCCCGGGCGGTACCCTGAACTTCCAGTACGGAAGCCAGACCATCCAGACCTTCGTCTCGGTCGAGGCGTCGCTGGCAACCACCGAGTGGCGCGGCTACTACGCGGGTCAATTCGGTCCCCGCATCCGGACCGCCTACGTCGCGGTCAACCCGCCGCCCATCGGCGATCTGCGCCTCCGGGTCCAGGTCGGGGCGTTCCCCGCGAATTACGGCGCGCCCGGCCCCTGGGGCTGGGGACTTTTCGGTCCGGTGCTGGCGGTGCACGGCTATGGCGGCGTGGCGACCGGCAACTACGAGCTGTGGCCCGGCCTGTCGCTGTACCTGGAGTACGGCCTGGCCGGGGTTCCGGAGACCGACGAAGCATTCGCCCGCGGCACCTATACCGAGTGGCCCGAGGTCGGCCTGTCCACCATCGTCAATCACGCGCACATCGGCCTCAGCCTGGACAACCGATACTTCGCCAAGCTGCACCTGGCGCGCGCCAACGGCCGCGACCTGCGGCTCTATCTCGACGACAACCCGTCCACGCCTCAAGTCGAGCACGGGCAGGACGGCGTGATGGATGTCGCCGCGCTGGAGCTGCGGGTGGTCGCCGACCCCTATGGCCAGCTGGGCGTCACGCCGGTCTACTGGCACTTCAAGAACGGGTTGTCGGTTCACGACGGCATCTGGTGGGGGCTCGACTGGACGGCGGGCGGGCGCGAGATGACCAACAAGTTCCTGGGACCGCAGAGCGGCGGCACCGGGCAGATCGCGGCGGTGAGCATCGAGTACGACGCCAGCCTGAGGCGCATGCTGGCTTTTCCCCAGCCCTTCGACGGCAACGGCCAGGATCTCCGGATCGCCGTGGCGTTCTTGCCGTACTGGACGGTGCAGAGCAACGATCCGGCCTACAACCACACCAACGGCTACTTCGTGGGCGCCAGCCTCGAGCACGTGATCTTGCCCTGGCTCAGCACGACCTACTACCTGTTCGGCGAGAGCCGCAAAGCCGCCCAGGTCGACATCAACGGACACGCGCTGCGCGGCCAGTGGACAGCGTTCAGCGGCACGGTGGGCCTGGCCCTTCACTCGAACTGGCAGTCGCAGGACCGCATCACCATCGCGTACAGCCGTCACTTCTACTCGGACTTCACCGACAACAACCCGGCGCTCCCGCTCGATCGTGACGTGATCACGCTCGGCGGCAGCCTGGCCTTCTAGAGACTCGATCATGGCTTTCAGACTTTCAGCTTTGCGAACCGCGTCGACGTCAGGAAGGTGCCTCATGCGACCGGGACTACTTGGATGGTCGTTGTTTTGTGCGCTGGCCGCGCCCGCCACGGCGCTGGCCCAGACCCCCGGCCAAGGCGGGCAAGCCGCGCCAGCCGAGGACGAAGAGCTGCGGGTACCCCGCCTGGGTCTCGATATCGAGGAGCCCGGCGTGCGCAGCGCGCCCCCGTCGACGCCGTTCGGCGTGTCGCCCGCCACGTCGAAGGACTCGGTCTTCGACTTCCACGGGTACGTGCTGCTGCCGCTGCGCGTGGGCCTGATGAGGCGGGTGAACCCGCCCCCGGGACAGGACCAGACGATCCTGCACACCCCGCCGCTGGTGCCGCAGGACTTCCGCCGATTCCAGTACACCGCGGTCCTGCCGACGCCGTGGCTGCAGCTGAACCTGACCTACGGCAACTCGACGCTGGCCGGGACGGTGATCCTGGCCGCGACCGCCGCCACCGAGGCGGAGGCCGTCTACGATCCGGTGCGCCAGCTCGGGGTCAGTGACGCGTACGTCACCATGAACCTGAGTGACAAGACCGGCTTCCCGTTCCAGCTGCGGGGCGGCGCCATGCAGCACCGCTACGGCGCCATGGGCGCCTTCGACGCCGGCCGCTACGCGACGCCCCTCATCGCCCGGGTCAACGCCATCGGCGAGGTGGCGACCGCCAGCTTCAAGGCCGGCCAGTCGACCTTCGTCATCGAGGAAGGCATCGGCGGCCAGCTGGCCCGCGCGCCCACCGGATTTCCCTCGCAGGGCTGGAACGACTTTGCCGACCCGAACGTGGGCGCCAGCTACGTGGCCCACATCCACGGCGGCGCCAGCCTGGCCGGTCATCTACAGCTCGGAGTGCACTTCCTGTGGGCCTTCAGCCAGGATGACCAGAACGTCGCCGGCACGCTGGCCAAGGGACACATCAGCATCCTGGGGGCCGACGCGCGGTTGACCTGGGGGCGGCTGGGACATCTCTACGTCGGGGCGGCGCGCACGCAGGCGACCAACGCCGGCGTGGTCGGCGGCGTCGTCGAAGTGCTGAACGCCCGCGGCGGCCCGGGGCTGGTCAGCGAGTACCTGGGGCCGGCCAGCGGCGGCAACGGACGGCTCACCACCTTCGGCGCGCAGTACGACCTCAGCGTGGCTCGGGCGATGTTCGGCGACCGATTCCGCGGCAAGAATCCCGACCTGATCCTGAGCCTGTTCGGGATCGGAGCCAAGGTCGCCAGCAACGACACCACCCGCGACGGCCTCCTGAAGGTGAAGGCCGGCGTGGAGGCGACCTATAGCGCGCTGTCGTGGATGGGCGTGTCGGGCCGGGTGGATCACGTCCGGCTGGACAACGATTTCAACCGCCGTTCGTTCACCATCTACACGGCGCGCCTGCTGCTGCACACCGGCTGGCGCAGCCGCGACGAATTCAGCCTGCAGTACAGTCATTTCGTCTATGGCCGAGAGGTCCAAGTCGCCAACGGGTTTCCGCCCGTGGACAATCCCAGCTTGACGCCCGATCGCGACGTCTTCTCCCTGTCGGTTACATTCTGGTGGTGATGGTGGCCATGACTCGTGCCAGGGCGCTTCTTGGTTGCGCGGCGTTGGTCGCGTCTGGGTGCGCGACCAAGGCCCGCCTGGCCGCCGGCGACGTCGACTGCACGCAGGGCGATGCCTACGAGTTCTCCCCCATCTCCGAGTTCACCGGCGGGCAGGCGGGGTGGTATCTCTACGCCGACAACACGCCGGGCGGAATTCCCAATCCCGCGCTGACGTCGAACGTCGCGATCACCCAGCTGGACCCGCCGGGGCGTTGCGGCGACACCGGGATCGTCAAGTTGCAGGCGTCGGGCCACGCCTTCTACGGGTCCGGCTTCGGTGACTACCAGCACAACCCCCCAGGCCCCAGCCGCGCCAACGGCGCGGGCTACGAGGGCATCTCGTTCTGGGCGCGCAGCCCCGGGAACACCGACAAGACCTTCATGCTGTACGTGGACGACGGACGGACCATCGTGCTGCCGCCGCCTCCTCCCGAGCCCGGTGTGCTGCCCCCCGCCATGCCCCCCCCCATGCCGGGGGACGTGGGGGACACGGACCTCGACGGCGACGGCCTGGTCGGGCCGGGTGACATCGCGCGCGGGACCCGATGTCGCTTGCCTCCTCCCCAGGCCCTGGGCGAGCCAGCCTGCTACCGCGGGGGCGCGCAGGCGCCGGCCACGCCGACGCGGGTCCCCGAGCCCGACGAGTGCGGCAACCAGTTTCACACGTACGTCACCACCACCCCGGACTGGCAGCTCTTCTTGCTGCCCTGGGACCAGCTGATCCAGTGGCCGTGCCCCAACCGCCTGGAGGGCGGGATCGACCACGCGGACATTGCCAAGATCGAGATCAAGTTCATCCAGGGCTCGACTTACGACCTGTGGTTGGACAACATCGAGTTTTACCGTCGGCGCGTGGACGCTGGCAGCGGGAATTAGGAGGTAGCCATGAACGTCAATTGCGGATTCCTTCGAATGGCCATTGCTGTCGCGGCGGTCGGGGCCGCCGGCGGGACGATGATGACCGCTTGCACCACCGATCCGAACGATCCTGGGTCCGCGGTGACCACGGGCAGCGGCGGCATGACGGGCAGCGGCACCGGCTCGATGCTGGGAACCGCGATGGGCGGAGCCGGCGGCGGCGCGGGGCCAGCCGGAACGGCCTGCGCCAGCCCGATCACCATCCCGGCCGCCAGCGCGGGGATCGCCGACTTCGACGCGTATGACGGCGTGTCCGACATCGGCAAGTGGTTCTTCCCCCTGGGTGGGGATTCGACGACCGGCGTGATCGCGGGTCCATTTGGCTACGGCGATCGGGCTACCGGTTTCCCGGAGACCTTCGACATGGTGCCGGGCCAGAGCTCGAAGTACGCGCTGCGCATCGCCGACACCCTGGCGCAGAACTACGGCGGCGGCATGGGAACCTGGCTCAGCGCGTGCCTGAACGCCACCCGCTTCGCGGGCATCTCGTTCTGGGTGCGCGGCAACGTCCCCATGGCCAAGGGGACCCTGACCCTGTCCATGCAGGAGACGCTGCCGTCCACGCCCGCCAAGGCCGGCGACGCGATCGGCACCTGCGCCGGGACCGGAACGGCCTGCGTCCATCCGACCTACCCGTTCGACGTGACCGACACCTGGACCCAGATCAAGGTGCCGTGGGCCAGCTTCATGCCTGGCACCGCCCCGGGAGCCTCCATCACCCCTGATGGCCGCAACATCATCCAGATCCAGTTCGGCGTGGGCCTGGTGTGGGCCGCGGACGCCAACGGGGTCTACCAGCCGACCCCGGCTCCCTACGAGCTGGTCCTCGACACGTTGAGCTTCTACTAGCAGCCGCCGGCGACTGTCGGCCGCGCCTAGAACACCACGCCGAACGACAGCGTGCTGTTCAGGATGACCTGGAATCGATAGACGTCATCCGGGGCGTACGAGGCGCCGGCTCCCAGGCGCGTCGCCAGGCCCACGGCGTCGCCGCCCGCGAACCAGATCAGGTCCAGCGCAGCCAGACCGTCAAGGCGATTGATGGTCGGGCTGTAGGGCGACAGCAGCCGCCGGTAGCCGCCCAGCAACTCGAGCTGCAAGAGAAAGCCGCGGGGCGCGCCGTCCCGGTCGGCGACCCGCGAATCCCAGCGCAACGGGATGACGCCGGCGCGCAGCGCGTGGTCGGAGCCGCGCTGCCAGAATCCCAGCGAAAGCTCGCCCAGCACGCGGCCATACTGATAGCCGCCGATCGCGGCGCCGCCGATGAAACGGTTTTCACCGCCGCTGATCGGTTGCGACAGGCCGATCTGGGTTCCGGCCAGCGACACCCGCACCTGGGCCAGCGAGTAGGACCGGACGACCGCGCCGGGCTCGGCCGCTCGCGCCGGCACGGCGCCGGCGAACCCCAGCAGCCACGCCGCTGTCGACAGCGCCCATCGCGCGCGGCGAGTCACCAGGCCCTCCCGATGTCCAGCAGCAGCCCGGCGGCCCAGCGGCGGAAGGGAGGGGAGGGCGCTGGGTTGCTGTCGGGCAGGCGCAGGAACAGGCTCTCGATCGTGCCGCGAACGCGCGCGCACCACCCCGAGCTGGCCGCCGTGAAGCGGACGCCCTCGAGCCCGACTTGACCCATGAGGCCGACGCGGGTCCCGTCACTGGCGATCATGTACTCGCCGACGAATTCTTCTCCGCCCCACAGGCTCAGGCCGGCCTGGGTTTGCAGCCTGATCGTCGATCCCCGTCCGTTCGCCCGCCGCGTATCCAGCAGGTCGAACGCCGGCCCGGTGCGCAGGCGGACGATGGGGCGGACACCCAGGCCTTCCTCGATGATGCCAACCTCGCCTTCGGCGATCCAGTGACGGTGGAGGGCGTCGGTCCCAAGCTCCCCCGACAGGGTTATCCCGATGCCCGGGGTGACCGAGCTGTCGCGCGAGCCGCCGCGGCTGAGGCCCGTGCCCGACTGAGGCCAGGTCAACAGCAGCCGCCAGAACGCTGGCGCCGAAATTTCGTCTCCCTGGTGAGATTCCGGCACATTTCCAGCGCCGCGCGACAGTGCGACGGCCGTTTCCGGCGCCGCGCCCAGCGTCAGAGCCGCGAATACCAGCCCGGACGCCAACCTGAACGCGGGTGACAGGGACATGCCTCGATCTCTCGCAAACCTGATGCCTGGCGAAGAACCCCCCCTAGGGCAAGGACCGCAAACCCGAGCCGGGGCTTGATGGCCGCCACCGGGCGATCCACCCTCGCAGGAGGTGGCGATCGCGGCTTTGGTTCTGGCCCTGTTCGGCGGGCTGCTGGTCTCGATCGAGATTGGGCGCCGGGTCGGGCTGCGCCGGTTGGCGAAGCCGTCCGCGGGGGCCGGCGGTGAGGCAGCGGCCAGCGGGTTCGGCGTCATGGAGGGCGCGGTCTTTGCTCTGCTCGGGTTGCTGCTGGCGTTCAGCTTCTCCGCGGCGGCTGCCCGTTTCGACAAGCGCCGAGAATTGATCGTCGCGGAGGCGAACGCCATCGGAACCGCCTATCTGCGGCTGGACCTGCTGCCGGCGGGGCCGCGCGCGAGCCTGCGCCAGACCTTCGGCCGGTACCTGGACGCCCGCCTCGGCGTCTACCGGCACATCGGATGGCTGGGCAAGGGGTGGGGGATCGAGCCGGAGGACACGGCCCGCGCGGCGGCGCTGCAGAACGAGATCTGGGCGCAGCTGATGGCCGCCTGCCGCCTGGCGGACACGCCGGCGGTCCCGATGCTGCTGGTGCCGGCCGTGAATGAGATGTTCGATATCACCACCACGCGGAGGGCGGCGCTGGGGGCCCACACTCCGACGCTGATCCTGCTCTTGCTGGTGGTCCTGGCCCTGGCCTGCGCGGTGCTGGCGGGTCATGGCATGGCCAGCGTCGAGAGCCGGAGCTGGATTCACGTGCTGAGCTTCGCCGGGATCCTCGGCGTCAGCATCTACGTCATCATGGACTACGAGTTCCCGCGTCACGGGCTGATCCGCGTCGACAAGTGGGATCAGCTGCTGGTCGACCTGCGCAGCATGATGCCTTGACCCCGGGGTTGAACCGGGGGACGTTGACCATTCGCGTGAATCTCGGTTAACGATCGGGGGGCGGCCGGGAACCAAGATGGAATGAACTCCACCGGACCCAGCGCCGTTCGCCCCTGGAGGTGGGGGGCGCTGGGGCTGTGGGTCGTGTGGGCGCTGCAACAGCCCTCGCTCGCGGGCGCCCAGCCGGCGTCCGCGGTCCTGGAGGGGGCGCGGACGGGGACACCGGCGTTGCTGGCGCTGGTGTTGAAGAGCGACTCGCTGCTGCTGTCGGCCGACGACCTGGCGGAGGAGCTGTCGCGCGAGCTGGGGGTGGTGGTGCTGCCGCAGGCGGTGCTGGGTGCGCGGCGATCCACCGGGGTGATCACCGTGAGCTGGCGGCGAAGCCGCGCCGAGCTGGCGGTCTCCTACGACGACCCCGGGCGCGGCGTGGTCAGCCGGGTGGTTCGCGCCCCGGCTGACGCCGCGGGCACCCGTTCGCTGGCGGTGACCCTGGCCGGGAACCTGGCCCGCGACCAGGTGGCCGAGCTTCTGGAGGCCCCCGCCACCGCGCCGGGCCCCTCCCCGCGCGCGGGGGTCACCCCTCCACCCGCACCGGCTTTATCCGCGCCCGTCCTGGTGTCCGGGCCCATCCCGACGATGCGGCCTATCCTTCGCACTTCACCTTACCGTGGCCCGGGCTCGGAGAGCCCCACGCCCGCGCGCGAATGGAGCCCGATCACGCTCTCGCTGTTTCATCCGCTGGCGACCAACGGTGACCAGCACGAGGCGGGGACCTGGCTTCATCTCAACCTCCTCTACGGGCGGGTGGGCGAGCTGCGAGGATTCGAGCTTGGTGGCTGGAACGTCGTCGAGGGTTCGGCGCGGGGCGTTCAGCTGGCCATGCTGGTCAATCACACCGGCGGCGATGTGCAGGGGATGCAGGCCACGTTTGGCGTCAACCACGCCGGGGCTGCCGTGGACGGCCTGCAGGTCGGCACCGTCAACGTCGCGCAGGGACCGATGAGCGGGGTCCAGGTCGGCCTGGTCAACATCGCCGAGCAACGGGTACGCGGCCTTCAGCTCGGGCTGATCAACCTCGCCGACGACATGCAGGGCCTGCCGCTGGGACTGGTCAACGTCTCGCGGACGGGCAGGGTGGCAGCGGTGCTGTGGGCCAGCACCGCCAGCGTGGCCAACCTCGGGGTGAAGTTCATCAACGGGGACACCTACAGCATCCTCGGAGCCGCGATGGTCATCGAGCATCCGCCTCGGTTCGATGGGACCGGGGTGCAGCATTTCGCCGGCCCGGGCCTCACCATCGGGAGGCGCCTGCTGGACGCAGGCGCCGTCACCGCGTCCAGCGACCTCGGCGTCGGGTTTCTCTCCTTCGCGCCGGGTTGCTGCGCCCGCCTGTCCGACCTGTGGAGGGAGTACCAGGTGGTGCCTCGCTGGCGTGTGTTGCTGGAGCTCGAGCGCCGCGGGGGGCTCAGCCCCTTCGTGGGCGGCGGGATCGCGGTCAAGGTCCATCGCGCATTCGGGAACACCGATTCCACCGAGGCGGTTCCCGAGGCCTTTGCGGGGTTGGCGCTGTGAGCTCCCGGGCGCACGGCTCGTTCGCATCCACGAGCGATCGAGAGGTCAGATGGAGGTGGCGCGCGCTCAGATCGGCGTCGCCTCGTCGATCAGCATGATCGGGATGTCGTCCCGGACCGGATACCGCAGCCGACACTGGTGACAGAGCAGCGCCGCGTCCTGTTCACGGTACTCGAGCGGACCCTTGCACTTCGGGCACACGAGGATGGCGAGCAGCTGAGGGGAAAGGCTCATGAGGATGGGTCGTCGTGCAGCCGGTAACCGAAGCGCCGGAGCGCACTATCGCTCTTGCGCCAGTTTGGAAGGACCTTCACCCAGAGGTCGAGATACACAGGCTCGCCGACGAGCTTCTCCACCTTCGCTCGCGCTGCGCGCCCGATGTCTCGGATCCGCTGCCCACCGGATCCGATGAGGATGCGCT